>OHFG01000420.1_pt1 | contig 33228 bp, 19 predicted proteins | sample 1567411 | NCBI WGS metagenome assembly OHFG01 (sample SAMEA3879563, study PRJEB24766) | human gut metagenome | biome: human-associated habitat; feature: feces | place: USA | collected 1985/1987
GAACTGGTAGGGAAGCTTGAAGGGAGGCTGAAGTCGACAGGCCGTCTTTACATGAGCAATGTCCATTACCCGGATGCCGGGAATGACATGGTAACGGCGCACTGGTGCACGCCTGCCATTATGAATGCCCTGTATACTTTCAACCACAGGGTTCCTTCAGTTGTCTGCGACGTGACTCATCTCCACTGGAAGGGTGAAATGCTGTTTTATGCCAACGGAGTGTTCCGGCGCCGTGACACGTCCTGCTATGGGTGGTGGAGTATTGGGCATAAAGGGGAGTTAACGTTGAAATGGCAAATGTGGCCGATGGAACAGCTTCTTTTAGAAGGAGATGCCTATATTGGGTCGGAAATGGAGATTCACCAGCGCCCCGGCATGCCTTCCCTGTACCGATTGTGGTCTGAAAGCAAACTCTCTGCCAGCAGCGCCGAGATCATGGATCAATCTCCTCTGCAGTATATTCATTTGGGGTGCGGTAACCGGAGATTGAATGGCTGGTTGAATTTGGACTCCCCCAACTATGACATTACCCGTCCGCTTCCGTGGAAAGATGACTCGGTAGATGCATTCTATCTGGAATATGGGATTGACAAAGTTACGCCCGTGGAGGCCTGCCATTTTTTTGCAGAGGCATTCCGCTGTTTAAAACCGGGAGGCTTTTTGCGTCTGAGTTTCCGTGATATTCGTTTGATGCACGGAGTGATATCTCCCGCTTTCAAGCAATACATGAAGAAACGGTTTCGGGAAAAGCCGGTTCCGGAACATGACTTGTGCATGCTTATGGAAGCCTACCAGCATCAGTCCCTGTGGAATACCGATTTTTTAAGCTATCTGTTGAAGGAATTCGGATTTTATGTTTCACAGCATGCGCCGGGGGAATCCCGGTATTTGCATCTTCAATGTCTTGAAAGACGCATCGACCGGGACGAACATCCTTTTGATCTGCTGGGCGCCGTTTGTCTGGATGCGGGAAAACCGAAGAAGAGCAGCTCCAGGAGGTTTCTTTCTTTGTCTTCTGACTCAGAAAAGATTTCTCCTGAATACGTGACTACTCAATTCCTTCCAAACTCACGTACAGGCCGGCATTTGTTCCAGATAGCCGCAACTTATGCCCATGCGCTTAGGACGGACGTTGGATGCCGCATTCCCTGGAGGCACGATTTGAACACCTGGAACCTGATGTCTTACTTGGGAAGTGCGTGTTCTCCATGCCCGGATGGCGGCTATTCCGATCCTGTAACATACCGGGAACCCGGATTTTCTTACAGGCCCATTCCGGATACGGTCCGTCGTGGCGCGTTGAGCGGCTACTTTCAGAGTGAACGGTATTTTGAGGATTTTGCTGAAGAAATACGTTCCCTGTTCCAGTCTCTCATAGCGCCCGTGCAGGAAGGAACTGCCGGCGTTCATCTGAGGATAGGAGATTACCTTCAGAGAGCGGATATGTATCACACGCCGGATGGCGCCTTCCTTAATGAGGCGTTTAAAAGACTTTCCGACAATATCAGAGCACTGGTTGTTTTCTCCGACTCTCCTGAACTGGCCCGGAAGCTGGTGGAAAGTGTCCCGAAAGCCAAGCGTTTTGAAATAGTCATGGATGAACATGAAACACTGGATGCCCTCCGGGAATTAACGGCCATGCAGGAACTTGTTCTCTCCTGCTCCTCCTTTTCCTGGTGGGGGGCCTGGCTGGGCTGTCAACAACGAGTTTTCATTCAAAACCAATGGTTTACCGGAAATATTGAAGATGAACAGGATATTTTCTGCCCTTCCTGGATTAAACTTTAACATTTAAATTTTATGAAATGCGTCTTGATTATATCTTCCGGAGAGATGGCGGAAGGAGCTTCTGAACTGCACCGGATGGGATATGAATTGGAGCTCTATCCTTCCACCCGGGATCTTTCATCCTTGAAGGATACACGGGAGAAGGAAAGCGCCGCATTTATCGGACGGGATCCTTGTTCCGCGGAACGCTCCCATGTGCGTTCCCTGAGAGCATCCTTCATACGGATGCTGGAAGACAGGAGATATGCCGGAAATGATTTGATCATCTTCGGAGAAAGCGATGCCGTTCCCATGGTAGCTTCATCACGTTTGGAGGCGGCTTTGAGGAAAGAGATGAAGGAACACCCGGAAACGGATATTTTCAGGCTTTTTCACCATGCCGTCTGGTCGCCTCAGGGAAATCCATTTGAGTCTGATGAACTTTTGTTTGAAGATTTCAAAACGGGAAAGACCGACTTCAATACTCCCTATGTATGGGGAACGCATGCCATGGTAATCCCCTCTTGCAAACGGGAAAAAGTCATTCAGGTTTTTGCCGATTATCGGCTGCCAACGGATATTGCCTTGGAGGCGGCCAACAGCAACGGGGAGCTTCATATCCGGGTTGCCCGTCACAATTTATTCTACCAGCATGAACGGACAAAAAAAAGACCGGCCTGCCGTATTGCGGCCTGTCTTTCTTCCTACAGGCGCTTAACGGACTTACAGAGGCAAATCTGGTGCATGATGGATCAAAGCTATGAGAATTTCCATGTTTTTGCCGCTGTTAAAGGCATACCGGAAGCTACATACCGAAAGACTGTTCTTCCTCTTTTTGAACATTTCATCCAGGAAGGACGCCTGACAATGAGACTGTTCCCGAATAAAAACCAGCTTTCCAACTTTTTGGATGCAATACGGGATCTGGATATTTCCGACTACGACCTTTTTGCCAAAATTGACGACGATGACTTGTACGGAAGAGACTATTTTAAATCCATCAATGACTTCCATCAACATCTTCCACGGGAATTCAGCAGTTATTACTGCGGCTTCGGCCAATATCTGAACGCCCGTGGGGGTTATCCACTTTGCGGGAATGGCTTTTTCAGCTGTTTTGGACCCACCATGGTATTCAGCAGGGATGTCCTTGAAAAATTAATCACCTGTGAACAGGATCCCGGAAGGATCTCCGAGATTTCTCCCAGGCTGGGACATTCCGGATACGGGTTTACGGAAGACAATCTCATGCACAAGCTCATGATTGACACCGGAAGCTGCAACCGTATCCGTTACGTGCAGGAGATGTCTCTTCCAATGCACCTGGTTATTCAGACCAACAATGCTTCCGTGATGCGGGGGGGACTGGTGCCGGGGGACTTCCGGGGAAGAAACTGGCAGATCTCTCACAGCCGGTTCAATGCCGAATCCTTCATGGAAATCGGTCATCCCCAATGGTACGACATCGTACGTATTTTTGGCGGCAGGGCATGCCGTTTTCAAAGGAATGACTGGGCTGACGTTCTTTCCTTGACCGATGAAGAAGTGACTCTTAAGTGGGACCAATGGGGAACGGAGACATTCAGAAGGAGGGATGATGGTTCGTTTTTCCTTTCAGGAAACGGGGAACAACAGAATTCTCCTTCCTCACAGAGAAAGAAAGTGGCCGTATTATATATCGCCACGGGACGCTATATGGCGTTTTGGAAAGATTTTTATGCAGCCGCCAAACAATATTTCCTTCCAGGCCATGACGTCCGCTATTTTTTGTTCACGGATCATAATGAAGTTAAAACTCCTGATGACGTAACGCTTGTCATCAAGCCGTTCTATCCCTGGCCGATGGAAACCTTAAGGCGTTTTGAAACTTTCTTAAGTGTTCAGAAAGAATTGCAGGAATATGACTACATTTACTTTATGAATGGTACGTTATTGCCGGTTTCCCCCATTGGAGAAGAAATATTTCCGAATGACCGGCAGGGGATTGCAGTAACTCTTCATCCGGGATATTACGGAAACACCCGTTCCTGTTATCCCTATGAAAAGAACGGAATGTCCGAAGCGCGGATTCTTCCCGAACAGGGGGAATACTATGTCGCTGGAGGATTTAATGGAGGAAGGACTAAGGACTTTCTTTCCATGTGCCGGGAACTGGCCGGGGCTGTTAAACGGGATCTTGACAATGGAATTATAGCTGTCTGGCATGATGAAAGCCACCTCAACAAATATGTGGTTGGCAGGCATCCCCTTGTTCTAGGACCGGAATATTTGTTCCCTGAGACTTTGGTATTTAACCGTTATTATCTTATGGGGCTTAAACATAGGGTTAAAATTCTGGTGAAGGATAAATCGCTTTCCAAATATGGGGGGCATGCATGGTTGAGGAAGCTGGTATGAATAATAAAAAATTAACTCGCGTGGCCTTTGCCGACTTTTGGCAGGGATTTAATCCGCATGATTTTATTTTATCAGCAGTTTTAAAGGAACGGCTGAATATGGTTATTGTGGATAATCAGGATGAAGCAGATTTGCTGATTTACTCCGTTTTTGGAAATGCGCACCACTATTTTAAAGGCGTCCGGGTTTTCTATACGGCCGAATCCGTAAAGCCGTTGTGGGATGAATGCGATTATGCCATTTCATTCATGAGGGAGGATGTCCCCTATCCCGAATGCCATTTGCGTCTTCCCAACTGGATGGAAAGGAATTATATAAAGCAGACAGGGGTTGTGGAACAGTATCCCAAGGATAAAAGATCCCTTTTGTCCAGGCATACCCGTTTTTGCAACTTCGTATATTCCAATGGCAACTCTCCGGAAAGAATTTATTTTATGCGCCTTCTTTCCCAATACAAAACCGTAGATTGCGGGGGTACGGTTCTGAACAACATGGGAGAACGTGTTCGGGATAAGATTGCCTTCTGTTCATCCTATAAATTCACGATTGCCTTTGAAAACTATCCCGCTGCCGGCTACACGACTGAAAAACTGATTGATTCCCTGGCCGCCCTTTCCCTTCCCATTTATTGGGGGGCACCGGACGCCGAAAAAGAAGTCAACCCTTCCCGTTTTGTCAATGCCGGGGATTTTTCATCCCCGGAAGCCCTGGCTGAATACATTATCCGGCTTGACCAGGATGAGGAACTTTATCTCAGTTACATGGATGGCCCCGTCTTTGCTCCCGGCAGGCCGGATATTAAGGAATACATGCGCCGTCTGGAGAATTTTTTTTCCATGGTGGCTTCCAATGGGAACATACTGCGTGAATGCAGGCCGCGCCTCAAGGTGACATGCTTGCATCACGGCCATCCCATCATGCCCCGGTATGACGACGGCAAGCAATGGTCGGGAAAAATGGAACTCAGGCTGCCCCGGTTACTGAAAAAATCCGTTTCTTCTATCTTTAAGCCAGCTAAAGAAGACGCAGCCTCGCATTTGATTCCTAAACTGGCCGTTATTCCGGCCAAGAAAGACTCGGAACGCTGCCCCGGCAAAAACTGCCGATTATTTGCAGGGCGTCCCTTGTTCCAGTATTCCGTTTCATATGCCCTTCAGGAAGGATTCATGCCGATTGTCAGTACTGATAGTGAAGAAATTATGGAATACTGCCGCCGGGAAGGTATCCGTTATGTCCGGGAAAAGGTGAATGATAAGAGAATGGAAAATTGCATTCATCAGGTTCTGTCCGGGATCTCTTGCAAAATGTTTGCCATTCTTCAGCCGACTTCTCCTTTTCGCAGGGCCGGGCTTCTGCGCCAGATGGCGGAAGACATGGAAAAAGGAGAAATTCACTCAGCCTATACGGCCCATAGAATTAAAATGATCGGCCATCTGGATGGACAATTCCACGTGGCTCATCGCGAACAGGATGCCAGGAAATTTTTCTATTTCTTTGATGGCAATATTAATGCTATCACACAAAAGCATTTTCAGGAATCCGGAACTCTCTTTGATAATGATTCGCGCCCGTATTTAAACGATTTTCCGTGTTGTTTGCAAATTGATACGGAAGAGGAATGGAAGCTGTTGGCAAGATTGAGCGGAAATGAAGAATATCAGGGTTTGCTGGCTTCTGAAGGACGTGAGAAACGAATATGCATCGTCTCTAATAAACGGAACTTGAAACGCAATTATTCAGCGTTTGTTGATTCCTGTGATAAAATCATGAGGGTTAATAAAATGGATAACCTGAATTCCGGTTTGGCGGGAACGAGAACGGATATCCTTTTGATTTCATGCTTTTATGGGTATCTGGCTTTTTCTCCTGCGGAAAGGCATATGGATATGCTTCCTGAAATCCCGGAAATCTATTTCAATAATGAAGAATTGGGGTGCTCCAATGAATTTGCCTGCCGGGAAGGACTGAAAAACTGGAAATTCATGCCGGGAGCAGTTCATCGGAGTACGCCCAACTTTACAACATTGAGCAAAGCTCTTTGCCTGGCGGATTATCTATTTCCGGATGCCCAACTCTATTATTTGGGAGATACGGATATGAATTTGAGGGCTTCCGGGAGTCCCAAGCATCATGCATCTGTGGAAAATGCCTATATTCAGTCCCTCATCGATCATGGAAGGATAATTCCCATTCTGGAGGACGAGGCCGGGGAGTTTTATTATTCCTCCCCTCTATTGCCAGGTTCTGCTTCTTCAGAGTCCCCCTCAATGAAAGAGGAACCTGCAGAGGACATCGTCATCAGGCATCCCCAGTGGACGGACCAATTCCATATAGAGGGAAAACGGGGACGCAGGCTCCACCGCAATGATGCTGCAGTCATTCTACAGCATGATGAAGAGAAGCTTGTTCTTCAATGGGACAACTGGGGAAGGGAGGAATTTTATGAAATGGAAGAGGGCAACTACCAGTATCTCAGTTATCATTGTACTTCTTCCATCAATGAAGTGAACAAGTACGCGGATGAATTGCTCATCAATCCCTGTGACGGCACTAATTCCGTATGGCTGAACTTTCGGCATCCCTTTATTTGCATGAAGTATCATCAATGGGAAGGGCTTCTTCTGCTGGACCGCATGTGCCTTGATATAGAACGTGAAATAAGAAAGATGCCCTCCCTTAAATCTATTCTTCTGACAGGTATCTGCAAGGATGCTCTCGTAGCGCTGATTTTGGCGGTCCGGTTGAAAAAAGATTTTCCTCATCTCCACATGGGCGTTTGGGGGTGTCCGTGGCCGCTCGATTTCAGTGGCAAATCACCTATGCATCAGGGAAAGTATATTTCTCCGGCGCATGCACAAATAAGGGAGAAAAAAACGTTTTCATCTCTTTTTCAACATTATGGAGACCCCCTGGCGATACTGCGGCAGGAAACATCCTCCGGTCTTCACCTATTTGGCTTTTATAGTTCAAATCCACATTGGTTCTGTGATGCAGACGCCACAAAAAGATTGGAGCCTTATCTGACAAAAACATATGTTCATCAGGCTGAAAGTAATGAGGAAATTGCCCACGTTCATGGAAAAATCACACAATTGGTAAAACAAAAACCGGAATTGATCCAATCATGGATGAAGGAAATGTTTCAGAAAATGATACAAAGTGAATGCGGAGAAAATTCAAATAAATCTGTAATGAGCATATCTGCCTGAGATAATATCATTAATGTTTAAAAACTATTGAAGTTAAAATGCAATCTGGCGTACAAGAAACGGGTTCCTCGAAAGGATATTTGGAACGGGTAGGCTTTCTCCGTATTCTTAATGAAGAAAATACTGTTATTCCCTGTCTTTTAAGCGTAGCTTCCGTTCTGGATCATGTCGTTATTCTTTGGTCGGATACGGAGGACCGCACTATTGAGCTCATGGAAGAATGGAAACAGTATATTGAAGATAAATATGAGTGTCGCCTGAGTTTTCTTCATTATCCGCATCATGTGGTTCCTCCTCATTCAGTTGATGATTTAAGGGCTCTTCCCAAAGAAAACAGAATTGACACCTACTTGAATTTCGGAATGGATTTCATTGGTAATCTCTATGAGGGGAAATCATTCTGTGTCGGCAAAGTTGATGCTGATCAAATTTATTTTACACAGGAATTGGAAGCTGCATACCAAATGATAGGCAAACCGGATGATTGTGTTTCTATCCGGGGGCATAATACTTTGGTTTTCCAGAAAAGGTTAATGATTTATGGGCCGCGACCGGGAAATGGAGGAGGAGATTCATTTATTTGTGGCATGAACAATTTGCCCCGTTATGGAATTGCCGCGCCTTATGAAGTGGATATAACCCGTCACCCCTGGATAAGACCCTATTCTAATACCTGCTGGATGCACTTCATGAGAAAAGCCAGATACGGAAACGTTATCCGGGATTTTCAGGAAAATGAAATCACACCTCTTTCTCAAAATCCTGATTTGGTGAATCGTTTCCGGACTCATATCCTTCCGTTGCTTCAGAAGGCAAACAGTTCGTATGTGGATCTGTCCCTGAATTAAGTCCATAACGCAAAATTGGGTGTCGGAATGCATTTCTCCGGAACAGGCTTCCGGGGGAGGCGTTGTCCTATACCCAGGGATACCCTATCTCTTTACATGGGAAAACAAACTGGCGGAGAGAGTGGGATTCTGATGACTTATGATAAATAGATTATAGCATTACGTACAGTAATTCATACAGTAGTATTTTCGCCTTTTTCTCATTGTGTCATAAATGCACGAAGTACACTGTCACCCATTATAAATTCATTTTATGAGAAAGAAAGCGTGCAATGATTTGTCACTTAGTTATGGATTATTTCAGGCGGAGACGGGCTTGTTTCCCGATTTCCTAGGGTTGGCATCCTTTCCGGTTTTGCCGGGAAGGCGCAGGAATGTGCGTTCCAGTTTGGGAACAGGCACATGGATTTTTGTCCCGTCCGCGAGCTGTGCCCTGAAAGGCTTCCGCAGAATGGCGCAATACAGGCGGATGACCGGAATGTTCAATCGGTCATCCGTCGCGCTTTTAATGTTGGAAATGCGAGGCTGGGTGCAACCGACCTTTCTTGCCATTTCAGACTGGGACAGCCCGGCACCTACCCGCATGGACATAAGCGTACGAGCGACAATGCTATTGCTGTACAGAGCTTCCGACCCTGCGACGACTTCAGCGGAGAGCATCGAGTCTACAAGTTCTTCCACCGTTCTTCCGGACAGGCATTCATTCTTGGTGGATGACTGATATTTTTTTCGTTTTCCCTGATCTTATATAGGAGGAGGTGTTAATGGTATTAAAATTGAGCTACGTTCAGGACTCATTAATCAATGAAAGAAGATAACAGAAAAAGCAAGGCAATGAGTCCTGAACCTAAATCGTGAATCACGAATCTATATTAAATCCGTCATGGCTTAAATGCTGAAATAGTATTTTCTTGGATTTCCTTGCCGCAAAGCTCGTATTTCTCTAAGCCTAGTGTTTAATGTATTATAATCAAATCCCAACTGAAAATTATGGTTGCTCATTTCCACTATAAGAGTTTGTCCCGCTACCGCATAAAAGCTCTCCATAAGATTATTTAACAAAACATGAGAAAGATCCAAATCATTATCATCATAAATGCTATGAGGATTCGTTATTTCATTTTCTGTCAAATATTCTTGCACACGTTGAGGATTCTTTCTAAACTTAAACGTCTCACAAATAGTGCAATCTGATAAATCCTGAACAAGGCTCATATCCAATTCTTTGGAATACGGGAAATCAATTTCCTGATTTGCTTGACGTGCAGCCAGGTATTTTGATTCTGAGTAGACATGATCGGGAAATAAAAGAGCAGCTTTTTGCTTATATATTCTGCTTTTTTTAAAGATTTCCAGTGGTATTTTAATTAAGTCAAATGGTCGCTTTCCTTTTATTTGAACATAATCATGCATTTCTCCCCAATTAATAGCTTTCTTATATGATCTGATCGAATGTTCTAAATCACAATAGTCATTCGATGATAATGATTCAAAAATATCAAATACAGGAATCAGGTTCGGAGCTTCATAGAAATGAGAATGTAAGATAACCTCGCTATTCTCCTTTTTGAGATTCTTCCATCTATAAATCACCCCCTCATAGGAATCTCCTGAAAGCAAATAAGAATTGTCTTTATAATCATATGAAGCGAAAAATACAGCAATAGGCAATGAAGACGTCACGTCCAAACCCTCAGACTGGTATCCAGCCTGCTGGCAAAGTGCCATGCTAAATGCGTACCCATAAGCCATTCTCAAATATTCATTCAATGAATATTGCAATCGAACGTTTTCCGGCCACAATGGTCTATTATTTGAATAACATTTGTTAATAAAAAAGAACCATTCTCCCGTTTTTCTCAGTCTATCCTCTCTAGCATAATGAACAGGGAATCTGGAATACTTGGGACCCATCATTTCTATGGTTTCAGGCGTTGAATAATCCCTATCCAAAGAGCTGCACAAAGGCCCATCATAATGCTTGTTCTGTCCCCGATAGTAATAACCTTCTTTATCTTCTTTCTTTAGCTTTTCTATCAATTCATGAAAATCCCAGATTTTATCGTTATCTGATCGAACCGTTAAACTGTCACCTATGATATTCGCCATGTTTCGAGCACAATTTTGTTCCGGAATAGGATATTGAGAAACTAACTTATATTCATTCTGTAATTTTTCGAATACTTGAAATCCGCCAGAACCATCAAACAACAACATGTTAATGTAATGATAGCGTCCCCATATGTCGCCCCTGTTCATGGATATTTTTAAATACTCTAGGGCTCTTAAGAAATTACATTGAATTCCGCTTTTACCATAATAATACATCATGCCTATATGAGCAGGAGCTAAGGAATGCCCCTCTGAAGTAGCTATCTCATAACTCATAAGTGCTTTTCCTGTATTTTCTTCCGTATCATCTAAATAAAGATTATATAATATCCCTATTAAAAAATAACCTACTGTTTTTTTATTGCGAATAAGAAAAATAGACAATCCCCCTGCTAGATCAATTCTCTGTTTTTGAATATAATAGTCAAATATTTCACCACTCAAAGTAGCATCCAATACATTCATTGAATTGCTTTTTTCAAGAGCAGCAAGAGCAGATTCAAGCTCTTCGCTGGAATTGATTTCCGACAAGAGTGAATAAAGAGCTAATTTTTCCATAACAATATTTTCTAAAATTTCAATTGTAAAAAACGAACCTTACGATATACGCTAAAATGGAAAATTTGTTAGATCAATAGAAAAAAGAAGACAGAGGTAAATTCATACATGATTTAAAAAAGGGAACTGAACACTACATAACCTCTGCCCAATAGGCAGTCTTTCCCCAGGCTGCATTTTCCCATGAGAGCATTTACCACAGGCAGTCCGTTCCCTTCGCCAGCCCCTTCGGGCGGCGGTCGCCTTCTTCCAGCTCATCATCCCTCCAGCCGGTTTCCTTGGAGATGAGCCCGGCTTCCCAGGCTTCTGAAAATGTGCGGAGGGCATCGGACGCGTGGGAGCAGACATCGTGCATGGGTTCTGTCTTCAGTGTGCCGTTGGTGCCGGGGGGCGCGGTCTTGTAGTTGGACAGGGCGCTGACGCCGGAGAGGTAGCCTTCCTTCATGCCAGGGACATATGTCTTTTCCGAGCACCGCGCATGGATGACGGCGTAGCGCAGCAGTCGCCGGGTAGCATCAACGGAGGCCCAGCGGTCCTTTGTCCGGGTAATGCGCTCACAGGAAAAGCCCGCACGCTCCAGGGAGGCGAAGAACGAAGTCCCTGCCGGGACGTGGTTCTGGCAGTCATGCGGCAGCAGGCAGTCCCGGATATGGTAGCCGTCCCGCGCTTCCCGTTTCCGCAGTTCTCCCACATACCAGTCCAGCGTTTGGCCGTTGGCCGTAATGTTGTCCAGAAGATAAAACTTTCCGTCCTGACCGGGCTGGATCAGCCAAATGCTCATGAAGTCCGCCACCCCTATGTCCCAGGCGGCATAGACGGGTGCAAATACATTGGCTTCAAACTCCGAGGTCAGACGCCCCAGCTCCCGCAGGCGGTTGATCTGGCTGCCGAAGATGGTGCCAGCTGCAATCGGATTCAACGCTTCATCCGGCACAGTGGGGTATTCCTGACGCATGAGGTATCCTTGGGTGCGGGCCATGGATTCGTACCAGGCTTTCTGTTCGTCATCGAGAATGATGTTGTAGTCCTTTTCCAGAGACTTGAAGTATTTGATCATCTCCGGATCAGCAGAGGGGCGGCACCCTTCCAGCCGGTATTCATCCTGCTCTATCCAGGAGAAGAAGAAGAAGCGGAAGTCCAGCTTTGAGAGCGGTTTTCCCACCATGTCCATAGCTGCCACGGTCAGGGAGTAGTTCAGTCCGTACTGGCCGCCTTCGTGCGTGGACTCCTTGATGATGATTCCGTTTTTGGCTACTGTGTTGAATCCCCCGGTCATGATTTCCGAGGCCTTCTTCGGGTCGTGCGCGGCAATGCTGCCCAGCTCTGAAATATGCAGAACTTGCAGCGTTCCCCCGCGAAGCGAGGTGCCCGCGTACACGGTGGAATTGTTCGGGAAAGTGATGTCGGACTTGGTGAAGGTTGTCCCTTCCATCTGTTCCTTGATCATGCCGCCGATCAGGGCAATCAGCTTGTCCTCATCCGTAGGGTGTGGCGGAAGGTAATCCAGATGTCTGAAGGCGAACTGCATCTTGTCCATCTTTTTTTCTGCCTCCGGCCTTGTCCTGTCGATCACGCCGCAGGTGATGTCCGGAATGAACAGGGCGGCGTCCAGCTCAAAAATGGCGACGAATGTCGAAATCCCAAGCTGCCGGACTTTGAGAATGTCATTGCGGTAGTGGAGATCCCGGTAAAGTTCCTCCTGTGCCCAGTTCATGCGGAAGCGCTGTTTCCGGGCGTCCTTGTCAATAATCCAGTACAGATGATTCAGACGCCAGAGGCGGTCATCCAGCAGAATCTGAATCTCTCTGTACTGGTCCGCCGACAGCTCCATGAGGACATTAGCCTTTCCCCTGGTCAAAACCGGGCAGCAGGGAAAGAAGCCGCGCTCACAGCCCGCTTTCCCTGCCGCCCCCGGTCTTCTTTAATCTTCCTTGCAGGGCATCAGGAAGACGGTTTTGTTATCCAGACGGGTAGCGCCCAGAGCCGCCTTGACGGTGATCTGCTCACGCACGTCCACGTATTCCGAGCGTGCCTCAATCCTGAACTGCGCTTCCTTCCAGGGGCCGAACTTGATCCGGCTCTTCAGCCAGGCGCAGCACAGGCGGTTGCCGTCCTCATCCGTCGGGAGCATGTTGGTGATCAGGAATTTGACCTGGAGGAAGTCATTCACTTTCCCGTTGGTCAGGCATGAGAAGCCGTAGTTCCTGTTCTGTAGCTGTTCCAGCAGCAGCATGTCCCGGTGCTGCTTGGGAGAGATGGCTACCACGATGTCATCCCCGTTGCCTGCCTTCCACGCGTCAATCTCCTGGTAGCGGCAGCGGAGTTCCGCTACCTTGTCAATGATCATCCCGGCGACGGTTTTTGTGCCCTTCGCCACGAAGTCCACCGGGATCACCTGGCGGGAGTTTGCCGAGGTGTCGATCGTCTCAATGGTGGAGCCGTCGTCCCCGGTGTAGTTGATTCCGAGGATGCCGCCGCAGATGCCGTCATCCTGTGTGCGGACGCGGTAGCCGCCGCCCGCCACTTCCGTGACGCCCAGGATGACCTCATCGTGCATGCGGGCCAGGGCGTTGCGCTGTTCCGTCATGACTTCCGCCGCGCGCAGGTCCAGGGTATCCATTTCCAGTTTGTCATCCTCGGACAACGGCAGGGAGTCGTAGAACTTCCGGGGCTTGATGTGCCTCTTGCCGAAGTCCATTTCAGACCACTGGATTTTAAGCAGGCGACCGGAGTATTCGCGCATCTTCGTTTTTCCGTGGAAGGGGAGTTCCACGCTTTTTCCGCTGCAACCGGGATGAATGGACACGAAGGGAGTAACAAAGGACATATCCTGCTGAATCATCGTGTTCCACTTTGTTTCCTGTTTGACACGAAACATTTTTGTAATATCGGGTGTTAGTTCCATAACACTCTATATTTGCACGGTCAGGAGAAATTTAAGATGTCTCGTGATATGAGAAAAACGACTCATAACATGAACAAAACCGGAGAACTCCCTCTCTTTTTCGGGCAACATTCCCGTGCCCCGGAAAACACCCCTCCTTTTTGCTCATTCAAAAATGTTTTATCAACTATCCCATAAAAAAGACGTTGCATTTTTTACAAATGCAACGTCTTGAAAGAAATTAAATAGCTGTGATGTTTAAGATCTTGCTCTTGATAAGGCATTCTTCAGTCTTTCCACCTCATCTTGGGCATATTCTATGTCTATTTTATCCTGACCACCGTAGTATTCTCCTCTACCCAGATTTATGTCTCTAGCCATATTATCTTCGCAAGTCTTCAACTTACTTTCAGCCGAGGCAAGCTGGTCTTCCAGAACATGGACCTCATCTCCACTTCCACAAAAACTAACAGAATCGGCATAATCTTCATTTCCGAGACTGTCAAAAGCATCCGTATCAACGCCGTCAGCATCAATGTCAACGTCTTCAATACAGTCTCCAATAGTTTCGATAATAGTAGCAGCAATATTTAAAAGCAAATCAAACATGTTTTATTCCTCCTTCGTTCTCAAATTGGCAAATTGGATCAAAAAAACAAGTTTTTTTCTATGCGTGATTACACTTCTTAAAATCGCATTCTGAAGAAAACTCTTCTTCTTCAATATCTTTTGAAAAATATTTAGGAGAAAAAATACATTTTCTTTCTCATATTTCAAGATGAGGAGGAGGCTGACTGGTGGGGCTTGGAGCTGGAGGGGGGGACTCGTCTGATGAGGGTGGGCCGCTCCGGGGGAGGCGGGCTGCTCATGGGCGCTGGTATTTTCTCATACCATGAGACGTTCCCGAACGGGGGAAAATGCGGTAGGAAAAGAGGCTCCGGGGGAAATCCCGGGGAAAATGAGCCAGGGAAAAATCAAAGGGGCAAAGGGATCAAGAGCCACCGCAGGCGTGACGAATCCCGCCTGCGGCGCTCCTTGGACACTTGTTAAATATCAACAAGATGGCTCATGCTACAGGAAGCGTCTGCAAGAGAAAGGGATTACGTGTGTCATGATGGTGGGAAATATTTTTTATTTTCCTTGCGTTACTGGGGACTTCCGAGTAAATATTTTTTCAGGAAGACAGGAATGGACACCTTGTTTTCCTTGAAATAATAACTGAATATCAACATGATTATGAACAATACTACCCCGATTTACGGGGGTGATGATGGCAAGGTAGATATGTCTATCTTTTCGGAAATTGACAACAACACGGCATTTACCAGAGAGCCGGTTGAACTGAAGCAGGCCCTTCACATGCTGCAAGAGATGAAGTATTACATGAAGGGGGTCAATTTTATGCTGCGCAGAGCCGGTGAGGACCGGGGAAAGCGCGTGGAGGCTCTGCGGAGGCTGGACCTGAATGATGAGGTCATTGAAAATCTGCTGCTCCCCAATGAGTGCGGGGAGGCGGGGTTCTCCCCTGCCAGTCTCTCTCTGAATGAGAGCCGCATCAACAAACTGGAGGCCCACCTGGCTGCGCTGGAACGAAATGGAAAGGAGGAAGCATGAGCAAGGGGGCAAAGATCGAAGCCTTTCCCGTTGTGGGGAAAGGCGGAGAGTTCTGGAAAATCCTCCAGGCGGCAGACTGGCAGGGGGAGGCCCCGGTCAGGGTGCTGGAGGAGTTTGTGGACATTGCGTTTCACACGCTCATTGACGGCAAGGTGGACTTTGAAAGCCGCCCCCTGTTCCGTGTGGACGGGGAGAAAAAGAAGGAAACGATCATGAACGCCTATGTCATGCTGGGTGAGGAAATGGAGCGGGAGCCGTACCGGGACCTGCTGGGGAGGGTGCATCAGGAGATTTCCTCCACCAGGGCCAAGGAGGCTCTTTCTGCTTTTTACACGCCGGATTCCCTTTGCGGACTGATGGCGGGGATTGGGGTAGACGTGGAGGCGATGCGCCGGAAGATCAGCGAGGGGAAGACGGTCTCCGTCTATGAACCGGCCTGCGGGGCGGGACGGCTGATGCTGGCCGTGGCGGAGCAACTGGGAGAGCTGCGGAGGCGGCTGCGCGTCACTTGTGAGGACATCGACCTGAATGCGTGCAAGATGTGCTATATCAACCTGTCCCTGTGGGGCGTGCCTGCGGAGGTATACCACATGAATGTGCTGTCCCGTGAAGTCTGGGGGGGATGGCGCACGCTGCCCCTGGCCGTGGAACTGGCGCGGGAGGAGCAGGAAAGGCAGCTGCGCCGCAACATTGAAACCATGAAGAGCCTGTTGCGCCGGGAGGGACCGGGAGAATGTGAACCGGGGAAACTGGAACAAAAGGAACCCAAGGGATCAAAGGAGCTGCCCGGTGTGGGGGAAACGGCTCCGCAAAAAGCTCCGCTGAAGAAGGCGGAATAAAAAATTGTTTTAAAAGGCAGTTTATCAGGCTATTCTCAATGCGGTTCTGCGCGGCGAACGCGAATGTGAACCGCCATTTTCCAGACGGATGACGCTTGATGAATTTTTAGACTGGGTACAAACCAAGTGCCTTTTACACAACCGGACAGCCGCCGTGAATTACGCGGCGGCTGTCATGGGTATTTCTGCCGCGACTTTATGGGACTGGGTGACGGGCAGGCATGCCGTTACGGAGAACAATCTCCGGCTGATGGAAGTGCTGGTGCGGGAAAACCGGCTGGGGCTGGTGGAGCGGGCCAAGGCCTTTGCCCGGTGCAGGCATGAGGGGCAGACAAGGAAGTTCACCGGAACTGCGTACGCGGAACACCCTGCGGCGGTGGCCCGGCTGCTGTCCGAGTACACGGATGATGTTTGTCTGCTGGCCGCCGCGTGGCTGCACGACACCATGGAAGACTGCGGCGTCTCTTATGAGGAGCTGGCGGCGGAGTTTGGCCCCTATGTGGCCTCCCTGGTCTTCCAGCTGACCAATGACGAGCAGGAAAAGAATTTTCTGGGCAAGGTGCGCTACATGATCCGCAAGCTGCGTTCCCTGCCGCCGGACGCTCTGATGATCAAGCTGTGCGATATGCTCCACAACATGACCGAGACGCGTTCCCGCCCCCAGGCGGAAAAGTACATGAAGATTCTGGAGGGGGTCATGGAGAAGTGTCCGGTGGCGTGGAATGAAGTCCATGAACAACTGGCCGCCCGCATCCGGGAGGTGTACGGGGGGAAGGAATTTTCCAAGTAGTGAAAAATGAGTGGGCAGACGGGAGTGAAGGAAGAGCAATGATGAGGGGTTGAGAGTTTTTTTGAATTGTTTCCGGTGTGTTTGATGGATGGATGGTAGATTTGGGGATTGTTGGGAACGTGTTTCAGGGAGGGGAGTTTATTTTTCCGTGAGGAAGAAAGGGTGCCGGGGTGAATGATGGGGATTGGGATTTTTTACTGTTAGTGTTTTATAGGGAGAGGTGATTATTAAACAAACGAATGATTGATTGACTGTTAGAGAGTTGGGGTGAAATATATCTTGCTTTTTTTTGGGTTGGGGAGTCCATTATGGAACGAATAGTTTCTTTTACCTTCTTTTACACTATGAAAGCTCTTCTCCGTCCTTTTTCTACCCTTTCCCTCACTTTGGCCGCCTTGGCGGCGGGTACGTTCCCCCTCCCGGCGCAGGTGTCCGGGCAGGAGGTCACACAAGGGCCTGCCAGTGTCCCGGAAGGGGCTGGAAGTGCCGTTACTGTGCCTGATACGGTCAGTGAGTCCGCTGTCAGCGGTTCTTCTGCTGACGGGGCCGCCGCCGAGCCGGAGACCCCGGCCCTGTCCGCGCCGGAAGCTCTGCGTGCGCTGTGGGCGGCGGGAGGGGCGACTGATTTTTCCGATGAGGCCTGGAGGGGGAGGCTGGGGGCTACCCTGGACCGCTGGGACGGGGTGCCCGGCAAGAATGTAGCTGATCTGATGGGGAGTGACGCTTTTTATGCGGCCCCGGCTTTTTCCGAACGGCTGGTGTCTCTGGAGTACAATCCGGCCCAGTCCATTGCGGACAAGGCCAACGGGGTGCGGCTGCGGGGGCTGCTGGTGATCCCGGAGGATGGGGAGTACCGTTTTGCGCTGGCGGCGGATGATTCCGCCGAGCTGTGGCTGGGCGAGCCGGGGGGAAGCCGGTTTACGAAGAAGAAGGCGCTTTCCGTGCCGAGCTGGGTCAACAAGAGGGACTGGTCACGGTACCGGACGGGGGCCAAAAGTTACAAGGCGGGGGATGTGATCTGGATGGAGGTGATCGGCAAGAATCTGGAGGGGCGCGGGGGCGGTGAGCATTATTCCGTGGCCTGGAAGAAGCCGGGGGCGGAGGGGTATGCTCTCATTCCCTCCGCGCTGGAGGATGGAAAGGTGGTGCTGACTGTCCCGCCGGTGGACCCGGAGGATGTAAATGACACAGGTGTGCCGCAGAGCTGGCTGAACTCCGTAGGGCTGGGCAATCTGCCTGCGGGCAATCCTGCCGTGCGGCTGTACGGGGATACGGACGGGGACGGGTTTAATTTATTGCAGGAGTACCAGACGGGAGGAAGGCCGGATGAAGTGGGAGGCAATACGGGGTATTTCACGGTGGAGAAGTGGACGGGGGTGACGGAAAACAGCGTGGATGCCTTTACGAAGAGTGAGGCTTTTATTCAGGCTCCGGGGGTGAAGCGGACGCAGGAGGGGGCGCTGGATCTGGCGGAGAGCGGGGATAATTATTTTATCCGTCTGCGGACGCAGGTAGTGCCGCCCTTCAGCGGGGAGTGGACGTTTTTCCTGGCCGGGGATGATACGGCAAGATTGCTGGTGTCTCCGGACGGGCAGCGGTTCCTGAAGCGGCCTGTGGCGGAGGTGAATTCCTGGACGGACCGCTACCAGTGGAAGAAGTACGGGAGCCAGAAGAGTGAGGCGAAGGTGTTGCAGGCGGGTACGGGGTATTTCCTGGAGGCGCTGCAATACCAGAAGGACTGGGGGGCGCATGTGGCGGTGGCGTGGCAGTACCGGGTGCCGAACCTGTGCCGGATGGAGGGGACGGTAGCCACACAGAGTTCCACGTATGGGGGGTGCCCTGCGGAGTGGGCCATTGACGGGGACCTGTTAACGCAGTCTCACACGAACTGGATGGAGGGGAATTCCTGGTGGCAGGCGGAGTTTGCCCTGCCGCAGGCGATCAACCAGGTAGTCATTCAGAACCGGACGGATGGGGCCAACGGGCAGCGGTTAAGCAATTTCCGCTTGTCCGTATTGGACGCCAACGGGGAGGAACTGGCCGGGCAGGATTTTTATACGGAGACAGGTACGTATGCCGGGGCAACGGTGACGTGGGATTTACCTGAAACGGTCATGGGCAAGGTGGTAAGGATTCAGGGGCTGGGCCTCAATGCGCAGGGGAATAAGTTCTTTTGTCTGCGGGAGGTGGAGGTGTATGAGCAGAACGCTTATTCACGGGGGCCGGTGGTGATTACGGGGGATCATTTAAAGACGATTCCCGCCGAACCGAATGATACGGATAATAATTCCATTCCGGATGACTGGCAGGCTCAAAAGGGTCTCATGGTGGGACAGAATGGGCTGACGGAAAAGGACTGTTCCGAGTACGGGGACCCGGATAATGACCTGGCTCCGAACTTTGCGGAGTATCTGCTGGGTACGAATCCGCTGGTGCCCAGCGGCGTGCCGGGCTATCTGACGCAGGACATGTACTGGAATGTGGCGGGGTGGAGTGTGGATGACGCGCTGAAGTCCCCGGAGGTACTGGCGGCTGTGCCGAACAGGAAGCTGCTGAAGGACGGGCGGCCCTCCCGGAATGTGGGGGAAAATTATCTGCGCCGTCTGCGCGGGACGGTCAAGCCGCCGGTGACGGGTGATTATACGTTCTGGATTTCTTCTGATGAGACGAGTATTCTTTACCTTTCTGCCGATGACCGGAAGTTCCATAAAAAAGAGATTGCGCGGGTGGGGTATGGAGCGGAGGACCGGGGGGTGTACCTGACGGGGTACGGCCAGTGGGATGCCTATGCGAAGCAGCGGAGCAAACCTGTACGGCTGGAAGAGGGGAAGGAGTATTACATCGAGGCGGCGCACAAGCAGTACCACGCCGTGGACCATTTACAGCTGGCCTGGCAGATGCCGGGGGGTGAGCGGGAGATGATTCCCGGTGAGTATCTGTCTTCCTTTGGCGGGGATCTGGCGGACCGTGATGATGACGACCTGCCCGATGACTGGGAAACGCAGTACGGGATCAAGGCGGATGACAACGGGGGCAAGGACATCAATAACGGAGCGTGGGGTGATCCGTACCATACGGGGATTACGAACCGGGAGGCGTATCTGCTGGGCTGGGACCCGAGGCAGCCTTCCCTGCCGGACTTTGGCGAGAGTGCGGTAGATGTGCCGGTGACGAGCGGGACGCCCGGCCAGGGGACATGGATGCCCAGCGGCAACGGGATTCTAACCCCGATGGGGCGCGGGGATATTACCTACACGGTGGCTCTGCCGGGTGACGGGCGGTATCTGCTGGAAATTTCCGGGACGCCGACGGGCAATGTGCTGGAGGTGGAGACGCTTACCCTTTCCGTAACCATCGACGGGCATTCTCTGGGGAGCAATACGTTGAGAAGTTTAAACGGGGAGGCGGGGCGTGTGCTCTTCCTGCTGCCGGAGCTGAAGGCGGGGAGCCACACGATCACCATTACATTAAAGAATACGGACCTGCGAAGAAGCTTTTCCATTAACGGAATCCGGCTGCTGAAGCCGGAGGGGACGAGTGCGGACGGGACGGCGCTGCCGGAATGGCTGCACCAGTACCTGGACCGGGAAAACGCTCTCACGAATTGCCCGGAAGGAAGTCTTACTTCCCCGGCCTGCATTGAGGGGAAAGCGCGCGCCCTGCACCTGACGACGTTGACAGCGGGGGGAACGCCCCAGACGCTCCAGCAGGGAGCGGGGAGAGGGTGGTATGCGAATGTGGCCCTGCCGGAGAGTGGGGAGGCGGTGAACATCCAGGCCGGGTTTGAGTCCGGGGCGACTGCCGCCAGCTCCACGATCAAGTGGGAACCCTGCGACGTGCTGGTGAGGCCGGAAATGACGGTGCGCCGGGGGGACAGTCTGCGGCTGACGGTGGGGGCGAATGGTGGGGCTGCCTCTGCCTCTTCTTCCTCCACAAATGGAACGGGTGTGAACGGTGAAGGAACGAATAGTGCGGAGGGTGCGTCTGACTCTTCCGCTCCGTTCCCGGTGACGTTTACGATTGGGGAGAGGACGGTGGAAACAACTTCCGACAAGCCGGTAGCCGTGAAGTTTGACACGGCTGGAACGCAGTCGGTCCGCGCCGACTGGCGGACTGCCGAAGGCGGCACGGGAACGGCGGTGATGGAGGTGCGCGTGGCGGACGTGGAGCTGGGCGAGGCTAAGGATCTCATCACGGGACTGCGCCGGACAATTACTCTGGAAAACATTCCCGAGGGCATCCTGCTCCAGAATGCCTCCCCGCTGCGGGTGGACAAGGCACTGGGAAGTGTCTCTGCCGGAATGCGGAAGCTGATTGTCAGTTCCGAGGAAGGCGGGGCGCAACATCTGGTGGCCCGGCTGGGCGAGAGCGGCCCGGTGGTGGATACGCTGGCCTTCTTCTCCCACAATAATTCCGGAACCTCTACCCTGTCCCGGATTGAGACGGTGCAGCAGTACGGGGACGGTTCCAGTCTGGTGTGCCTGTATCTGGCGAGCGAAAGTCTGCCGGAGGGCGGGTATGTGACCATCACTCTGACGGCAGGCGGGGGGCAGTTCCTGGAAGGAGGGACGAAGTTGACGGTACGGGCGGAGGATTTTGGCTCCGATGGGCTGTACCGGGTGCTGATGACGGCCCCGCGCGGTACGTCCACCTCCATCTGCCATATTATCCGGTACTACGACAAGGACGGGAAGGAACTGTAGCAGTTAATAGTTAATAGGGAAGAGTTAAAAGTTAAGAGTGGAGAGTTGAGAGGATGGACGAAATGGACACCAGGGACATCATGAACGCAACTATTCGCAGAACCGGGGTGGTATTTTTATTCACCGCCCTGTGCCTGACTGGCTGCAAGGAGGGAGACGGGAAGAAAGAAGCCACGGCCTCCCGTGCGCCGGAGATGGTCAGGCAGGAGAGCAGGCAGGCTCCGGTGCTCCCGGCTGTGCTGGAGCTGGGAAAGAAGATGAAGGAGGGGCAGACGGCTTATGACGCGGTGCGCCAGGGGATGTTTGCTTTACCCAGGGAGCTTTCCCGCCATGATGCTACCGCCCTGCTGGATCTGCTGATGGCCCCGCCCGCCCCCGGCTGGAATGAGCTGGGCTGGGCGGCCATCTTCAATGACGGGCTGAATGTACTGCGGGCGGGGGCGAACCAGCCGGAAGGGTTCATGGAACGGCTGCTGGAATGCTACCGGGACACGGGCAGGCCCGCTGTACTGCGGGATTATGCCCTCCAGCACTTCGGCACGCAACTGGCCGCCTGGTACCATGACCCGGAGAACGGGAAAAAGCTTTTCCCGAAGGGAGAGGTCAGGATGCAGGCGGAGGAGGCGTTAAGGCGAGCCTTGTTCCCCGGCAATGGAACGACGATGGGAACGGCCTGTAATGTGGCCGACGACATTATTACGGCCTGCGAGGCGAGCGGGACGTCCGCCCCGTTCAGTGCGGACGAGCTTTGCCGATCCTGCAAGGAGACGGTTCTTTCCCCTGCGGAGAACATTCACGCGCGGATCACGGCCCTGGGGATGCTGGGGCGGCATGAGTCCCCGGCAGTACTGAAGGAGGCGCGGCTGTGGATGATGGACGAGGGCCAGCCCGTCCTGTTCCGGGCGGCGGCGATTGCCTATGTGGGAACATTCCCGGCGGAGAATGACCGGGCCGCGTTTAATACGCTGGCGGCGGATACGGACCTGCGGCTGTCCCAACCGGCCAAAAAGAGCCTGTCCCGGCTGGAAGGCCGGAGCTGATTGAACTGATTTAATTGATTTTTTACCAACCGATTTTCACACACTTACTTTTATTCCCTTACTTCAACTTTTACTGCACAACCGACACTCAACTAATACTTACCATGAAAACTTACGTTTCTTCTTCTCTTTCTACCATGGCTTCCCTGATGGGGGTGGCCTTTATGCTTTCTTCCTTGGGAACAATCTCCGCAGAGTCCGGCGGAGAGCAGAACAACCCGGACAAAATTTGTTACTACAAGAAAAAGAAATGTCCTAAATGTGAAGGAGGAACTTGTGAAAAAGATCCTGATCCGGAAGGAGATTTGGTGCCCTACAAGGTATCCAATGGGAAAAAATGTCCGACTGATCCGGTGGAAGCCGGACTGGACGATTCCTACGAATTTGACCATGAGGAAGAAGTTCCCAAGACTCGTTCCCTGCGGAGCGGAGTACGCGCGGCACAGCCCGTCAGACTGGCGGGGGGATTTTCCCCGAACCTGGTCAATCCGAAGAATTTAAAGGTTTTCGGGGACGGGGCGGAAGTGGTGCGTGACGCAGATACCAATGTCCGCCAGATCAAAGGAGATACGGGATTCATGGATGCGGTTTACACGGCTGAAACCAAGACGCTGGAACTGCGCTTTTACAAGCCGGCAGACATCAAGCCCGGCAAGGTCAACGGCGTGTATCAGATCAAGGATGGAGTCACTTCCCTGCATGTGGTGCGTTACGTGCAGGAGGAAGATAACACCTACCGGGAGGAACGGATTGACAACAGTGCGGCTTCCCCCAGCGTTAAAAGCCACAAGGTAACGCAGACGGTGGGACCGGAACCCTATACCGTGACCCACACCAAGACTTATCTGCACGGAGAAGGACTGTCCGCCGTGGAATACCGCCGCGCCACTAACAAGATCACGGCTATTCCGAACGGAGAGCCGCAGGAAGAAAAGTATCTCTGCATGGTGGAAGAACTGGGAAGTGACGGCCAGTGGCATGTGACGGAGCGCAAGGCGGGGCGAAGGGCGACCTATAAAGAAGAAGATGGAGCGGTCCCCCTCTATGAATGCAACGCCGTCAATGAAGACGGGACACCGATGAATCCCATTGCCACGGAAACAACCTATACCTACTACTCCGATCCGCTGGTGCCCGCCTCCTACGGCAAGGTAAGAACCCTGCGGCGCAATGACGGGTACTGGGAAAACAAATACTACGACGAAAACGCGAGCGCGGGGCTGGAAATGACCCGGACGGAAAGCCCGTGGCTGAACACGGCGGCGCATGAACCGGGAGAGGCCCCGCAGGGGCAGATACGCGTCAAGAGTGAAACCCGCTGTAATACGGATACGGGGATTGAAGACATCACGGAAGTGGTGGGAGGAATCACGATTGCGAAGGAATGGACGGAAAAGAGCCGTGCTGACCAGCAGAAGGTAAAGCTGGTACGGCACCAGCCGCATTCCGGCGGAGACAAGATCACGACGACGGTGCGCTACCGCAACGCCCAGGACATCCCGGCGTATTTACGGGGGAAGACGGTTAGCGTTCACCACGCGGACGGAAGCATGAGCCTGTACAGTTATGCTCTGAATGAACAGAATCTCACGGTTACAAAAGATACGGGATACGGAGCGGGAAACAGCGTCAATCATGGTACAAGGACGGTCAGCATACAGGACAAGGACAGCGGGAAACTGAAAGAGGAAGTGCGGTATGCGCTGGAAGGAGGTCAGGCCCACTGGCTGGGAAGCAAAACGGGCGTTCAGTTTGACAATGCCGGAACCTGTATGAAATGGGTGTATGACAACAACCCGGACGATTATACGGAACAGCGGAAGGATTGCTGCCATGTAACCTGGGAGAAAGGACGGGATGGAATAGAAAGCACTTATACCTATGATGCCCAGGGACGCAAAACCGTGGCTACGAGCAGAGGTATCACTTTCAGCACGGAATACAGGGGATTAACAACCATCCAGTGGAAACAGGCAAAGGGAAGCAGCCAGAAGTATCTGGTAGGTGAAGTGAGCAGGAATCTGGCCGGGCAGACGGTGGAAGAGAAGAGTCCTATAGCCGGAGGAAAAACGCTGGCGACGCAGTACGAGGAGGATATTGCCGCCAGAACAAAAGCGACGCATACTCCCTACGGAACGGCATCAACTCGTCTTTCCTCGGCAGATCATCAGCTCCTTAGTGAAACGGGAACAACAGGCATCACTCAAAACTATACCTATACCCCCACAGCTCAACATGGCGGAGGGCTGGTCGTAACCGTGACGGATGGGAACAGAAGCAGGACGGAGACAACGGATTTGCTGAACCATACCGTAGCCGAACAGTCCGGAGGGAATGCCCTGACTCAATATGCCTATGACGCGGCAGGAAGAATCACGCAAACCGTATTGCCCGACGGGGAAAAGCAGCTTCATGTCTATGAAAACGAGGTGCAGATCAGCGGGCTGGATCTCAATGGGGATGGAGCGCTTACTGCCGCGATTGACCGGATGGAAAAAAGTGAGCGCGTCTTTGACTCCTCCTGGCCTGAAGACAAAGGCTCCTGGAAAACGGTTACTTCCCGCGCATGGCAGGGAAGCTGGCAGCCAGTCTCCCTGACATGGACAACGGAGGACGGCACGAAAACACGGAACCAGACGCCGGGCACTGACGGATATGCAATTCAGGAACATCCCCCTGTCAGCGCCCAAGGGAACAGTCATACAGTGAGTGAGAGCAGTCCGGACGGGCAAGTGCAGGAAAGAGTTTATACCATGGCTGACGGGCATGTGACATCCACAACGAGCACATGGAAAGATGGCCGCGGGCAGGTTGTCTCCACGGAAGGGAAAACATTTGATTCCTGGGGGAATATGCTGACACAAACAGATGGCCGGACAGGAACGACAGCCTACTCTTACGACGACGGAACGGGGGAGGTGCTTAACCAGACGATGCCGGACCAGTCCGTAGTTTCCTATCAATATGATGATTACGGGCGGCGAGTCACTACCGTGTTCCCCGATGGTACGGAACAACACCAGGACTATGATACCGAGGGAAGAATCATACGCCAATGGGGAAGCCAGCAGTACCCGGTCAGTTATGAATATGACGCCTACGGGCAAAAGACGGGGATGACGACGTACCGGGTTCCCGTAGGGGATGCCGCCGCCTGGCCGGAAGGGGCGGAGGGCGACAAAACGACATGGAGCTACGATGCCGCTACCGGGAACCTTTTACAGAAGACCTATGCCGACGGCAGGGGAATGAGCTATACGTATACGCCAGGGGGAAAGCTCAAGACAGAAACCAACGCACGCGGGAACGTCACAACGTATTCCCATGATGCCGCAGGAAGACAAATAGCCGTCCAGGTTAATGACAACGGGCTGACGCCTACGAAAACTTTCAGTTACGACCAGTTGGACAGGCAGGTTTCCGCTGCAACGGAAGGTGTGGCCTCCTATCAATACATCTACAATGATCAGGATCAGGTGACGGAGGAACAGATCACGATCCCGACTGTCAACGGTAATCTGGAACGAAGTCTAGTACGCGCCTATGATTCCCATGGCAGACCGACCGGCTATCAACTCAAGAATGGCGATACCGTAGAACAAACTTTTTCTTATACCTATACCCCAACGGGACAACTGGCTGGAGTGAGCGCAGACGGCAAGGAATTTACTTATGACTACCTGCCAAATGCCCCGCACCTTATTAGTCAAATGACAGCTCCCGTCCATACCGTTACCCATACTTACGTGGCCAACCGTGATATGCTTATCAGCAAAATCAACCGCTGGAAAAACAAGGTGGACAATCCCATTATTTCCGCATACACTTATACGGTGAACAGTCTTGGTCAACGGACTTCCGTATCCACGGAGGGAGAAGCGTTTGGTGCTACCCCTGCGGATTGGGCCTGGGGGTATGATGTGCTGGGGCAAGTTGCCAGCGCGAATGAGGATCATTATTCCTATGACCAGATAGGCAACCGGAGAACGAGCCGGAAGGGAGATGCCCCAGATACCGTTTACACGGCCAATGCGCTCAACCAGTATTCCCGGATCGGAGCCACCACGCCGACACATGACGCTGACGGAAACCAGCTCACCGGGCTGGCACCCACCACCACTGTTCCCGCCAGAGACACACTCTCCTTTACCTACAACGCAGAGAACCGGCCCGTCCAGATAACGCAAAACGGCGAAGTCCGGGAAAGCTACACCTACGACCACATGGGGCGCAGAATCCACAAAGGAGATACGGTCACTTTATACGACGGGTACAACGCCATTGCAGAGTACAAGAGCAACACCCGGACTCTCAAGACGACGTATGCCTGGGGTCATGATTTGTCCGGTACGGCACAAGGGGCCGGAGGAGTGGGAGGGCTGCTCTCCGTAACGGAACATGACCGGCAACTGCCGCTGACCAGTTATCCCTGCTATGACGGCAACGGCAACATCACCGAATATCTGACGGAAGAAGGAACCGGGACTATAGCCGCCCATTATGAATATGACGCCTTTGGGCAAGTAAGCCGTAAAACGGGGAACCGGGACTACGGTTATCAATTCAGTACTAAACCTTACGATTCACTGACCGGATTACTCTACTACAATTACCGCCATTATGATCCTAGCAACGGAAGATGGATTAGCAGAGACCCCATCGCTGAACAAGGTGGCTGGCATTTATATGGAATGGCAGGAAATAATACTATTGCAAAATTTGATAACTTAGGGTTGAAATATGATGACTTAAAAGCAAAATTTAAGGATTACGACTCTAATTTTGCATCTGAAAAATTACCAGATGAATTTACTCAAAGTTTTAATTGTGCAGGATTGGCGACAAGAACGTTTGTTTTTTTGGGCTTAGAGCAGTTGCAAGAAAATTATTTATCAAAAGGCAAAGCCATTGGATGTAGTGAAAAATGTGAAAAATGTCAAATTAAATTCTGGGTTTGGCAATACCAGATAACTCCGGAAGTTAATGTAAATGGAAAAATTCTTAAAGGGGAAACAGCCCAAGATTTTCATGTGGTTGCAGGGAAGGTTTCTTGCGAAGACGGATCAGACTTAAAAAATGTTTTTTCAAAGAATGGGAAAAGACCTATGATAGGGCCTAATTTGGGCTCTAGTTTTAAACCAAAAGATGTAGAAATAGCCACAGAAAATACGGCAAGTGCAAAACCATTTTTTTTCAATACTGCAACAAATTCGTTTACTACACAGAGAACCGAGTATATAGTATTGGCAAAAAGAGAGAACATGAAAGAAAATTGTTATTGTTTGGATGCTAATCAAACTGGAGGGCACTAATTATGTATTGCTTTTTTAAGTTTTTCATGGCGGCATGCGCTTGTTTTTTTCTAATGAAGGCAAATGTTTCAGGAATGGAAGTTTCTTGTTATTATGACGAACAAGATAAATGTTTTTTGTTGATACGCAATATACGAAAAGTCGAGGTTTCGCAAGTTTTCTTTATGGATAATTTAAAACCATCTCAATGGAATAAAAGTAATGCGAATTATTCAATTATGATTGCTGAAGGTGCTTTGCCTTTCTATCAAAAAATTATGTTTCTAGCGGATGTGCTTTGTCAAACGTTTACTGACAAAAAAAGAGCAGAAGAATTTATGAGTAAATTACAGTCTTTGCCAGACAAAGACAAACCGCGGTGGGTAAAAAATTGTTTGCTCGAAATTCCTGGTAACAAACAGGGAGAGTATGTAGGAGAAAAAATAACAGACGAGGAGCGCAAGAGGGCGAAAAAAAGGGAATAGATTTAGAACTATCTTGTCTCCCAAGTGGATCGAAACGACAATTTATCAATCTGTATTTATACAGCAGTGACAGATTCTCCGGAATCCGGGGATTCAAACAGAATAAAAAACGGAAAGGTGAAAGCCTCTCCGTTTTTTTGTGCCTGGGGGGGAGGTAGAAAGTTAACAGGAAATAGTTAAAAGTTAAGAGGACGGAGGGGGGCGCGTCAGTGCCCATGGTTGATGACATGCCACGCCATGGCATAGCCCCGGATGAGGGCGTGGAGGGCGGCCATGCGGTCCAGGTGGGTAATGTATTCCGTCCAGGCGGTCAGGATGCAGTAGGGGGGAGCCGGAACGGGGGTGTAGCGAAGGCCCTTGCTCTTAAACTCTGCCATGATGGACCTCACGAGGGTGTCTACCTCCCCTTTACGGAAGACGATGGTAAAGAGGAAGACGGCATCATCCGGCTGGCCGCGAATATAGGGCACGTTATCCGGCAGGACAACGCCGGTAAGGTGCTCTGCGGCCATGTCATCATACCGGATGCGGAAGCCGGGCAGCATGTGGTCTGCGTAGTCTCCCCCGCCCTGAAAGGCCCTGTAGTCCTGTAGGAGGGCTGTCATGTATGGCTCCAGCTCTTCCCTGGAATAATCAAGCTCACTAATGGGAGCGCCTGCTCCTTTCTGCCCGTGGAGATGGAAGGAGATTTGAAGGGGGCGCGGAGTGGGGGCGAAGGAGACCATGGCGTTTAGTAGTGGAGCTGTGAGCAGGGATGGACGGGATGGACGGGATGGACGGGATGGACGGGATGGACGGGATGGACGGAAGGGGGAGATGAAAACAATCAGGATTCTTTCCAGTTATATATATATACTTCCCCTTTTTTATTTCTATTTTCACCCCATACAATTATTGTATCATCACTTTTTCCCCATGTGAAGCCGGTAACGGCAGGATTTTTTGTAGGAACAGCGCACGTTTTGACAATTTTCCTTTTCTCTACATCCCATACGTCAAAAGCCGCTTCTTCCCATTTAAGAAAATTCAAGATCCCCATTTTTTTCAATCTCCAGAAAAGGACCGCCATGTACCTGCCGGAATCACTGACAATAATTTCTAAAAAACTACCTTTATTCAAGTAATTTTTTGACTTCATTGTCATATCTAAAGTGAGAAATTCTTTTCTTTTTTCAGTATCCCATATTGTTATAAACTCCCTCTCTTCATCGTGAGTTTGCATTGGCACAATCAGGGTGTTTTTTCTCCCAAGGCAAAATCTCGAAAGACTTTCATAATCAATACTCTCCAACTCTTCCGTTTTTATTTTTTCTCCGTTCCAGGTAATTTCATCAGGGAGAAAAAACGATTCTTTTCTTTTTGTGTCAATAATTTCCAGTACCCCGTTTTTTAAGACAAGAGTATTTTTCTCCGGAAGAAAATAATTGATTTTACTATATATTGATTTATTTTTTATAAATAATAAATCATCGTAATTGTTTTTTGTTATTTTATTTTCAGAGACGCTGTTTTCCGTTAATTGTTCAAAATAAAGAGGTTCATTATTTTTGCCTTCCATTTCTTTTTTCAGATCAGCATAAAAAACCCTGCCTATTCCTTCGCCGGAAAGTGATTTTTCAAATATGACGGCGAGTTTGTTTGAAGGAATGTAAAAAAAATGCCAATCTTCCCGCTTGTCTATATGGTCTGTGCTTATTTTCTTTATTGAAAAAGGATGCTGCCGTCTGTCCACAATAATGATTTGATGAAATCCACAGATGAGATGATCCTTTGAAGTCCAACAAAAATAGGGAACTGTTTTTTCCGATTCTCCTTCTTTAGGTATTAACGTTTTAGATTCGTTTGTTAATGTATTCAAATATTCGATATTTCGATTGTAATCAATGATAATCAATTCATTCTCTCCCGCTGCATTGATTTGATATATCGAATCGAAATCTTTCCTGATCTTCTTTCCGGGTGACGAATAAATGTAGTTAGCCAATAATAGAATACATAAAAATATGTACAATGAAGTTAATAAAAAAATATTTTTTTTAACATAAGAAATAATCCCATGTCTGAAAGTGTCCTCCTGTCTGGAATTTTTACACATCCCAACTATGATTTTTTTCAAACAACAACTTTATTTTTTCTTTAGAGGACAACCTATTTTTTCAAAAGCCTTCTTTTCCGCCTTTTGGAGATCTATTTTAAACGCTGGTTTTTTGTCAAGAATAGGAGGTCTGTTGCCTGATTTTATTCCCGAATCAACCCATTGTGATTTCGATTCCCAAGTGCCCTCACCATTGCATTCTTCATATTCAATTTCTATATATATAGACATCGGGAAACCAGGTAATTCTTTATATGTTTTTTCTCTGACTTTATCTATTTCCTCCCTTAGATCTTTTGCCATCTTCAATGCTCTTTCGAGATATGAGTCATGTTTATCCCCCAATATCCGGTCTGTAAATTCCTGCATTGCATCAAGCACCGATTTTTTGGGATTTAAGGTTAAAAGAGCGACCGCATTATCTGCCGTTTGCAAGGCTTCTATCAATTTTCTTAATTTTTCGACTTCTGCTGCTACATCACCTACCTTCTCTAATCCCTGATGGAAACTTTTTCTTTTACAGTTCCGGATTTTATTCAGTCCCAGATAATCATTTATACCGATTGCGTTGTTCCCCACGAATTCATAGAGATTTAATCCTCCCTGTTCCGCAATACGATCACGGGAAATCCACCTGCCGTCCGTGGTGTTCAGGTAGCGGTAGTTATAATACACGAGGGCTGTGGCAGGATCGTAGACCTCACTGCTCCACTGGAGGGGATTGACGGCGGCCAGGCCTCCGCTGGAGGTGACAGCCCCGAAGGGGGAGTAGTCATAGGTGGCGGCGAGGGTGCCGGTGGCGGAGTCCATGAGCTCCGTGACGTTCTTACTGAAATCAACGCCGTAGAGGTAGAGCTGGCCCCCGGCCAGAAGGGCCAGCGGGCGGGTAGCTGTGGGCTCCGACGGGTCCCAGATGATGACGTGCCTGACTGTAGGCTGTGGCTGCATGAGGTCTACCGTGGCGATCTGCTGGTAGCCCCGGTAGAGGTAGCGTTCATGTTTTACGACGGTGCCGTCTTCCGTAATCTTCCGGAACCAGCGACGGCCCATGTAGTCATACCCGCAGGTGATAACGGTGGTGCCACGGGTGAATTTAATGGGCTGGCCAAAAAAATCATAGTCCACGGCCCAGATGCCCGTGGCCGTCTGGATGAGGGTCTGGTTCCCATTGGCGTCATAGGTGGGGTGGAATGGCGCGGCTCCCTCTTCCGTGATGGCGGTGTACTGGTTGAGGGCATTGGTCTGGTAGGCCTTTGCTCTTCCATCCTCCGCCACGGGAGAGAGATTTTCTCCGTTAAAGGTGTTTTCTCTCATATAGGGTAAGAATACCAAGGGGATGGGAGAAATGGAAGAAAATTCTAGGTCCGGACGTGTGGGGCGTGATGGGAAGGTGAGGGAGGGCATGACAAACTGATTAAGAAAAAATCTTGCCCGGCAAGGGGAAACATGTCTTAATACTGGTACATCCCTCCATGGCACACAAGCCATGGATGCGAGAGTCGCTTTCCGCAAGGGGGCGGCTCTCGTCTGTTTTTACCTTCTTTCTTTTTTATGCGCACGGCTGTTTACATCGACGGGTTCAACATGTATTACGGGGTGCTGAAGGGGACGGCCCATAAATGGGTGGATCTGCGCAAGCTGATGGAAACCCTGTTTCCGGGGGAGACGATCACGGAGATTAAATACTTTACCGCCGCCGTTGCCAATGTGCCCCGCAATCCTACGCAGAGGGATGACCAGTATGCGTATTGGCGAGCCGCGATTTTTCATTCACGCGTCCAGATCATCGAGGGGAAATTCCACCAGAGCATTATCCGGGCGGCGCTGGTCAATCCGCCGCCGAACACGATGGAGGTATACAAGACGGAGGAAAAAGGCTCTGATGTGAACCTGGGGGCGCATTTGCTGATGGATGCTTTTCAAAACAGGTTTGACCAGGCGATCGTGGTGACGGGGGATTCCGACCTGGTGACGCCGGTCAGCATGGTTCACCACCAGTTGAAGAAGCCGGTGGTTGTAGTCAATCCGCAGAAGAAGCAGAAAAATATGCGGAGGTCCTATGCCTTGCAGAAAGCGTCCGATTCCCGCAGGTACAAGCCGTTCATCAGTACGGCGGCCCTGTCCGGCTGCCAGATGCCTGCCGTCCTGCAAGACCAGTACGGCACGGTGTCCAAGCCTGCCGACTGGTAGGAGCTGTGCTCCCGTGGGAGGGGGGAGGTGCCTGTGTGTGTTCAGTCTCCGGAGGGGGTGATGGAGATGAGGTAGGCGTCTACGTCTGTGACGTTGTACTTGCGGACGCCGCCGTTGGGCTGGCAGGTGCGGATTTTTTTATTGGTGACGCCGCCGATGAGCAGGCGGCACATGTTGGACTTTGACATGTCAAAGCGTTTGGCAAGGGTGGCCTGGCTGGCCCAGACGACGTTGCCCGCTTCCGTGTCCTTGCGGGAGAGGTCCATGGCTTCCAGCTTGAGGGTGATTTTCTGGAGCTCTGCCAGTACGTCGTCTACGGAGATGTAGGTGGGGGTCAGGGTTTTCATGAGGGGGTGCCCTCCTTTCCAGTGGCGGGGAGGCCGAAGAAGAGGGGGGAGAGGGCCGG
>OHFG01000441.1_pt1 | contig 32063 bp, 25 predicted proteins | sample 1567411 | NCBI WGS metagenome assembly OHFG01 (sample SAMEA3879563, study PRJEB24766) | human gut metagenome | biome: human-associated habitat; feature: feces | place: USA | collected 1985/1987
TTATGTTATGTGGCTCCAATTCTGCCCGCGCAGCCGCCTCTCAAAGTCAGATACCATGCGCTGATGGCCTTTCCCGTCAGCGCATTCATGTGACCTTGAGGAAACCCACCAAACCGAGAAAGGAGATCGCCATGATGCAGCCGACACCAAACGAAACCCAAATCCACACGGATGAACTGGTGGACATCCGGGAAGTATCCGTAGACAAAAATCTTCCCAAGGAAGAACGCATTGCCGCCTTTATTCGCCAGATCAAAAATCCTTACCGCTTCCGCTGCGGCGATTTCGTGGTAAACGCCTGCTTCGCCGGGAACGGTGTTACGTTGGAGGAATGTCTGCAAGGCATTTTGCGCTGAGCGACATCCTCGCTTTTTTCCGCAGAGAGTGCTATGATTGGTGTGGAAAAGGATGAAAACCTAATAGCCAGATAACCACTATTTTCATGCGGGAGCAGTCCGGGAGAAAGGAGTGCTTTTTCATGCCTAAATTCAAAGCCACCGCTTATATCCGCCTGTCCTACACCGACGATCATTCCAGCGAGAGTGACAGCGTTTCCAATCAGCGCAAGCTCATTGAAAACTTTGTGGAGCACAACCCGGATATTGAGGTCGTTTCCGAAAAGATCGACGATGGATACAGCGGCATCATCTTCGACCGTCCCGCATTCAAGGAAATGATGCAGGATGTCACCGATGGAAATATCAACTGCGTCATTGTAAAAGACCTCTCCCGGCTGGGGCGCGAGTACATTGAAACCGGCCGGTATCTGCGCCGGGTATTCCCGGCCTATGGGGTGCGCTTCATCGCCATCACCGACAGCATCGACACCGCCCACGACAGCGGCGATGATCTGGCCGTATCGGTCAAGAACATTATGAACGAAGCCTACTGCCGGGACATTTCCATCAAGACCCGTTCTTCTCTGGACGTGAAGCGGCGCAACGGCGATTTCGTCGGCGCGTTCCCGGTGTACGGCTACATGAAAGCCGAGGACAACAAGAATTTGCTCGTCCCTGACCCCTACGCCGCCCGCGTTGTCTGCGACATCTTCCGTATGCGGCTGGAGGGCGCAAGCGCCTCCAAGATCGCGGCAGAGCTGAACCGGCTGGGTATTCTCTCCCCGCTGGCGTACAAGAAGAACAACGGTCTGCCCTACGCGAAAAAGGGCTATGCGGACAAGGCTGACTGCAAGTGGTCGGCAACCACCATCATCCGCATCTTGCAGGACGAAACCTACACCGGAACGCTGGTGCAGGGCAAACAGGGTACGCCGCATTACAAGATCAAGCAGATGGAGCAGCGCCCCGCCTCCGAGTGGGTGCGCGTCCCGGATGCCCATAAAGCGCTGATTGCCCGTCAGGATTTTGAGCTGGTGCAGCGCATTAAGGGACTGGATACCCGCACTTCTCCCAACGAGGATACGGTGTACCTGTTCTCCGGTATTCTGATCTGCGGGTGCTGCGGAAGCCGCATGACCCGCAAGACCAACCGTGCAAACGGCAAGGAGTACCACTACTATTATTGTCCTACCGGCAAGAAAAAGGGCTGCGCCCATCCGGTCATGCTGAAAGAAAGCAGCCTGATCGACTGTGTGCGGGACAGCCTGAAAGCCTATATCGGCAATATTGCTTCTCTGGAGGCGCTGCTGACCGGCATTGACCAGACCAGCATCAATCAGGCGCTTGCCAAGGAATACAGCGACCACATCACCGACAACGAGCGCCGGTTGGAGCAGGTGCTGGAGTTCAAGGCACGGCTTTATGAGAGTCTTGTGGGGGGTATGCTTACCAAGGAAGAATACGCTTCCTATAAGGCAAAGTACACCAAGCAGGCTGAGGACATCCGCGAGAGCGTCCGCGTTCTCAAGGAAAAACTCACGGAGGTGCTGGAAAACCGGAGTGAGCGCAACCGCTGGATTTCACAGTTTACGCAGTTCTCCACGCTGGAAACCTTAGACCGCAGGGCGCTCATTCACATGGTACAGAGCATCCGCGTCCGTGGGAAGAAGGAGCTGGATATTACCTTTACCCATGAGGACGAATACAAAAAGGCGTTGCAGCTTCTGGCGCTGGCAGCGCAGCAGAAAGATTACGAACAGAGAAAGGTGGGCTGAGCATGGCAAGGAAAAGCAGAAAAGAAACGGCTGCGGTGGCCGTGCAGGAGGCTGACGCCGCTTGCCGCGCCGCGATCTATGTCCGCCTTTCGGTGGAGGATACCCACACGCACAGCGTATCCATTGAAACCCAGCAGATGATTATTGCCCGCTATCTGGAGCAGTACCCGGAGATCAGCGTGTACGATACCTACATTGACAACGGCGCGACCGGGACAAACTTCCACCGTCCGGGCTTTCAGCAGATGCTCTCGGATATTGAGGCCGGTCACGTCAACTGCGTCATTGTGAAAGACCTCTCCCGTTTGGGGCGGAACACCATCGACACCGGCTATTACATCGAGCAGTATTTCCGCATCCGCAGCATCCGCTTTATTGCGGTCAATGAAAACTTCGATACCGCCGCCCCGGAGGATGCCCATTCCGGTATCATCATCCCGCTGCGGAACATGATAAACGAAGCCTACGCTTTGGACATTGGGCGCAAGATCAGGGCGCAGCAGCGGCAGGCCATGAAGGACGGCAAATTTATCGGTGCGCGTACTCCCTACGGCTATCTGAAAGCCGAGGACGATTGCCACCAGCTTATCATCGACCCCGTTGCCGCCGTCGTGGTGCAGCGGATGTTTCGTTGGGCTTCCAAGGGCGCTGGCCTGAATACCATCGCCGTGCGGCTGAACGAGGCTGGCATCCTCACCCCCAGCCACTACAAGAAGATGCAGGGAAAGATCACCCACGAAAATTTGCTCGGCAGCGGCAAGTGGCAGACCCGAACGGTCGGCGTCATTCTCCGCTCCGAGGTCTACACCGGAGATCTCGTTCAGGGGCAGACCAAAACCGTGGATCACCGGCAGGTCAAGGCTGATGCCGAGGAATGGACGGTGGTGCGGGACACCCATGAGGCCATCATCAGCCGGGAACAGTTCGCGGCGGTGCAGGAAATTCTCAATCAGACCGCCAGCCGCGCCAAGGCGCGGGAGATCAACGCATACACACCGAATTTGCTCAAAGGCAAGGTGTTCTGCGCCCATTGCGGCGGCAGCCTGCACCGGCAGAGAAACATCCGTAAGAAGTCCGACGATGTGTACTTCTACCATTGTCTGAGCCAGAGCCGAATCAGCAAGGATGCCTGCCCCGGCGTGACCATCCGCGAGGATGCGTTGCTGGATATGTTGGCAGATATGCTTCAGGACGCGCTTGATACGGCGCTGGGGCAATACACCCTCTCCCTTGCAGAACTGCCCCGGCAGGCCGCTGACCGCGCTGAGCTGCGGGAGAAGATCACCAGCCGCAAACAGGAAATCCAGCGGCTTCGCGGTATCGTGCGGAGCCTGTATGAAAACCTTGTTCAAGGCGTTCTCACCAAGGATGAATATTTCGACTACAAGGAAAAGTACGAAAGCCGCATTGCCGATCTTGCCGTGGAAATGGAACAGTTGGAGGACGGTCTGCGGACAATGGATGCCCAAACCAAGCAGCACCGGGCGCTGAAACAGGATGCTGCACAGATCAAGACCGACCGTGCGCTGACCGGTGCGCTCATTGAGCGGCTGATCGACCGCATTGAGGTATCCCACAATAAGCAGATCACGGTGCGCTATCGCTTCCAGAGCGAGTTTGAAACCTATGCGGAGGTGCTGGAACAATGCAGAAATATGTGATTGCCCTCTACATACGCCTCTCCATTGAGGACTACAAGTACGACAGTCTGAGTATTGAAAATCAGAGCCTTGTCCTCCATGAGTACGCAGCTTCCATGCCGGAAGCTCTGAACGCGGAGATCATGGAGTTCATCGACAACGGATATAGCGGTACAAATTTTGAGCGTCCGCAGGTGCAGAAGCTCATTGAGCTGGTGCGGGCCAATCAGATCGACTGCATCATTGTCAAGGATTTTTCCCGTTTCGGGCGCAACAGCATTGAAACTGGATACTTCATCGAGCGTGTGTTCCCACTGTTCCATACCCGCTTCATTTCCATCAGCGACGATTTTGACAGCAGCAAATTCAAGGGCGACACCGGCGGCATGGATGTGGCGTTCAAGTATCTCATCAGTGAGTATTACAGCCGCGATATGTCCATCAAGACCAAGAGCGCAAAGTACGCCAAGATGCAGCGAGGCGAGTATCAGAGCAAGATTTGTCCTTACGGCTACCGCAAAAGCGCCGATGGCAGAATGGAGCCTGACCCGGAGGCCGCTGCCGTTGTGCAGCTCATCTTCCAGCTTGCCGCCGAGGGCATCAACGCCACCGCCATCACGCGGGAGCTGTTTCGCAGAAGCATCCCCACTCCCGGCCAGTACAAAGCCGCGCACGGCAATCACACCCATGATATTTCCCGCTGTCACGGGATTTGGAGTACATCCACTATTCTCCGCATTTTGGAGGATGAACGCTACACCGGCGTGTATGTGATCGGCAAGCGGGCGGTTCTCGAAGTAGGCGGCACCAGAAGCCACCTGAAGGACAGAGAATCATGGTACATCATCCCTGACCATCACCCGGCCATCGTAGAGAAAGCCGTGTTTGATACCGTGCAGGCCAGCCAGCTCCGCTTTTCCCAGCCAAACAAGAAAAAGCGGGACTACCCGCTGAAAGGCAAAGCCTTCTGTGGCTGCTGCGGTCATGCGCTGTCCCGCACCATGCAGAAAACCTCGTATTATTACTGCCGCCATTCCGAGGCGGACGTAGAAAGCCGCTGTCACAAGATGCGTCTGAACGCCGCAGAGCTGGAACAAGCGGTATTCCTGACGCTGAAAAAGCAGATGGAAGCCGCCGCACCGTTTGCCCCGGACGGTTCGCTCCGGGTGGATGCCTCCGTACCGGAACGCGCCGAATATGAGCAGCAGATCGAGACGCTGCAAGACGGCAAGCGCACACTTTACGAACACTATCTTATGGGCGAGATTGACCTGAACACCTACAAGGCGGAAAAGGCCGCGTGTAACGAGCTGCTGCTGAAAACAAAAAAAGCCTATGCCGCAGTATTGGCACAGGTGAAACAGAAGCAGGACGAACAGGCACGGCAGGACAGCCGCAAGGAAGCGTCCAAGGCGATTTTCGATGCGGACACGCTGACCACCGAGCTGGCCGAGCTGTTGATCGACCGGGTGCTGGTATATCCCGATAAGCGCATCGAGATCGCATACAAAATCCAGGACATTTTTGATTGAGGTGGCAGTCATGAAAATCGCTTTCTATTGCAGAGTGGACGGACAGGGCTTTGGCTTTGTCCTCCCCGATGAAGCTGACAAGCTCCGCGAGTTTTTCGCCGAGCATCAGGATAAGCCTGCGCTTGAAAAGCCATCGAGCGCAAGCTAAAAATTTTTGTCGTGTGCTTGACATACGGGTGGCGAAGTTCGTGGAAAGTGATCTTTCGGAATCCGGCTTTCTTCAGATACTTACGAAAATGGTCTGTTATAAAGTCCGGCGTATATGGGATGCCAAGTTGATTAACATATACATACTCACTTTCGTGATAACAGTTTCCACAGAGTTTCCTGTTGGACTCCTGCTGCGTTTTCATCTGAAGCAGGATCTTTTTGAATTGCGGCATTAAAGGAAGACTTCTGCAGCTGGATTTATTCTTTGCCCGATCCTTTGCAATGATTTTCCGCTCTCCGTCGATGATTGCCTGCGTCACAGTATGCTCGATCGTTATCCGGTTGCTTTTGAAGTCAATAGCCCTCCAACGAAGACCGGCGATCTCACTCCGCCGGAGTCCATAGTATGCAGCCATCATGACCGGAAATTCAATCGTATCCCCATGCACCGCTGCAATCAGTTTCTCCGCTTCTTCCGCGCTATAGAAATTCGCGTTATGCTGTATCGGCTTTGGTTTCTTGACCCTATTCATGGGATTTACACGAATGAAATCCATTTTCAGCGCATATTTGAATGCGCTCGTCAAATTCGCGTGGTAGTGGATCACGGTATTATTGCTGACATGCAAAAGCGTCTGGCAGTATGTATAGAATTCCTGAATCTGAACAGCTTTTATTTCTCCGAGCGTAACACCGCTTTGTTTGAAAAACGGCGCAATTCTTTTTTCGATATTGCTTTTGTATCCGGCGTAAGTGTTTTCCTCCAGATTTGGTCTTACAATTTCCAGCCAATAGCCCATATACTCCGCAAACGGCATTTGGAATTTATCGTTCACAACCGGCGAGAGATATTTCGTTCGTGTTTCCTCCAACATGGCTTCCGCCCGACGTTTATTGCCCTTTACCGCCAATCCGGTTCCGATCCACTTCGTCTTGCGTTCTCCTTGCTCGTTTCTGAGTTCGAGAACCATATAGTATTTCTCATTCTTAATTTGCAGATGCCCTGCTACCATCATAAACTCTCCTTTCGGTAGCGGTAAAATTTCTGCCAATGACTGACTTTATTTTACCACTCCCATAAACTGAGCACAATGTTTTATTTGAGCGTCAAACATCTTTAGAATTTGTTCTTCGCCTGACGAACGCGATCACACTTGCTTTGGGAATCAGAAACCCCCGGCCGATTTTGAAAAACTCCACTTCGCCATCATGCAGACATTGATAGACCGCTTTTACGCTGATACCGCCCATCATTGTCTGAAATTGCTTCACATTCACCAAATCCGGATAATCCGCAAACAGATCCTGAGTTTTCATTCTGCCCTTCCTTTCTAATATCTTTAATTATGTTAAAATCTATAGTTTGAAAAAGGAATCAGCAAATGCGTACAGTTTTGCCAACTCATCCACCGCCTGCTGCCGAATTCTCTGTGCTGTCCGTACCGTCATGTGCATGGTTTTCGCAACGTCTGTCCATACATACGACTCAAAGTAGTATAGCTGGAGTACTCTGCCCTGACGCTCATCCAGTAATCCAATATAATGCTGGAGTCGATCATGTTCCCGCCAAAGATCCACATAGGCAGATGCAAGCTCGCCCAGCGTCTCGGCATTCATCCGTTCAGCCGTTCGCTTATAGGAGAGTGCAACGTCCGGAACGGCTTTTGAGTTAGCTGCCTTTTCGTTGCTCATCAAAGAGGGCAGAGACATTGCCTCGATCATTTCCGAATCAGAGACCTGCGGTATATGCTGAAGCTCATACCGCATGAGTTCAATTTGCCGCAGCCGATGTGAAGAATTCTCAAGGAGTTCCAGAACGTAGCTTTTGTATGTGGGCTCCATAGCGTTCCTCCCATCTGTGCAAAATCAAAATGGAAAGCAAAAAACAGATGTTTCCGCGCACTAACACGCAAAACATCTGTTTCCGTAATTTTCTATGATAAGATTATCACAGAGCGGCGCGACATTACAAGAGCCAAAGCAGAGCAAATTCGCGAAAAATGTGCGACAAAATAGCGACATAAAACATTGCGGCTGCTTCGGTGCATTTGCATTCTCCTCTCAGTTTGCAAAATACATATTTTGTCATACGCAAATTAAGAAATACTGCCGTTCAATGGAAACCCATTTTACGGCAGCAACTGAGGGGGCCGCACGCTGCGGCCCCCCTCGAATTGGAATGATCAATCTTTCTTAGCAAGCTGTTTGTCCATATCCCAGAACGACATACAGACGATGCTGATTCCGCTCATTACGATTGGTACTGCAAAGCGCAGAACAACTTCTGCTGTAATTGCCGATGCGGGCTGCGCTGTCAGTGCGCCCTCATACTTGCCGATGGCAAGGCCCCAGCCGATGAACGCGGAAGCAAGGCCCGTGCCGATCTTGATGCCGACGGAATTGACCGCAGTTACAAGGCCCTCATAACGTGCGCCGCTTTTGCGCTCAAAATACTCAATGATATCCGGCGCGAAGGTAAACAGGCCGGAAACATACGGTGCAAGGCCGAGACCATTGAGCGCTGTCGCCACAAAGACCAGAATCGCATTGCGGCTTCCGATCAAGCCGAGCACACAGCCTGCAATCGCGATGCAGGAGCCTGCCAGCATAACAGTGCGCTTGCCATGCTTTTTGAACAGCTTCGGTGAAATCGAAATACCAATGACAACTGCAAAGACGTCGACCAACGCAATGATCGAATACAGATCGGCGCTGCCCAGCACGTCGCGGGCATAATAAACGGATGTTGCAAGCGTCATGCCGTTGAGAATGTAGGTCACAATGAACACCAGAACGGACAGATAGAAATACTTGCTGTGCAGCAGCATCCGGATGCCGGCCTTCAGATCAGGCGTTTCCTTTTTTACTTCCGTTTTTTCGTCATAGCAGGAGATTTTCTCCTTGCAGCCAAAGAAACAGATGGTCTCAAAGACAAGACAGAGCAGGCTGTACACCAGCGCGGTGGTCGTCCATGCGGACTGCACCTTTTCTCCGCCGAATCCAGCCAGCAGCTTTGGCGTCAGGATCGCAAGGATCAGACCCGCCAGGAACGCGAACACGCCGCGCAGCGAGCTGACCTTGTTGCGGTCCTCGCCCGTCAGACTGATGCGGGAGAGCATGGCATGATAGCTGAGGTTGTTGACTGTATAAGCCACGACCGTCAGCAGGAAATAGCTCACAATGATCCAGCCGAGCTTTGCACCGTTGGACAGCGTTCCCGGCACGTTGAATACCAGAAGCTGAATGCCGACCAGCGGAATGATGCTGCCCCCGAACCACGGCCGGGCTTTGCCCATTTTTGTGCGCGTCTTTTCCAGCAGCATACCCATCAGAATATCGCTCACGCCGTCAAAGATCCGGCAGATGAGCATGATCGTTCCAATCAGGCCTGCTGACATCAGCACGCTGTCCGTGTAATACAGCGTCAGGAACGAGGAGATAAAGGTCCAGACGAAGTTGGAACCAAGATCTCCGAGGGCGTACGCCAGCTTTTCACCGCCGCTGGTCACGCCAAAGGGACGTTCTTTCGTTTTCATGTGTTTCCTCCTTCTTTTTCTTAGGCTCAGATTTTCCGGGCCTGTAATTCTTCAAATTCCTCCATGATTGCCGCATACCGCCGCGCGATCTCCTCTTCATCCCAGCCCTTTCGGAGCAGCGCTCCGTGGATGTTTGTTGCATTCCAGAGCTCCTGCAGCGTCTTATCCGGCGCATAGGCCAGCGCAACGGCCGCAAGCGTTTCCATGTCGTCCTCCATGATGCGGTTCACGATCTCCAGCGCCTGGCGGTCTTTCACAAGCGCGCCAATGGCAGTGCGGCCGGAAAGTCCGAACGGGTCGCGGCAGCGCACACGCACGGACGCTGTCAGCCGGATATCCTCTGCGGAGATGCCGAGCAGCAGCTCAAAACGTCCCGGCTGAACGATCCATTCGCCGAAGTCTGCATACCAACCGGCAAAGTCCTCCTTTTTCAGTGTCAGCGTAACCGTTTTTTCTTCTCCGGGCTGCAAATACACCTTGCAGAACGCCTTCAGTTCCTTTTCCGGACGGTCATAGCAGCACGCCCCGTCATGCACATAGAGCTGTACGACCTCGCTGCCTGCCATGGCTCCGGTATTTTTGACGTTCACCTGCACGGCAAGCGGTTCGTCGTCGATGCGGACACTTTCGGGCACGCACAGATCAGACAGCGCAAAGCTGGTATAGCTCAGGCCGTGTCCGAATGGGTACAAGGGCCGAATGTGCCGCGCGTCATACCAGCGGTAGCCGACATAGATCCCTTCTCCGTGCCAGACTTCCTTGTTTTCGCCGCCGTAGTTCTTGTAGCTCGGGCAGTCATAATAATGGCGGGCCCATGTCAGCGGAAGATGGCCGGACGGATTGACAAGCCCGAACAAAATATCCGCTGTGACCTTTCCGCTCATCATACCTGCAAAGAACGGGCAGACGATCGCGCTGACACGCGATTCATACGCAGAAAGATTGACTGGACCTGTCGCGTTCACAATCAGGATGAGCTTGCCGCCAGCCGCTTCCGCTTCTTTTAATGCGCGTTCCAGTTCCAGCCGGTCGTCCTCATCCATGTCCATTGTCAGCCGGTCGGCGCCCTCACAGGCGTCTGCACCGACCGTGACGATCCAGTATTTTGTTTCTTTCCCGGCAACCTCATATCGAACATGTTCTGTACCTGACAGTTCACATGCCCTGTCATACGGATTTGTGCCCAGATCAGTAGAAGCGGCAACACTCGCCGGGATCAGGACAAAGTCCTTACTGCGCTTGCCGCAGAAGACAACGTCCGCCGTTTTATCAAGCGGCAGCACGCCGTCGTTTTTCAGCAGCACGACGCTTTCCCTTGCGGCCATCTCCGCCGCTTCATAAGCCTCCTGAATATGGAACTCCGGGTATTTCCCCGTAAATGCCGTCGATCCCAGCGTGACGCGCAGAATGTTCCGGATCGCCGTATCCAGTTTTTCCTCTGGAAGCCGACCAGAATTTACGGCGTCCACGATATTCCAGATGCCGAGCGGCCCCGGCATCGTCAGATCGGTACCGGCAGCAATGGCGGAGGGAACATCATAAGAAGCGCCCCAATCGGATACGACAAAGCCGTCAAATTCCCATTCCTCGCGCAGGACCTTTGTCAGCAGCCATTCATTCATCGCGCACGGAATGCCGTTCAGTTTGTTATAGGCAGACATGACCGTCTTTGCGCCCGCTTTCAGGCAGGCATGGAACGCAGGAAAATAGATCTCGCGCAGCGCACGTTCAGACACGCGCTCGTTGACACCCAAACGGTCCTTCTCCTGGCTGTTGGCTGCGAAGTGCTTCACATCAGCAAGCAAACCGGTCGATTGAATGCCGCGCACCATACCGGCGGCGATCTCGCCGAGCAGCTTCGGATCCTCGGAATAGCTCTCCGACAGGCGCCCTGCAAGCGGATCGCGGTGAATGTTGATGCACGGACCGAGGATCATGTCGATGCCATGGCTTCCGATCTCCCGTGCAACCGTTTTTCCGCACAATTCCGCGATTTTAGGGTTCCACGTGCAGCCAAGCGCGATCGCCGGTGGATAGCAGCCGTCCTCACGCTTCTGCTTCGGCGCGCCGGATGCCGCCTGCGCAGCCATTCGCTTTTTCAGCTCCGCAAGCGCAAGAAGAAGGCCGCCCATATATCCGTTTTTCTCGCGGTCAAGCGGTGTCCCGTTTTTTTCCGCCTCCGCCGAAAGCTGCTGATAGATCGCCTCGCCCAGATATTCGCGCAGATTGAGTCCCGTGCAGGTGTCGATCATGTAAATGGGCGGAATCCCATATTTCGGCATAGCCGCCGAGCGGAACGGCGAGCTGCCCTGAATCATTTCAGCCTTTTCTTCCAGGGTCATCTCTGATAGGATCGCTTCAATAGACTGGATATCTTTCAGTTGTGTTGCCATTTTCCCAACCTCCTTTATTTTCTGTTATTTTATCGGGAACGCCGCTTCACTTCCTATCACACTTGTGATGTATTTACCGCGTTTGTGATGTTATCTCATTTTCGTCAATTTTGCCGCAAAACAGCGTCTTCTTTTTGTGCATATAGTAAAAGCCACATCCATGCCGGATGTGGCTTTTATACTGCACAATTACGCTTCTCGGAACGTGCGCCGGTATTCCTGCGGCGTCATCCCTGTTTCCGCTTTGAAGGATTCTGTGAAGTGACTCTGCGAAGAAAATCCGAGATAACGGCTGATATCAAGAATACTGCGGTCTGAATGACGCAGCAGCTTTTCCGCTGTTTTGATTTTGGTATCGCGGATATACGCACGCAGGCTGATGCCTTCAACAGCCTTGAACGTGCGGGAAAGATACTCGCGGCTGATACCCAGCGTCTGCGCAAGCTGTTCCGTGCGGATCGGTTCATGTGCATGCCGGTGGATATAGTCCTTTGCCTGCCGGACGATCGGATGGTAGTTCCGCTGGCGATATTCCTCAATAAAATCGCTGAGCTTATACAGACTCGCGTGTGCATGGCAGACAACATCGTTGACCGTTTCAGCTTCCTCGATCAGCTGGATGCAGACATCAGCGGCCGTAAACGCAAGCTCCGCTTCTACGATGCGATCCAGCATCGCGAACTGGATGATCGCCGAAATCAGGCAGATGACGAGATCCTTTGCCGAGCGGAGCTTTTCCTTTGACAGCACGCCATAACGAAAGCTCTTTTCGCCGTTCAAAAGCCGCGTAAGCTCCTGCTTGTCGTTTTTCTTAACGCTCTCGTAGATCAGGTAGCCCCACTCAAAGGAATTGTGTAAAAAGCCGGACTCCTGCCGCAGAAACTGCACCTGCGTAAAGCGCTGCTCAAAGCTCTGGATATAGGCGTCCAGATAGGAATCCGAAACGCAAACCGATTCCAGCTGCGCGTTCTGCGCATATTGCAGCACAGCTTCCGTACTGTTTCCCTTTCTCATGCTCTGCACCTTTCAATGAAACGTGTACGCGCCGCTTCCGATTTTGCGCGCAATGCCATTCCACAAAACCTCTGCCGTTGTGTTGGGCGGTATCCTGACCTGAAGCGATGCGCCATCTTTTCTGACTGCGATTTCTCCGGCCTCACACACAAATGTGCGTACCCAGTCGAATGGTACATCGTCCAGCGGTGCAATGCGTAATTCCGAAAAGCCAGGTTTCGCCGCATCAATGCCGCAGAGTCTTCTGCAGATCCAATCGTCTACGCAGCCGAACGCATAGTGATCGAAGCTGCATTTCTGGGGCTCGCCCTGTTCGCTGAACGCAAACCAGTTTTCCCATATCGCTGTTGCGCCCTGCTCCACCTCAAATAACCACGAGGGCTGCTTTGTTTGCATCAGGATGCGCAGCGCCGCTTTCGTGCCATAGAGTTTTTCCACAACATCCAGCAGAAACGGCGTTGCCAGAAAACCCGTGCCGACGCAATCGTCCGCATTGTCCAGCAGCTTTCTGAGCTGCGCAGCAAATTGCGGATACAGTGTCTCCGGCACGAGCTCGAATGCGAATGCCAGTACATATGCCCCCATCAAATGCTGCGGCAGACGCCCTGGCGTTAAAAGCCCATCCACGATTGCCTGCTTCATGTGCGCTGCGTAATCGGAATATTCAGAACATTCCGCACGGTTCAGCAGCAAACAGATTTCCGCAAATACGCGCAGCGTCCGATATCCAAAGAAGGGCGCGATATAGCCCGCGCTTTCCTTGCAGACCTCCAAGCCCTCCGATGGCTGGCCGGGGATCAGCCATTCACCGAAGTGAAAGCCCGTATTCCAGAGCCAGCGGTCTGTTTCTTCCGGCAGTTCGCTTCCCCGGCGTGTGTTTGCGGTATGAACGATATAGCCGCACCACCGTTTCATCGGCTCAAAATACCGCTGGAGCACATCGAGATTTCCCGTCGCCCGGTAAAGCGTATACGGCACCCATACGATTGCATCGCTCCAGCCCGCAACCCCCGGCAGCCCCGTATCGCCAAACGCAGCCGCGAATTGTGCGGATCCCTTTTCATACAGCGCCGTGAGCGGAGAAATAATAGGCAGCACACCGTTTTCCCGCTGCTCGGCGGCTAGTCCATCCAGCCAGCTGAGCAAAAACGGTGTCATTTCCTCGTTGCGTATCGCCGTGGGCGCGTAAATCAGGATATCGCCCGTCCAGCCGGCCTTTTCGCGTGTCGGGCAGTCAGTCGGGATGGAGAGCATATTGTTTTTTTGCGAATAGCGAATGTTCTGATACAATCTGTTCAGCCGTGCGTCAGAGCAGGAAAAACTGCCCGCGTTTTCCTTTGGCGTTGACAGCAGAACCGCGGTAAAATCAGCCCTGTGGACTTCTTGCATCCCACGCACGCGGATGTAGCGAAATCCATGAAAGGTGAACACTGCCTCATATAAACGCGGGATTCCGTCAGATACCAGGACGTCACACTGCCGGATGGCAGACGCGGAAAAGTAATTTCCGCTTTTATCCACAGCCTCGGTGTATTCAAATTGCAGCTGCGTCCCGCGCGGTGCATTGATCCGGATTCTCGCCCGGCCGCAGATGATCTGTCCAAAATCCACAAGCGTATCCCCCTCCGGCGTTTGCAGGATCGCCTTGGCCGGAAGCGTCTCGACAGCCTGTACCGGATCGATGGGCTGCGCGCGGAGCTGGGTGCAGCCATAATCCCGGACGATAACTGCCTGCGGCACACCCTCTCCGCGCGTCAGATCCAGCTTTTCTCCCATGAAAAGGTCCGTGAACACAATTTGGCTTGTCCGCACCGTTTCACTGCCGTCAGAACTCAGAATCCCGTTCCTGCCGTCCGCAAGTGTATAGTGAAGCTGGAACAGGACAGCTGGGGCTTCGTGCGGCGTATCCATATTGACCGCTGTTTGCGGGCAGAAGAACCAGCCGTCGCCGACCAGCATTTCCAGTGTATTTGCTCCCTTACGCAGAAACGCTGTTACGTCATAGCACTGGTAATTCAAAATATGATTGTACGGCGTAAACTCCGGTGCCAGCTCCCGTTCGTCCGGCCGCTGCCCGTTCACCGACACGCGATAACAGCCGTAAGCCGTTGCGTACAGGCGCGCCGTGCAAACCTGTTCCGGCAATGTAAAACAGCGGCTGAAAACAACAGCGGGATTCTCCACACCATAGGTGAACAGCGGGATCTCCTGCCGCGGGATCGTGCTTTCGATCCACTTTGCCTGCCAATCCTCTGCACCTGAAAGTCCCGTTTCAAATTCACCGTCTGCACACGCGGCTTCACCGGAATTATCCCAAACAACAAGATGCCATGTGTAAACGGTACCGACCTTCAGCGGCTCTCCTTCATAACGCACGAAGCTCTGCGCGCGTTCTTCTCGCTCCCCGCTGTCCCAAACCGTTTTTCCACCCTCCGCAACACAAATGCGATAGCACTTCTGCAAAACATTCTGTCTATCACTTTCGATCCGCCACGAAAACTCCGGCGTTTCGTCAATTCCAAGCGGGTTCTGCCGGTGGTTGACCCGCAGATGTGTCAGCTTCATGACTGTTCTCCTTTTCCGGCAAACGTTCCGAACACAAGTTCCTCCACCTTTTTGCTGATATACGATCCTGCACCGTCCAGATCCGAGCGGTTCAGCATCAGAACACAGCTTAATTCATCTGCCGGACTGACAAAAAAGTGTGTGCCGAACGCACCGCTCCATCCATACGTTCCTTTTGTGGCGGCGCTACCGCCGCGAACAGGATCCTGCCGTATTTTTACGCCCAGTCCCCAGACGAAGCCCGGCTCCGGTTCCATGTGCTTCAAGGGTGCTTCCGTGCGCATAAGCTGAACCGTTTCCGGCTTGAGTATCTGAACGCCGTGATAGCTGCCGCCGTTTTGCAGCATTTCGGCAAACGCGCCATAGTCGTCCAGCGCTGCATACAGTCCGCCCGCCCCGCAGATATAGCGTTCTCCAAAATGAAATTTCTTCGGCAGATCCTCTTTGCTGCCCGTCACATCCATGAGCCGCCCATTTTTTCGGCAATAAATATGTACCAGCCGTTTTTTCTGCTCCTCATTCAGATGAAACGCCGTATCCCGCATCCCAAGCGGCTGGAAGATGTTCGCTTTATAATACTGCACAGCGTCCGTACCGGAAACGACCTCGATCACGCGCGCCAGCACGTCAAACCCGGCCAGCGGTGAATACCCCGTGCCGCAGCCGGGCTGAAAATCCAGCGGATAGCCTGCATACCGCTCCGCCTGCGCCGCAAGATCGACCCGTTCCTGACGGTCTTTCAGCATGGCAAGCAGGCCGACCATTCCCTGCTCCAACCCCGAGGAATGGGACAGCAGATCGCGGATCGTGATCTCCCGCTCTGCCGGAACCGTTTTCACACGTTCCATCTGGAAAAACAGCGTTTTTTGCAGAAGCTCTCCCATTTTCATGCCGTCATGCCATCGGTATCGCGCGTCAGCTGCAACGCGCGGCTCCGCAAACGACGGAATAAACAGGGAAAGGGGATCGTCAAGATTCAGCTTTCCTGCCTCCATCAGCTGCAAAATACCGACAGCCGTGACGCATTTGGTCATGGACATCATGCGGAAAATCGAATTCTCCTGGATCGTCGTTTTTGCCGCCTTGTCAGCATATCCCCAGCAGTTCCGGTAAACCGTCTGTCCATGCTGCCGCACCAGCAGCGACGCTCCTGCAATTTCTTCATTCTGGACATACCGCTCCATGACCTCGGATATCTGTTCTTCTCTCATCTGCATTCCTCCACATTTTCAAACGCGCCAAGCGCCTCGTCAATTTTTGAAATTGTCTTTTCGGACACCTTAGCAAGCTGAAACAGGTTTCTGAGGCTCACCGTGTCCATAAAAGCGCCCACCTGCTTTTTTGCGCCCTGATACAGCAGATACTGTATCGGAAACTTCTTTTGCAGCATTTCTCCCGTCTTTGGGTTCGCAAAAATTCTGCGGCAAGAGTTTTTCGTCGACAATACCGCCGCGTGTGCATCCTGATACTCCGCGCAGTCCCTGATGGAGACATAGCGTCCGCTTGTAAGTTCCTCGACCCAGCCCAGACTGTCATCCATCCAATTTCCGACACGCGCGCAAAACAGCGGTCCCTTCGCGCCTGTTTCTGCGCCAAGGCGGAAGCCGTGCAGCCCATAGCCGTAAATATGCGCCTCATAATCCACAAAATGCTTTTCAAACGCCTCGATCAGTTTTGTGGTATTTTCGATCGGGACAATCCAGTCGTTGCGGGACGAGGCCAGAAAAACCGGGCAGGTGGTTTCATTGACCAGTTCGCTGGTATCCGGCGCATCCGGCAGGCAATAGGCAAGCGTCTTCCGGATCGCAAGTCCATAGCAGGAGATCACAGCATACGGCCGGTTTTTTGCGGAAGACGCGGCAGCGGTGACCAGATGCCCGCCTGCCGACAGTCCAACCGCTATCACGGGGTCGGCACAAATATGCAGTTCCTCCTGATGTGCCGTCAGATATTCCATCGCCGCTTCAAAATCCTCCAGCGGATTCGGCCAGCCGCTGTCTTTTCCAACGGAATATCGAAGAATAAACGCCGTATAGCCGCGTTTGTTATAGGCTTTTGCGATCGGCGCTCCCTCAGACTCATCACAGTTTCGATACGCTCCGCCGGGACAGATCAGAAAGCATGGCTTTCCGGCCCCTTTGTCAGACAGCCAGATGGACAGTGTTACATCCCGCTGCGGATGCAGCTTTACCGTTTTCTGTTTCATCCTTCCGCCCCCTGCGCAGCATACCTCGCAATGACGCTGCGGATGCTGAAATCCGGCGGAAGTTCTTTCATCCCGCGGCGGATCCACTCGTCGATCAGACCGTACAGCGTTCCGGCCAGCATCGCCCTCGCATACCCCTCCATTTCATCTGCCGCGGAATCCGGTGCGCAGCAGGCAAAAATATGCTCCTTGATAATATGGGAAACGCCGTTTTCGTATAGGAGCTGCACCAGCCGTTTGTTTTTTCGATACTGCTCCAGCAGCTCCGACCAGAAACTCTCGCTCATTGCCGCGCTGTCCTTTTTCCTGAAATCCGCCCACCAGTCGTCTGTACAGCGGATAAAATGCTGGAGCAGGATCTGTTCCATCGAATCAAAATTGCGATAGAAGGATACGCGGCTCACGCCGGCCTTTTCACAGAGCTCGGAAATATTGATCTGCACAAGCGGTTTTTGCTCCATCATCAGCAGCAGCGCCTGTGTCAGGCTTTCCATAACGGCGTCGTGCGCCTCATTTTTTCTTGCCATATCTGTTACACTCTCCCGTATTTTGTTACAGTTCGCATCAGAATTGATCTTTTCTCTTTTCAAACCGAAGAATAAGTGCTACATTTGTAACAGTTACAAGTGTAGCACATAGAACGCATTTGTCAAGAGGGGATGGTATTTTGCATTTTTCATCAGAAACAAAGCTTTGGGAGCTTGAGGCGGCTTTTCCGGCGATGAAGGGCCAGTTTATCTCCGGCGGGGATTTCTTTTCCGGAAGCAATGCCGAAAAAACGCTTGCGCAGCTTCACTGCGAACAGCCCACATGGGCGCTGGAGGATATGCTTTACGGTTTGGAGAATCTGCGCCGCGTTTCAGACAGCAAGGTTCGGCTTGTATGGCCGCTTCCGTATGCGTCGCTTGTCTATCTGCCCGCCGCGAAAAAACAGCATACCGCGTTCGCTGTTCTGGCCGCAGGCGGAGCCTATGGCGCAGTTTGCACAATGGTAGAAGCCATGCCAGTCGCAGCCCGGTTAAACACACTCGGCTTTGACTGCTTCTGCCTGAACTACCGCACGGCCGTGCCGGAAAGCTTTGCATCCGGCCTGATGCCGCAGCCGCTGGATGACTTGGCTGATGCGCTTCACCTGATCGCGGAAAACCGTGCCGTGTTTGATGTTGATCCGATGCAGTATCTCCTGTTCGGCTTCTCTGCGGGTGGACATCTGGCAAGCCTCTGGGGGACAGCTGCGCTGGGTGCGCGGCATTACGGTCTTCCGCAGCCGCTTCTGCTGGCACTTGCTTACCCGCTTATCAGCATGGCGCAGTATCCGGCAAGCCCTGCCAAGGAGTATATCTGCAAGGGCCTGTTTGGAAGCGGTTATTCTCCGGAACAGCTGAACCGATACGACGCAGGGAAAAGCGTGGATGCAGACTATCCCAAAACCTTTCTTGTACGCGCACTGGACGACAACACAGTCCCGCCGGACAATACCGCAGAATTCCTGCACACGTTATCCTGCCATCAGGTTTCCTACCGTCTGCGTCAGGCAGAAACCGGCGGACATGGCTTTGGCCTCGGCCGTCAGACACCGCTCTCCGGCTGGGTCGATGAAGCCATTCTTTTTTGGGAGGAATCAGCTTGAAGGAACGGGACAACATTCTTTTTTATGACACAGACTCGCTCTCCTCGACACCTGATATCCAAAGCCGGACCAACACCGGCTGGTTACAGCAGGCGCTTCAAAAGCGTTTCCCCGATGAGGAGCTGAACGTTCAGTCCGTCCATTGTAATGATACTGGGATCTATCGGCACGGCTTGAGAAAAATTACAGGCCTCCCCGCATTTATAGACATCCGGCTGACGCACAAAACCGGACGACATACCGAGTACGTTACCGTTTGGGTTCCTGTTCGCTGGAATGACCGCTTCATCGGCACCGGCGGCGGAGGCACCGCTACTGGCGGTGAGCAATATATTACCCGCCCAAACAATACCTCACGCGGCATGACGCTGCCATTTGCGGTCATGAACGGATTTGCCGCTGCAACGACGGACGCGGCAAACCGGGAAAAGGAATGGGCTCTGGACAGGGAATCCGGCACACTCGACATGGAGCGGCTTGAAAACTGGCACGGAAGAAGCACGCATTTCATGACGCTGGCCGGGAAAGCTGTCTGCGAACTGCTCCACGGCCGCCAGGTGCAGTATTCATACTTTCACGGCGGAAGCGGCGGCGGCAGGCAGGCAATGGTACTGGCACAGGAGTATCCTTCGGATTATAATGGGATCTGGGCATCATGTCCGGCAATCAACTGGACCAGCTTCCTGCCGGAGGGTCTGTGGCCGGTCGCAGTCATGAACAGCGAGCGGCAAATTCTTTCCGAGCGGCGTATCCGGCAGTTTATGGAGGCCGCGCAGAACAGCGCCGGCGGGCAGGATGCCTATTACCGCCGCCTGTCTCCTGTGGCGTTTGACCCATTTACTCTTGTCGGAACGAACGGCATCACCGAAGCAGATGCACGCATCATGAAGCAGCTCTGGGACGGGCCGACGGATGAGGCTGGGAATCGCCTTTGGTACGGATTCCGCCCCGGCGTCCTGTTCTGGAACAAGGTCATCCCGATCGGGGCATTTTACTACACGCTTTCCGGCAAACCGCACCCGTTTTTTCTCAGCACCTACTATCTGCGCTGGGTCACGAAAAATCCAAAGCAGACGTTTGAATCGATTACGGTTCCGCAGTACCGTTCGCTCCACCGGCAGAGCGTGACCGAGCTGGCTCGCTTTTCTGCCGACAGTGCTGATCTGCGTCCGTTTGCCGCGCAGGGCGGCAGGCTGATGATCGACCACGGGATCGACGATCCGCTCATTCCGGTGGACGGAACACTGGATTACTGCCGCAGAATGCTGTCCGAAGTCGGTTCATCTACGGCAGCGCAGTTCTTCCGCCTTTATATCACGCCGGGCGACGGGCATGGAAGCTGCCGGTGGCACGCGCCCGGGATCACAGAAAAAGATGGCATGCAGGCGCTGATCGCGTGGGTCGAAACAGGCTCTGCGCCGCAGGCGCTCCGTACCGTGCAGGTAGGGAAACACGGCGATACCCTCCGCACAGATAAGGCGCTCCCATACACGATTCAGAATCATGAGGAGGATGAGGCATGAAAACGAAAAAAACGTCCGTCAATCGGGAAACCTGGCAGACAACCCGTTCGGAACGGCTGAATTATTATATCGGCGACCTTGGCCGCACGCTGGAGGGGTATATTGTCACGGCATTTATGACGCTGTTTCTGCTCTTTCAGGGCATCAATCTGGTCAAGATCTCCGCTGCTATTTTAATCGTCAAAATCATTGACGCCTGCGACGATGTGATCTTTGGATTCCTGATCGACAAGCTGAACATCCGCAACAGCCGGCTGCTGGGAAAGCTGGCCGGAGAGGGAAAATATCTGCCGTGGTACCGCGCAACATTTTTCCTTTTCCCGATCTTTACCGTGATCTTCTTCCTGATGCCGCAGGAGGCGTCCGACACGCTGAAAATCGGCTGGTTCATGGTTACATATCTGCTCTACGACCTGTCCTATACGCTCGTAGAGGTTCCGATGAACTCCATGATCGTTTCTCTGACCGACAACGTCGATGAACGCAACAGCATTTTGCAGTTCAAGGGGATTTTGTCCGGTATCTTCACGGTTCTCGCCGGTGTCGTCTGGATGTTCCTCATCAGCGAGCACGTTGGATTTTCCATGCGTGCCGTCGCGATCGTTTCCTCCGTGATCTTCTTTATTATGATGCTGCCGCTGGCAACAAAGGTAAAAGAGCACAACGTCGAGCTGAAAAATGCCGAAAACGAACAGGAAACACAGCATTACACGTTCCGGGATATGCTCGAGTGTATCAAAACGAACAAGTATATGGCCATCATCCTGTTGAGCACCCTGATCTTCAGCGGGCTTCAGACCGGCAGCGCTCTCGGTACCTATGCCTCCTATTATCTCTACGGAGATTCGATGATCCTCGTGATCCCAATCGCCATTGCGTTTGTCCCACAGCTGATCGCGCAGCTGAATACCGAGCGGCTCTGCCGCCGGTTTGGAAAGAAAAAGGTATTTATGGTCTGCGGTCTCTCCGGCGCGCTGATCTATTCGCTGATTTACTTTGCCGGATATCGTAATTTCGTGTTGATCACAATCCTGCTTGTTTTACAGGCCGCACCCGGCAATGTTTCCAACATTGCCAAAACTTTCTTCACGCCGGATACAATCGAATACACGCGCTATAAGACAGGCAAGGACTGCTCCGGCATCTTCTTTTCGCTGAACGCTTTCCTGAACAAGCTCACGGCAAGCATATCGTCCTCCCTTGGCTTGTTCATCCTCGGTTTGTCCAGTTGGATCGCTGTTGAGGCAGACAGCTTTGAGGAGCTTGCTGCGCTGAATGTCGTTCAGCCGCAGAGCGCGCTGAATACACTCTGGATCGTCTATATGCTGATCCCTGCGATCGGCACCATCCTCGGCGTAGCCGTTATGTCCCTGTACAAGCTGCGCGACAAGGATGCAGCACTCATGGCCAAATGCAACGCCGGTGAGATCAGCCGCGCCGAGTGCGAAGCGCAGCTGTCGCGCAAGTACTGATCCATACATAAAATGTCCGCCAGCAGTAAGCGACTGCTGGCGGACAAGCTTTATTTCGAATCAAATAGCGCCGACCGGACGACCTCAAATGGAATTTTCGGATAGCGGCCCGGGTAATTCCGGTTAGACTGAATCATGCCCAGCACCATATTGGCAAACATCACAGAAATTGCGACGGGGTCGCCCTGCCTGATCTCGCCTTTATCCTGTCCCTCCCGGACAAGCGGCATGATGCTGCAAAAAACAACGTCGGGACTTTCACCAAGGATCCGAAAATGCTCTTTGCTCATACTGGTGCGCGTCAGAATGGCTGCCTCCAGATGCGGCCGCGTTTTGGGGCTTTTCTGCCACGCGCGGCGGATGACCATGTCTGTATAGATCTTTTCCAATGTACGAATAGGGGAGTCCTCTACGCGCTCAAACACGACCGGTTCCGTCATACTGTCCTCCCACTCCTGCAGGAGCGCCTGATAGATCGCATCCTTTGACGGAAAGTACTTAAAAATCAGCCCCTCGCTGCAGCCCAGCGCTTCAGCGAGCTGTTTTGTCGTTACGCCGTCATAGCCATATTCATAAAACAGGCCGCATGCGGTATTCAATATCTGCTCCCGCCTTGCAGCCGCATCCATCCTTATGTTTTTCTGTACGCCTGTATCCGCCATTGCTCCGCTCCTGTCTGTGTTTGTGTTCATTATAGCGTATTTTCTCCGGATATGCAAGTGCACAGGCGGTAAGTGTATATTTACTTTTCACTTTTCGCATTCCTTTTGTTATCAAAATTATCCGTGTATTATTCTTATATCTATTTTCAACAAAACATTTTGCGCGTTTTTGTGCGTATAATAGAAAATGAGTGATTACTCACTTATGTTCTTGCGTTCAAAATAATTCGTGCTATACTTGTTTCATCAGTCGGTGCAGAAATACCGGCAAAAATAGAAATGAGGGTTTGACATGAAAAAATTCCTTGCATGGCTGCTCGCCTGCGTGATGCTTCTGAGCCTCGCAGCCTGCGCCAAAACGCAAACGCCTGCTGAAGAACCTGCGGATGCTCCCGCTCAGCAGGGGCCGGCAGAAGAAACGCCCGCTCAGGACGAAGCCGCTGCTGAAGAAGCGACCGGCTGGACCGGCGATATTTCCCACATTGTCGTCACCTATCTGACGACCGGCGTAACACCGCCCGCACTGGGAGAAGTACAGGACGCCGTCAACGCCATCACGACAAAGGAGATCGGCGTTGAGGTCGAGCTTCGCCCGATGTCTGCCTATGACGCGATCGCCCAACTTTCCGTACAGGTCGCCGGCGGCGATGACCTCGATCTGGTCATGCTGCTGCTGCAAAATATTGCGAGCTGGTCTGCGCAAGGGCTTCTTGAGCCGTTGGATGACTATCTGGCTGCCGATGCCCCCTACATCAGCGAAATGCGCAAGGAGGTTGACCTCTGCGCTGGTTCTTATGCAGACGGAAACGTCTATGGGCTTCTGCCTGTCTCGCAATACTACGGCAACTGCTGTGGCTTCGTCGTAGCAAAGACGTATCTGGATGAGATCGGCTTTGACCATGATGTTGACAAGGTATATACGCTGGACGAAGTTCACGATGTTCTTGCTGCGATCAAGGAAAAGCATCCGGATATGTATCCTAACGGAACGTTATCACAGGGCACCGGATCCATGGCCGGCATGGCTGCAATTCCGTTGGATTATCTGGGCGGCAACGACTGTTCCGGCGCTCTGATCGGCATGGACAGCACGCAGATCGTCAATCTGTATACAACGCTGGAATATGAGTCGTTTGTGCGCACCATGCGTCAGTGGTATGAGGAGGGGCTCAGCTATCCGGATGCGGCGGTCACAAGCGCCACCACGACAGAATTGCTTGCAAGCGGGACTGTTGCCGGATATTTTATGAGCGGCCATCCCTCGGTGCTGTCGGACGTAGCCGGGTACGAACTGGTGGCACTTCGCACCAGCGCGCCATCCCTCATCTCTACCGGCTCGATCGCTAGCTTCTGGGCGCTGCCGATCACCTGTTCCGATCCGGATGCAGCGATTCGCTTTTTGGACTATACCTACTCCAACCACGACCTTGCAAATCTCATCATGATGGGCATCGAGGGTGAGCATTATGTCGTCACGGACGCAGAAAACAATGTGATCGGCTTCCCCGAGGGCGTAGATGCCACAAACAGCACCTATTACAATCAGCTTGGTCTGTGGGGCGATCGCCGGTTTGAGTATGTATGGAGCGAAAAGCAGACGCAGGCCGTCAACGCGCCATTCTCTGAAGCTGCATTGAAAAATCAGTCGCAGGCGGTTGGCTACGCCTACGACGCAACGGCCATGGCGACGCAGATCTCCGCCATTCAAAGTGTGATTGCGGAATACTGCCGCGCGCTTGAGTCCGGAAGCGTCGATGTTGACACGGTTCTTCCAGAGTTTATTTCCCGCCTCGAAGCGGCAGGGATCAACGAGGTCATTGCCGATAATCAGGCGCAGTTCGACGCCTGGAGAGCTGCAAAGTAAGTTTACACAAAGATAGAATGGCGGGCTGCTTCGGCAGCCCCCTTTCTGTAAGAGGTACCTGCAAATGAAAACAGCAATCAAAATCAAGCCCGAAAAATACACATTCCGGCGCTCCGTCCCCATCTATCTGATGCTCCTGCCGGGTCTTGCGTACCTGATCGTCAATAATTATCTTCCCATGGCCGGTATTGTCGTTGCGTTCAAAAAGCTCAACTTCAAGCTCGGTATCTTCGGCAGTCCGTGGAACGGTCTGGACAATTTCAAATTTCTTTTTGCTTCCGGAAGCGTCGGTACGATGCTGCGGAACACGCTCTGCTACAACCTTGCGTTCATCGTGCTCGGCACGATCATTCCGATCACAGTCGCCATTCTGCTCAACGAGATCCGCAGCAAAGCCATGGCCCGCGTTTATCAGACCAGCATCCTTTTGCCGTATCTCATGAGTTATGTCGTTGTCAGCTATCTGGCCTATGCGTTTTTGAGCGTGGACACCGGCTTTATCAACAAGGTTCTCATTCCGCTGTTCGGGCAGGATAAAGTCATTGTATTTTATCAGGAAAAGAAATACTGGCCGTTTATTCTGACCTTTGTACACCTTTGGAAGGGTCTGGGTTTCTCTACCGTCGTATATCTTGCCTCTATCGTAGGCATCAGTCCGGAGCTTTATGAGGCCGCGCGCATGGACGGCGCCGGCAAGTGGCAGCAAATCAAAAATGTGACGCTGCCCAATCTGATTCCCACGGCAATTACGCTTTTCATTCTGAGCGTCGGTAAAATCTTCTTCTCTGATTTTGGCCTGTTCTATCAGGTGCCGCGCAATTCCGGTATGCTTTTCAGCGCGACACAGACCATTGATACCTACGTCTATAACGCCCTGATGGTGAATAACAACATCGCGCTTTCCAGCGCGGCAAGCGTTCTGCAGTCGGTTTGCGGCGTCGTGTGCATCCTGCTTGCAAACTGGGTCGTGCGCAAAATCAGCGAAGAAAACGCAATGTTCTGAGGTGGCAATATGAAATTAAAGAAAAAAGAAGATCTCGGCATCCGCATCGGCGGTCATATTGTTTTGCTGCTGCTTACCGCGCTTGCGATTCTCCCGTTCTGGCTACTGATCTCCGCCTCCTTCTCCGCTCCTGCCTATGCCACCCGCGAAGGCTATCGCTTCTTTCCGGCAGAGCTCAGTCTGGAGGCCTATCAGTATATCTTTCAGCAGTGGGCGCAGATCGGCCGTGCTTACGGGGTCACGATCCTTGTTACCGTGATCGGCACAGTTTGCAGTCTGTTTCTGGTCAGTACCTACGCTTACGCGCTGACAAAAGACCGTGTGCGCGGCATCAAAATCGCATTTGTTCTCTGCTTTATTCCCATGCTCTTTAACGGCGGCGTTGTTTCACAATATCTCGTTTACAGCAATATGCTGAAAATCAAAAACACGCTGTTTGCCCTGATTGTTCCGAATCTGCTGTTTAACGGGTTCAGTGTCATTCTGGTTCGGAATTACTTCAAAACCAATATTCCGGCAGAGCTGCTTGACGCGGCGGAGCTGGACGGCGCGGGTCAATTCTACATTTTCCGCAAGATGGTCCTGCCCATGTCCACCCCGATCCTCGCAACCGTCGGACTGATCACCGCAGTGAGTTACTGGAACGACTGGACAAATGGGCTTTATTATATTACGGACGCAAAACTGTTCAGCATCCAGCAGCTCCTGAATGAAATGAATAACAACATCGCATTTCTGGCGAACAATGCAAAGGATCTCGGCGGCATTGACCTCGGCGCGATTCCAAGCGCAACGATCCGGCTGGCGATTGCCGTTGTCGCGATCCTCCCCGTTTTGATCGCATACCCGTTCTTCCAGAAATTCTTTGCCAAGGGCATTGCCATCGGCGCAGTCAAGGGCTGAGAGAGGAACGTTCATGGAATTATCAAACATTCAAATCAATCACTTGCGTACGCCGATGGGCTTCGATTTGTTCTGCCCTTTCAGCGTCAGCTACACGCTTGAACAGGTTCACGGAAAAACACAGGCCTCGGTTCACTTTATGCTTACCCGCGCCTGCGACAATACAGTGGTCTACGACAGCGGAAAACTGACGCAGGTACTCCCAGCCTATCCGCTTGCAGCTGCGCTTTCGCCGCGCACACGCTACCGGCTGACGATCCATGCGGAAACGGACGCCAATGAACGTGCGGAGGCGGAGAGCTGGTTCGAAACCGGAAAAATGGATGAACCATGGCACGCACAGTGGATCGGTGCGGCAGATGACTGCACATCATTCTGTGCGGAAACACAGATCCTTGTTTCCGACTTGAAACGCGCGCGGCTGTACGTTGGCTGCGCCGGTCTGCACACGCTGCATATCAACGGCAGGCGCGTTGGGGCGGAATATCTGACCCCATACTGCAACGCTTACGACGCATGGATGCAGGCCATCACGCATGATGTGACCGAATATCTGCGTGAGGGTCAAAATACGCTCCGCTTCACGCTGGGAAGCGGCTGGTACAAGGGCCGCTTTTCCCTCATGAACCGGGAAAATATCTACGGCGACCGGCTTGCCGTGATCGCAGAACTTGTCCTGACGCACTCAGACGGCAGCGAGGAGCGGATCGTCACGGATGAACGCTGGCGGGTTTTCTCCTCGGAATATACGCAAAACGGGATCTATGACGGTGTCCATATCGATGCCGGCCTTCCGCCGCAGCATAAAGCGCTCCGGATTTTCTCGATTCCAAAGGAACTTCTGCGTGACCGGCTCAGTCCCCCGGTCACAGTACAGCAGGAAATCAAGCCCGTTCGCGCGTTTCATACCCCCGCGGGTGCATTCTGTCTGGACTTTGGTCAGAACCTCGCCGGACTTATTCGTGTTGACACCGCACAATTTCCGTCCGTGGATTTTCGTCTGCGATTTTTTGAAACGCTGGCTCCTGACGGCAACGTCTACACGAAAAACCTCCGCACCGCAAAACAGGAGCTTGTCTATCGTTCAAACGGCGAAGCGCGGACGATCGTGCCGGAATTCACCTATTACGGCTTCCGCTATGTCTGGCTCGACGCAAATACGGAGCTTCCGCCCGACGCATTTACGGCGCTCGTTCTTCACAGTGAAATGCCGGAGGCCGGTACGCTGCGCACCTCCAATCCGGATTTGAACCGGCTGATTGAAAACATTGCATGGAGCCAGCGCGGAAACTTCGTCGATCTGCCGACAGACTGCCCGCAGCGCGATGAACGCCTCGGCTGGACCGGCGACGCACAGATTTTCAGCGGTGCGTCCCTCTTTTCACGTAACTGCGCAGCCTTTTGGGCGAAATTCATGTTCGATCTGCGCTGTGAACAGGTAAAAAATGCGGATGGCCATGTGCCTGTTACCGTTCCCACATTTGTTGGCAAAGGTGATCACGCTACTATGAACGCCGGCCTTGCCGGATGGGGCGATGCCGCAGCGATCATCCCGTGGAATCTCTATCTGCATACCGGCGATCTGGCCCAGCTTCGCCGGCAGTATCCCGCCATGCTGGACTGGTGCCGGTATATCCGCTCCTGCGATACGGGCAGTCACCTCTGGGACAATGGCTTCCAGCTTGGTGACTGGCTCGCGCTTGACACGCCGGAAATAGTCAAATTCGGCCAGACGCCGGAAGCACTGGTCGCCAGCAGCTATTATCTGTACTCCGTCACACTGACGGCCAAGGCCGCAAAAGCGCTGGGCGATGCCGAAACACAGGCAGAGCTGGAGTCGCTTGCAGACAAGATCCGCGCTGCGATCCGGAAAGAATTCGTCACAGCAGGCGGCCGCATTGCCGGCGGCACGCAGACGGCGGACGTTCTGGCACTGTATCTGGACTTTGCTGCAAACCGTGAAAAAACCGCTGCGGATCTGCGCGACAAGATTATGCGCAAAGCAAACGGGCATCTGAATACCGGTTTCATCGGGACTGCTTACCTTTGCCATGCACTGAGTGAATCCGGCTGCAGCGATCTTGCCTATTCACTGCTGCTGTCACGCGAATATCCCGGCTGGCTTTATGAGGTAGAACATGGCGCGACAACGATCTGGGAACGCTGGAATGGCATCCATCCCGACGGAGCACTTGCCGATCCTGAAATGAACTCCTTTAACCATTACGCAAACGGCGCTATACTGGAATGGATGTATCGCCATATGGCAGGCTTGCAGCCCATCGAGGCCGCTCCGGGCTTCCAGCAGGTTCGTTATGCACCGCAGCCCGACAGCCGGCTGCAATTCTGCAAGTCCAAACTCATCACGCCGTTTGGTCTGTATATGAGCGATTGGGAGATTACCGCAGACGCGCTTTGCTTCAGTCTGTGCATTCCCTGCTCCTGCACAGCGGAGCTGGAGCTTCCGGATGCGCCGTCCGTCGTCTATATCAACGGAGCCGCGCATCCTTATGCGCCCGGTATGACGCTTCCGTCCGGAACCTACCGTATTGCCTACGCACCGACGCGCTGCTATTATGTGCGCTATGATCTGGACACACCTGCGCAGGTCGTTTTTTCTAATGAAAAGCTGCTTGCACCGCTGCTTCAAATCGTTCCGCAGGCTGCTTCCGTTCCGCCGGTTCTTTCCGCAACTGCACACGGGAGCATCCGTGCGCTTCTTGACGCTTCGGGTGTTTCCATGAACGACACACAGCAAAAAGCGCTTGAATCCGCATGGGCCGTGATCCATCAATGGGATCTGTGAAAAGGAGGCGGCAATGGCACAACTCTTTCATGCTGTAATCGCAGAAAACACTTACCTGATTTCCGACGACAGCTTTGGCACGGATCTTGCATTTGGCAAACCGACCGCGAATTCCTATCTGCTTGTCGGGGAAAAACGTGCGCTGCTGTTCGATTTGGCCGTTCCCGCGCCGGGCCTTCGCCAGTATGCGCAATCGCTTGCCCAAAAGCCGCTTTTGACGGTTATCAGCCATGGGCATCCCGATCATATTTACCATATGACGGATTTCGATACGCTCTGGCTGAATCAGGCGGACTGGGATTTTCCGCTCTGCGAATTGACCGGTGCAGAGCTTCCGAAAAAGTGTCCGCAGCTGTGCGATGTGCCGGATGGAATGCAATTTGATCTCGGCGGACGGATTCTGGATGTGATCGCGATTCCCGGTCATACGACGGGAAGCATCCTCCTGTTCGACCGGCAGACCGGCATTCTGTTCTCCGGCGATACGGTTGCAAGGCGTCTGCTGTACGGTCTGACCGGCTGCCCGCCGCTTACACAGTTTTGTGACGATTTGCAGAAGCTTCAGCTGCTGCCGATCCGAAAAATTTATTCCGCGCATGACCGAGCGGCATTGCCGCCGGATTACCCGGTGTACATGACACGGATGCTGCAAACAAAGCTGTCAGCTGCAGCAGAAACATGGCAATACCCCGGCTTTCCGCTGATGCGGCGTCTGGTGGCCGGCGACGAAGACTCGCCGGATTACTTTGATGCAGCAGTACCCGACACCTTGCTTCAGGAGGAAAATACGAATGCGATATAACAGTTTTCATCCCGGACAGGTCTGGCTCGACACGGATGGAAAGCGAATCCACGCACATGGCGGCTCGATTTTATATGAAAACGGCCGGTATTACTGGTACGGCGAAAACAAGGAGAAAACGACCGGTGAAAACGGGATATGGCATTGGGGCATCCGCTGTTACGTTTCGGATGATCTTTATAACTGGGAAGATCTTGGACTGATTATTCCGCCGGAGCCGGATGATCCAGCCTCTACGCTGCACCCAAGCCGCTGCGTGGATCGCCCGCATATCCTTCATAATGCCCGCACAGGGAAATATGTCTGCTGGCTCAAGGTCATGTTCACAGACGGCACACAGCGCTGTACCATCCTGACTGCGGATCGGCTTCTTGGCCCGTATACGAAAGTACAGGAAGGTCTTTTGCCGCTTGGCATGAGCGCCGGTGATTTTGATCTTGCTGTCGCAGACGATGGAAAAGCGTACTATTACTTTGAGCGCGTACATTCTGAGCTGATCTGCGCCGACCTGACAGACGACTATACCGGTCTTAGCGGCTATTACAGTACGCATTTCCCACGGCTCGGCCCGCCATATACAAGAGAAGCCCCCGCGCATTTTATCCGAAAAGGCAGGCACTACCTTTTCACCTCCGGTACGACCGGATATCTTCCAAATCCCTCTGAACTCGCTGTCGCAGACACATGGCACGGCCCATATCGCGTTCTGGGCGATCCGCATCCCGCCGATGAAACACACACATCCTTCCATTCACAGGTTTCCTCTGTGTTCAAGGTTCCGGGTAAACAGGATCTCTATATCACCCTTGCTGACCGCTGGCTGCCGCAAAAAATGTCGCTCTGCTATGACAAATACCGCGTTCTTTTTGAACGGCTGTTTGGCAGCAATCCGGATATGTTCTATCCACCTCTACAAAAAGAGGAGATTCCGGACACCGGCCCTGATAACACCTCTCTTGCCGATTATGTCTGGCTTCCGCTCCGCTTTGACGAAGAAATGGCCTATATAGACTGGCTGGACGAGTGGAAAATTGAAGACTACGATTAAAAGAACAGCGTTCCCAGCTCAATCCGAGCTGGGAACGCTGCTGTTTGTCCATCAAAAATCCATGTCAAGCCGCTTTCCGAAATCGCAGGCCGTTTGCTCTCACGGACAGCTCCTGCGAGAGAAGGCGCAGCGTTTCAAATTCATCGTCGAGGCCGTCAAGCTCCCGGCGAAGAATTTCTTCATAATGCTGTTTCTTCTGCTCCAGCGTGGCAATTTTGTTGACCCACCGCTCCATGACGCTGGGGCTGCGGCTGCCGCTCTGGATGAGATAGTCGGCCTTCTCCTGATACAGCGCGATCTCCTTTTTGACCGCGGAATAAAATTCCTCCGTCATTTTGTCGCGCTGCTTCGCGTCGTCAATGATGTAAAAGCTGTTGACGCTGAGCGTATTGTCATTCTGGTTCATATCGCTGAGCTGCTCAATGAACGTTTCAAACGTGTCCACTTTGTCCATGTGCTGACGTGGGATAAAATACAGATGCCCGGTCGTGCTGACCTTGGTGGCCTCCAGCATCCGCAGATAACTCAGGCAGATCGTCTCAATCTGCCTGCGGTTCGCACAGACCTGATAAAGCTCGAACAGTTCTTCCGCCCGGCGGCAGTAATTCAGGGGATCAATGTCGGCGTCGAAGCCGATATTGTCATACCCAAACCGATTGTCGCGCCGGTCGTAGAAGATGTTTGCCAGCTTTTCATACTGATTTGTTCGCTGGTTGAGCGTTTCCTTGACCAGCTCACGGGAATATACGTCCTCAGTGTGTGCATTGTCGCGGCAGTAGACCGTATAGATATGATGCGCACCGGGGCTTTTTACCGTGATCCGATCCTTAATATCGCCCGTCGCGGAGCGGAACGCATCCGATACGGAAATTCGCTTGCTGCCGGAATACGGGATGTTCAGCTCCTCACAGAGCTGCGCCAACGTCTCCTTCTCCACCAGAATGTTGGCAAGCGAGAAATAGAGGAATTTGCCCAGCACGGAGGCCTTGTCGCCGTTGGCTGCGCCAAGGATGTCCTGAAACTTTGTAATATTTGTCATACACAATTCCTTTCTTTAAGCCGTCCTTCGTTTCGTCCAGTCCAGCAGATAATCGTCCACGCCCTTGAAGCGCGGGTTCCACGTACATTGATAGTACCGGATATCCGGGATCGCCTGCACCTCGCGGCGCAGGGTGAGGATTGCCTGCCAAACCTGCGGATT
>OHFG01000449.1_pt1 | contig 31643 bp, 23 predicted proteins | sample 1567411 | NCBI WGS metagenome assembly OHFG01 (sample SAMEA3879563, study PRJEB24766) | human gut metagenome | biome: human-associated habitat; feature: feces | place: USA | collected 1985/1987
ATAACGGTCCTAAGGTAGCGAAATTCCTTGTCAGGTAAGTTCTGACCCGCACGAATGGCGTAATGATTTGGGCACTGTCTCAACAGCCCGCCCGGCGAAATTGTAGTACTGGTGAAGATGCCAGTTACCCGCAACTAGACGGAAAGACCCCATGGAGCTTTACTGCAGCTTAATACTGAGATTCGGTAATTCATGTACAGGATAGGTGGGAGACTTAGAAGCAGAGTCGTTAGGCGCTGTGGAGTCACCCTTGGGATACCACCCTTGGATTGCTGGGTTTCTAACCTGCGGCCATGAATCTGGTCGGGGGACACTGTTAGGCGGGCAGTTTGACTGGGGCGGTCGCCTCCTAAAGTGTAGCGGAGGCGCTCAAAGCTTGGCTCAGCATGGATGGAAATCATGCAATGAGTGTAAACGTATAAGCCAAGTTGACTGCGAGACCGACGGGTCGAGCAGGTACGAAAGTAGGAGTTAGTGATCCGGTGGTATGTGAGTGGAAATGCCATCGCTCAACGGATAAAAGCTACCCTGGGGATAACAGGCTGATCTCCCCCAAGCGTCCACAGCGACGGGGAGGTTTGGCACCTCGATGTCGGCTCGTCGCATCCTGGGGCTGTATTCGGTCCCAAGGGTTTGGCTGTTCGCCAATTAAAGCGGCACGCGAGCTGGGTTCAGAACGTCGTGAGACAGTTCGGTCCCTATCTGTTGCGGGCGTAAGAGATTTGAAGGGAGCTGTCCTTAGTACGAGAGGACCGGGATGGACTGACCGCTGGTGCACCAGTTGTTCTGCCAAGAGCATAGCTGGGTAGCTACGTCGGGACGAGATAAACGCTGAAGGCATCTAAGCGTGAAACTCCCCCTAAGATAAGATCTCTCATCCTTTATGGAGTAAGGCTCGTCGTAGACTATGACGTTGATAGGTCAGAGGTGGAAGCGCCGTAAGGTGTGTAGCTGACTGATACTAATAAGCCGAGGGCTTGACCTACAATTGGTAGTTAGCAGGCTCTGTAAAGTGCTTTCCGATTTGCAGAACTTCCATGGTGTTCGGTTTTCAGGGTGTTATCCTCAATAGTTGGTGCTGATTGGTGTGAGGGTCCACCTGTTCCCATACCGAACACAGAAGTTAAGCTCACATGCGCCGAAGATACTTGTCGGGTGACTGACCGGGAAAATAGGTAGTGCCAACACAAAAGAAACCTGATCTCGATCAGGTTTCTTTTTTAGTCGGTGTTGATTGGCGCGAGGGTCCACCTGTTCCCATACCGAACACAGAAGTTAAGCTCGTGATCGCCGAAAATACTTGCCGGGCGACTGGCCGGGAAAATAGGGAATGCCGACATGAAAAGACTGGTATAGCTGAGGCTATACCAGTCTTTTTGCTCGATCACAACTGTCGCAGATGCACGAACCGGCAGGCCCGAAGTATGGGCCTGCCGGTTTTCAATACTTGGGATACTGAGCAGGATCAGCGCAGGCAGGAAAACTCCTTCGCGCCGGACATGAGAAGGCCAAGATCACTGCTGCACATATTGAGCGTCATGCCCTGGCTCAGCCACGGCTGCAGCGGTGCTGCTGCACCGAAATGTGCGCCGGAAACCTTGCCGTGCCGCGCAGCGGCGTCGATGACCTGCCGGAAGGCAGCCTGCATGGCGGGATGGGCGTACTGGCCCAGAATGCCGAAATCCTGTGACATATCGTTTGGGCCGATCATCGCGCCGTCAATGCCGTCGACAGCCATGATGGCGTCAATGTTGGATACGCCGAGCTGGGATTCGATCTGGCAGAGCAGAACGGTATCGCGGTTAGCGCTTTGCATATAGGCGGCGCTGTCCTGCTTCAGAAAATCCGTATGCGGCCGGGAGAGGGAAACACCACGATGCCCCATGGGCGCGTATTTGGCATAATCGACGAGCTGACGCGCCTGCTCCGCCGTTTCTGTGTTCGGCAGCAGCAGTCCCGCCGCGCCAAGCTCCATGCAATGGAGCACGTGCTCGCGCCGCAGCTCCGGGATACGCACCATGCCGGGCAGCTCGATCGCCCGTGCAACGCAGATCATGTCTGCAACCTCTCGCGTGGTGAACGAGCCGTGTTCGCAGTCGATGATGAAGAAATCAAAGCCGCAGGCCTTCAGAATTTTCGGCAGATCGGCGCTTGCGAAGGTCGTGACCATTGTGCCGAGCAGATGCTCACCGCTTTGGATCCGGGTTTTCCATTCATGCAATTTCATGTTTGTGCTCCTTTTCATACAATGCTTGCAGAGATTCCATATGCAGGCGTGCAGGATGCAAGCGCATCATGTCCAGAACCTGCTCACGGGTGGGGATCGCCATGCCGATGGCACCGCGCTTGGTACATACCAGCGTCCCAGCGCAGTTGCAGAAGGAGATGGCGTCCTCCATCCGCACATTTTCCTCGATGCAGCAGGCAAGTGCAGCTGCGAATGTATCACCTGCGCCGGTGGGGTCGACAACGGGCACGTCGATGCCCTCTGCGCTCAGAACCTGCCCGTCGAAGCTGAACAGCGCGCCGTCCTTGTCCCGCGTCAGAACGACAAGGCGGGGGCCTGCTGCGTGCAGTGCGCGCAGCACGTCACTGATCGCGGTGCAGCCGGTGATGATCCGCGCTTCTTCAAGCGTCGGCTCGATCACGTCAGCCATGGAAAGCATCTGCATCATCCGCTGGCGCATCTGCGCATCATTGCGCAGCTCCTTGCGCAGATTGGGATCAAAGGAAAACAGAACATGGTTCTGCTTTGCCAGCTCGACTGCGCGGAAGCAGCTCTGACGCATACTGTCGTTCAGCTCAAGCAGCATTCCCGGCAGGTGCAGGATCGACGCGTCGGCAAAGACTGCCTCCGTCAGCTCCTCGGGGCGCAGCTGGCTGCCGACGGAGCCGTCGCGGTAATAGGTATAATTCCGGCCGGAGGGGAGGTATTCGAGAAACGCAAGCCCCAGCTGACCGGAATCGGAACGGACGACGGCGTCTGTCCGGACGCCCCGCGAGGCGATGGACGACAGGGCAAGCTGGCTGAACGGGTCGGAGCCGACCTTCCCGATAAAGCTGCAGTCCAGCCCGAAGCCCGCGGCGGCGCAGGCGTAAATACCGGACGAGCCGCTGACGGTTTTCAGGACCGTGCCGGGCTGGGACAGCCGCATATCGGAGTCACAGGGAACAAAGTCCAGCAGCAGCTCACCCAGAACGAGCACGCGTCCGCTGCCGGAAGCATCAGGAAACAGGTCTTTGATTCTCATCATGTCGGTTACTCCAATATTAGTAGTATTAAAACAAGCGCGGGTTACGCGCACAATAAACGTGTTAACGGGTCATTTCTTCGAAAAACGATGAAAAACGGAAAGAAGAAATTGACAAGTCTGCAGGGAAATGATAAAATATTAGTAATAACAAAAGCTGCGGGAGAAACGAAAATGGCGGAGAAAAAACAGAGAAAACCGACGTCTACAGACGTCGCGGAGCTTGCGGGCGTATCGCAGACCAGCGTTTCGCTCGTTCTGAGCGGAAGCAGCCGGGCAACGTTTTCCGAGCAGACCAGAGCGCGCGTCTTTGAGGCGGCCCGGCAGCTCGGCTATCAGCCGCCTGCGCACCGCACCAGAAAGAAAAACGGCAATGACCGGCGGCTCATTCTGGTCCTGACGCCCACGCTGGCGAACCAGTATTATTCCGAGCTGATCCAGACGCTGGAGGATTATGCGGGCAGTCAGGAGTTCCGCGTGCTGGTCTGCAACACGTTCCGCAAGCGGGAGCTGGAAAAATACTATCTGGAGCAGTTTTCCGATAACCGCATCAGCGGCATTGTTTATACTTTCCTGCCCAGCTTCCCGGACGAGGCGGTGCGGCTGTCGGCGCGCATTCCGCTCGTGCTGATCGGCGAGAAGCGCGAGGAGCTGCCGATCTGCTCCATCGAGCTGAGCAACCAGCGCGCAGGCGCGATGCTGGCTGACCATCTGTACAGCCTCGGACACCGGCACGCGGCGTTCATCTCCACGCCGATGGACCAGACGACGCTGGCACGCAAGCAGCGGCTGGAGGGCCTCCGGCAGCGCTTTCATGAGCGAGGAAGACAGGACGGCGTCGAAACCTCGGTCGAGGCGCTTGTCGCGCCGGACAGCCGGGAGGAGGACGGCGTGGGCGGCAGCGTGCCGTTTGAGTACGCGACGGGCGCACGGCTGGCACGGGAGCTGCTGGCGCGGGAGCACCGCGCGACAGCGCTTGTCGGGGCGAACGATATGATCGCTATCGGCGTGATCTCCGTGCTGCGCGAAAAGGGGCTGCGCGTGCCGGAGGACTATTCCGTCTGCGGCTTTGACAATATCTTTACCTCATCCATTATTACGCCGCCGCTGACCAGCATCGATCACCGGCTCTGGGCGCGCTGCCGTTCGGCGGTCGATCAGATCGTCAAGCAGAACGATCAGGGACACGGCGCGGACAAGAGCGCGGTCATGGCGGATAAGATCGAGTACGCGCCGCAGCTCATGATCCGGAAATCGACCGGCCCTGCGCGCACATCAGACTGAGCCTGTGCCTCCCCTCTGCATTGCAGAGGGGAGTTTTTTCGGGCTTCAGCCCGTAATTTCCAGAACAAGATGCTCGATGGCGGTGTGCCGGTGCATATAGATCACGTTGAGACGGCCCTGTGCGTCGCGGCACATGGCAGGCTGGCACTTGTTGCCAGGGGCGGGCGCAAGCGTGATGAGGTTCTGCCAGGTCAGGCCCTCGTCTTTGGAATATGCCAGCGTCAGCGGGCTGCGCTCGTGCCAGTCGGTCTCCGGCGTGTCGTTATAGGCCATCAGGATGGTTTCTTTGTCCCAGCTGATGACGTCCAGCTTGGATTCGTTGTTCAGAATGCCGCAGGGCTTCGGCTGGCTCCAGGTCAGGCCGCCGTCGAGGCTTTCCGCGCGGTAGGACGGCAGCGAACGGTTGCCCGCCGTGCCCCATCCGGCGGTGCCGGGGCAGGTACGGGTGAACAGCAGCAGCCGTCCGTCCGGGCGCAGGCAGATCGCGGGCTCGCGGATGCGGTTGCCGTCGTCCGCGGTGAGCAGCGCGCCCTTTTCCCAGCTTTCGCCGTCGTCATGGGAGCGGTAGATCTGCACGGCGCCGAAATAATACTCCGGCAGCTCGGTGCTGGTGGAGGCGAAGACGATCGTGCCGTCCGGCAGCAGAACGCTGTCGTTGGACGCGTGGCCGGACTGGATCCCCGCCGGGACAGCCGGGAGCCACGTGCGGCCGTTGTCCTGCGTCTTGCGCATCCAGAGCTCGTCGCGGCCGTTGCACCAGGTCGTAAAGTTGACCTCGGTGTCCAGAAATTTTGCGAACAGCAGGATGATCTCGCCCTTGCGGTTTTTCAAAAAAATGGGGTCGTGGCAGCAATAGCGGATGTCGCAGCCGACGGCGTCGGGATTGCTCCAGCTTTTTGCGCCCGGCTCGAGTCGGGAGACCCAGTCCTTGGCGTCACGGCCCATGGGGTCTCCGTTCCACTGCAGAAAGCCGCCGTTCCAGACGGCAAGCAGCGTGCCGTCCGGCGCCATGGTCAGGCTCGGCATATGATAGCACTGCCGTTCGTCGAACCATTCCACGACCCAGTTCCGTTCGATAATAGCTGCATTCATGCGGGTTCCTCCTCTTGCAATGTCAGGCGCAGCAGCGCCGCATCCATCGGCGCGAGCCGCAGATCAAAGGTGAAGCGTCCGTCCGGCTCCTCTGTGTAAGGAATCGTGCGGCGTTCGTTTCGTCTTGTGAGCGCCCATGCGCCGGAAAAGCGGAGCGCGCCCATCGCCAGCGTTACGGACGAAGCCTCGTCCATGCTGCCGTTGACCAGATACAGATACAGATCCCTGCCGTCACAGGTGCAGTACGGCTGCAGATACGCCTGCCCGGCGACCATCGGCGCGTCAAGGCGCGATGCAAGCATATCCTGCAGCAGCTCGCGCCGCAGTGCGTTCAGCTGCATGGGCGGCATGTCGCCGGGGCTGGAAAAGCGTCCGAACGGATGGATCAGGACGCGTCCGCGCGAAACAGCATGACCCGGCGCGGCAGGACGGCGGAAGGAATCGAAAAATTCGGTGTAAAGCTCCGGCTGCTCCAGATAGTCGATCTGTAAAACATCGGTGCTGGAAATCACGGCGGAGGCCCGTGCCTGCGGAAGGCCCAGATACGCCTTGCCGTTTACGACCTGCTCATAGGTGTATGCGCCGCTGTTCTGCTTCATCCAGCGGCAGCTGCGCACCCCGGCCAATTCGCCGAGGCCCATCTGGCAGAGCGTATCCACAGCGTCGCCGGAAAGCAGCAGCGTGTTATGCGCAAACAGGTGCGCGATCTGCTCCGGGGTCAGGTTCCGGAAATACTGACCGCTCACGGCCACGACCTGACCGGAGACGCCGGGGTCGGTGCAGTACTGATACGCGATGCCCATCGCGTTTAAAAGGCCCGCAAAATAGACCTCGTGCGGGTACAGCTCCTCCATGTCCGCGCCGTGCGCGGTTTGAAGGGTATAGGCCGAGTCCTCGCTCGTCATCACGCACACGCCGCGCTTCGGCAGTGCGAAGACGCCCATGGCGTTGACGGCGTTTAAAAACGGCTTGACCGCGCGCAGCATCTGCTGATAGCCGTCGGAAAAGACGATGCCGCTGCCGTTGAGATCGAACAGGTCGATCGTCATGCCCTTCAGGTTCAGCGGCAGACTGCTCAGCAGCTGGAAGCGCGTGAACGCGCGGGATTTGGCGAACAGGGAATAGGGATAGTTTTCAAGCTCGGGATAAACCTCCGTCTCCGGCGGCAGCAGCGCGCGGTTGTGCATGGAGACCATGTTGAACCGCAGCAGATACTGTCCGGGGGCGGTTTCCTGATACGCGGGCAGGTGGATGCGGCTGACGGGCGGCTGCCCGGCGGCAAGACCGCGCAGAATGCCGTACCAGTCGCGGCCCTCCGCCGCGTGGATGTAGGGGACGGAGCTCATCAGGCCGACCTTTGCCGTCGGGCTTGCCTGCCGGACAGCCTGTCCGATGCGTGCGGCAAGGGCCGTCATGGTCTCGCGGTTCACGTCCAGCCAGATCTTCCGGTAGGGGTGCACCGCGCCCGGCTGCAGGATGCCGCGCACGAATTCCTCGCGCGTCAGCTCCGGCTTTCCGGCCCGGCGGGCGTATTCGCGCATATGCGCCGGGCAGAAGCAGCCGCCCCAGCGCAGCGGATCGTGGTTATGCAGGCGGAAATCGTCCTCCACCCACAGAATGTGCGGCGAAAGCGCCGCGTAGCGCGCGTAAAGCCCGGCAAAATAGGTCTGCCAGCGTTCGCACATCGGGCAGACGCACAGATCGGCCTCCCGGCCGTCCATGTCGACCATGCGGCGGAACGGCTGGCTCTGCGGCAGCGTCTTGCCGAGGTCGGCGTGCATCAGACTGTGCCAGTGGTTGACCGACAGCTGCACGCCCTCCGGCGCAAGCGCGGCCTGCACGTCGCAGAGCAGGCGCAGCCAGATGGTTTCCTGCTCCTCCTCGGTCATGTGGCCGGTATTCAGCTCTTCTACGTTACAGAACACGGCCACGTCATCGATCTGCGCCTCGCGGACGAAGCGCCGCAGCGACGCGATCTCGCGCCGGTCATTGAAGCCGGGGTCGCAGCAGAAGCGGAAGCTGTAGCAATAGGACTGATTCATGTTACTCCTCAATGGGCAGATTGTAGAACGAAAGCATCGGCATACGCATACAGTCGCATGGCGTGCACGGGCCGGGGTTGGCGCGCCAGACGCCGTGCAGCACGGCGGGATGCTCCAGAGGCCGGGCAAAATAAAGCGTCAGCGTATCATTGCCGGTTTCATAGCGCTCACAGCGCAGAAGTCCCTGCGCATCCTCTGCCTCAAAGGGCAGAAGCGCCGCAGCCACGTCAAACGGATTGAGCCAGTTGCAGATCCGGCTGAAGTGCAGCACAATGGCATCCGGCGCGCTGCGCTCCGCACGGCAGACCTCCGGGGCCTGCCACATCAGCGGCTTTCCGTAAAGCTCGGCCAGCGCGCAGCGTGCGCAGCGCTCACCGATGACAAGGTTGCCCTGTGCGCTGTTGTGGATAAAATCATAAAGCGCGACATCGGACGACGGCAGAACGTACACGCCGGGGATGCTGCGCGCAGCGGCGACCTGCGCCTGCCGCACCATGCCCCACTGCCGGTCGAGCGCCGTGTCGCACGGGGTCATGCAGCGGTTGAGCTGCACGGTGATGACGGGCAGCTCCGGCTGGTTCAGATCGCGGCGCAGCGCGCCGACAAACTGCGTAAAGCGAGCAAGATAGGTCTCCGCTGCGTTTTCGTAGCCCTCGGCCTCGCCCTGGTACCAGAGCATGGCCTTCGGGTGCAGCTCGTGATCTGCAAGCTGCTCAAGCATATTGAAATACAGCGAACCGTTTTCCTCCGGGTTCCACCAGCGCAGCGGCGCGCCGCCGTAGGCGCTCATGACGATGCCGATGGGGTAGCCAAGCTCCCGCTTGAGGAGCTTCGCAAAGTGCAGCCACGGCGTATGGCCGGGGTTGTGGTTCTCAAAGTGTCCCTGATGGACAGAGCCGGTCGTCTCGCCCAGCGGATGCGTCGCCAGATCCCAGACGCCGGAATCGCGCAGCAGATGCACGCCAAGCTCCGGCGCGTCCTCTACCGGGTTCTTTGCGCGTCCGGCGGCGTTGCTCTGCCCGGCGACGACGAACACGTCGCCGACGCCGATGTTGTGGATCATATCGCCCCGCGTTGAGGACAGACCGTCCCAGCCCTGATATTCCATATAGGTCTCTACGCGGTACAGTCCGCCCGCCGGGACGCGGTCAAACGTGACCGACCAGCGGCCGTCCGCATCTGTCCGGCAGACGGTCCACGGGCAGACGCTCTCGCCGCTGCTTTCCAGCGCGATGCGGGCCTTGACGGTGATCGAACCCTCCGGTACGGCGGAGAATTCCAGCGGCAGCTCAAAGCTCTGCCGGACGCGGTGCGCCGTGCCGGAAAGGCGGATAACGGCGAAGCCCTGCTCGTTTTGCTGGAAGATCTGCCAGGGGGAAGCGCCGCGTTCAATGACGACGCCCTTTTTCAGTTCAGAGCCGTGCAGCTGCATATCTGTTTCTCCTGTCTGTCAAAAGATCGCCGCAGCCTCTTCCAGCTGCGCTCTGCGCTTCACGCCCAGCAGCACACACCGGACGGCGGGCTGCCGCAGCGCCCAGGCAAGGGCGTACTGCGTCATGCTCTGCCCGGCGGCCTTCGCTTCGGCCTCCACGCGCGCAAGCGTCGCGTAGACCTCGTCCGTCATGGGCTTCATCCAGTCGGGCTTTTCTGCTGCGCGGCTGCCTGCGGGCGGCTGCTGTCCGGCGTGATATTTTCCGGTCAGAATGCCGCCCTGCAGCACCTGATAGGGGATCACGCCGATGCCCTCCTGCGCGCACAGCGGCAGAAGCGCGTCCAGCGCGCCGGTGTTGAGCAGGCTCAGCGGCGGCTGGCACATACTGGGCAGCGGGATATTTTCCTCGCGCGCTGCGGCAAGCAGCGCGGAAAGCTGCTCCGCAGAATAGTTGCTCACGCCCCAGGCCCGGATGGTGCCGGCCTTCAGCTCCTCGCCGATGGCGCGGGCGATCTCGCCGGGTGCAGTGTTGGGATCGTAGCGGTGCAGATAGTACAAATCAATATAATCGGTGTTTATCCGGTGCAGGCTGCGGCGCAGCTGGACGCGGATGGCCTCGGGCGAGGTGTTTTCGTCGACGGGGGTATCGCCGACCTTCATGCCGAGCTTCGTCGCGACGACGAAGTCCGTCCGCCGTCCGGCGACGGCCTTGCCGACAATTTCCTCGGCCACGCCGCCTGCAGAGCCTGCGAAGCGGTTGTAGCCCTCGTACATATTGGCCGTGTCGATGAAATTGACGCCAAGCTCCGCCGCGTCATGCACCAGCCGGATCGCGTCCGGCTCGGCGACGGGGCTGCCGAAGGTCATGGTGCCGAGGCACAGACGGGAGACGGAAATGCCGGTTCCCGGTAAAGTTGTAAACTGCATAACAGGTTCCTCCAGTGAAAGTAGAGACGTCAGGACATGGACGCGGCAAGCGCGTTCAGTCCGTCCAGATCGGCCAGCAGCTCCTGCAGCAGCGGCTCCGGCATGGAGCCGGGCTGCCAGACGGCGGGGGCGCGGAAGCATTTTTCCGCATAGCCGAGACTGCGCATCAGCTCCTGAAATGCGTTCAGAATGCCGAACTGCCAGCCCTTGCGCAAAAACTCCGTATAGGCCGTCTGCAGCCGGTTCAGCTCCGTGCAGCGGCCTGCCTGCGCAAGCGTCCAGAGCTTGCAGTAAAACTCCGGCAGCAGATTGATCCACGTGCCGATGGAGCCGTCCGCACCATAGAGAAGGCCCGGAACGACCATTTCGTCAAGGCCGGTATAGACGATCTTCTCCGGATAATCCGCCTTGATGCGGCGGATCAGGAAAATGTTCCAGTCGCTGACCTTGATCCCGGCCACGCCGGGCAGATCCAGCAGCTGCCGCAGCTGGTCATAGTCTGCCGAAACGTGCGTCAGACCGGGAATGTAATAGATGAAGACCGGCGCCTGCGCGGCCAGCGCGGTGTAATACGCAACCGTTTCGCTCCAGCCGCCCTGCGGCGGGACGGACGCGACCGCGTCCGCGCCCAGCGTCATCGCGTGCTCCGCCAGCTCCAGCGCGTGCCGCTGAAGCGTCTGGCCGACATGGACGATGGTCCTGCGTCCGGCGGCCTTGGTCTGCGCGATGGTCAGCTCCGCCGTCCTGCAACGCTCGGCGAACGTCAGACGGCTGCCGTCTCCGGTGCCGCCGCAGACATAAAAGCCGGTGATGGGCGCGCGCAGCAGCCGCGCCAGATTTTCCTGCAGGCTGTCGTAATCGACGCCCTCATTCGATGTGCAGGGCGAAACAACGGGGCAGACGATCCCGCGAAGCGCTGTAAAATCAGCCAAATCCGCTTCCTCCCGGCGCTCAGCCGCGCAGCTCTTCAACGGCGGAGATCAGGCTGGAGCACAGCGTGTCGATGACAGTGTCGTCCATGCCGCACCACCACGGGAAGGAGAACGAGCCGTCCCACCACTTGTCGAGCACGGGGCAGTCAAACTCGCCGCAGCCCTTGCGCTGGAACAGCGGGTAGCGGTACAGGGGATAATACTGCACGATGCAGCGGATGCCGTATTTTTTCGTCATCAGATCGAGCAGATCATCGCGCGTTTTGCCGCAGGCGCTGCCGTCATAATGCATGATGTACTGGTGCACGACATAGCGGCCGTTTTCCGGGCAGCGGGAGAAGGAAATCTCAGGCAGACCGGCAAGCTTTTCGCGGATCTTGCGGTCCTGCTCGATCAGGGTGTTGTTGTTGGCGATGACGCTCTTGAGCTCCTCTGTGCCCAGCGCGCACTGCGCTTCGCCGATGCAGAAGTTCTGCGGCCAGCGGTCGTCCAGGAAGCTGTCGACGCAGCTCATGGCCGGGGACCAGTAGCGCTCACGGTCAGCCGGATACGCGCAGCAGCCGTTGTGCCGGATGCCGGGCGCGGCAGCGGCGTCCGCGTCGTCTGCGCAGACGAACATACCGCCCTCGCCGAGCGTCGTCATGGTCTTTGCGGAGTGGAAGCTGAAGCAGCCGAAATCGCCGAACGTGCCGACGTGCTGGCCGTCAATGCGGCAGTCGAGCGCCTGCGCGCAGTCCTCCACGACCTTCAGACCGTGCGCTCTTGCGATGGGGACGATCTTTTTCATCTCGCACGGCATACCGAGCAGGTGCACGCAGACCACAGCCTTCGTTTTGGGCGTGATCTTGCGGGCGATATCGTCCGGGTCGATGGTCCAAGTATCCGGGTTGATGTCGGCCCAGACGATCTTTGCACCCAGATCGCCGAAGGGGATCGCGGAGGCGCAGAAGGTATAGGCGGGGATGATGACCTCGTCGCCAGGCTGGATATGGCAGAAGATCGCGGCCATTTTCAGCGCGCTTGTGCAGTTATTGACGGCAAAGGCGTGCTTCGCGCCGGTAAAGGCGCAGAAGGCCTGCTCAAACTCGACCATGTATTTGCCCTGCGTCTGGCCGCAGGCCTCACGCATGACCTTGACGACTGCGTCGATCTCTGCTTCTGTATAGGGATGCTGCATGGCGGGGCAGGTCACGCGGAAGCCGTCAACGGCGCCGCGGCCGGATGCATCACCGAGCATAGTTTTGTTGGACATGGAACATTACCTCCTGAGTGCGGAAAAATAGTGGATAAGAAATTTGGATAGGCATCAGGCAGCCGTCGTGCCGGCCTTCTGATGGTCAAAGCCCGTGTGCGGGCGCAGGATGCGCGCGGGTGTGCAGGGGGGAATGCCCCCCCTGCACATCGGAAATGGAATGTGGTTAGCCGCCGTAGGTGGTGCGGGCGGTCGCGACAGCGTCGTTGATCATCGTTTCGAGCTCGGCTGCACCGGCAGCTTCATAAGCGGCGGCATAGTCGCCCCAGGAAGCGTCGATGTCCAGCTGACCGCCGATGAACTGGGTCAGATACTCATTGGTGATGGTCGCGAGCTTGTTGATGATATCGGTCGCCTCTGCGGGCAGCGCGACCATGTTATAATAGGCGGGCAGGGGCTGCACGACCTCGTTGACAAAGCCGGAGATGGTGTCCTTGGCCTTGCTGACGAGCGCGGCGTCCTCTTCGGTCGCCCAGGAGTTGGAGAAGTCAACGGGATGGGAAACGGCGTCCCACCAGCTCTGGTTCTCAAAGTCGCAATAGTACTCGACACCGCTGAACATATAGCTGAACCAGACGTACTTGCAGCGGCCGTCGCCGTAGCCGTATGCGCCGTCGATCGCAGACCAGTAATCGGAGCCGACGCTGGTGTTGAATTCGCCGTTCACGCAGTTATGCAGCAGATCCTGGCCTGCGTTGGAGGCAAGGAACTCGACCAGATCGAGAACACGGTCGGGATACGCGCAGGAGGTGGGGATAAAGTAGTGGGAGCCGATCCACGTGCCGGTGGAGTAGGTCTTGCCGTAGCTGCCGTTGGAGGTCAGAGCCTGACCAACGGCCAGATCGTCGATGGAAGCGTCCGGATGGACAGCGAGCCATGCGCTCTTGAAGAAATCACGGAACTGGCCGGGATAGCCGAAGCCGAAGTTCACAGCGCCCAGCGTGCCGTTGCCGAAATCGGCGTACGCATCGTCAAAGTCGCCCTTGACGCCGATGTTGGCATCGAGACCGCCAGTCACGTAGAGCTCGGCCAGCTGCTTGACGACAGCCTTGCTCTGCTCGGAGACAGCGCTCACAGTCCAGTATTCGCTGTCCGTGCCGGCCTCGCCGGAGAGGATGGTGCCGGTGCCGGCGCCTTTGGGAACGGTGATGCTGGTGCCCTGCGGCAGCGCCAGCGTCGCGTCGATCTCGTTCCAATTGGTGAGCTTGTCGTTGCGCGGCCACCAGCCGACATAACCGGCGGAGCCTGCGGCCTCGCAGTAGGTCAGGAACTCATCGACCGTTGCGGGAACCTTGCCCTCGTTGACCTCGTCAAGGATGGCCTGGTTGTAAACGGGAACGCCGCCGAAGGAGGGATCTGCGAAGGCGGCCACGGAGTAGATGGCGTAGGAGGCGGTCTCATCGCCGGTGTAGAGCTTGTTGTACGCCTTCCATTCCTCGCTGTTCATCATCTTGTAGAGCGTGGGATAGCGGTCGGGATCGGCGTTGACGATCTCGCCGAGGTTGGTGACGAGGCCGTCCTGCACCCAGCTGGCGATTTTGTCGCTCTCGCCCCAGGTTGGGAACAGATCGGGGGCGCTGCCGGTGAAGAGCTCGGTCTGCATACGGTCGTCGAAGCCGTCCGTGCCGGTGTCATATTCCAGCGTCACGCCGACGGCCTGCTCGATGGCGGCCTTGATGGGGTCGTTGGCATAGCCGTCGAGATCGTCGAGGTTGTTGCCGAACTGGGCAAAGCGGATGTTGACCGTTTCGCGCGTGTCGGCGGGTTCAGCCGGGGTGGAATCCTCGGGGGTGGTGTCAGTTGTCTGCGCAGGCTCCGTGGTGTCGGCGGGGTCCGACTGCGCGGGCTGCTTGGCGCAGCCGGTGAAGCAGGCCATGACCATGACCAGCGCCAGAAGCAGGCAGAGCAGGGTGGTGTACTTTTTCATTGTGATCCTCCTTAGTTTTTATAAAACCGCGCGGTTCCCGCGCAGAGTTTCAAAATCATTCCTTCACGGCGCCGAGCGTCATGCCCTGCGTGAAGTACGGCTGGATAAACGGGTAGATGATGATAATGGGGAGCGTCGCGCAGATGATCGTCGCCATGCGCAGCGCCATGGGAGGCGGCAGCGTGAAGCCGAGGCTGGCCGCGCCGTTGCGCACCTGATTCATAAGGCTCTTGTCCGTCAGCATCCGGTGCAGCACCCACGCGAACGGCTGCAGCTTCGTCTTGTTGCCGATGAACATCATGTAGCTGTAATAGTCGTTCCAGTTGATGACCGCGATAAACAGCGTCACAGCCGCGATCATGCCGCGCGAGAGCGGCATGACGATGCGGAAGAAAATGCCGACCTCGTTGCAGCCGTCGATCATGGCGGCGTCCTCCAGCTCACGGGAGACGGAGAAGGAGAAATAGTTCCGCATGATGATGAAATAGGAGATATTCAGCGTGCCGGGCAGGACCATGACCCAGAAGTTCCCGGTCAGGTGGAGCGATTTGTAGAGCATATACTGCGGGATGAGGCCGCCGGCAAAGAACAGGTTGAAGACCACAAGCGCGTTGATGAGCTTCATGCCGCGGATATGGACCTTGCTGACGGCGTAGGCCATGGCGGAGGTGACCAGCACGGAAAGCGCGGTTGCCAGAACCGTCTTGACGGCGGAGACGAGCAGGCTGTTTGTATAGACCTTGGTGCTGAAGATCTGAATATAGTATTGCAGATCGATGCCCTTGAACCAGAGCATCAGACCGCCCTTGACGTATTCCTCATACGGCATGACCGATGCGACCAGGCAGTACCAGAGCGGGTAAAAGCACAGCAGGCCGAACGCGACGCAGAAGATCGTCACGGCCACGTCGTAGAAGTTAAAGCCCAGCCGCATGAACATACTGCGGCGCAGGGAAGTGGGTTTCTTTTTCATGCGCGGCCCTCCCTTTAGAAAATGCCCATGATATCGAGCTTGGAAACGAACTTGTTGGTGATCAGCACGACGATCAGGCCGAGAACCTGCAGAACCAGATTGATCGCCGTGGAAAGCTCGAAGGACGTGCCGCCGCCGAGGCTGATGCGGTAGATATACGTGGAGAGCACATCGCCGGTGGAGAGCACATAGTTGTTGTACAGATTGTAGATCTGGTCAAAGTTCGCGCTGAACAGGCTGGACAGATCCAGGATCAGCAAAATCACGATGGTCGGCAGGATCGCGGGAATGGTGATGTGCAGCATCATCTGCAGCCGGTTGGAGCCGTCCATCTTCGCCGCCTCGTACAGAGCCGGGTTGATCGTGGACATGGACGCGAGATAGACGATCGTGCCGTAGCCCGCGTTCTTGATAATGTTGGAGATCACGACGATCGCGCGGAACAGATCGGGCCGCGTCAGGAAATTGATCGGCTCGCCGCCGAAAAACGTGATGACCTGATTGATCACGCCGCCGCTGCTGCCGGAGGAAGACGGGTATTCCAGAAACACCTGCACCAGACCGGCAAAAATGACCCAGGACAGGAAATACGGCAGATAGGCCGCCGTCTGCACGCAGCTTTTGACCTTTTTCAGGCGCAGCTCATTGAGCATGAGTGCGAGGAAAATCGTGAACGTCGTCTTGAATACGATGTTATAGCCGTTGATGATCAGCGTGTTTTTTGCCGCGCGCCAGAAATTGGCGTCGGCGATCATCTCGCGGAAATGCTCAAGACCGACCCACGGCGAGCCCCAGATGCCGAGATTTGCGTGATAGTCCTTAAAGGCCAGCTGAATGCCGTACATGGGGCCGTAATTGAACACGATCATAAAGACAAAGCCCGGCAGGACAAGCAGATATAAGAACCAGTAGCGCTTCAGATAGGCCAGCAGCTTCTGGAATCGGGTGCGCTGACTGCGGACACCGGGGACGTCAGGCGGATTACGCATAGGACCACTCGCTTTCGAAAATTAGTAATAATTAAATGAGGAAATGGGCGGAACGCCCCAATCCGAAATGATCAAAGAAGAAAAAAGGATTGATATTTTCTTCTTTTTGTAGTAGTATAGCAACAGAAACGATGCAAGTCAATAGACACATTTCATAATATTTGATTGGATTATTATTCGTTTACGACTAAAAAATTCGCATATTATTAGTAATATTTAAAAACAATACGTGCAGACAGGAGTGCGAAGCATATGACAAAGAAGCTTGCCTTTCTCGGCTACGGCCTGCGTTCGAAAACCATGCTGCAGGCCTTCCGGGAGATCGAGGCGGATATTTCCGTCGCCGCAGTCGCGGACCCGCGCTGGGAGCAGATCAAAGAGGAAAATGCCGGAGATCCGCTGTTCGCTGAAGCGCGGTATTTTGAAAACGCGGACGCGCTGCTGGGGGGCTGCGAACCGGACGGCGTATTCATCGGCACGCGCTGCCCGCTGCATACGCCGCTGGCGGTCGAGGTCCTGAAGCGGGATATCCCGCTGTTTCTGGAAAAGCCCGTCTGCATCAGCGAAGCGCAGTACCGGACGCTGCGTGAGGCCGCAGAGGGAAAGCTGGACCGGGCCGTCGTGTCCTTCCCTCTGCGCGTGGCGGATATCACCGTCCGCCTGCGGCAGCTGGTCGAAAGCGGCGCGCTCGGGCGCGTCACCATGGTGCAGGCCGTCAACAATGTGCCCTACGGCAGCGTGTACTATCACAGCTGGTACCGCGACCCGAGCCTGACCGGCGGGCTGTTTTTGCAGAAAACGACGCATGATATCGACTATATCTGCCACGCCGCCGGGCTGACGCCGAAGCGTGTCTTCGCGCACACCGAGAAGCTCTATTATAAAGGAGACAGGCCCGCCGGGCTGCACTGCCCCGACTGTCCCGACTACCGCACCTGCGTGGAGAGCAGCTATGTCGTCGGCAAGCTGCGCGGCGAGGACGTGCAGGGCGATTGCTGCTGCTTCGCCGTGGATACCGGCAACGAGGACGTCGCCTCGGCCATGTTCCTGTGCGAAAGCGGCGCGATCATCAGCTATAATCAGAACTTTACCGTCAAGCGCACGGCGGCCAGACGCGGCTGCCGCATCATCGGAACAAAGGGCAGCGCCGAGTTTGATTTCTATACCGGCGTCATCCGCCATGACGACTATGCATTCGACCAGACCGCGACGATCCAGATCCGGCCCACCGGAGGCAATCACTTCGGCGGCGACCGGCGGCTGGCGCAGGATTTTATGAACCTGCTGGCGGGTGGAACGCCGTCGTCGGATCTTCTGGGTGGTCTGCGCAGCGCGGCGTGCTGTCTGGCGGCAAAACGCTCTGCTGAGACGAATTGTCTGACTGATATTCTGCTGTGAGGAATGCATATATGGAACTGATCCTGACGCTGGACGTCGGCACGACGTCCGTAAAAGCCTGCCTGTTTGACCGTCAGCTCCGGCAGACGGCGCTGACGAGCCGGGAATATGCTCTGCAAACGCGCGGTGTGTGCGCCGAGGCAGAGGCGCAGGTGTATCTGGACGCGGCGGCGCAGTGCATCCTGTCGCTGCCCGCCGAAGCGCGGGCGAGGGTCTGTGCCGTCGCGCTGACGACGCAGGGCGAAACGCTGCTCTGCGTGGACAGGCAGGGAAAGGCCCTGCGGCCCGCGATCGTCTGGCTGGACAGCCGGGCGGAGGCGCAGGCGGCGCGGCTTGCCGCCGCGCTTGACCGGCAGCGCTTTTACGAGCGCACCGGCCTGCCGGAGCTGAGCGGCGCGCTGCCGCTGGCGAAGCTGCTCTGGCTTCGCGAGCAGGAGCCGGAGCTTTGGGCGCAGACGGACAAGTTCCTCCTGCTGGAGGATTATCTGATGCTTTGGCTCACGGGCCGGGCAGTCACGGAAAAATCGCTGCTGACCTCCACCGGGTATTTTGACCTGCAAAGCGACGATTACTGGGACGAGGCGCTCGCGCTGGCAGAGCTTGACCGGACGCGCCTGCCGCAGGCGCTTGCGTGCGGCAGCATTGTGGGGCCGGTTCTGCCGGAGGTGGCGGAAGCACTGGGATTGCCTGCCTCTGCCTGCGTCGTGACCGGCGCGATGGATCAGACCGCCGCGGCGCTGGCCGCAGGCTGCACCCGCCCGGGCACGCTCTGCGAGACGACGGGCACGGCCATGGTCGCCGCCGCGTTTACGGCCCATCCGCAATTTTCCGAAGACCATCATGTGACCATCTACCGCCATGCCATGCCGGGCGCGTATTTGTATCTTCCCATCAGCAACACCATCGGCATGAGCCTGCGCTGGTTCCGCGACGAATTCTGCTGCGATCTGGACGGCGGCTATGCTGCGCTTGACCGGCTGGCGGAGCAGGTGCCGCCCGGCGCGCAGGGCGTGACATTCCTGCCGTATCTGGCCGGGTGCGTCGATCCCGACAATCTGCCGGAGGCCACCGGCGGCTTTTACGGGCTGCGGCTGTCCAGCACAAGAGCCGCCTGCGCCCGTGCGATTCTGGAGGCAGCGGCCTTCCAGCTGCGCGATTTTCTGAATATGCTGTCTGCGCTCGGCTGCACGGCGCAGACCGTGACCTCGCTCGGCGGGGGAGCGGGGAGCGCGCTTTGGATGCAGATCAAGGCGGATGCCTGCCGCCGCCCGTTCCACACGCTCTCCACGGTGCAGGCCACGTCGCGCGGCGCGGCCATGCTGGCCGCAGGCGCGCTTGGCTGGGCGCTGCATGACGCGGAGGAGCAAACCGTCTATCAGCCGCAGGCGGAAACCGCCGATGCGTATGAAGAAGCCTACGCGGCCTACCGGCACGTCTATGAGGCGCTGTATTTGCAGAAAGGATGAGAGACATGACACAGAAAAAACCGAGACTCGGCGTTCTGGCTCTGATGCTGGAGGACTATCTGCCGCTGTTTCCTGGCATCGACCGGGCGCAGACGGCGTATGTAAACGAGGTTCTGGACGGCCTGCGGGACGCGGCGGAGTTCGTTTTCCCGCACGCAGCCATGAACCGGGCGCAGATCGAGTCGCTTGTGGCGCAATATAATCATGAGAAGCTGGATGGAATTCTGATCCTGCTGCTGACCTATTCGCAGGGGGCGTATCTGGTGCGTGCGCTGGAGGAGAACCACCTGCCGCTGGCCCTTGCCCTCATCCAGCCGGAGCAGACCGTCCGGCCGGACTTTATCGAGTGGGACTATACGGTCAATCAGGGCATCCATGGCAGTCAGGATCAGGCGAACGTCATGACGCGCATGGGCGTCAACTGCGTCTATTACGCCGGGAACCGCTGCGACGGCTCGTTTGTGCGGTTCGTCGCGGATTTTGGCCACGCAGCCATGACCGTGCGCGCCATGAAGCGGATGCGCATCGGCGTGATCGGCAAGCTGCCCGGCATGGGGGACGTCATTACCGACGATATGGCGATCTACCGCTTCCTGGGGCCGGAGCTGGTCTATGATTCCATCGGCACCGTCCGCCGCTTCTGCGCCGAAGTCGAAGAGGACGCGGTGCGGGCACAGATGGACGCGGACCGGGCCGTTTTTGAGCTTGATCCTACGCTGGACGAGCCGACGCACGCAGAGGCGGCGCGGATGTATCTGGGCCTCAGGGCCTATCTGCAGTCCGGCGGCCTGTCCGGCTATACGCTGCACTACGGCGAATGCGGCGAGGATGGCCGCTTTACGCAGCTGCCGCTGCTTGCGGCGTCAAACCTGCTGGCCGACGGCTATGGCTACGCCGCCGAGGGCGATTCCACCGCCGCCGTGCTGGTGGCGGCCATGCAGACGCTCTGCGGCGCGGCGGGCTTTACGGAAATGTACATGATGGACTTCAAGCGCGAAGCGATCCTGATGTGCCATCAGGGCGAGGGCAACTGGAAACTCTGCCGCGCCGACCGCCGCCCGTATCTGAAAAACAGAGTCCTGTCCGAGGGCGGGCTTTCCAATCCGCCCACGCCGATCTTCACGCCGGAGCCGGGCCGCGCGTGCATCCTGTCGCTGACGCATCTGACGGCGGACCGCTTCCGGCTGGTCTGCGCGCCGGGCGAGATCCTGCCGGACGCGGATCTGCTGCACGTGGATATGCCGTATCTGTTCTTCCGGCCGGACAGCGGCGTGCGCAGCTGCGTGACGGCATGGCTCGAACAGGGCGGCACACACCACGAGGCGCTCGTCCTGGGCGACCGGCTCGACCGCATCCGCCTGTTCTGCCGCCTTTGGAATGTTGAATTTGTACAGCTGTAAGAGCATAAGGGGGAACCGATATGATCAAAAATTTCAGCCGCAGTTTAGAGTCGCTTCTGGGCGCGGAGTATACCTCTGCCGTTTGCCGCGCACGCGCGGCGCTGACCGGAGAATCGGAGCAGGCGCTTGTGAAGCTCGCGCAGGAGCCGGTCGAATTTTATCCGGATCCGTTTGCCGCGCGTCAGGAGATTCTGATGGAGCAGGTTGGGCGGCAGCTCTGCCCGCCCGCGCAGGCCGTCTCGGCAGAGCCGGGCGCGCCGACCGATAGCTTTGCCGCCGCACAGCACTATGCCCCCGCGCCGCTCAGCGCGCTCGGCTGCTTCCGCCTCGGCGAGGACGGACGGCTGTACTTTGCCGGAAAGAGCGAGCACTATCACATCCCGCTCGGCCACGGCTTCCCGGGCTACGCGCTGCTGGACAAAGCTCGCGCACTCGGCATTCCCAACGCCACACACAATAATACGCGCGGATATATCACGCGCCTGCTCGAACGCCGCCTGATCGCCGCAGCCAACGGCCGTCCCATGGACGAGCCGCTGCCGCAGACACTTCTGCAGGCGCGGCAGCCCGGCGTTCTGAACCGCGTGCTCAATCTGGAAACGGGCTCTTTGGCAGTGGAGGCGGCGCTCAAGATGATGCTCAGCCGCTTTGACACGCTGGACGGCTCCGCGCCCGTGTATCCTGACCGCATTCCGGTGTTCCTCGTCATGGCGGATAACGACGGCGGCGTGACCGCCGGATACCACGGCACGACGATTCTGGCGCAGATGCTGCGCGGCCTGTGGCCGTCGCTTGCGGAAAAATGCAAAGACGCGCTGCGCGTCGAGGCCGTTGCGATCAACGATCCCGAAAGCTTCCGCAGCGCCATCGAGCGCTGGAACACGCCGCCCTATAAGACGGCGGGCTTCTGCCACGAGCTGATCATGATGAATTACAGCGGTACGCGTCTGGATCAGACGTATCTGACCGGGGCCTACCGCCTGTGCCGCGAAACGGACACGCCCGTGCTCTGCGACGAAATCCAGTCCAGCGCATGGTACGATACGCTCTTCCTGTTCCGCAAATACGGTCTGCAGCCGGACTTCGTCTCCATCGGCAAGGGCTTCCCCGGCGGCCTGTATCCGGCCAGCCGCCTGCTGGTCAGCGGCGCGTTCGACTGCCTGAGCCAGTTCGGCGCGCTCGTCACCAACGGACAGGAAGAGCTGGCAAGCCTTGCGTATCTCGTCACGATGGAATTTGTCAGCCATAACGGCGCGCATATCGAAGCGGTCGGCAAGACCTATCACGATGCGCTGCGCCAGCTTGCCGCGCGCCATCCCGCGCTTTGCAGCGGCGCGGAGGGCGACGGGCATATGAGCGCCCTGTGCTTCCATCAGGTGCCGGACGCGGCGGCCTTCGCCGCGCGGATGAACCGCGAGTTCTGCGTCGACATCAGCGCCCAGACCTACAAGGCCAACTGCCGCCCCGTCGCGCTGACAAAGCTGCCGCTGCTGGTCACGGAGCCGATGGTGGAGAAGCTGATCGCGTGGATGGAGCAGTGCCTGTCCGAAATGGAGGGCTGAGCGTGGAGAAGACCATCAAATTCGGCGTCATCGGCTGCGGGCTGATGGGCCGGGAGTTTGCAAGCGCCTCCATGCGCTGGCTGCATCTGCAGACCGACCTGCCGCGCCCACAGATCATCGCCGCGTGCAGCCGGACGGACAAAAGCCTCGACTGGTTCCGGCGCGTGCCAGACACGCGGTATTTTTACCATGATTATCACGAGCTTCTGGAAAATCCGGAGGTCGAAGCCGTTTACTGCGCCGTGCCGCACGACCAGCACGCGCAGATCTATACCGATATCATCCGTTCCGGCAAGCATCTGCTGGCCGAAAAGCCGTTCGGGATCGATCTGCCCGCCTGCCAGCAGATCCTGAGCGCCATGCGGGAGCATCCGCAGGTCTTTGTCCGCTGCTCGAGCGAATTTCCGTATTACCCCGCCGCGCAGCAGCTCTTCCGCTGGTATCAGGAGGGCTTCTTCGGCCGCGTGATCGAGGCACGCTTCACCATCAAGCACGCGTCGGATATGGACCTGAGCAAGCCCATCAACTGGAAGCGGCAGCTGAAGACCAACGGCGCGTATGGCTGCATGGGCGACCTCGGCATCCACACCCAGCACCTGCCGTTCCGGCTCGGCTTCCGGGTCGATTCCGTGAGCGCGCAGCTGGCCAACCTCGTCCCGCAGCGGCCCTGCGGCGACGGCTTTGCGCCCTGCGAGACATATGACAACGCGATTTTGCTCTGCGGCGCGCACAATGCGGCGGGCGACCGGTTCCCGATGGTGATGGAAATGAAGCGCATGGCCCCCGGCTGCACCAATACGGTGGAATACGAGATCTACGGGCTGGACGGCTCTGCGAAATTTTCCACAGAGGACGCAAACGCCGTCTGGTACACGCGCAATCAGGGCCGGGAGCAGGCGTGGAGCCGCCTGATACTGGGGCAGAGGACGCTCTTCCCAGTCATCACCGGCGGCATTTTCGAGTTTGGCTTTTCCGACGCCATGCTGCAGATGTTCGCGGCGTTTATCGCCGAACTCTGCGGCGAACCGTGCGCGTTCGGCTGCTTCCGGCCGGACGAGGCGCTTTTGAGCCACCAGCTGCTCACCGGCGCGCTGCGGGCCTATGAAACGGGAAGCGTCGTCCGGCTTGACTGACGCGGAAGGAGGCGGTATGATGGACATATCTTCGGCCCCGCACGCGGCGGATGCCGAGCACCGCATGATCTACGAGCCTGCGGACGCCTTGGGCTTTACGGCGTGGACGGACTGCTTCGACTATCAGAACGGGCGGCTTGGCCTGTCCTTTAAGGAGATCCGCCGGGCGCATGACGCGGCCTTTGTGCCGCCGAGACTGGAAATGGGCGAGGCCATCGGCGCGCCGGTGTCCTATTGCTCGGCGGAATGCGGCAGTGCGGATACCGTCTCGGAGCGCGTCTATATGGCCTCCGACGACGGCGGGGAACACTGGTACGAGACGGGCAGGTGCCCGCTGGCCGAAGGCTCGTTTCTGAACGCGGGCTTTGCCGACGGGCGGCTGGTCGGGCTGGACGTGGGCCGCGTCAACGCCGCGCGCACCGGCTGGTGCGACTATATTGCCGTCCGGGAAAGCACGGACGGCGGCAGTACCTGGACGGAAACGGCCCGTCTGCTGGAGGGCTGCGCCGTCTATCTCTGGCGGCTGCGCCGCCTGCGCGACGGCTCGCTTCTCGTGCTTGCCAGCTTCTACGGCACGCCGTGGGGCATTGGCTGCGAACGCGCAACGCGCAACACCATGCTTCCCGGCGAAACGTATCTCAATAAGATCCAGACCTTTTTCCTCCATAGTCCCGACGGCCGGAGCTTTTCGGGGCCGCACTATGTCCTTCCGGGCATCGGCGCGCATGAGTACGACGCGGCAGAGCTGTCTGACGGACGGCTTCTGTTCGTGGCGGGCGACGTGCAGGGCACGCCGGTCGGGCGGCAGCTCGTCCGCCGCTCGGCGCAGGGCTTCATCAACGGGCCGCTGCTGCCCATCGGCGCGGGCGCCCCGCCAGAGCCTGCGAAAAATCCGCAGGGCGGCTTCGTCCCGGAAAGCATCGTGTGCCTGCCGGGCGATGTTCTAGTCGGTGCGCGGCGAGGCAAGCCCTTCAGCTGCTCCGGCGATCTCGGCCAGACATGGACGGTGATCGAGGGCGCGGGAAACGGACTCTATCAGCCGTGCATCCGCCTGCTGCCGGACGGACGCGCTGCGGCCTTCGGCCACTGCGGCGCGGACAGCGCGGTCGGGCAGACGCGCATGGCGATCGCCGCCGATCTGTTCCGGCTGGACGGTGCGCCTCCCGCGGGGTGTGAGCTGTCTCTTGAACGCGTGCTTTCTGCGGACGGGAGCCATTACGGCAACGCATATACGGCGCGGCTGACCTGCAAGGGAAGTCCTGTCGCCGGGCGGCGGGTGACGTTCCGGGTCGTACCGTTCTGGACGGAGGACGGAGTGGTCAATACCCTTGCGCAGGAGCAGGCGCCGATCCGGTTTTCCGCCATGACGGACGCGGACGGCCTTACCCATGCGGCCTTTCCCGCGTTTGACGCCGTCCGGGACATTCACTTTGCCTACACCATCGACGCCTTTGCCGAAGCCGCGCCCGGACAGGCATCCTGCGTCAGCGCAAGCCGCTGTGAGCTTGCCATGACGCCGTACCGCCGCTGCCGTCACCCGTACCCGGCCTATTTTGCCGAAAACACCCTCTATCTGTCACCGGAGTTGGAAAAAGCGTTCCCGGACTGCCGCCGCAGGCTTGCGGAGGAAGCGGGACGGGATGTTCCCGCAGTTCCGGACGCGCCGCTTCGGCAGGCACTTTTGGATGCGGGCGTATTGCGGCAGACGGAGGACGGCCTCCGGTGGATCGCGCGCGTACACGGCGCGCAGGCGCTCGAGGCGGTGCTCCCACAGCCGGATGGCGACTGGTATATCTGAAATTCCGCGTATGCGCGGAACGCAAATTATAAACAGGAGAGAGCTGCTATGAAACTTGTAGTATTGGACGGTTATACGGAAAATCCCGGCGATCTGAGCTGGGCAGAGCTGGCCGCGCTTGGCGAGCTGACGGTCTATGACCGCACGTCGTATACCGAGTCCCCGCTGATCGCGGAGCGCATCGGCGATGCGGAGATCGTGGTCATGAACAAAACGCCGATCTCCCGCGCGACGATCGACGCGTGCCCGAATATCCGTCTGATTGCAGTCCTCGCGACGGGCTATAACGTCGTGGACTATCAGTATGCGCGGGAAAAGGGCATCCCGGTCGTGAACGTGCCGGCCTACGGCACAGCGTCGGTCAGCCAGTATTCCATCGCCCTTCTGCTGGAGATCTGCCACCATATCGGCCATCACAGCGCGTCTGTCCATGCGGGCAATTGGGCCTCGAATCCCGACTGGTGCTATTGGGACTATCCGCTCATCGAGCTGGAGGGCAAGACTATCGGCATCATCGGCTTTGGCCGCATCGGCCAGGCGGAGGGCCGCATCGCGCGGGCGATGGGCATGCACGTTCTGGCATATGACGTCTATCCGAACGACGCCGGGCGCGCCATCGGCGCGTATGTCGATCTGGATACGCTGCTTGCGCAGGCGGACGTGGTGTCGCTGCACTGCAATCTGACGCCGGAGAACACCGGACTCATCAATAAAGAGAACATCGCGAAAATGAAGGATGGCGCGATCCTCATCAACAACGCCCGTGGCCAGCTGATCGTGGAGCAGGACGTCGCCGACGCGCTGAACAGCGGCAAGCTGGCTGCCGCCGGGCTGGATGTAGTCTACACAGAGCCGATCCGCCCGGACAATCCGCTCCTGACCGCGAAAAACTGCATCATCACGCCGCATATCTCCTGGGCCCCGAAGGAGAGCCGCCAGCGGATCATGGACGCCACGGCAGAAAACATCCGTGCCTTCCTCGCCGGAACGCCGCAGAACGTCGTCAATCGCTGAAGCGCTGAAAAACCCGCTGCCGCCTGCTCCGCAGGGACAGCGGGTTTTATGCGGCGGGGCTTTTCGCTGCGCCTGCGTGCCGTTTTGCGGCGTTGCAATATTAACAGAAATATGGTATGATGTTCCCACTTACCGGAAGGGGGAACTGCTTTGCTTTATCTGCTGCTTGCGCTGTTTACGGCGGCGATCGTCGCGGTCGATCAGCTGACAAAATATCTGGCTGCGGCCAATCTCGTGGGGAAGACCGTCACGCTCATCCCCGGCTGGCTCCAGCTGCACTACATCACGAACGACGGCATGGCGCTGAGCCTTCTGCGCGGCGCGCGGTGGCTGTTCGTGGTCATGACGGCGGTGTATCTCGCGGTCGTGATCTACGTGCTCGTGAAAAAATGGTTCAAAAAGACGCCGGAGCTGTGGTGCATCGCGGCCATCACCGGCGGCGCGATCGGCAATTTCATCGACCGCATTTCCACCGGTCTTGTCATTGACATGATCTGCATCCCGTGGTTCTCCACGTTCAACGTGGCGGATCTGTTCATCACGTTCGGCGCGCTGGTCCTTGTGATCTATATTCTGACGAAGGATAAGGAGCTGCTGGCCGACAAGCCGAAGGAGCAGAAGAAACCGCATGACGCTGACGCTTGACAGAGACGGCGAACGGCTCGACAGCGCGCTCAGCCGCCTCGTGCCGGAGCTGACCCGCAGCCAGGCTCAGCGCCTGATCGAGCAGGGCGCGGTCACGCAGGCCGGAAGGCCCGTCAAAAAGAACGAAAAGCTCCCCGCCGGGACGGCGCTGGAGCTGGAAATTCCGGAGGTGCGCGAAACGCCCATCGCGGCGCAGGACATTCCTCTGGAGGTCTGCTATGAGGACGCGGACGTGATCGTCGTCAATAAGCCCAAGGGGTTTGTCGTCCACCCGGCCCCCGGCCACGCGGATGGCACGCTCGTCAACGCGCTGCTGGCCCACTGCGGCGACTCCCTGTCCGGCATCGGCGGGGAAAAGCGCCCCGGCATCGTCCATCGCATCGACAAGGACACATCCGGCCTCATTATCGCGGCCAAGAACGACTTTGCGCACGCCGCGCTGGCCGCGCAGCTGAAAGATCACAGTTTGGCCCGGACGTATGTGTGCATCGTCTGCGGCAAGATCAAAGACGATTCCGGCACCATCGATGCGCCCATCGGCCGCCACCCGGCCGACCGCAAGAAAATGGCCGTCACGGAGAAAAATAGCCGCAGCGCCGTGACGCACTGGCGCGTATTGGAGCGCTTTTCCGGCTATACGCTCGTCGAGTGCAAGCTGGAAACGGGCCGGACGCACCAGATCCGCGTCCACATGGCCTATCGCGGCCACCCGATTTTGGGCGATATGGTCTACGGCCATAAAAAGCCCGAGTTGGGGCAGGACAGCCAATGCCTGCACGCAAAGGAACTCCGCTTCGTGCACCCGCGCACAGGACAGCTCGTAACCGTCTGCTGTGAGCTTCCGGACTATTTTACCGCGCTTCTGGAAAAGCTGCGCGCAAGGGCTTGACATTCCAGTCCCGTTCTGCTACCATGATGCCATCTTCGAAATGAGGTCGTTATGATGTACGTTTCCGCCATGTTCGCGTTTATCTTTACCTTTACTGGCTTGCAGTAAGGGTAATTTGTGATGCGCAGAAACGAAGTCAGGTTCGCAACGCGGCACAGATTACGCTGTGCCGCGTTTTTTGTTTGTATTTTCTGAAAGGATGGATATCGCTATGGAACTTTCTGATTACAGGTCACAGATCGACCGGATCGACGCGGAGCTTCTGCAGCTGTTTGCCGAGCGGATGCAGACGGCTGCGGGGATCGCGGCGTATAAAAAATCGCACGGCCTGCCGGTTCTGGACGCTGGGCGGGAACGCGAGAAGCTGGCGCAGATCGTAAAGGCCGCGCCGGAGGAGCTGCAGGAGGAAGCCGTGAGCCTCTACCGGCTGCTGTTCTCCCTCAGCCGCAGCTACCAGCGCGATCTGCTGGACGAAAAGACGGCGCTTCCGGCGCTTCTCAAAGCGGCGCTGGAGCAGACGCCGCAGCTCTTCCCACCCACAGCAGCCGTTGCCTGCCAGGGCGTTGAGGGCGCGTATTCGCAGCAGGCCTGCGATAAACTCTTCCAGCATCCGAGCGTGTTTTTCTGCGCGACGTTCGACAAGGTCTTCTCCGCCATCGAGCAGGGCCTGTGCCAGTACGGCGTTCTGCCGCTGGAAAACAGCACGGCAGGCTCGGTCAACGCGGTGTACGACCTCATGCAGAAGCACAATTTCTCCATCGTCCGCAGCGTCCGCCTGCGCGTAGATCACAGTCTGCTGGCCCTGCCGGGCGTAAAGCTGTCCGAAATTCGCGAGGTCGTCTCGCACGGACAGGCGCTGGAGCAGTGCTCCGAATTTTTGAAGCAGCTGCCGAACGTGACCGTGACCCGCTGCGAAAACACGGCGGCGGCAGCCCGCATGGTCGCCGGAGCGGGACGGCGCGATCTCGCCGCCATCGCCTCGCCCGCCTGCGCGGAAATTTACGGCCTGCAGCCGCTGCAGGAGCGCGTGCAGAACGAGCACGGCAACTACACCCGCTTCATCTGCATCGCGGCCAAGCCCGAGGTCTATCCCGGCGCCGACCGGACGAGCCTGCTCGTCACGCTCTCCAACGAACCCGGCAGCCTCTATCAGGTGCTGGCCCGCATCTATGGCCGGGGCATCAACCTGACAAAGCTGGAAAGCCGCCCCATTCCAGGCTCGGACGACACGTTCCGGTTCTACTTCGATCTCGAAGCCTCCGTCTACTCGCCGGAGCTTCCGAAGCTCCTCGACGAGCTGGAATCCGTCTGCGAGCACGTCTGCTACCTCGGCAGCTATTCCGAAACGGTTTGAGATGACCAAGATCAGTCTGAACGCACGAAAAGGCTCCCCTTGCGCGCAAGGGGAGCCTTTTCGTGCGTAAAGCTTACTGCGACACCGTATACAGCGCGTAGAAATAGCCCTTCTGTTCCATCAGCTCGTCGAAGGAGCCGGACTCTGCGATGCGGCCGTCCTTCAGGACGAGAATGCCGTCATAGCGGCGCAGCGCCGCCTGCTCCAGCGTGTGCGTGACGACAATGCGTGTGACGCCGGACAGGGACAGGATATCGTCCGTGACCTGATGCGCCGTCTGCGCGTCGAGCGCGGCAGTCGCCTCGTCGGCCAGCAGGACGGAGGCATGCTTCAGAAGACTCCGCGCGATGGAGATGCGCTGCTTCTCCCCGCCCGACAGCCCGCTGCCGTTTTCGCCGCACAGATAATCCTCCCCGCGCTCGGCGATCAGCGTCGACAAACCGGAGAGCTCGATGGCCCGATCCACCTCTGCCGTTGGGAACTCACGGAACATTGTGATATTATTCCGGATCGAAGCGTTAAAAACAAAGACATTCTGCTGGATCATAGAAACAATGTCATATAACGATTCGCTGCTGATCTTTTTCACTTCATGCCCATCGTAACAGATCTTCCCGGAGTAATTCCCGTGGCTTGCCATAAGCAGATTCAGAAGCGTGGATTTCCCACTGCCGGATGCGCCCACAATAGCATATTTCTTTCCTGCATCAAAAGTGGTATTGATATCATGCAGAATGTCACAGCCTACTTCATAACCAAAGGTCATATGTTCCAATGTGATCCCGCAATTCAACTGCTTCGGAACGAGAGAACCTTCGTCCCGGACATGATCTTCCAGGGAATCAGCAAGCTTATCGATCAGTGCAGCTGCCGCCTTTCGGGATGCAAGCTGTTCCGGCAATTCGCGAATGGGGGTTATTACATACGCAGTCAAGTCAACAAAAAGGATCAATACACCCGGTGTGATCCCCCGGCCGGACAGAGCAAGCCACGCTCCGACTAAAAATGTCCCGAGCTGTGCGGTGACTCCGGCTGCTCCGGCCAACGTGCTGACGACCGTTACCTGCTTTCGCTTCTCGCATTTTGCCTGTTCCACTTCAGCATTGTTCTTTGAAAAAATTTTGAAAATTGCGGTTTCTGCTCTGAAACTTTTGATCACCGCAAACCCGCTTAAGCTGTCCTTTAAAGTAGCTGTTAATTCACTGTTTTTCTCGGATATTTTTCGCTCTGCTTTTTCGATGCGATTGCCAGTGATATAGGAAGCGCCTATGGGCAGAACAAAGAACAGGCAGGCAACGACGGTCATCATCGGACTGTATGCGATCATCATGATGAGAGCGCCGAGCAGCATGACAAGCGAGAACAGAATATTGAATTGCGCATCCAGATAGCTGTTTTCAATCGTTGCCGCATCATTGGAGAACGCAGATATGTAATTCGCGGTATTTTCAGCACCAAAGGCCGAGATGCTTTTTCTTGTCAGCTTACAGAATGCGTAATTCTTATATTGCTTCATCGCTTTTTCCATAAAGCACGGCTTGGAAAAGTAACTCGCAGTCTTCAGTAAGATGATCGCTGCAATGACGCTGAGAACGAACCAAAGCAGAGCAGACAATGCAAAGGAGCCGGGGACGCCGGACACAGCGTCGATCATTTGCTGGAGAACCCACGCGATATAAAGGTTCAGCGCGGAGGTGAGCAGGGACGAAAGGAGCGCGGCCGCAAATGCGATATGATTCTTTTTATAAAATTGTGCCGTATATTCTCTGCGTTTATTCTTCATTCTGAATCCTCATCCATCGTGTGAGCAGCATTGGTTCATCGCTGTCCGCAAGAATCGTATCAATGACATCCATGGCGGTACTGCCCATGTCATCATAGGCTGTTGCGGCTTCTGCTGCGGAAACAAACCGGATATTCCGTGCATCGTAATTCGGCTCCCGGTCAAAGGCAGTCGCGGCGACCTTCGCTTTTCTGAGACTGTCCGCAGCATCCTCCTTTTGCTCCAAACGCCAGAGCACATCCGCGCGGACCGCCCAAAGGGCTGCTTCGCTCTTGTCCAGATAGCTTCGCTTCTGCGGACACTTCAGCCCTGGATAAAACGCCAATGCCCAATCCAGTAAAAGCAGCGCGTTTTCATAGTCCCTCTGCTTGCAATATAGATTGAGATAGCCCATGACGATCTGCATATGGGTGACGGTCAGATCCAGCAGTGCGGCCGAAAGATACGGAAGCGCTCCTTTTGCGTCATTACAGGAAGATGCAAGCACCTCCCCGATCTTCGGATGATTGAGCCGGCAGGGATTGTTCTTCTTCAGGATCTCCAGACCTTTTTCGGTCTGTCCAAGGGAAATATACACCTGCGCCATTTCCAAATGAATGGATACCTCGCTGATCTCAGGGTCAGTATTCTGCCCGATCAGCAGGCAGGCATGGCGATACAGAGAAATTGCTCTTTCGGAATAAGCGGGGTTTTTCAGATACAGCCCCTTTACACGGTAGATCCTTGCGCTGCGATAGACGATCTCAAAGCAGTTCGGATACCGCTGCAGCGCTTTTTCTACATCGGATATCGCATCAACGGGATCGCTGCCATGAACATGATCTCTGTCATGAACATACTGCTTTAATCGTTCAATGACGCTTTCTCTGTCGTTGTTTCGAAGCTCATATCCAATGAGCACGTCCATGGATACCTGAAACAGGTCGGCCAGCTCGACGATGATCGCCAGCTCCGGCTGGGAAAGCCCCGTTTCCCTTAATTAAAGATATTGTTGGGTAAAAAAGAAAGGTCAGTCGATTTTGCCGATGAAGCGGTAGTAGATTTCTACTTCCTGCTCACGGCTTCCGTCCTCGCCCTTGACAGCTTCGTGGACGGTTATT
>OHFG01000469.1_pt1 | contig 29972 bp, 29 predicted proteins | sample 1567411 | NCBI WGS metagenome assembly OHFG01 (sample SAMEA3879563, study PRJEB24766) | human gut metagenome | biome: human-associated habitat; feature: feces | place: USA | collected 1985/1987
CCCCTTTCTCAAACCATACTCCCAATCAGACATGAAATCCTGGCTTGCCGCCTATGTCCGTCTCTATCACGAAAAGAAAACCCGTGACCGCCTGACGGCAATGGGCATCGAAAGTTTCCTCCCCGTGCAGGAAGAAATCCATCAATGGAGCGACCGCCGCAAAAAAATCGAGCGCGTAGTCATCCCGATGATGATCTTCGTACACGTCGACCCGGCAGAACGTGCCGAAGTGTTGACCCTTTCGTCCGTCAGCCGCTACATGGTGTTGCGCGGACAAAGCACCCCCGCCGTCATCCCCGACGAGCAGATGGAGCGCTTCCGCTTCATGCTCGACTACTCCGAAGAAGCCATCGAAGTGTGCTCCTCCCCCCTCGCCCCCGGCGAACAGGTGCGAGTCATCAAAGGCCCCCTCGCCGGACTGGAAGGCGAGCTGGTGACCATCGACGGCAAAAGCAAGGTGGCGGTAAGGCTGGATATGCTGGGCTGCGCCCATGTGGATATGCCGGTGGGGTTCGTGGAGAGAGTGGGAAAGATGGAGGCGGTGAGATGAAGGATATGAATAGATAAAAGAAACGATAAGACAATGAAAGGAATTGTTTTAGCCGGTGGTTCAGGTACACGCCTCTACCCCATTACTAAGGGAGTCAGCAAACAACTACTGCCTATTTTCGACAAGCCTATGATTTATTATCCTATCTCAGTACTCATGCTATCGGGTATTCGAGAGATACTAATCATTTCCACCCCCATCGATTTACCCGGATTCAAAAGGCTGTTAGGCGATGGCTCGGATTTTGGCGTTCATTTCGAATACGCAGAACAACCCTCACCTGACGGCTTAGCACAGGCATTTATCATCGGGCAGGAGTTCATTGGAAACGATTCGGTATGTTTAGTGCTGGGAGATAACATCTTTCATGGTCCCGGATTTACCCAATTACTAAAAGAAGCAGTGCGTACAGCCGAAGAAGACAAAAAGGCAACTATCTTAGGATATTGGGTAAGCGATCCCGAACGATACGGAGTCGCAGAATTCGATAAATCGGGCAACGTTCTTCATATAGAAGAGAAGCCTGAAAGTCCCAAGTCCAATTATGCAGTAGTAGGACTCTACTTCTATCCCAACAAAGTGGTTAAAGTTGCACAGAACATCCAACCTTCCCCTCGTGGAGAATTAGAAATAACGACCGTTAATCAGCATTTTCTTGATGACAAGGAGTTAAAGATGCAACTTTTAGGGCGTGGTTTTGCCTGGCTGGATACCGGCACACACGACTCCCTATCCGAAGCTTCAACATTCATCGAAGTTATCGAAAAACGCCAAGGTTTAAAAATAGCCTGTCTTGAAGGGATCGCCTTAAGACAAGGATGGATTACACCGGATAAAATACGCCGACTGGCGGAGCCGATGCTAAAAAACCAATATGGACAATACTTGCTAAAAGTGATAGACGAACTAGACAAACTAGACCAACAGAAATGAATATCATAAAAACAGCCATCGAAGGATTAGTAATCATCGAGCCCCGGCTTTTTAAGGATGATCGGGGATACTTTTTCGAATCATTTTCCCAGAAAGAATTTAATGAAAAGGTGACTCCTGTGACTTTTGTACAAGACAACGAGTCCCAATCCTGCTATGGAGTCATTCGGGGACTACATTTCCAGAAACCACCCTACACACAAAGTAAATTGGTGCGTGTCATTAAAGGCTGTGTACTTGATGTAGCAGTAGACATCCGTAAGAACTCCCCTACTTTCGGGCAGCATGTAGCAGTAGAATTGACCGGTGAGAACCATCTTCAGTTTTTTATTCCGAAGGGATTTGCACACGGATTTGCAGTATTAAGTGAAGAAGCTGTGTTCCAATATAAATGTGATGAGTTTTATCATCCGGAAAGCGAAGGAGCTGTAGCGTGGGATGATCCGGATTTAGGGATCGATTGGAGAATTCCAAGAGAGAAAGTAGCACTTAGTGAAAAGGATAAGGGGCACAAAAGACTGAAAGAACAGATCGGTACGGAAGTGTTCTGCCCGATTTCTTAATATAATCTTAGCCCCATGTTCTTATCATTTATTTTGCTACTGCTATGTATAATAGCACGACACCAACGTAGCAACCGCCGCCTTTGTGAAAAACGTAATTTAACGGACTTGGTCAAATTGATCGCAGCCATTGCAGTTGTCGTATGCCACCTGTTTACATTCTACATGCATAATCCCGCATGGGCAGCAGAAAGTCAATTTGGAAGCCTTTCCGTTTCTATCTTCTTTTTTCTGTCAGGCTACGGATTAATGTGCAGTTATAGTCTCAAAGGCAAGAAGTACCTTGAAGGATTTTGCATACACCGAATAAGTAAAATTATAATCCCTTTGCTGACAGCGTATATTATATACATACCAATATTAAGATTAATAAACCATACAGGAGGGATAATAGAAGCAATTCAAAGATTATTTTCCTCCAATCCGCTCCTACCCTATAGCTGGTACGTCACGGAAATCACTCTCTTATATTTACTTTTTTATCTAGTGATGCGTTTCATTCCCAGATATAAACTGCCGGCATTGAGCCTTGCCATAGTTTTCATGTTAGCGGGAATGCTATTGGCCGGCCTGCCACATTGGTGGATAAACGCATCTCCCTGTTTTATTATAGGCCTCTGGTATTATAAATACGAACATCCCATAATGAACCAAATGAACAAAGTTAAAAAATGGCATTTCATCACTTTGATACTTCTGTTTCTCTGTACATATCGTCTCGACATTGTTCAAGACCATATTCAGATGCTATCGCGATGGCGCTATACATACGCTTCATTCTACCTTGTAAATATCTTGTTCATTTTATTAGTCTTGTATATACTCCAAAAAGTTAATTTTGGAAAAAATATCAAAGTTACACAAAATTGTTATTATGAAATTTATCTAATGCAAGGCACTGTATTCTTACTACTTGATACAATGATACACAACAGACTGCTTTTCTTTATTTTGGCTATTGTCTCCACCATTATATCTTCATTGGGCATGCATTGGATAAATAAAAGAATCATGAGAGTGCTTAAAATCTAAATCGTAAATTCACAAAAATCAAGACATATTACACAATTAATGAATAAACCATATCATATAGTCATAGTTACAGACGAAGGCTATGTACAACATGCGGCAGTCATGTTAACCTCACTTTTTGAGACAAATCGAAGGAAAATATTTCATGTGTATGTACTGACTAACGGTTTATCACAAAAATCGGAATCACGCATATCTTCACTTTGTAGGAGGTATGATTCTTATCTCACCCAACATATCTGTTCTGACGCAAAGATCAAAGACTTACCCGTGGGACAATGGAGCACCATGATGTACTACAAACTTTACATTCCCACCATATTACCACAGGAAGCCGAACGTTGCTTGTTCTTAGATGTGGACATGGTTATCAATGCGGACATAGCGGAACTCTACAATATTGAGTTATCTGATAACGTCATAGCTGCCGCTGAGGATATTCCGGACTGTATATTGCACAAACAGCGTATTGGTCTATCACAGAACGATCTTTATATCAATTCAGGAGTCATGGTTTGTGATTTAAAGAAATGGAGAATGCTGGAATACAGCCAACCGATTTTCAACTTCACCCGTTCAGTTGCCGCCAAAATACAAAACGAACAGGATGTAATAGCCATGTACTTCAAAGATAAAATTAAAACCTTGCCAATCCGATGGAATATGGTAACATTCTATTTTATGCGTAAGCCTAAGATTTTCAGCCAATATCTCCCGCAGCTAAAAGAGGCTAAACGCAATCCCGGCATTATTCATTTTGCATGTCCCATAAAACCTTGGTTCCGTGATTGCAATCATCCATTCGGATATCTTTACCGCCAATACTTGCAACTTACTCCCTGGTATGATGTGCATCAGCGATTCCCCGTCTTTGAACGTCTCACATTATTCCAACGGTTCAACAAGCATATAAAAAATATACTCAATGATATTGGTATCTTGAAATATGATGGACATTTGATTAAATAGCATCTCTAATGACATCAAAAATAAAAATGAAAAAAATAGCAATTGTAACTTGGACTAAATGGAATAATTATGGAACAATTCTTCAGTCTTATGCATTATATTCAGTTCTTACAAATATGGGATTAAAAGCCTATGTTTTAGACGATAGTTCCATAAGTTCCACTTATTGTATACAGACATGGGGAACACAAACATACATCCAAGGCATAAAGCAAAAGATAAAATATTTTTTTTGCCACAAACAATCAGACTGGGAAAAATATAATAAGAAATGCAGTAAACTCTGCATCTCAGAGAAACAGCATTTAATTTCTTATTGGAAGCGAAACGTCAAGTACACACAACTTCATAATTTATCATCTTTCTTCGACATTTTCATCTGCGGAAGTGATCAAATATGGACACCAGACAAACGATTCTTCGATCCTTATTACTTCTTGTCCTTCGTCAAAAAGAAAACTAAAATTGCTTATGCACCAAGTATAGGAGTAGAAAAATATCCTGCAGATAAAAAAGCATTGGTAGCAGAAATGCTGAACAATTTTTCGTACATATCAATCAGAGAAAAATCAGGGAAACAAATTTTGGCAGAATTATTAGACAGAAGTGATATTGAAGTTTGCCTTGACCCGACTCTTTTAATAACCGGTGATCAGTGGAAAAGCTCATTCAAACTCAATCCCCCACCTATCTCACATACCCAATATGCGTTATGTTATTTCTTAGGAGAGCAAGAATGGTATCGCAAAGAAGCCATAAAATATTGTCAACAATTCAACATTAAACTTATATGGATTCCCGCTACTGAAAAAGATTTCAATCGTAACGATACAAGCATAATAGGTCCTACAACCTTTTTACAATTAATATATAATGCTCGTTATGTATTTACCGATTCATTTCATGGACTTATTTTTTCTTTATTATTTAAACGTGACGTACATGTTTTCTCTCGTTTTAATGAGAATGATGCAAAATCACAAAATAGTAGAATAAGAGATTTATGCACTTTGTTGAACATTGAATATCGCTACTACAATCATCCTAATATGCTATTTTCCACAAGTAAACCTATAGACTACAATACTGTTCACGAAACAATTGCATCTGAACGCAAAAGATCATTGGATTTTCTTAGAAAAGCGTTAGATATATAAATAAAAATGGAGCACAACAATAAACGCATATTAAAGAATACTGTATTCTTGTATTTCCGGATGTTCATCATTATGATATTAGGCTTTTATACGACACGTATTGTCTTAACTAAGCTTGGAGTATCCGATTATGGTATTTATAATGTAATAGGTGGTTTTGTCGCACTGTTTGCCATATTAGATAATATCTTACAAAGTGGAACACGTCGTTTTATGTCCATTAGCATAGGTCGTGGAATATCCAAAGAAATAAAAGAAACCTTCTCAACTTCCTTTGTCATCCATTTGCTCATCGGCATATTAGTTGTCATCGTTTTAGAGACACTGGGTATATGGCTATTAAACATCCAATTAAATATAGATTCCTCAAGAATGTACGCAGCAAACTGGGTCTTCCAATTCTCCGTACTCAGTGTTTTTATGAACATAACACAAACCCCATTTACAGCTGCTGTCACAGCACACGAAAAATTTAGCATCTATGCCACAATGAGCATTTTTGACGTAGTATTCAAACTGTTGATATTATATCTATTAGTCACTATTCCAGGAGATAAGCTCATAACTTACTCAATTTTATTAACAACAGCCAATTTTCTAAATCTCCTCATCTACAGAATCTATTGCATACATAACTTTGAAGAATGCAAATTTTCGTTAACTGTAAATAAGAAACTATTCAAAGAAATGATTATTTTCTCCGGATGGGATAGCTTAGGAAATATCAGCGCTGTAATCAACTCTAATGGTGTATCTATTTTACTAAACATATTTTTAGGTACCGCCATTAATGCCGCACGTGGTGTTGCAAATACTGTCAACACAACAATAGCTCAATTTGTAGCGGGTTTTATCACAGCAGCAGAACCTCAGTTGGCCAAATATTATGCAGCAAATGACATGCTGAGATTTGAGAAATTAATATTCAATATATCTCAATATACACTCTTTATGTTATCTATCATTGCAGTACCCGTCATGATGGAAATGGAATTTGTACTAAGCTTATGGTTAGAAGTTGTGCCAGAATATACATCTGCATTTATAAAAATTACTGTATTGGCAAGTTTCGTTCAATATTCAAACTTAATGGTGCTAAAAGGTATTGTAGCCATTGGCAAAGTAAAACAGATATCAACACTCACAGTGCCCATGTTTTTCATTATATTGCCATTAGTATATATTGTATTAAAAATAGGATGGGAACCCACTGCAGTCTATATAGTTAGCGTAATCCCCAGTTTCTTAGGTTTTTTAATGAATTTATGGATACTGTCCAAATACACAAACTTTCATTCCAGAATTTTTTTCTTCCAAGTATTTATTAAAAGTATTCTACTTATATGCATAGCAAGTATAATACCGTTTATTCTTCGTCTAATGATGGATGATAGTTGGCAACGTTTCATTGTAGTATGCAGCACCTCTGTCATATCAACAATTATAATAATATACTTATTAGGGTTAAACACGGATACTAAAAGCATGGTAAAAAACAAGATGCAGGAAGTTCTCAAAAAAATCAGATTATCTAAATAAAACAGTAAGCAATCATTGTATGACTCCGACTTCTTGTACCCTTTTTATCTTTGTGGTCATCATAATTTGAACATATAATATTATATCATGAACATGAGTGAGTTTTATAGTTAGGTGTCATTCCGTTATTAAGCGGATGATGCCCCTCAAAAGACTTTCATCAATGTTTATTGTATTCAGAAAGGTGTCAAAGCCATACAGTGAGTGCTTACGGTAATATTTTATCAATACGATATTAGAACAGCAAATGCCCTCAAATTATATCTCATTTTTTCAACGATTCAAGTTCAATTATGAAAATATCTGTTATCATTCCCGCGTATAATGCGCAAAAGAGTATTTCACGCCTAATAGAATCCCTACTCTCCCAAACATTAAAAGAGTTTGAGATATTACTGATTGATGATGGCTCAACGGATGGGACAGCTGGCATTTGCGATGAATATGCATCAAAACACACTCAGCTTCCCTCCATAAGAGTATTCCATAAAAAGAATGAAGGAGTGGCTATGGCCCGCCAATTAGGGATAGACAATGCCTGCGGCAAGTACTCGATACACGCCGATGCCGATGACTGGGTAGAACCGACTATGCTTGAAGAAATGTACAACAAAGCAAAAGCCGAAGAAGCCGATGTAGTAATAGCCGATTTTTTCACGAATGACGCCCATATCGTGAAGCAAGAACCGACTTACTTAGACGGGCCTACCGTATTAAAAGACATTTTATCAGGTAGGCTTTTTGGCTCTCTTTGGAATAAATTATTACTTACCGAAATGTATCGTAAACATGAAGCTTGTTTCTTCCCCGGAATTGATTTTTGCGAAGATGTTCTTATATGGACCCAGATCCTTCAACACAACCAGATTCGCGTTGCATACATCGATAAGTCATATTATCATTATATAATGAATTCAGGCTCTATTACACACAACTTTACATACAAATCCTACGAAATACTATGCATGTACTACACAAAATTAAAAGATATTTTACAATCAAAATATTACGAACATGAATTACGGAAAGTAAGATTAAGAATTTTATCAGAAGCGTTTATGCACAACATATTAAGTAATAGTGAAGTATGGTATCAATTAATGAAGAAAAACAAATACGCCGCATTTTGCAATACAACCAGCCCGCGGTGGTGGTTAGGTTACTTATGCATCGCGTTAGGATTGTTTCCATTAGCAAAGAAAGCTCTTTCATACAACTAAACTCACACATATATGATACCTAAAGTTATTCATTACTGCTGGTTTGGAGGAAATCCGGAACCGGAAGACGTAAAGCAATGTATTGCATCGTGGCGTAAATTTCTCCCTAATTATAAAATAAAACGATGGGATGAGAGTAACTACGATGTACACAAGAATCAATATATGAGTGATGCCTATAAAGAGCATAAATGGGCTTTCGTTTCGGATTATTGCCGTATAGATGTGGTACATAAGTATGGTGGCATTTATTTAGACACAGACGTAGAAGTAATAAGATCGTTTGATCCGTTACTTTCGGAACAAATGTTTTGCAGTTTTGAAAGCCGTGATCCATTAATGTTTAGGAAAAAAAAAGAAGTTGAGCAATCGGTAAATTTCGGCTTAGGGTTCGGAGCGATTGCCGGGCATAAAGTCCTCAAACAAATACTTGAACTTTATGAGAATCTGAGTTTTTATAATAAGGATGGTTCATTAAATCTGATAGCTTGCCCACGTTACCAAACACAGATATTGAAGAGAAATGGACTTACAGACAATGGAGAAACACAACGTTTTGACAATGGAATAGCCTATTCGGCGGAGTATTTTTGCCCTTTATCCAATATTACGGATAAAATGTTATTTCTGACCGATAACACATACAGTATCCACCATTTTTCAGTGACATGGGCCTCAAAAGAAGCGCTAGATGAACGTGATCTGCGTTTTAAACTGAGCCATTATATGGGATTTCAGTTAGCAAGTAAAATAGCGAAATCCATATACATAATAAGAAAATCGCTGAATATATAACAGATGATTAAAATCTTAGACAGAAAGATCAAAGGACCGCGAAGATACATCTATTATGTATTGATAGCTTATTTCCTATACGGATTGTTGGCAAAGAATTTCGGACTAAACCGCAACTTCACCTACATAGCCGAAGTTCTGTGCGTAGTACTTTTTTTCTGCCATCCGTATAAAATAAAAATCTGCCAACTTGCGATTCCATTCAAGATTATGTTAGTCATGTATATAGCTTCCGCTATAGGCGCATTAGTACACCTTATCAGCCCATTTAACTATATATTCGGCTTTCGCGGCGACTATTTATCGATGGTGATGCTATTCGCTTGCGCCGCCTATCTCAAAATAAAAGATTATCATCATATATTCGCCTTATTTTACAAGTTTCAGTTTTTAAATGTCTTTTTTACGATCGTACAATGGCTGATCTTTGGCTATACAGAAGATTTCAATAATGGAGCCTTCACAGCCGGTATAGGGCAGGATATCTTTTGCGGGGTTTTAATGACCTACTATTTCTACGCTTACAACCAAAAAATCGCTTCACTCAAGAAATTACTGTTTGTACTTTCTTCCTGCGTTTTTATTGCTATAATCCAAGATGAACGGTTCATTTTTATCGAAGCGGCAATTATTCTCTTCTATTTTTCGTTGGCCAATGGTTTTAATACAAAGAAAATTGCCACTGCCGTCATAATGTTGGGGGTTACCATGGTTGGTTTAAAAAACCTGTCCGAAGATCAATTGGAGACGATCGGAAGCATTGATGGAGCATTTCAGTATGCCCAACAAACCGGTTGGGGATATAATTTACCGCGTATCGGCAGTGCCCCCATTATACAAAACATGTTTTTTGAAACACCGATAGAAGCCTTCTTTGGAATCGGATTAGGAAAAGCTACCGAAGCCAATCTCCCCTTTTTGGACACATCTTTTTTCACTAAGTATCAGTATCTTAATTATAATTGGTTCAGTTTCCAAAACCTATTTCTACAAACAGGTTGGGTGGGGATTACATTATATGTATCTTTCTTCTTCAGCCTGCTAATCTATAATCTTTATCAGAAATATAGTGCACCCGTACGATACCGTTATTTATATGATATCACAATTACCATAGCCTTGATATGTATTTTAGTGATTTGGTATAATGCAACACTGCGTCTTTCCTATGCTATCGTTCCATATTTTGTACTAGGATTGGGACCTTGCGTAACACGCGAACTCAAGATACAGCAAATAAAAAGAAGAAGAAAAGACAACTTTATTAATTTATCACGATAACATATTTATGAAAAAACTATGTTTCATCATCCCCTATTTCGGACATTTTTCTAATTATTTCCCTTTATTTTTGAAAACCTGTCACGCCAATAAGAATTTTGATTGGTTACTTCTCACAGATGATGACATTAACTATGAATATCCCATCAATGTACATAAAGTGACTATGACATTTGAAGAGTACAAAAAGCTCATACAATCAAAACTCAATTGCGATGTGAACATAAATAACCCATATAAACTATGTGATTTAAAACCAATGTATGGATATATCCTTGAAGAATATATAACGGAATACAGCTATTGGGGACACTGCGATACAGATATATTAATGGGTAACTTAGAGGAAGTGTTAACTGATAGCTTCTTAAATGAATACGACAAACTATTCTGTCTTGGGCACATGACCATATATCGTAATACCCCACAGAACAACAGGGTATTTATGTCAGAACACAACGGCAGATACATTTACCGGGAAGTTTTAGCAACCCCCGAGATCTGCTGGTTTGATGAAGAATGGAATAATGATTATAATATCAATCGTATATTCTTAGGTCAAGGCAAACGAGTCTTTCAGAAAGATTTATCATTAAACATTTCGATGTCTTACAATCATTTCCGTTGTACACGATATGTAGGGACCCAGAACACAACAATGGCTTATGGCTATGAAGTAGAAAAAAACAAAAAAGCTTTGTATCTATGGGATAATGGGCAGTTATATCGTTTATACATGGAAAACGGAATTTTAAAAAGAGAAAATTTTCTATATATGCACATGCAAAAGCGTGTCATGCGAATGGATAAATCCATTTTACAAATGGATAAATTCAAAATAGTTCCGGATGAGTTTTTACCTCTGGAAGTTGAAAAAGTCAGCCCATCCAACTTTATGAAAATAAAAAAAACGGGATATTGCCGACACACACAACGCATGTTAAAAAACCGAATAATTCAGAAAATTCACAAAATACGACATACCAAGTAACCAATATGACTATTCCCAAAGTTTCAATTATTGTCCCAATCTACAACACAGAGCCTTATTTAGAGCGTTGTATACAATCTCTATCAGGCCAGACATTGAAAGAAATAGAAATTATCATGGTAGACGATGAATCTCCTGATAATTGTCCTGCAATGTGTGACAATTATGCAAAACAAGACCCTCGCATAAAGGTTATACATAAAAAGAATACCGGATTAGGATTTGCCCGCAACTCCGGACTTGAAATAGCAACCGGAGAGTATGTGGCCTTTCTTGACAGTGATGATTTCGTAGACATCACTATGTATGAGAAATTATACAATACAGCTTCCAATCATAACTTGGATACAGTTTTTTGTGGCTTTAATCAATACAGTTCACATAAGACAAAGCCAAGACAAGAAGTCTCAGAGTTAACAATTTATGAAGGCAAAGATATAAAAGAGAAAGTTCTACTTAACATGATAGCGGGAGAACCCGAACAAAAGGAAGATCGTACTTTATTTATGTCTGTTTGGCATGCAATCTATTCAAACAGTATTATCAAAGAAAATAAAATTACTTTTTGTTCTGAAAGAGATATTATATCCGAAGATATTGTTTTTGACATAGACTATTTAACGAAAGCTCAACGTATCGCGTATATTCCCGATTGCCTTTATTACTATTGTTTAAATAGAAATTCGTTAACGCATGTATTCAGAAAAGACAGAAATGACAAAATCATAACAATGTACAAGAAGCTGATACTAAAAGCGAATGCGTTAAATTGGGCAATCGGTGAGAAACAAAGAATAATGCGTTTATTTATCGGATATAGCAGAAGCGCAATGATCGATTTGTGTCACTCTGATATTAGTTTTAGAGAAAAGCAAAAGTTACTTCATTCGATATGTTCGAATGACATATGGAAAGAAATATTGGATGAATATCCTTATCGAAGATTACCTCCAATATACGCCTTCTTTACAATATTGGTCAAGTACAATTGTAGCCTATCAATCTACATGTTATCACATCTAAAGAAATGAAAATATTATATATAGGCACACCACACATCCATAAATTGTGGCAGGAGGGAAAAAATCCGTCCCATTGGCTCTATGGCGCTTGTGAAATGGAACAAGACAAGCATCAGGTTATTTGGGCACAAGAACGATCTAAGAGCATGAATGACCTGCAGCTACTAATTCAACATCGTCCTGACAAAATATTTATTCCTAACCTGAATCTAAAATCGCATATAGTACTATTATTACTGTCTGCATTTGGGGTAGTACATACGCCTGTTTATGCCTATATACACCATACTCCTAAAGGAGGGCATCCTTTAAAAAAACGATTCTACCGACTTTTATTAAAAGGAATCAAACACGCCTTTTTCCTATCAGAACTCACCATGCAAGAAACGATTCATGGGAAATATGTAAAGAGAGAGAGATGTTCTGTCCCCGGTTGGGGAGCAGATTTATTCTTTTTCTCTCGTATTGCAACGAACGACCAAGGTTATTTTATAAGTACTGGTAAAGAGCAGCGAGATTTTGACATTCTGATTGATGTTTTCAAACGAACAGGTGCCCCCCTAAAAATTTTCACTTGCAAAAGTCATGCCGGTAATAACTTTGAAGACTTACCAGAACGTTGTAAAAATATCACTAACATAGAGGTGATTATTACTGAAAACTCAAGTGAAGTCTATCCTTTGATGCTGAAAGCAATGGCTGATTCCAAAGCATTAGTATGCCCCTTACGCAAAGACAAACTGAATTATTGTGTAGGTCTTAGTACGCTCACTGATGCCGAAGGACTACATAAGCCACTCATCATCACACACAACCCCTATCATTCGCCTCAACGCATACATCCTTTCCACGTAGTAAATACAGCTGAAGAATGGATAAATGCCATTCACGATATTCAAAAACATAAACTAATCCATAAGCAAATAAAGACCAAATATCGTATGGACAAATGTTACGAGAAAATGAAAGAGAAGATGTTTCTATAAAAAATTATCTAAACCAAAAAGTGTTTACTTAACTCAATATATTAAATGAGACAACGGAATATCAGCATAGATATATTAAAATGCATCGCAGCCATACTAATCACAAACTCACATATGGGATCACTCTATGGAAAATATAGTATTTTAGCAACAGGAGGAGCGATTGGCGACGTGTTATTCTTTTTCTGCTCAGGCTTTACACTTTTCTTAGGAAGAATGGGAAGATTTGATAACTGGTATAAGAGACGTATCAATAGAATATATCCCACAGTCTTTGCGTGGGCAATAGTAGGAGCTTTCATCTTTAATTATCATAATGACATGAGATACACGGTCATAAACGGGGGAGGATGGTTCGTTACTTGTATTATGATATATTATGTAATACTATACTTCATTCAGCGCTACATGCTAAACAAATTAAAACTTGCATTTGCCATAGCAGCGGGAATATGCATCATTTGGTATATCGTCATAGATAGACCTATAGGATATAATATGTATGGCTATACTTATTTCAAATGGTGTCATTACTTCCTCTTCATGCTTATGGGCGCCATGATGGGAATCAGCCGCAAAGAGCGAACTTACTCTTTAAAATGGGATGGATTGAAATTAGCGGGGAGTATTGCCATCTATTATATCTATCTGTTCATCGGCAGGAAAATTGCAATTGTAGACGAACTCCAAATACTGTCTCTAATACCTCTATTAATGACTACATTTTATTTTTATAAAATATGTAATAGCAATGCCTTAAAATATTGCTATGAACACAAAATAGTAGGTTGGTGGATTAAGTTTATCGGTGGATTATGCCTTGAGATATACTTAATACAAGAATCACTATTTACAGACAAAATGAATTCTATTTTCCCTTTGAATCTAATCATCATGTTTGGCATCATATTAATGGGAGCATACCTGCTACGTTGTTGTGCTCGCATTTTCAGTCAAACATTTAAAGATGGTGAATATAACTGGAAAGAAATCACAAAAACACTTTAACACCCATGCATACACCTAAAGTTTTAGTTGTTGCTACTTCCCGAAAAACTCGTGGTGGTATAACATCTGTTATAAAAGCTCACGAAACTGGCGAACAGTGGAGAAAGTATCATTGTAAATGGATTGAAACACATCGGGATGGAAATAGCGTAAGAAAATTATGGTATTTAGGAACCGCTCTGATAGAATATATTTGCTTACTGCCATTTTATGATATAGTGCATATACACATAGCTACAACTCAATCCGCCAAAAGGAAACAGCTATTCTTTTATCCGGCTAAATGGTTGAAAAAAAAAGTGATTTTACATTTCCACCCCTCTAATGAAAAGTTTTTATTTGAATCATCCAATCAGATACTTTATAAAAAACTATTCTCTAAAGCGGATTTAGTATTAGTACTGTCCGAACAATGGCAACGGTGGATAAAGGAGGCGTTGGGATTGACCGAACACGTTGAAATACTTTATAACCCTTGCCCTTCAGTAAATGGGCGGGAAGACCTGCGAAAAAAGCAGATTCTCTTCGCAGGAAGTATTATTCCAAGAAAAGGATATGAAATATTATTAAGAAGCTTTGCACGAATCGCTCAGAAATACCCCGAATGGAAAGTCGTATTCGCCGGAAATGGCGAGATTGAGAAAGGGCAAAGAATAGCTGAAAAATTAGGAATTAGTAAACAAATTACATTTCTTGGTTGGATAACCGATAAGCAAAAAGAACGAGTTTTTCAAGAAACCTCTATCTATTGCTTAGCAAGTGACGGTGAAGGATTTCCTATGGGAATGTTGGACTCTTGGGCTTACGGCATTCCATGCATAGTAACCCCTGTGGGGGGGATTCCGGACATCGTGAAAAATGAGAAGAACGGATTGATCTTTCAAATAAATAATGAAGAAGAACTATCGGAACAACTGGAAAAGATGATAACAGAAAAGAAACTGAGGGAAGCAATCGCGAAGGAATCTTTAAAATTAGCACGAACAACATTCAACGTTACGACAATCAATGCACAGTTAGGAAACATATACCAAAGTTTAAAATCATAAAACCATTCCCATGGAACCTTACAAAATCAGTATAATACTTCCATGCTATAAAATAGTTCAATACATTGAGAGATGCATCAATAGCATCTTAACTCAATATTTCCTTAATTATGAAGTAATCACCATCAATGGTTCAATATACTTTAAAAAACTTAGACTATCAAGACCTGTCTTTTAAGTTAAAGATTACCTCATTTTGTATAACACACCATTTGACCGGATTACTATTTACCGGCACATGCTACTCACTAAAACTAGGATTCAAGATAAAATAGTATTAATTACACTCACAAAGCAAACTGAAAAAATAATAACGCATGCCTATAAGATATTACAATTTGGACTTCTTAAAAGTTCTCGCTGCCATATTTATAACCAATTCTCATTTTATTCCTTTATACAAAGATATATCACCCTCATTGGCTACTTTTGGAGTACATGGAAATGCTTTATTTTTCTTCGTTTCCGGTTTTGTGCTAATGATGGGATTTGAAAAGAAAAAAGATTTATTTGTTAATTGGTATAAGAAAAGAATACAAAGACTATGGCCTTCTGTTTTTTTATGGAGTATTATTGCCGCCATTATTTGGAAAGATCCCATCACGTGGAAAAACTTACTAATAGCCAATAACTATTGGTTTCTACAATGTATCGCAATTTACTATATTTTATTTTATATTTTTGGAAATCTCAATATTTCTATTATGGGGGGGGGGAATCTGTGTACAAAAAATACTTTTTATGTTCTCCATAGCAGCATCTTTACTATACTTTTATTTCATGCCTAAAGCAACAGGCTCCATATTCCATACGAACTTACATTTTGTTTGCCACTTCAGTATTATGATAATGGGAGGAATGACATATCTATATAAAGATAAAATAAAAATAAAATCATTATGGAAAGACTGTTTATGGGCGATCTTTTGGTTCGTTTTATACTTTATCATTCTTTATGTAGGGAAAGGAAAACAAGATTATAAATACTACGTCCAAATAGTAGGCTTATTACCTTTGCATCTATTCATCTTCTATGCATATAAAACAGCCAGTTATCATTGGTGTACAACTTTATTTCAGTCTTCAAGATGGAAAAGAATTCTCACTACGATAGCAAGCCTTACTCTTGAAATATATATTGTTCAATTTCATATCATTACAGATAAATTCAACAGACTCTTCCCTTTGAATACTGTAATTGTGTTTATTTTTATATGTATAACAGCTTATTGTCTTAGAGTAATGACATCACTATTTCTACAATTCCTGTCTTCTGCACCTTTTGAATTTAAAAATGCTATAAAAATCAAATAAAAGTATGTCAAATGAAGAAATGCTAAGTATCCTTATCAACGCTTACGCTTGTTCTCCCAACATGGGCAGTGAACCGGGTATGGCCTGGAACTGGTGCATAAACCTAGCCAGGCATTGTGAACTATACATTATCACTGAAGGTGAATTCAGAGACAAAATAGAGGCAGTGCTCCCTACCCTGCCTCAAGGGAAACACATGCACTTTTACTATAATCCGGTTTCGGAAGAAGTACGGAAGATGTGTTGGAATCAAGGAGATTGGCGTTTCTATAAACACTATAAGAAATGGCAATGGAAGACTTACGAGATGGCACAGGAAATAATAGTCAAACAACATATAGATATTGTACACCAATTAAATATGATTGGCTTTAGAGAACCCGGATACCTTTGGAAAATAGATAAGCCATTTGTTTGGGGACCGGTAGATGCTAAAGAAAAATTTCCGACAGCATATCTAAGAGATGCAGGGATAAAAGCAAACTTATTCATCAGATTAAAAAATCACATAACCGGTTTACAATTACGATATTCACAACGAGTAAAAAAAGCTGTAAAAAAAGCCTCTGTAGTAACATCCGCATCTTCTGAATCTCAGAAGAGTTTCAAGAAATATTTTCATATTGACGCTCCCTTATTAAATGAAACAGGGTGTTATCCTAAAACAACAATAATAAACAGTACAAAAGAAAAAGGTGATTTAAATTTGCTTTGGGTAGGTAAATTAGATTTCAGAAAACAATTGCCTTTAGCGATAAAGGCCATAGCACGACAGGCTAATCCACATATAAAACTCCATATCGTAGGTGGTAACAATAACTCCTATCAAAAGTTAGCGATGGAATTGAACATATCACATCAATGTATCTGGCATGGGGTTATCTCACATAATGAAGTTCAGGAACTCATGCAGAAAGCAGATATTTTCTTTTTTACCAGCATAGCTGAAGGAACTCCACATGTTGTTTTAGAAGCCATCAGCAATAACCTTCCTGTTATCTGTTTCGATATATGTGGACATGGTGACTCAATTAATGAACAAGTAGGGATAAAAATTCCCCTATCTACTCCGCAACAATCCATCAACGATTTTGCGGAGAAGATAACATATCTGTTTAACCATAGAGACGTACTTAAGCAAATGTCTGAAAATTGCAGAGTCCGTCAAGAGGAACTATCGTGGGACAATAAAGCCAAACAGATGGTCAGTCTATATAAAAAAGTATTGTCACAAGAATGAGTAAAAGATACAAGCTATAAAAATAATATGTATGATATCTTTTTTAATAAATACTTTCCTCTTTATCGGAAAAAGCATACCTTTGCAAAGAAATTCTTACCCTATAATTCCAAAGCCTGCTCTTCGTGACAGGTAACAGCGTAGCGTACTTATAACTACCCATTCCATCTCAGAAACATGTTGAAGCTCAAAACAGTTTCACTCCTGAAGCACAGGAGCGACTTATCTATATTGCCCGAAGGTAAATTATTGATAAACACGATTAACGCCCATTCATATAATACAGCGCTGAAAGATGCCGGGTTTGCAGAGGCTCTGCTCAAAGGCGGAGCACTGATTCCTGACGGGGCAAGCATAGTGCTGGCTTTCAGATGGCTCCGAAAAGAGAGCATAGAACGTACTGCCGGATGGGATCTCTTTGAATATGAAATGGAACGGCTGAACCGGAAAGGAGGTATTTGCTACTTTCTGGGAAGCAGCAAAAATACACTTAAACTGATCAAAGAAAAAGTTAAAACCGTATATCCGAATATTCGAATAGAGACTTACTCCCCACCCTACAAACCGGAATTTACAGAAGAAGAAAATCAAATGATGATAGATGCCATAAATGCGGTAAAGCCGGACTTATTATGGATAGGCATGACGGCTCCCAAACAAGAGAAATGGGCGTATACGCATCTGGATGCACTGGAGGTGAACGGACATATAGGAACTATCGGAGCGGTATTCGACTTCTTTGCGGGTACGGTGGAACGTGCTCCGGTCTGGTGGCAAGAGCACGGACTGGAATGGCTGTATCGCTTGATCAAAGAGCCTAGGCGCATGTGGCGTCGGTATATCATCGGGAATGCCCTGTTCCTGTGGAACATCACCAAAGAAAAATTCTCTATATAACATCAATCAATGAGGCTAAAAAAAGCAGTATTAACGGTCTGTGTAATGATGATAACATCAGGAATCAAGGCACAGTATACCATGGGGACAACAGGAATGATGAACATTCCGACCGCCGAGATGCAACAGACAGGTACCTTCATGATCGGCGGTAACTATTTGCCTGAAGAACTGAATCCTTTTAAATACAACTCCGGAAACTATTTCGTGAACATCACCTTCTTTTCATTCCTGGAATTGAATTACCGTTGCATCTTGCTGAAAAGTGACTACATGGCTAAGAAACCTAAATTCAATCAGCAAGACAGATCGTTATCTGTAAGGCTCCGCCCGCTGAAGGAGGGTAAATACTGGCCGGCAATTGTCATTGGCAGTAACGATCCGTTCAAAGATAAAGGATACAATTATTTCGCATCCGTATATGGAGTGGCCACAAAAAGTTTCATGATAGGCGAACACCGGCTGGCAGCAACCGCAGGATATTATTATCCATTAAGTAAAGACAAGTATACCTTGCAGGACGGCATATTCGGCGGCCTCAGCTATACTCCCTCTTTTTGCAAGCCACTGTCCATCATGGCCGAATATGACTCCGACGGATTCAATGTAGGAGCAGCCGCAAAGTTGTGGAAACATCTCTCACTGAACGTGTTTACCCGCGAATTTAAATGTATCTCCGGAGGAATACGATATGAATGTGTCTTAATCCATTAAGCTGTATGAAGAAACAATTGACAATAATAATCGGCCTGCTCCTCTCCTCCTCTATCACTGTCCATGCACAGGTCGCCCAAAAGCTCAGGGAGCTGGGTATGGAAAATATCCGGACCATTGAAACGGGAGGAACGACTGTTGCCGCCTTTGAGGACAATGTATACAGAGGAACCTACCGCGGAGTGGGAAAAGCAATCATCGCAGGAATGGAAGGAATGGGCAACGGCAACCTGGAACTGGTGGCACTGGACGGAAACGGTATTCCGCAACTCAGCATCAGCCTGCCGGATACGTTGATAGCGGGCTATAAATCCGGTGAGATTTCATTGAAAGAGGTGTACGAACGGATGGAGATGAGTTATGATACCGACCGCCCTATGGGACTATTGAAAGGAAGCACAGGGGTGATCAACCGCTCGGCATGGAAAGCGGACATCGTCCTGTATCCGGAAGTGTCACTGGAAAACTCCACTTTCGATAAACTGTATTCATACAGAGTCAATCTGTCGCCGGCTGTAGAAATGGACTTGTGGAAAGGAGCGAAAGCAACGGCACAGGTGGTCTTCCCCATCGCAACCAATATGAAGGGCGAATACAAAAAGATACGTCCGGGGGTAATGACGATTTCACAGGAAATAAGGTTCCGGAATAATTTTCTGGCCCGCATCGTGGCAGGCAACTTCACCAATCATCGGATCGGAGCACAGGCTGAAGTGAAATATCGTACCGGCAACGGACGGGTGGAGCTGGGAGCGCAGATAGGCACAACCGGATACTCGGCCATCACGGACGATGGATGGTATATCGGTACCCGTCAACGAATCAATGCAGCCGTGAAAGGTTCGCTCTATGTACCGCAATTCAATACTCAACTCGACCTACAGGCCGGAAGATATTTGTATGGAGACTATGGGCTGAGAGGAGACTGCACACGCCACTTCGGAGAGTATGCCGTAGGAGTGTATGCCATGTATGTGGAAGGAGAAGTTAACGGAGGATTTCATTTTGCCATCCCCCTGCCCGGTAAGAAATGGAACCGGAATCATGCTGTCAGGATGAAGCCGGCTGAGTTTTTTGCCGCCGAATATAGCATGGTGTCGTGGGGCGAGTATGCCGATAGGAAAATGGGATATACCTATCAGACACGACCGGCAGAAAACCGGAGCAACGGATTCTTTCAGCCGGAATATATACGGCATTTCCTGATAAAAAGTATCGAAAAAGAGAGAAACAAAAAACAGTTTTAATATTTTCTTAATGACAAAAATGATTATGAAAAAGAGTGACTTATTTAAGATAGGTGTGTTGCTGATGGCAACGACCTTGGGAACAACCGGATGCTCTTTCGGAGAAGACGAGAAGAAACCGGAAATTGTAGTGGATCCTGCCGAAAAAAACAATAGAATACTACATTGCAGGTAAAGTGACGGAAGGAACGACCGCGCTGTCCGGTGTAGAAGTGAAAGCCGGTGAAATAACGGCTACGACGGATGCGGAAGGGGCTTATAAACTGACAGTGGACAGCAAGAAGATGTACACCGTGACATTCAGTAAAGAAGGGTATATGAGCATAGACAATGCAACGGCAACCATCGCAGACAATGCGGCAAACCGCAGTATGGTGAGTCTGAGTGTGAAATTAAGCAAGAAAGCTCCGGAAAAAGAAGTGAAGGCCGATGCGGAAGAAGAAGTGGTGGTAACCGATAAAGGAGACAGCAATATCTCTCAGGCAGAAGCAGCTGTAATTATTCCTCCCAAAGCCATAGAAACAACTACAACCGTAAGCGTGACTCCGTATGAAGAACCGGCTGCCGTGACAACAACCGTGACACCGGGAAATAATGTGGAGACTCCGGTAGCGATCGCAAACATCGAAGTGGAAACAGCCAAAGAGGTCACTCTGGCCAAACCGGTAACACTGGCAATCATAAACAAAGCTTCGGAACATACAACGTTCGAAAATGTGGAAGTGTACAATCAGAAAACAACCACAAGGGCCGGAGAAAACTGGAACAAAGTGGCAGATGCCATTTATGACTCGGAAACGAACAGCTATAAATTCACATTGCCCGCAGGCGCATCACTGTCCGGAAAATATTCGATGCGTGTCAAGAGTAGCAAGACCACAGGAAAAGAACTGGTAGGCGAGACAAACAAGGAAGAGAAAAAAAGCAATGAAGGCAATATGACTGCCATTCCGGAATACAAAATCAACTTTGAGGCTACGGCCGGATGGGAATATACTGTCAGTCCGGAAAAGGCGCTGATGAATGCAGGCGTAGACGCTGCGGATGCCCAAGGCATGGCCACGACGATCAACAGTGCCATTGAAGCGCAGGAAGGAACGACGGGAACTTATAAAGTGGCTCACGAACTGATAGCGGGTATCAGCGGTAACCATATCCTTTATTACCTGAATCAGGCTAAATATTGCGAAAAGACATATACATTCAAAATCAGTGGCGGAAGAACAGTGACCATCACCCTGAAATTATATACAGGAATGCAGATTACTTACACCAACGTGGAAGCAAGCCAGCACTCGGGAGGTAAGATTTAAAAGTTGTCTGATAAACACTAACTAAAAAACAAATAAATCATGAAGCTGAATAATATAAAAACAGGATTGCTGTTGGCCGGATTGCTGCTGCTATTCGGAAATGTAAAGGCACAGGATAATCCATTCAAACCGGAATGGTTTGTATCGGGAGGTATTAACGGGGTCACAGCTTTAAATGGTTCGGCAAACAACATATTGGGAGGGAAAGTCTCCGGCGGCGTGTGGTTAAACAAGATCATCGGTCTGCGCGTCGATGCAGAAGCCGGCAACGTATGGCTGAAAGGCGGATACAATGCCGTGACAGTCGGTGCCGGAGCGGATATCCTGGTGAACCTGATGAAGAATTATACCGACGAAGACAGAAAATTCCGGTTGAACGCCATTTTCGGATTAGGGTACAACTACTATTCGTTTGGTGATGATTATCCCAGACTGTCAAAGACGAATACCATGAGCGGTAACTTCTCTCTGCAAGCTGCTTTCAGGCTGAATTCGCATCTGAGCATCTTTGCTGAACCGGGAATCAAAATCAGTACCAAGTTCTATGACATCGAAAACAAAGATGATGTGTTTGCCGGCGGAATGATGACCGTAGGTGTGATATACAAATTCTAATAGCATAAAATTGACCACAGATTAGCACAGATCATTCCACGAGATTAATCCGTGAAACGATCTGTGTAAACTCCGTGGGGAAATCAAAAAAAACGGATTGACTACAATGAAATTAAGTAAATTCTTATCGAGCAGAACAGGAAAACGTTTCTATAACCTCTGTTATTGCTGGGGAGCCTGTCTGGTTATTTTGGGAGCCGTATTCAAAATCGCTCACATGCCTTATGATAATCTGTTTTTAATGATCGGATTATTTACGGAGGTATTCATCTTCTTCATCTCCGGATTTGACGAACCGGCTAGAGAGTACAAATGGGAAAGGGTGTTTCCGCTATTGAATGATAAAAACGCAAACATAAATCCCCATACAGGAGTATCGGATACACTGATGACAGAAAAGTACATACAGCAGCTGAAAAGACTGGAAAACAACGTGTGTAAACTCAATGAAACGTACGAAGCACAAATAAAGGGAATGACGGAACATGCTAAGTCGTTGAACGAGATGAATTCGGAGGAACTGAAAAAGGAGACAGAAAAAATGGCAGCATACATAGAATTACTGAACAAGCAATATAGTCAGATGCTGAATGCCATGAATGTAAAAACCGGGAAATAAGACGAAGAGACATGGCTAAATATACATTGCCGCCAAGGCAAAAGATGATTAACCTGCTGTACGTGGTATTGATTGCTATGCTGGCCATCAATATATCGTCGGATGTCTTAGAGGGGTATGGACGAATGAACAACGACTACCTTCCACAAATAAAAAAGCTGGAAGAATATAACCGGACTTTACTGGAAAGAATTAACAGCCGAAATGATAAAGCGGCTTTATCTGCACAGAACATAGATGCGGCGGCAGGAAAACTAATGGATACACTGGAGGAACTGAAAGAAGATATCGCCCGGAAAGCGGACAAAGAGAAATATGAAGTCGGCAAGCTAAAGGCAAAAGATGACTTGAACGCTGTGCCGGAGGTATTTCTGTCGGTCACCGGGGGGAAAGGGAAAGCACTCAGGCTCTCACTGGATACATTCAAAGAAGACGCTTTATCGCTGATCAAGAATGATGCACACAGACAACTGGTAGGCACTTACCTCAATACGGAAAGTCCGGGTACCGGAATATCCTGGGAAAAGGAAACCTTCTCTTATCTTCCTGCCATCGGTGGAGTGACATTTATCAATAAAATGCAGGAAGAGGTGTTGCTGTGCATGAATGAAGTATATCGGTCACTGCTGTACGAAGAGGCAGAAGATGGAAAAGGCGGAGCTTTTGTATTCATCAATGAAGACCAGATGATAGTAAATAAAGATGGAACGGTGGACCTGCCCGTAGTACAGATCACACCCGCCTTAACAAGTATCTTGTATACCGACTATGAAAACCCGCTAAATATACTGACTGCGGGAATACCGTTCAACGAGGTGACATTCCGGATGACGAACGGAAAGATACTCAAAAGAGGAAACCATTGCATAGCCGTTCCCGACGAAAAAGCACAGACAGCGACAGTTACCGCCACACAGATAAAAAACGGGGTGGCAAGGCAACTGGCCGAATACCGGTATACCGTAAAGGCACTGCCCGATCCGACACCTTATATACTCTGCACGGATGAAAACGGGAGAACGGTGCAATACCGGGGAAATGTGCCCATTAACAAACGGCTGGTATCCAACATGACACAGCTGGGAGCTTCAATCAGCGATGGTCCGAAAGCCAACTACGAGATCAGCAGCTTTGAAATGGTATTGATCAAAGGAAGCAGTAAAGCGGTAACTTCAATACCCAACACCGGGAACAAATTCTCGGCCAAGCAAATGGAACTGATCAGACAACTGGAGAAAGGAGATAAATTCTATATCACTTCGATTGTTGTGACCGGTCCGGGAAACAAAAAGAAACAGATTGCATCAATCAATGTCGTATTAATATAACACAACCATGACAAATATATTGGGATTGAAACAAAACAGATGGATCGTTGGGGCAGTACTGCTGCTGACAACCTGTAACTTACAGGCACAGGAACAGCCAAACGCCAGGGAAAAGTTTGAAAGAGGAAATTGGTTTGTATCCGGTGCCCTGAATGGAGAATGGCTGACCAAGACAATCGGTAACGTATATGCAGGCGGCAAAATCTCCGGAGGTGTATATCTGACGCCTCTTTCGGGATTCAGAGCCACTGCGGAGATCGGTAAGAACCGGATAGGGAATGACACAGAAGCCACGCAACTCAGCGCAAACCTGGATTATATGTTGACTCTGATAGGAAACAATGGATTCAAAAGATTTAATCTGGCGGCTATTCTGGGTGCCGGTTTCAACTATTATGACTTTGGGGACAATGATCCGAAATATACAAGAGTCAACACCATTTCGGGTAACTTCTCGATTCAGGCTTCGTACAATGTAAACAGAAAATTCAGCGTATTTATAGAACCGGGATTGAAGGTTTTACCCAAATACTACAGCAAAGAACTGAACAACAAAATTTATATGCAAAGCAACCTCACAATAGGACTTGCATATACTTTCAGAGATAAATATCGGAAGAGCGTGGACAACAGCATCCACCCCCTCTATCTACCGGAAGCGGATCTGCTGGAGATAAAGGAGAAAATAGGGATACTCTGTGAAGAGGTAATGCAAATGAAGCAGGAATTAAAGGAACGCCGGAAAATAACAGACGGGCAAAACCTGATGATTGTTCCGCAAAAGGATGCACTCTCCATCGATATTATGTTCGACGAATTCAGTTCGTTCGTTAGCGAAGAGCAGGGACAGAAAATAGACGGAATTGGCGAATGGATGAAGAATAATAACGCAAGTATCCGGATCATTGCTTTCAGTGATAACCTGACCGACAAAAAAGCGGATCAGGAGCTGCGTAAACGTCGTTCGGAAGCCATCCGGAAGATATTGATAGAGAAATATCACATCTCTCCCGAACGCATTTCGGAATCGACACCGGAAGCGATGGGATATGAAAACAAAACGGGATGTAATGCAATGATTGTATACATTCCTGAAAACAAATAATAATCACAATTCACACACACTAATCACATGACGATTGCTGTTGATTTTGATGGTACCATCGTAGAACACCGCTATCCGAAGATCGGAGAAGAAATTCCATTCGCAACAGAAACCCTGAAAATATTGGCTCAGGAGCGACATAAGCTTATCTTATGGACCGTACGCGAAGGAGAATTGCTTGAAGAAGCGATTGAATGGTGCCGCCAACGGGGAGTCTTTTTCTATTCTGTCAACAAGGACTATCCGGAAGAAGAAAAGAGTCATAACGGATTCTCCCGTAAACTGAAAGCAGACCTGTTTATTGATGACCGGAACCTGGGAGGTTTGCCTGACTGGGGAACCATCTACCAGATGATCCATGAACAAAAGCCATACGAACCTGTTCTATGTGACAGGCAGAAACCGACCGGCGATTTAAGCTGGATAGAGAAACTGCTCGGCAAACGTAACAAATAAAGAAAGAGGTTAACAATGAACAATCATGTAGTAATTATGGCCGGTGGCATAGGAAGTCGATTTTGGCCCATGAGTACACCGGAATGTCCCAAACAATTCATAGATATATTGGGATGTGGAAAAACACTGATTCAGCTAACTGTAGAGAGATTCGGTAATGTTTGTCCACAGGAGAACATGTGGGTGGTCACTTCGGAAAAGTATATAGATACTATTCGGGAGCAACTGCCGGGTATCCCGGAAAGTAATATACTGGCAGAACCCTGTCCCAGAAACACAGCTCCCTGCATTGCGTATGCCTGCTGGAAAATAAAAAAGAAATATCCGGAAGCCAACATTGTCGTGACTCCTTCCGATCAAGTGGTAATCGATACCACTGAATTTCGCAGGGTGATTGAGAAAGCGCTTTTGTTCACTGATAAAAGCAGTGCCATCATCACATTGGGAATAAAACCTGCCCGTCCGGAAACCGGATATGGATATATCGCCGCAGGTGAACCGATAACGAGAGACAAAGAAATATTCCACGTAGAAGCATTCAAGGAAAAACCTGATAAAGAAACTGCTGAAAAATATCTGGCAGCAGGCAACTACTTCTGGAATGCAGGAATATTCGTTTGGAATGTGAGAACGATCACAGCCGTAATGCGGGTATATGCACCGGGGATAGCTCAGATTTTCGACCGGATATATCCCGACTTTTATACAGAACGCGAGGAAGAAAGCGTGAAGAAGCTATTCCCCACTGCCGAAAGTATCTCGATAGATTATGCAGTGATGGAAAAAGTGGAAGAGATTTATGTATTACCTGCCCAAATAGGGTGGTCGGACTTAGGTACTTGGGGAGCATTACACACTTTGTTGCCAAAAGATAAAGAAGGCAATGCAACAGTAGGACCGGATATCCGGATGTATGAAAGCCGAAACTGCATGGTGCATGCCTCACAGGAAAAACGAGTAGTCATACAAGGGCTGAACGATTACATCATAGCCGAAAAAGACAATATATTATTAATATGCCAGTTATCAGAAGAGCAACGAATTAAAGATTTCTCAAAAGAATAAATGTTGATCCCTTTCAATATTTATAAATCCCGGTTATAATACCGGGTGTAGGGGCGTCCCGATGCGAATCGTGACTGCTTTTATTTGTTTTGTTTGTGTTCCTCCGGCCAGGCGTGGTCGGAGGAACATTTTTTTATGCCCGTATTCTACAACTTGTGATTCAAGATCCAATCCGAAAATTTCTTTAAAGACTATCTCGTCCAAGTCACCAATCTCAACCTTAAAATGAAAGATTCATACCAAATGTTTCAACGATAAAGTATAAAAAAAGCTTCCGGTCCTTCTTTTAAAAAAAGGAACCGGAAGCTTTTATACAAATTAATTATGCAGATTCCTATTTAAGATTCAGCCTGATCTGTTATGGTCCAGGAAATAAAGGCCAACAGAATATAGCCAAACAAAATAGCAACCGGTCAGCCCGGATTAAGACAGAAAAGAGATCAGCACCCCTGCCGCTACGGCAGACCCGATCACTCCCGAAATATTGCTGGCCATGCAATATTGCAATACATGATTTTTAGGATCATATTTCAAAGCAATGTCATTGGCTACACGGCTGGCCATAGGAACCGCACTAAGTCCCGTAGCACCAATCAGCGGATTAATCTTTTTCTTCGTAAACAGATTCACCAGTTTCACAAAGAAGATACCTCCTGCTATCGACAAAGCAAAAGCCAGGAATCCTCCTACCACAATACCGATAGTCGTCCAGTTCAGGAAAGCTTCACTTGTCATCGTGGCTCCTACCGACAAACCCAGGAAAATGGTTGCCGCATTCATGATACTATTCGAAGCTGCGTCAAACAGACGGAAGGTATTGGCACCGATCTCTTTCACCAGGTTACCGAACATCAGCATACCGATCAAGGGCACTGCACTCGGTACAAACAGAGCCACGACCATAGTCACCACAATCGGGAAAATAATTTTCAATACACGGAGGTTTTTAATTTCCGTTTTCGATGGATATTTCTTCTCCTGCTCTTTCATATTGATACTCAGTTCCTTCTTGGTACACAAAAGACGAACGACCAGTGGAATGATAACCGGAACCAATGCCATATAAGAATAGGCGGCAATCGCGATCGGGCCCAATAGATGCGGAGCCAACTTGATGGTGGTAAAGATGGCCGTAGGTCCGTCCGCACCACCGATAATTCCCAAAGAAGCTGCTTCACTGGGTGTAAATCCCATCAGGATAGCTACCAACAACACAGTAAAGATACCCAATTGAGCGGCAGCCCCGAATATAGACAGACGCAGATTGCGAAGCATCGGTCCGAAGTCCGTCAAGGCCCCCACTCCCATAAAAATGATCGGGGGAAGGAACCCTGTCTTTATAAGCATATAATACACAAAGTTCATCAGTCCCAATTCATGAGCAATATCATGGAGAGGCATCTCCCAGATATTCTTCATTACTCCGTTCACCAGGATCATGCCATTCTCGTCAGCCTGTATCACTCCCATTCCTCCACCGGGGAAGTTAGCCAACAGCACTCCAAAGGCAATCGGCACCAATAAAAGAGGCTCGTATTGTTTCTTTATACCCAGATACAAGAGAACGAAGGCAATGACATACATCACCAGAAACTGCGGTTCGGCAACAATATTGCTGAAGGCAGTCATATCATATAATTTTTCAAATATTCCGTTCATCATCCTATCTTCATTAATACATCATCTTCAGAAACCGTATCACCGGGATTTGCAGAAATAGCTGTTACCGTTCCACCAAATTCGGCGCGGATGGCATTATAGGTTTTCATTGCTTCCACGTAGCAAAGCACATCACCTTCTTTCACCGCATCACCTACCTTGAGCGGAGTCTCTTGCGCATTCTTTACCAGGAAGAATTTTCCTTCGAGCGGAGAAAGTACCTCTTTCCCTTCACCTGCAGCAGCAGACGGTTGTGAAGCCGGTGCAACAGGCAGTTCCGTGTCTCCGTAAGCAACTGTCACCCGGTAAGCTTGCCCGTCTACCTGTACCGTAAGTGTTTTAGGTTTCGCTTCTTCCGTAGGCACCTGCTCTTTCTCAACCCTGCGTTTTGCTACATCAGCCAAGAAATCCTCTTTCGCTTTTCCGCTCTTATAAGCTTCATATTGAGCCGGATGCATCGCATATTCAAAGAGTTCTTCATCGTCCTCGCCTGTCTCCCACTTCTTTTCTTTCATTAGTTTGCGATATTTCTCAAGATCATCCGGATAGTTATCCTGCGGATTTCCCTCAAAGAATTTCCGTCCTTCTCTCTCGGCTTTCTCTATAATTTCAGGAGCAAGCTTGCCCGGCAGACGTCCGGCTTTGCCCAGAATCATATCCCAAATATCATCAGCGATCATTCCCCAACGCTCTTTTCCTTTCTCCATCGCGATAACGTTCATCATCGAAAGATTTTTCACATACTGGCTGAAAGGAGTAACCAAAGGAGGATATCCGACGCGGGGCCATACATAAGCCACTTCATTGAACAACTTGATCAGAAGCTGATCTTGTGTCATAAAAGGAAGATTGTGTTTTGCCTTATACTTATTAATAGATTCCAGGTTCGTTTCCAAATCTGCCATCAGGCTTCCCATCATTCCACCCGGAAGTCCCGGAGCTATCAACAATGAATTCATCAACCGGTTTTTCGGACTGATATACAGTCCCAGAAAGTCGTCCATGAATTCCTGAATCAGGGCACGCACCTTCATATAGGCCTCCATATTAATCTCAGGTACCTGGAATCCCGCATCTTTCAACATGGCCTGTACACTCAATAAATCGGCATGTCCTGTGCCCCACGACAACGGTTCCATTCCGACATCTACATAATCACACCCGGCTTCACATACTTCCAAAATGCTGGCCATGTTAAAGCCCGGTCCTGCATGGCTGTGATATTGAATAGGAATATCGGGATGCGCAGCTTTGATATTTGCCACAATCTTGCCCAAAGAAACGGGGCGTCCGATACCTGCCATG
>OHFG01000490.1_pt1 | contig 29340 bp, 26 predicted proteins | sample 1567411 | NCBI WGS metagenome assembly OHFG01 (sample SAMEA3879563, study PRJEB24766) | human gut metagenome | biome: human-associated habitat; feature: feces | place: USA | collected 1985/1987
GGAAGACGCTCGAATCGATGAACTCGGTCACCTCCTACCTGGAGCGGCCGGATGTAGCGCCGAAATGGTGGGCTGCGGTGTACGGAGAGCTCTCCGCCCGCCAGAAGTTCGACCGCAAGCAGCAGACGATTCTCCCCGGCGTGCGCGATGCGCTGTGGTATGGCGACGGTACGAAACTGAATCTCTACTACAAGGGGCGCGACAAGGATGGGAAACCGGTCAAGAAGACGGTCATGGTCTATGAGGTGATCGACGCATACAGCGAGATGATGCTCGGCTATTGTATCGGCGAGCGTGAGAATGCCGAATTGCAGCGCCGCGCCTTCCGCATGGCCATCGAAACGGCCGGCCACAAGCCCTTCGAGATCGTTACCGACAACCAGGGCGGACAGAAAACGACCGATTCGCTGAGTTTCATGTCGCGGATCTGCCGTATCAGCCGCACGACGGAACCGCACAGACCGCAGGCCAAGACCATCGAATCGATCTTCGGCCGGTTCCAGCGCGAAGTGCTGCATGGCGACTGGCGGTTTACGGGGCAGAATATTACGGCCACGAGTCGTGATTCCCGTCCGAACCTCGAGTTTGTCGAAGCCAACGCGGACGACCTCTACACATTCGAGGAGCTGTGTGCGGCCTATGCCGAATACCGCCAGCGATGGAATGACCTGCGTCATCCCGAATCGAAGATGAGCCGCCGGGAGATGTACCTGCGCTCGCAGAACCCCGAGGCCCCGGCCCTTTCGCAGTACGACTATATGGAGATGTTCTGGCGTGTTACGGAGCGCCCGAGCGAGTTCACCTCTTCGGGCATCGCCATTCAGGTCGAGGGACAACGGTTCAGCTACGAGGTTCTCGACGCCGAGGGGCATCCCGACATGGAGTTCCGCCGCTCGAACACCACACGCAAGTTCTTCGTCCGCTACGATCCGGATGACATGACGCGCGTATGGCTCTGCACAAAGCCGACCGTCGGCGGCCTGCGGATGGTAGTTCCGGCCGTCCCCTATGCGGTCGTTCACCGCGCCATCCAGGAGCAAACTCCCGAGGAGCAGGCCTTCCTGCGTAAAACGCTCGAAGCCAATAAACAAGAACGCGTTCGTCGTCAGATGGAGGGATACGAACTGGAGATTGCCCATGGGGTTGCCCCCGAACAGCACGGCTTGCGGACACCACGGCTTCAGGGCCTGTCGCGCCGGGCACAGGAGCAGCTGCTGGATCGATACGCCCGCGATATGACCTCCGAGAGCGGGATTTCGGATGAAACCTGCGAACCGATTGCCATCGGCCAGGTCGGGAAGCAGATAAGCAACATGACTTTCGATAAAGTATCATTATTAAACAAACTTTAAGATATGAAACTTACTAACGAACAGAAAGACGAGATCCGTCTTCTCCTTCAAAACTATGTGGCCCGGTATCCGAGCCAGAACAAGGCGGCGAACTCTTTGGTCGGGATCTCGGCCGGTACGCTATCGACGATTCTCAACGGCCGCTATGAGACGATCAGCGATGATATGTTCACCAAGCTCCGCGCCCAGATTGCCGGACAGCGGGGCGAAGACTGGCAACTCTCGCCGACAATGGTCTACCAGGAACTTTCGATGTTGCTGACCGATGCCCAGGAATACCAGAACGTCGCCTGGGCCGTCGCTCCGGCCGGGGCGGGTAAGACAACCACCATCCGCGACTTCGCCGCGCGCCATGAGAATGTCTTCGTGGTTTCCTGTTCGGAGGACATGCACCGCGGCGATTTCATCCGTGAAATGGCCCGGTCGGTCGGAGTGAATGTTTCGGACATGAGCCTTAAAGAGGCACTCGAGCGGGTCGTACGTCATCTGTTGACGCTTGATAAACCGTTACTCGTATTCGACGAAGGGGATAAGCTGGCAGATTCGATCTTTTACTACTTCATCACTATCTACAACCGACTGGAGAACTATTGCGGAATCATCTTCGTATCGACTCGCTATATCAAGCGGCGCATGGAGATCGGGTTGTCGTACAATAAGAAAGGCTATGATGAGATCCATTCGCGTATCTGTCGCAAGTTCGTGGAACTGACCCCGGCCACCTCCTACGAGGTTGCCGCCATCGCCCGGGCAAACGGTCTGACGGACGAGCGTGTTGTCAAAACGGTTGTGAAGGATGCCGCCACATGCGACTTCGACCTGCGCCGTGTCCGCCGCGAGATTCACAAACAGAAACGATTGGCCGCCATCGCCTCGAAATAATCTGTTCAAACACTTTTCAAATACCATCCGATCATGGGTAAATCACTCTCCGTATCACAGGCCTTGTCGATCCGTCGGTCCACGCTCCGTCTCGAAGGAGGATGGGGCAATTGCGTGGGCGAAATCGACCGTACCGGGGTCGTCTTTTTCTGGGGCAAGTCCGGTAACGGGAAAACCTCCGCCGTTCTATCGTTCGGCAAGGAGCTGGCCCGCTTTGGTCGCGTTCTTTACAATTCACTCGAGGAGGGTCTCTCCGTTTCGTTCCTGAACGCGCTGCGGCGTCATGCCATGCAGGACTGCGGCCGCCGGTTCCAGGTGGTAGCCGGAGAATCCATTGCAGATCTCGACGAACGGCTGTCGAAGCGCAAGTCTCCGGACTTCGTCATCATCGATTCATTCCAGTACACGCAACTTGACTACCGTCAGTACATCGCATTCAAGGAACGGCATCTGGACAAGATGCTCGTCTTCGTCAGCCATGCCGACGGAAAACAACCGGCAGGCCGGGCCGCGCGGTCGGTAATGTACGATGCCGGGCTGAAGATATGGGTCGAGGGATACAAAGCCTTTACGAACGGACGCTTCTTTGGGCCAACGGGAGAATATACGATCTGGCGCGAAAAAGCCGAGGAATACTGGGGAGACCCCAACAAACCGAAACCATTTTCAAAGAACGTAAAATAATGAAGATATACATCAGCGGTCGCATATCGGGCCGTCCGTTGGCACAGGTCAGGGAAGAGTTCGAGCAGGCTGAAATAAAATTGCGAAGATTCGGTTTTTTGCCGATAAATCCGATGAATAACGGTCTTCCGGCCGATGCCGCTTGGGAAGACCACATGGGACGAGACATCGCCATGCTGTTGCGTTGCCAGGCAATCTATATGCTGCCCGGCTGGCCAAGAAGTGAAGGGGCCACCCTTGAGTATCTGATTGCACGACAACGTCGAATGCGGATCTTCACGGCAGAATCGCCACTTGTAAAGACAGTAGAAAGAACTTTGTAAAACACGTCATACCATGAAAAACAAGCCGACCAGTTATGCCCGGTTTTATGCGCTTTTGCGGCAGATGCAAGGCGATCGGGAGCAGATCAAAGAAACGCTCATCCTACAATTTACAAAGGGGCGTACTACCTCTCTCCGGGAGATGCAGAAAGACGAGTATGAGGCGATGTGCAGAGCTATGGAGGCAGAGATCGAACATCCGGGTTTAAGTACCGAAGAGTTTCGTCGTGAACAGAAGCGGCTCCGCTCTGCGGTATTGCACCGGATGCAACGTCTCGGAGTCGACACCTCGGATTGGGATGTGGTCGATGCCTTCTGTTTGAGCAATCGAATTGCCAGAAAGGAGTTCGCCCGGCTTTCGCTCGCAGAACTCAGGGTGATGGTCTCAAAACTCGAAGCGATGGGACGAAAAGGATATTCCCGGCCCCGCAGAACAATGCTTCCCGTCATTGTTAAAACCAACCAATTGCCGAGCTAACCATGAAACCTGTAATTAAAACGATATCTGAAGTCAAAGATGCCAAGGAACATCTTGAAGACCAAATATCCTGCTTGCTGATGCAGTTCGAAAAAGATAACGGAATACATATCTCCGATTTAAGCATCTATCCGCGTGAAATCTACAATGAATAAGGGAAAATAACAGATCGTCAAATCGGAACCTCAATCGTTGTCAAATTATGACCAACCTTCCTTACCGCCAGGCAATGCTGATTAAACATACGGCATGGATGAACACTCGCTTGCTTACGCGGGGTCCTCGTCCGGAAGACGAGCGGTACGTGCCGCTCGCGGTGCGGATGCTTACGCTGGTCGGCTGCCTGAACTACGCGATGCTCGACCTTGAGTCCGAACTCACGGCATCCGGCTTGTTCCACCATGAAACCAAACGCCGCTATACGCAGGCCCAGACTTTGGTCACGCAGGCTCACGGCATCGCGTGGTCGATGCTTCGCAAGATCGACGACCGGGCCGCCCGGCAGTACAACGACAAGACGGACGAGGCGTATCGGACCATCAGCGGCTGTATCCTGTTGGAGGCTCCTCAAAGGTCTTACAACATCGTGCTGTCGCTGTGTAGGATCATCAGCTCTCTCAACGGTCGGATTTCGGGCCGCTACGACTTCAACCCGGCCAAACCTCTTGTACGCATCCCGGCTCTGTTGGAGTGTATCGGGATCGAGGATTGTAAAATAGACGGAATCATCGAATTGAATTTAACGGACTAAAGAAAATGAAAAAATACACACAAGCGGATTTCGATGCCTTCGAGGTGATCGACGGAATCAAACAATGCCCCTCGGGGGATTACAGTGATATACAAATATTCGGCGAGTGGTGCTCCTTCGGCGAGTGGTGCTCCTTCGGCGAGTGGTGCTCCTTCGGCGAGCGGTGCTCCTTCGGCGAGTGGTGCTCCTTCGGCGAGTGGTGCTCTTTCGGCAAGGGCTGCTCCTTCGGCAAGCAGTGCTCTTTCGGCGCGTGTTGCTCTTTCGGCGAGTGTTGCTCTTTCGGCGAGTGGTGCTCCTTCGAAGATAAAGGCGAATATATCGGCGATTATCCTTTCCTGGCTTTTGTCGGGTTCGGCTCTCGGATTGGCAGCAAGGTTTACTTTTTCAACCTGCAAGACGGCATTTATGTCCGTTGCGGCTGCTGGCTGTCGAATATAGCGGGGTTCCGGGAGAGAGTGAAAGAGAAGAATGCCGATGCGATGTACCTGGATTTATGCGATCTGGTTGAGAGGAAGTTTAACAGGAAAAATTCGAAATAACTATGCGGGCGAACGAATATCAGACACGCGCGATGAGTACGCGGCTGCCGAGTTGCGAGAATGCGACCTATATGCTTTTCGGTCTGATGGCCGAGATTGGCGAAATCGCCGACAAGATCGCCAAATGGCGCCGAAAGGGAGTGTGCCGGCTGGATATGGATCATTTGGTCTTCAATACGGGTGATCTGCAAGAGGTGGAGGGTTACAAATCCGAGCTGATGAAAGAGGTCGGGGATTGTGCGTGGTTTATCGCGGGCATTGCCGATTGCTTCGGCTTCACGCTCGAAGAGGTCATGCAGCAGAACCTCGACAAACTCGCCAGCCGCCGCGAGCGCGGCGTGATCGACGGAAACGGGGATAACCGATGATCTCTTATGACCCACGCATCACTATTCAGTGGGATCGGAGGGTTCGACCTCGCCGCCGAGTGGGCTGGCTGGACGAACGCTTTCAACTGCGAGATCGATCCTTTTTGCCGAACCATACTCAAATACCACTTTCCCAATGCAAAGCAATACGAAGACATACGAACAGCAGATTTTACCATTTGGAAAGACCGTATCGACGTGCTTACCGGTGGATTCCCGTGCCAGCCGTTCTCGCTCGCAGGAAAGTGGCGAGGCACAGAAGACGATCGCTACCTGTGGCCCGCGATGCTCGACGTTATTCGGACTGTTCGACCCCGCTGGGTCGTGGGCGAGAACGTTTACGGAATCGTTAATTGGTCGGAAGGGTTGGTCTTCGAACAGGTGTGCGCTGACCTGGAGGCGGCAGGATACGAGGTGCAGCCGTACATTATTCCGGCTTGCGGTGTCGGCGCTCCCCACCGTCGGGACAGATGTTGGTTTGTTGCCCACCGTACAGACGCAGGGGCTGAAGCGATGCGTGAACGGGAAGATGGTTTTTATGCCGTTGAGCCTGTTGCCCACCCCGACGGCGATAGACGCAGGAAGCGGCCGAATGAACAAAAGCCTCTCCCCGAATGCGTCGGAACGTCCGACGCTGGCAATGGCGTCGAAAATGGGATTGTTGCCTACTCCGACCGCCAACGATGCGAAGAATGTAACGCTTCCTGCCAGTCAGGGCATACGCAACGGACTACCCAAAACAGCGATGCAAAGCGACGAATACCGGACTGGAACGGGTTCCCGACTCAACCCCCTGTATGTGGCGGAGATGATGGGTTTCCCGGGGAATTGGCTGGTATCGCCTTTCCTCGGTGGCGCCGGGAAGCCGTCAAAGCCTGCGGAAACGCCATAGTCCCGCAGGTGGCATTGCGGATTTTTGAAACGATAAACGAATACGAAGTGGTGAAACAGCAGGATTCTCGCAAAATATCGAAATAATTATGAAACCAATTGAAGAGAGGGCAAATGCTGCATGGTCTGACTATGAATACAGAGAGGGAGAATTGTACTCAACATGCTTTATGGATGGCTTTTCCGCCGGCGCACAATCCGAGCGCGATGAATTGACCCGCTGGCGTGACCCGAAGGTGGAGCTGCCAAATGATAATCGAGATGTTTTAGTTAAAACAACATTATGCCGTGAATACTGCATTGCCTTTTACAAAGCAAATGGGGGCCGGAATCATCATTGGCACGAGAACAATGGATCTTTAGATGACGATATGGTCATCGGCTGGCGGCCGATTCTCGAAAACGAGTAAGATGCTTTGTGCATTTTAACTAACCAAGTAACTAACCAAGTAACTAACCAAGAATATCTATGAAAACACGCCTACTGAAACGACTGCGACGGGAAGCACGCAAAGAGTTTCCGGATGATATGATTTTAATGCTTGCCGAGTGTAAGGGCTATTTCGGAGCATTAAAATTTGTCAATGAAGCGATGAGAAGTCACATCCTCCTCCGCGTTGCGGAGTTAAAAGGAAAGAGAAGATAATGCAATTATAAATTGTATGGATATTACGAAAATGACAGCAGCACAACGCGCCGAACTGAAGGCGCAGCTTGAGGCCGAGGAGCGTGCCGAGAAACAGAAACGCGAAGAGAGTATTGCCGCATACAAGTCGTCGGTGGATGAGTTCTGCCGCAACAAGTTTAGCCGGTTGCAGGCGTTGAGCGAGGAGATGCGCCGGCTGAAAGAGGAGGTTTTCGGCGATGCCGAAACGCTGATCGCGCTCAAGGATGAGTTGTTCCGAACCAAATCGGACCGACACAGCAATCAATTCACGACCTCCGATGGCAAGATCACGGTGGCGCTCGGTTATCGCACCAACGACGGCTGGGACGATACGGTGAATGTCGGGGTCGATAAGGTCAAAACGTTCATCAAATCGCTGGCCAAAGACGAGGATTCGGCGGCTTTGACCGAGATGGTCATGAATCTGCTGGCGAAGGATCGCAAGGGAAATCTGAAGGCCAGCCGCGTACTGCAACTGCGCGAAATCGCCCGCAAATCAGGCTACCCGCAACTAATTGAGGCCACCGACATCATCCAGAACGCCTACCGGCCCGTCGATACCTGTCAGTTCATTTCCGTCTCCTACAAGGACGACAAGGGCGTGAAACAGACATTGCCGCTCTCGTTGGCGGCCATGGAGTAGTCCCGAACGGTTGTCTGCGGCGGTTCGATTCCGCCGCCGGGAACATTGCCGAAAAGTAACAAATTTTGTAGCTTTGTATGTATTTAACTAAAAATATAATTTTATGGATCTTTATTTCGTAATTCTTGGAATTCTGTTTTTTATTTTTGGACTCCTCCAAATTATTCTGTTTTTCAAATTATGGGCTATGACCAACAATGTAAAGAAGATTGCACAAGGCAATGATTCTCCACATGTTGATTGGCAACTTCGGGCTTGTGTTTTAACTGGAGATATGGATCGCGCCGAGAAATTGATAATTGAAGATTTTGTCGAAAAGGTGCGATTACATGTCGTCCAACACGGTCCATCCGAATCCATAGGACCGATCAAAAATGCGTGCCGAGCCAGATTCAAGGCGATCGGAAAACAGATGCCTGAAGCCATTGAAAAACTCCAGAATGGAGCAAATATCATTCAGTTGATACCATAATTATCCCGTTTTTATATGCGATAATTCTTATTCCTGTCAAGAGATTCGATGTAAATATGTATAGAGTGCGTTTTATTTTGCAAAGGCCCGGCTATCGCAAATGCTATCTCGAAGGCCTTTATCGACCAAGAGGTAACCTCTCGGTCAATGCGATGCGCAAAGCCTGTCAGGAGGAACTCCGACAATATTTGGAGGCACAAGATCCGGAATATCGTAAATTCGACATAAAACTCACATATTTCAACCGTCTTCGCATTGATTTTCTACTGAATGTGGGGATTGTTTGATAACATAAAAACGCTGCCAAGAATCGAAAATCGGCAGCGTTTTTGTTTCCTCCAGTGCAAAATTTCGTATCTTTGCAATATGGGTAACACGTCAGACAATCAACTCATTCTTTTCCACTGCCCGACCATTGAGAAAGCCGGGAACCGGCGGCGTACACGTTCTCTGCCCCGTTCGGGAGATGGAAACATCACGTCGCGTGCAGACCGAATCGCCAAGCGCAACCGCCTCCTGACGGCCCGTTATTACTACTGGACAGAGTTGGAGCGGCGACGTTTCGACGATGTGCTGAAGATCCTTGCCGACAATGAATTTTTCGTCGAGGACCGTACGATCAGCAACGCCCTGGTCGCCGAGGACGAGTTCTACAACAAGCTGATCCGTCAACGTACGACCAAACGCCAGTTGCGTCGGATGTTTCCCGGGTTCGACTGGGGTTAATCCATAAACTCCGATTCGTAGATCATCCGGAATATTTTCAATCCGTTCGACCTATTCTCCGTTAAGACCGACACCCGGGATGTCGGATTGATCTTGCGTCCGAAAGACCACCATTGAAGCGCCTTGTGTATATTCTGCAGGGTGTCGTACTGTTGAAGCGCTTTTTCACGACTCTCTTGCGGTGCGGATGCGTTTGCCGTACCCCAGACGTTGAATGCCACTTGCAGTTGAAATCTCACACGCACGCGTTGTTTTCCGGCCATGTGGGTCGTGCATTGCGGGTAGCTCATCTCGACCAGGCAGCAGGGGAAGGCCACCGGAGGCCGTTCCGAAACATTGAGTTGTCCCTGATCCGAATCGATCCATCGCAATTCGGGGACTTTGTTTTTCAGCTGATCGCACAGGGCGATGAAGAGTTCTTTTTCCATAATCAGTTGTTTAATACGGATTCCACATAAGTCTCGATTCTTTTTTGCAGCTCGGTTTCGAGTTCCCGGGCGTCGCCGATAAACTGTCGCCGGGGAATGTTCACCCTTCGGGTGTGCTGCAGAACGCTCTGATCACCCCGGCGCGTGTGCCGGATATGGGCCGGAACCGCAACCGCACCTTTGAATCCTTCGTTGTGTACCCGGGCATAGTCCACTTTCTCGTTTCCGGCCGCGATGACGATCCGCCCGGGCGTGACCACGACAGGCCGGATGCTGTTGAGCAAAGCTCCGGACTGCACGAGCAGTGACCCCGATTGTTTGGGGACCCGGGGTGGTGCCCACGGATTCCCGTCAAAGGCCTTGTGCCGGAACGTGTCCTGGAAATATCCGACGGATGTTTCAGCGACGATTTCAGCCGTTCCCTGCAGGATCTCCTCCATACGCTTCTCGAGGAGTTTGTCGATTTCTATTTTCATAAAAATTTTGTATATTTGTTCCGAAGCGTACAATTCCGGGGGTGAATCGAATTCTGCTATCCCTCGCGGGTGATGGGGGCATGGGACCAAAGTCTGGGCTTGATACAGCGGATGAGTACGTTAACCCGAAGCAGCGGTATGACACTGGCTATCCAAGGCGTTGCGGATACCTGCAGGACGTGTTCCCAAGGTAAACAACAGTACGTCCGGACGCAAAGACATGCCGCTACGACTTTTTTATAAGCAAGCCCCGTCGGTATCTCCATCGCGGGTCAATGTGGCGGCTGCTTCGCGTTTTCTGTTTCAAATTCGGAGTCTGAACGATCTCGAACCAGGTCGTTATCCTATATTCGAGATTTTCATCCACTTCACAGATCACGTCGATCACCTTTCCGTCATAGAATTTTATGAAATTCATGTTCCTGAACGGTCTGTGATAATCGTTCAACCAAACCTCGTCGGGATTCTTCAGCACCTCTTCGACACATGCCAGTAACGGCACCCGCACTTTCTCATAGTTCCCGGTCGTATGAGTTCGGAACACCTTCTCGTCCATAACGACTTCGCGGCCTTTGTAGTCGTGTAGCGTCTTGTGAGCCTCGTACCATTCTGCGGCCGAACCGCTGTATTCGGGCATCGGTTCCGTCGCTGCCGCCAGGCGTTTGGCAAACGAGTCGAGTCCCCAGTCGTTGTAGTAGAGTCGGCCAAGTAGCTTCGAAGCCTTGTTCTGGAAGCGGCGGATGTAGAACTGGTTCTGCGTGAACACCTCGCCGGTGAGGGCACGGTTTACGCCCCAACCCTGTGCTGCGGCTTTTTTCCACGTCGCCGTTCCGAAGAACTCGTCCACGCGCTGTTGCGAGGCTTCGACCGTCTCTTTCTTGACCTCATGGGCCATCCGCGGCACGACCCGGCAGCGACATCGCCAGTCGTTCGGCGGGAAGATCTTCTTCCATCTGGCATCGTTGTAGGGAAGGACGATCCCTTCGAGCTGGCGATGAGACGGACGCACACGATCGTCTCCGACCGTCCGGTACTCCCAGTAGGGGAACAACTTTGTCTTGCCCATCAGCCGCCGGTAGGTGCTGGCGGCTTCGGCCGTAAGTAGTGCCGTGTCGTACTCGGTACGTTGCCAGTCGCGGTTGAATGCCGTACAAATCTTGCGGGCCTCACGTTCGAAGTCGGCGAAATTACTACTTTCACGGAAGAGGCGGTTGAGTTCCTGCAATTCGGCCAGGGTTTTGGCTGCCGAGAACTGGAACAGGTTAATCTCCATCGCTGTCTGTAAAGCGTCGTCACGTACTCCGTACACAACCCCGATATCAGCATTCCCGATGCTGTCAGCTTCCGGTTGAACGGCCTTCAAAAGGTCTTCGGAAAGGAATCGAAATAGCTCCGTGTCGAACGCGGGCTGCGAGGCGGCCACACGTCCCATCAGCCTCTCTTCGAGCGTATCACTGTCCTGCATCCGCATGAGGGCAGTGCCATCGAACGCCCCGCCCTGCGGGGCTTTGATGAAAAAATCCCATAAGCGGCGCCAAATGTTCCGGTTGTCGGCATTCCGCACCTTCTCCTCGACATCCGTATCCGTTTCAAGGTGCGAGCCTAATACCATATTCGACTTTTCTCCGGCGATCACCTCTCCTTTGTCCGGCATGGGGATCGAATACTTGTCGTGAATGAATGCTGCGGGGATATCGATGATCGTCGAGAGCTTCACGATTTCGTCCACGGAGAGCGGGTCGGCTGCCTTCGGATAGACGAAGCGGCCGCCTTTCACGGGTAAGCCGCAAGTCTCCAGAACAGGCAGCAGCCGTTCATTGAGCGTACGTTGTACAAAACGCAGGTCGCTCGTGTGTTTCGAATCCTCGACCTGCAGATGCACTTCTCCGAGCGAGCGGGCTCCGCGCTCGCCCTGAATGGTGGTCAGCGTCTGTCCGAGGATCGTGATAAGCATCTCTTCATTCGTCGCCTGACGGAACTCATTGAATGACGAGCCAGACCCCCTATTTACCTCTTTGGTTTCAATGTCTGCCTCCTTGGGGATGACGAGATAAGGTGCGGATCCGGCCTCTTCCAAGGCTTGCTTAAGCAGTTCCCGGCTCTGTGGGTCGAACGTGTTGTATTTTCCGATACGCTGAGGCATTCCGAACAGCTCGATCCATTGAGCATAGTCGCCAAATCCACCGCGTTTCCAGATAGCATAGGGTGCAGCTTTGAGCAGCAGCCCGTAGTCCCCGGGACGACCGACGACCAGAAGGTTCGGATCCTGGTCGTACGGTACCGATCGATCTCCTGTGTCGTTCAGCAGAATCTGACAGTTGTCCAGGTCGATATACTTGGGTTTGATAGGTTCGACGTGGAATCCGCTGTTGAAAAAGAGCTCCACGCCCGCCCTGCCGTAGAACAGCCGGTGCATGATTTCGCGGATGAGCGTTTCCCAGGCTGTCGTGTCGATCATCGCTGCGATGGCGGGTTCTTCCTGTCCCCGGGCATTCATGAAGACGACTTCAGCATTCAGCACGGCCTCGATACGTTTGTTGATCGCATCGGCGAGAACTCCGTCGATCATGATGTCTTCGAACAGGTCGTAGAGATATTTCGGCCGTCCGTTGTCGGCCGAGCGCAAAGCTGACCGCCAATCTCCGATGTCGTACACGCGACGCTGCGGAGCCTGGACAACGATCTGCTGCACCACTATCGGCTTTGAGGCTTTCGTGCCGGAACTCTTTCGGGAAGATGTCTTATAACCTATTTGTGCCATAATCAAAAATGTTGTGATCGTTTTGGGTTCGACCCGAAAATGTACTCTCCGGCAGCGGGGTCGGGCTTTCCGTCGCCGTCGGCATCCTCCATTACGGGTAGGTTGGGTTTGATCTCCGAGCGCTGGACGGACTTCAGCCAGGCGACGGCCCGTTCGTATCGATCCTGCCGGAGCTGGAGATCCGTTCCTGCATTGCACAGGTTGATGAAGTGCCATACGGCGATGTCCTTGACGAAAATTAACAGCAGTGCGTTACGTTCGTCACCCTCGGTGCCGAAGATCTTCTTACGGTCATAAGCCCCGAGATACCCCGAGGCCTCCTCAATGGCGGCATCGATAGCCGCGGCCACGATTGCATCGTCCTCTCGGGCGATGGTTTCGATATTCTCTTTATAGAGATGCGTCTGCAACTCTTCAGGTGTCAGAAAAGCCATATTAGAAACGTTTTGATGCGCGTACTCGTTGACCGATGGTATAGGATCCCTCGTTGAGCGTGGAGATCTTCTGGTTGATGATCCATACGCCTCCTTCGATGCAGTCAGGGCCGTCGGCCGGAGATTTCATTTGTCGGTTGAGCAGCAGGAACTGCTCTTCGAGGCGTTTCATGTGCGGATTCTCTCGTTCGTCGATATTCAGTACCAGGCGCCCTTGGCGGATCAACGGTTCGAGGTTTCCCTCGATGCGTTCGAATTTCGGCGGTTTACAGCGACAGTCGGGTGTGATGCCGATGAATCCCCGTTCGCGGGCGCGGGCGGCGAACATTGGGAGGAACACCTGCTCATAGAAAGGATCCTGCAGGCTGTTGTTCTCGATGAAGTAATAAACCTGCACACGTTCGCTCGCATAATCGCGCAGGTTGTAGAACCAGTCCACGAACTCGTCGTTGGTGACATGGTCGAGAAATCCCGTATAGACGTAGAATGTCCCGTCGCAGTAACCGAGCAGAAAATCCGCTTTGAAACTCGATGCCTTGTTGCGGGCGTTTGACGGAGAAGGATCGGCGTAGGCCACTGCGAACTGGAGCCGTTGCATCGGCGGACATTTTCCCCAGATCACCTCCTTGATGACCTCGCCTTCGGAAAGCGGATTGTTCATATACTCCTGCTGGAAGGCTTTGGTGGAAATGGTCTGCTCGATGCGGCGGATACGCTCCTCGGTGTTCTTCTCGGGCCAGGTCGAGCGGCCTTCGGCATCGCGGATGTTCACAATATCCCAATGGTCGGCCTTGGCCCCGGCCCGCGTCACACAGCAATCCCGGGCAATGACGTTCCCGCAGAACACGACCAGCAGGTCGCCGCTCACGGATCGGGTTGGAATCAGGGCTTCCTCGAACCACTGCCACTTCTTTTTTACAATGTCGGGATTACGGCAGTCGGCATCCGTGTCGAAGTCGTCCGGGAGAATCGTATCCGGGCGAAAGGCATCCTTGCGGGTGCCTCGCGGCGATTCCATTGCACCGAGCGCCCGGAATGCCGCGCCCGAGGTCAGCGAGAACTCGTCGGCGGTCCAGTTGCCGGCCTCCCTCAGGTCCCCGTAGTAAGCCTTTAACAGTGAATTTTGTTCGAAGGACTTCTTGTAAGGATCCAGAAGCCGCGTGGCATTCTCATGGCTGTTGGAAACGAGCAGCACGTTGCGCTTGCGTTTCGTCAGTACAAGATACATGATGCACATGAAGACGATGGTCGATTTGGCCAGCTCGCGTGACCACGAGAGCACTTCATACCATTCCGGATTGGAGGTGATCCGCCGGATCGCCTTCTTCTGGAAGGAAGTGAAGGGATGCCGGGTGTATTCGGCGAAGAAGAAAAGCATCCACGAAACGGGATCCTTTTCGAGCTTCTCGAGTCGCCTCATCCGTTCCACAGGTGAGAGTTTGTCCACCGCCTTGTCGCGCTTCAGGGCACGGTGGTATTCACGCCATTCGTTCCAGGCGCGCATGTCATCTACTTTACCCATTTCAGCCGTTCCTGTATGTATGAATCGAAATAGTCCGAGAGCATCTTGGCCTTCTCCAGGTCAATAGCTCGGACATAGTCGAGAATATCTCTTGACACATTGACAATGTCCCGCACGGAGGCCTCCTGTTCGAGCGCCTCGAGGTCGGCGGTGAGTTTGCGCCGGATATCTGCCTCCTTGACCGTCGGATAGCGCGCACCCTGCTCACGCGCCGCGATGCTTTCGTCGAGTTCGTTAAGCTGCATGAGTGTCGATTTGATCCGTGCCTCACGGGTTTGGAGGAAATTCAACTTGAGACCCTCCCACTCTTTGGCCCATCGTACGATAGTAATCCTCGAGACACCGATCTTCACGGCAATCTCGGCTTGGGTGAGATCCGTAGTGAGGAAAAGTAGTTTCGCCCACTCCTTCTTCTGCTTGTTATCCAACTCTTGTGTCATGAAAAATCTCTGTTTTACACCCCAAAGGTAAGCTCTTCACCCGAACGGAGCGAATCGTGGATAAATGGTCTGCATGTAAAGTGCAATTAAAGCGTAATAAATTGTAAAACAATACAATATAATTTGCAAGACGGGTGTTTTCAATCCAATTTTGCCGAAAAATGATGGCTTTTATGAAACGATTTACATTCGTGTTGCACGACGAGACGGTCAATACCTACGGGTTCCGTATGCTCACCAGCGGCGCTAATCTCGAGGAGTTCCGTAAGAACCCCGTGATCCTGCTCAACCATAAGGACTGGGAGCTTCCGATCGGTCGTTGGGAGAACATCCGTATTGAAGGTACGCAGATCCTTGCCGATGCCCTCTTCGACGAGAAGGATGACGAGGCGGTGAAGATTGCCGACAAGGTCGAAGGCGGATTCCTGCGCATGGCTTCTATGGGAGCCTGGCCTCCCGAAGAGGTGAGTGACGCCGCAGAGTTGAAACTTCCCGGGCAGACGCTTCCGACCGTGACGCGCTGGACAGCCCGTGAAGCGTCCATTGTCACGATCGGGGCCAATCATAATGCCCTGGTGCTTTTCGACCGTCAAACGGGAAAACCTCTCGATCTCACGGATGCTTCGACTGTCATCCGGCTTATGGACAGGCTCAATCACTCAAAAATCGATTCGAATATGAACAAGACTTTGAAGGAAGTCCTCAAGTTGCAGGACTCAGCACAGGATGCCGAGGTTATCGGCGCTGTGAACCGGCTGATCGAAAACAACGACCGGCTAACACGTGAAAATCAGGAACTCAGAGATGCTGCAGCGCGTGCGGAGTCCGAGCACAAGGAGATCCGGAAGTCCGAGGCGATTCGCCTCGTGGATGCAGCCATTGCCGACGGAAGGATCAATACCGCAGGCAAGGAGGCTTATCTGAAACTCTTTGATACGGATTTCGAGAGTGCCAAAGCCACCCTCGAAGCCATTCCGCACCGCAAATCCGTCACAGCGCTTATCCGTGAGGGTGAACGACGGCAGTCGGTCGAACTCTCCGACCTTGTAAACAAGTCGTGGGAAGAACTCGATAAGGCAGGGCGCCTTGTTGAACTCAGGGACAAGGCGCCGGAACTCTTCCGTGAGAAGTTCAAAGCGGCCTTCGGTACCGAACCTAACATGTAGAACTCATCAAAAACAAAAAACATTATGGCTATTCAAAAAGAAATCTGGGAGAAATCGATCGTCGAAGGTCTGTTCGCTCCCAACAGCTTCCTTTCGAAAGCGTTCAACGCCGACGAGTATGTCGAAGCGGGAAAGATCGTGCATATCCCGCAGGCAGGTGCCGCTTCGAAAGTCGAGAAGAACCGAACGTCATTACCCGCAACGGTAAAGCAGCGTACCGACACGGACAAAACTTTCGAGCTGGCTGCTTTCACGACGGATCCCGTTTTGATCCCCGATGCCGACAAGGTCGAGCTGTCGTACAACAAACGCGAGTCCGTATTACGGCAGGACAAGCTCGCCCTGCATGAGGCTGTGGCCAAGGATTTTCTGTTCGCCTGGAGTCCTGCCTCGGATCGTGTGATCGAAACCACGGGGGCACCGGTGGATGCTTACACACCTTCGGCGACAGGCAGGCGAAAAGGGCTTTGCAGGGCGGATATTCTGACGCTGATGACGAAATTCAACAGCGAGAACATTCCCCAGGAGGGCCGCTACCTGCTGCTCGATGCGCAGATGTACGCACAGCTGTTGAGCGATCTCACTGCCAATGAGAACTCCGCATTCCTCGCCTCGGCGGATGCCCAGAACGGCATCATCGGAAAACTCTTCTCGTTCAACGTCATGATGCGTTCACAAGCTACGCTCTACACTGCGGATAAAGCTCCGAAGCGGTGGGGCGAAAGCGGTGCCGCCACGGACCTGGCCGCAGCCCTTGCCTGGCACGATCAGTCCGTATGCCGCGCCTTGGGCGAAGTCAAGGCTTTTGAGCAGGAGAAAGCGCCCGACTATTATGGGGATGTCTACTCTTTCCTCGTACGTGCCGGAGGCAGCATCATGCGCGGCGATAATGCAGGTGTAATGGCCCTGGTCGGCACCGCAACCGAGTAAGCCATGAAACCGGCGGATTTCAAGCGCACCTATTATCCGACAATCGAGCGGGTCTGCGCCGAAACAGGGTTGAATCCTCTGTTTGTTGCGGCGCAGGCCGCCCTCGAAAGCGGATGGGGCGATCATGCTATCGGAAATAATCTCTTCGGCATCACGGCCGGAGATAAGTGGACCGGAAAGCGGCGAACCGAACGGACCTTCGAATACTTTTCGGATGACCGGCAGAGCGGACGATTCGAGAAGGTTTATTCGATCACCCGGACCTCCGACGGACGCTACCGTTACGAGGTCGATCGCAAGTTTCGCGACTACGACACACCGGAGGAGGGCATCCGCGACCATGCGAAGGTCCTTTCCGCCAAACGCTACGCAGCAGCCTGGGCGTATCGTAACGACATAACACGCTTCGCTTATGAGATTGCCAAGGCCGGGTACTGTACGGCAGAACCCGCAGCCTACGCGGATTTGATCTCGAAGATTGCACGCATGATCGAACGGGCGTAAACTAACTTTCAAAAACCGATTGAACGATGGACAGCATTTGGATGCAGATACTCGCTTTCGCACTTCCCGGGGGATTCCTCGGCAGCGTTTTCACCTGGATCTTCTCGCGCCGCAAACAGAACAACGACTTTCTCAAAGAGTTGCAGAGTTCGATCAACCTGCTTTCGGGCGAAAACAAGAAGATTCTCGAGGAAAACATCCAACTGCGGCGGGAAAACATCGACCTCAAGGCCAACCAGGAAGAGATGCTCGTACGCATCGACCGGCTGACCAAAGAGGTGGAGCGCCTCCGCAAGACCATCGGAAAACGAAATTCGTATGAAGACAAGACTCTTTTTGCTGCTCTCCATCCTGCTGCTGGCAAGTTGCACTGCGACGAAGAAGCTCCTCTCGACAGGGACGCAGAACAGGACGGATACCGTGTCGCACATGCAGCGCGGCGCACAAAACGCCGTAGAGCAAACCGCACGAGCGGCAATGAACTCTCGATCGGAGGAGACCTCTGTGCTGCGGGCGCTGCGGACGGAGGCGATTCCGCTTCGGACAGCAGCGGTGACGGTGACGGAGGAGAGCCTCCGTAATCTGCCGGAGGGGGCGGCCTATGTTGCCCGTGACGGTCGGCTGACGCTCGAAGCCCGGCGTGACGGGGATACCATCCGCATTTCAGCACGCAGCGATTCGCTTGCCCGACGAGTCGAATATTACAAAGCGACCTCGGCCCGGCAGGACCGATATGCAGATTCTCTGAAGGAGAGTCTGGCAGAAACCCGGGAAGCATACGACCGACTCCTCGAAGTCTCCAGGCATCAATCTTCGGAAACAGCAATACAACAAACGCGGTCCCCGGCCTATCGGGGAAGGTGGATGCTTTTCGGAATCGTTATCGGATGTCTCGGCGGCTGGTGGGCTCATAAAACAAACTTATTTGCAAAACTTTTCAAAACAATTTAATTATGTCTAAACGATCTGTAATTCAAACTAACGACGGCTATCTGATGCTGCTCGACGCTGTCTATTTCAACGGCAGACGCATGGGGAACATTTCGGAAGAGGGCCTTGACTGGGGCGGTGAAGACGCCCAGACCGTCGAACTCTGGGCCGCACAGATTCGGACCAGTCCCGTGCTGGATATCGAAACGCGAGCCGCGACGAATGAGATTACCGGAAAGATGATCGAAATGGTTCCCCAGAACTGCGTCGATCTGATGGGCGGCAAAGTCGCGGGTGAGGAGTGGCAAATGCCCGCCAGCTCGATGCGTGTCGAAGGAGATATGCGCATTCTGACCGGTACGGGTAAGACCGTCAAACTCAAGCGCGTTTCGTTGCGTGCCTCGAAGATTCGCGGCGGCTTGGGCGGCGAAAACGTCCTCGGCATCGAATTCGGACTGAAGGTCCTGGCTCCGCTGGACGGCTCTTCGCCCGGTTCGATTCTGCCGACGGAGCCCTTCATCGAGGCCGACCCGACGTCGCTGACCTTCGAACAGGCGGGCGGCAGCCTCCCGGTCGATATCGAAGCCTCGGGTCCGTTCTCGGTAGGTGCTGTGCCCGAAGGCTTCTCGGTGGAAGTCGTGAACGGACGTGTCACGGTGATCGCCGAAGCCAATTCCTCGGGTTCGTCCCGCTCCGGAAATCTGGAATTCATCCTGGAGTCCAATCCTGAAACAAAAGCTACCGTATCGCTTTCGCAGCCCAATGCCTAAGCCATGAAACGCAATGTAGAACTGGAGGCAGCGGAAGCTCTGCTCGATGTGGGGATTCTGCTGCCTCTTCTCCGGTTCCGCCTGCCCGGAGGCCGGGAGTGGGTGCTGCGCGTAACGATGCGGCGCCCCTGCCTGGGAGGGCAGATGCGCATCGTACGCCACTACCTGAAGCTGGGAATCACAGCCCGGGAATGGGATGCTTTCTCCGAAGATGAGGAGCGTGCCTTTTTCGACCGGCATGCCAAACGCCTTTCGCTGATCCTTGCGCTGACGATATGTCGCGGCTATCTGTCCGGACTCCTGCTGGCCCCCGTGGTGGCCTGGTTGATCCGGTGGAAGGTGCCCTCCGAGTACCGGATCGAAGCCCAGCGCTGGTTCCGCAGAATGCGGGGCACGCGGGATTTTACGAGTATTATCGAATCGGCCGAGAGGATCGATCCCTTCCGGTACGAAGCGAGCCGCCCCAAAAGAGCAGGAAAGGGGAGTTAAGAACCGTTTACGAGAGTTCCCATAGCCCCTTCGGAATCGTTTGGCAAATTGCCTCCGCAACAGGATGGTCGGTGCATTACATTCTGTGGAAGGTCAATTTCCAGACACTGGCCATGATGCTGGCCGATGCCCCGCATTATCGAAGCGTCCCGGCCGAATGTACGGAAGCCGGGAGTGCAACGGGAAAACCCGATACCGCACAACTCTTTCAATCGAAACTCAACTTGCAATGAAACCCGTCGAGATAGAATTCCTCGTAAAGAACAATACCCGCCAGGGACTCTCCGGAGTTTCCGGCGGGATTGATGCCGTGGACAAGGATGCCGCGCAGGCGCGAGGCCGTATTCAGGCTTTGAAGGATGAAATTGTGCGACTTCAGAAAGTCATAGCCCAGACGCCGGAAATGGATCAGACGGAAAACATCCGTCAGATAGAAGCATTGCAGCGGCAGCTCCAGGCTTTGCAAGCCGCGACCAAACGCACCGATCTGGTTCCTGCAAGCGCTCCGGCAGCCGTAAGGAGCTATAATAGCCTACATATGGCTATTCAGCAAATAATTCGTGAATCACCGTCGCTGGCAATGGGATTACAGTTGTATTTTCTGGCAGTTTCGAATAATTATCCTATTCTTTGGGATGCAATAGCTCGTACCAGGGCCGAAAATCAGTTATTGGCTGCCAGTGGTGAAAAAACAATTCCTGTATGGCGACAAATACTTTCCTCCGTAGGCTCTTTTCAGACTTTATTGACTGTGGGTATTACTTTGGCAGTTGCGTACGGCAAGGAGATCGGAAACTGGGTGACGAATCTGTTTCGGGGAAAGAAGGCGCTCGACACCGCTCGCATGGCGACTGAACGTTTTCAGAATACGATGCTTGAAGGGGCCCGGAACGCTCAGCAGGAGGTCGTAAAATTGAATCTTCTCTACCGGGCCGCGACGGATAACGCCCGCGCCACAGACGATCGCCGGGAAGCCGTGCGCAAACTCAAAGAGGAGTTTTCGGGTTATTTCAAGAATCTTTCCGACGAGCAAATCATGCTCGGACAAGCGAATGACGCTTACGAGGAGCTGATCAAAAACATTTACAAATACGCCAAAGCGCAGGCGGCTTTCAAGAGTCTGGTGGATATCGAACAGCAAGAGCTGTTCTTCAATAACACACCGGATATCGAACAATTCCAAAAGGCTTATGACAAATACCTCGAGGCCCAAAAGGATGTTGCTGACAAACGGAAAATCTACGATGCGGCGACATGGACCCAACGGGGCAATGCGTCCAAAATGTACAAAGATCTCTCTTGGGCGGAAACCATTCTGTCAGATGCAGAAGAAAGTGTTTCTTACTGGCAGGAAAGGATTTTTGAAGAGATCAGGAAGAACAAAGGAGGAGAAGAGATTATCAATGAGATAGAGGAGAAATTCGATGGCAACCTCGGGGCATTTCTGCAATTCCTCGCAGAGCAGCGGACGAAATTGGCTGCCGTGGCGGAGCAGGCCCAGTTGCTGGAAAACCCGTCCGGCACGACGACCGATCCCGAACCGACTTCCATCGACCAACTCGAAGAACAGTATAAGGCGGCCGTACGTCGCCAACAGCAGAGCCTCGACGACCAGCGGGCCGAGTTGATTGAAAACGAATTCGACCGGGAACGGGAAGCGATCCGCCTCAATTACGAGAAAAACCGTCAGGAATATGAGCGGCAGGAACAACAGACGCTCGCGCTGATTCGCAAACTCCGGGAGTCGGGGGCCGATATCGATTCGAATGCAGAGAAAACCTTTATGGCTGGCACGGCCGCTGCAATAGCCCAAGCTGCGGAAATTCGGGACAGAGAGCTTGCGGATGTCGATAAGAAAGAGGAGGCTTCATACGCCAAGTTGCTGGAGAAGTACGAAACCTACCAGCAGGGGCGTCTGCGAATCGCCCGGAAATACGATCAGGATATTGCCGCTCTTGCCTCAAATCCGGAGGCCCAGCAACTCGCTCGCGAGGCCAAACAAAAAGCGCTCGACGACTTCACGGAACAATTTGCAAGCCAGTTCCCGGAATTCGAAGCCTGGGCCGACCGGGTCGTCGCTGCCTCGGTCAAAAAGCTGGAAAGCCTGGTGATCGAAGCTCAGGAAGAGCTGGAGAACCTGCAAAGCGAGACGCCGGATGACGGTAATGCCATTGCCGTTGCACGGGCCAAACTCCGCATGGCCGAACGGCGGTATCTGGCGAAAAAACAGAACCAAACGAAACAGGAAACTACCGATACGACCTCCTGGACGGAGCTTCACCGCGTATTGACCGACGTTATCGACACCTTCAATGAGGTCGGCGATGCCGTCGGGGGTGCCGGAGGAACTATCATCGCCACCGCAGGAGATATCGCCGGCTCTACCCTGCAAATCATCAATGCCGTTCAGGCATACCGGAAAGCTCAAGCCGCATCGAACACACTCGGCATGGCCTCCGGAATTCTCGGAGGCATATCTGCCGGTATCGGTGCGCTGACCACTATTGTCAATTTGTTCGAGGGCGGTGAAACTTCGATGGAGCGCAACCTACGTCTGGCCCGCGAGTTCAACGAAGAACTTCGGATCATGAAAGAGCGCAGCCGCATCGACTCCGATGAATTCGACAATATCTTCGGGGATCGGGTGTACGACCGTTACAAGCAAAATATCGATGTGGTGCGCACCTCGCTTGAAGAGCTGGAGAAAGTCCGGGAGAGAATCCTCTCGCGCGGGGAAGAAAAATATCAGTTGCCGGGAGAGTGGCGAGGCGGAGCCGGCACGGGACTTTCGGGCTTGTTCAGGTATGAAAAAACTTGGGAGAACATTGCCGATTCGATCGCCAACATGCAGGTTCAGACACGTCACTCGACCTGGTTCCGTTCGGCAAAATATCAGTCCCTCGGTTCGCTGCTTCCCGAATTATTCACGGATGGCGAAGTCGATATGGACGCGCTCCGGCAATTCGTCGAAGAGGGCGGAGAAACTTTCCAGCACCTGGCACGGGAGAATCAGGAGATGCTCCGCGAAATGGTGGACGACTGGGAAACCTACGAAGAGGCATTGACTGCGGTCCGAGATTATTTGCAGGATATTTTCGGCGATCTGGGCAGTACGCTTACCGATGCTTTGGTGGATGCTTTCGAAAACGGCACCGATGCGGCGAATACTTTTGTTGATAGTGTCGGACAAGCCTTGCGCTTGCTGGGTAAGCGTATGGCCTCCTCGATCGTGTTCGGTAAATTATTCGAAGATACCCAAAAACGCATCGAAAAGGTCATGCAGAGCGACCTTTCCGACGAAGAGCGGTTCGCTCAATGGAGCGAAACGATGAAATCGCTGGTTTCGGGCGTCATGGATCAACAGGACGATTTCAATCGTCTGTGGGAAGAGTTCCGCCGCATTGCAAAAGAGAACGGATTTTCGATCGACGAGGAAGCCGGCACTTCGCAGCAGAGCGGTAAGGCCGGAGCCACTCAGACTGTAACGCAGGATTCGTTCTCCCGCGTCGAAGGACTGGTCACATCGGTACAGATCCATTCCGCGAATATTGATGAAAACACCGAAGGTATTGTCCCGGTTCTCAAAGGGTCGCTCGAAGCGATGAATGCCATCCGGGAAAATACCGAACCGATACCCCAAATCTATGAACTGTTGCAAACCATAAAACGCGACGGATTAAAAGCGATCTGATTATGGCCGAAATACTTGAAGGACTGTTGCTGATCAACCAAACGGATGTATATGCCCGTTTCGGGGCTTTCCTCGCGGAAACCGCCGAAGACAGACACGACAACTACGATTCGCTGCTCGCACCTCCGGCTCTCAAGCAGCAGGCGGAGGTTTCCATTCGGGAGGAGGACGGCGTCCGTATGCCCGATACCCTGACACAGACTTACGAAGCCCGCGATATCACGCTGCGATTCGCCATCGTCGCCTCGAACGATGTTTCGTTCTTCACGCGCTACGCCTCGTTCGTGAAATTTCTCAAGGAGGGCGACGACGGGTGGCTGGCGCTCCATCTGACGGACGTAGGGCTGAAATTCCGGGTTTATATGACCGGATTTTCGGATTATTCACAACTGGCGCCATTCGGAAAGGGAGAGGTCGCGGCGACCTTCTCGGTGAAATTCCGGGAGCCGAAGCCGACATTCGAACTCGCGGCGTCGATCTAAAGGTCACGTTCAAATCTTCAAAAAATGGAACTCAAAATATATTCGAAAGAAGGGAATTTGAAGCTGACGGCCTCTCCCGATAGTAACAGTGCTGCAACCTGCGGCATACAGGAGGAGAGTGTCCTCGCGCTCTCCTTCACGGCCTTCGAATGCGTCACGCTCGAAGTTTACGATTATGCGGACTTCCTCGGACGGCGTTATTGGATTCTCGAACGTTATCAGCCGAAGATGAACTGCGACAGCAAATGGAGCTACTCGGTGCAACTGTCGGGGGTCGAAGGACTCACCACGCAGGTCCTGATGGTCAATCCGGATGATGACGACAATCCGATTCTGACACTCACGGCACCGGCACGCGAACATGCGGCGCTGATTATCGCTAACATGAACCGCAAAATGGGGACGACCGAATGGAAAGTCGGAGAAGTGGTCGTATCGGAGTACATCGATATCGAATATACGGGAAAGTACGCCTCCGATGCTCTTTCGGAACTGTCGTCTGCCGCCGGGACGGAGTGGTGGTTCGACGGGATGACGCTCAACATATCCCGCTGTGAGTTCGGCGAGCCTGTCCCGTTGTCTTACGGCAACGGATTGACCGGAGGAATCGAACGGAGCATGGCCGATGGCGTGAAATTTTTCACTCGGCTCTTCCCGGTAGGCTCCTCCCGCAACATCGATCCGGATCGGTACGGACATGCCCGGCTGCAACTGCCCGACGGGGCGAAGTACGTCGAACAGGATACCCACCTCGGTATCATCGAATATTTCGAGCAGGAAGCGTTCGATGCGATATATCCCCGCCGGATCGGGATGGTCGGTGCCGTACGGTCCGAAGAGCGCACGAGCGATGACGGCTCTCCGTTTACGGTCTGGTATTTCACCGATCCCGACATTCCGTTCGATCCCAATCAATACGAAATAGGCGGCCTCGTCAAACGGGTGACCTTTCAGACCGGAGAGCTTCGCGGACGGGAGTTCGAAGTGAATTACGACTCGGAAAAGAAGGAGTTCGAGATCATCACCCAATGGCCCTACGACAACGATATGCAGTTGCCGTCGGAACCGTTGGTCCCGGCTCCCGGGAACGAATACGTGCTCTGGAATATCAGTATGCCGGACAGTTATTATCCTGCGGCCGAACAGGAATTCAAAACTGCGGTAGATACCTTTATGGCCGACAGCCGTAAAGATATATCCGTGTTCCAGGCATCGACGGATTTTACGGTTGTCGATAAAAGAAACCTCGATTTGAAGCCGGGACAACGGATTCGGCTCGGAAGCGACAAGTTTTTTCCCGATGGCGGATATCGCGATATCCGTATCGTCGCGATCAGTCGCTCCGTCATTCAGCCCGGAAGCATGACCCTTAAAATGAGCGATGTCCTCTCCACAGGTCGTATTTCCCGCATCGAAAATCAAATTTCGGAAGTGACGCAGATAACCCGGCAGGTTTCATCGGAGTTTCCTGACATCATTAAATCGTGGGAGGAAACACCGGCAAGTGACACGACGCTCTATTCGTCGCGTAAGAGCGAACGGGAATTTCTGAACAAGCGCCGGGGAGGTACGGTCGAAGGAATCACCCGATTCCTTAAGCGGCAGCAGCTCGACGAGGGATTCCGGACAAGCGACTTCGCCAGCGGCATCACCGGCTTCGGTGCACAGATCGACGGACGAGGCGCCGGCGAGCTGGAGAGCCTCTTTATCCGGAGCTTCGGTACAACCGCGTGGGCATCAGCGTCGGGGACGACTGGAGCGCTCCGGGCGCCGGGGTGATCGAGAGCGTGGACAAGGAGCAGAAGCTCGTAACGCTCAAACTCGAAGAGGGCGAGATCGGCGCCGTAGCTGTCGGGGATATCTGTATGGGTATCTTCCACGACTTCGACCCGTCGAACAATGCGACGGCAGATTCCGACGACGGCCGAGGCAACCGCACCTTCGCAGGCTTCGCCACGGTCTATTTCCGTATCACGGAAGTCCTGGGCGACCGCAACGAGCGGTTCCGCTACGAGCTGCGCCCCCTGTCGGCCACCTTTACCAAACAGCTCGACCCGATGGAGTCGATGACCTTCGTGGCCTACGGCTCGTTCACGAATCCCGCCCGGCGGAGCTCGCGCTACTCGACGCGCACCTACCAGCGCTATCTTCGCAATGTCAGCGACTGGGAGTTCACGGCCGAGAATATCGCCGCGCAGTTCGGCGACCTTACGAACCTCTCCGTCTTCGGGATCCAGATGTCGGGCTATTCGGCCTATCTGGATAATATCTACCTGCAAGGTATGGTCAGCAGCCTGGACAAGAAGGCGCTGCTGGACACCCGGAGCAAGCTGTTCCGAATGGTCGGGGACAACGGCGTCGGCGTGGCATTCACCCCGGAGGCAGGCTGGAAGCAAGGCAAGCTCTACGACCCCGAGACAGGACAGTTCCAGAAGGAGTTCGACATCGAACAGATCGATCAGACGGCCACCGAAGCCCAGGCCACTGCCAATTCCGCCGATCGCAAAGCTCAGCAAGCCAAAGATTACATCGATAACACGCTGCCCGGCGAATTGTCCGAGATCAACAAACGGCTGGACGGTGTCGTGGAAAACTGGTTCTATCCCTATACTCCCTCGCTTTACAATGAACCGGCCCAAACATGGATAGCGGACGGCGAGCAGGAAAACCATATCGGCGACACGTTCACCAATACGCTGCCCGCGAATTTCGACCCGACGGACGCAGGCTGCTGGGAGCAGGGCAGCATCGGTGCATCCTATATCGACGGCATTAAGACCTGGGATCAGATCAAAATCGCCGACAGCACCCGCATCCGGCTCAAAACTCCGGTCGGAGGAATACCCAAAGGCGCCGTACTGTCGGTGGGCGAAGGCTATACGATGGGTTACAATCCGATAGCGTCATCCGGAGCGGTTATAGCAAGTTACGTATGGAGCCAGAGCTATACTGTCGGAAGCGACAATCCCTACATGGCTTTTGTCATCCGCAAAACCGATAATGCCAAAATCACTCCGGCGGAATACCCGCAGATTCACTTCACCATATCGAGCGACGAGACGACGAACCCCGATGCGGGCAAATCGTGGCGGTGGGTAAAAGAAGAGGACGGAACCTATAAATGGACGCCGATCGCCGACAGCGATGCGGTAAAGGCCCTGCAAGAGGCGGCGCGGGCGCAGGACACGGCCGATGCCAAACGTCGTGTATTCGTCGTAACACCGACTACACCCTACGATGTGGGTGACATCTGGACGCAGGGCGAAGGTGGCGACATCATGCGCTGTATCGAATCCCGTGCAACGGGCAATTTCGAAAGCTCGGATTGGGACAAAGCATCCAAATACACCGATGATACGGCAGCCAACGAAGCCAAAGACGAGATTGCTAATCTTCAGTTCGGCGCCCGCAACTATATAGCCCGACAATTCCTCTATGCGTGGAACAGCGCCAAAGAGGGTGTTTCGGACGTGGTGACTTCGGGATCGGACGCAGACGGAGCCTACATGAAGATCGATGCCAACAAAGCGAGCAATGCAGGGGTAGCTATTGCGGCTACGAGCCAGATCGTAAACTGGACGGATTGCTTCGGGGGTAAGATCGCCTACAAGGCCGGCATGTCCTATGTCTTCAAGGCACGCATCAAACTGCCGGAAACCAAGACCGGCTGCGTGTTCTGTGCCGTTTATGAAGACGGATACGACATTATATCACGCCCGCCATCTGCTCCATATTCTGATGTGTATGAAGCCGTTTATACGACCAAATCCGGAAAGTCCTTGTTAAAAATCGTACTTTACGTCGATTATTGGCGACCGATTTACATTTACGACATCCAGCTCACGGAAGGCAACAAGGCCCCCACGGGATACATCACGGCCGAAGAGGATGTGCAGGCGCAGATCGAGCAGGTGAAGCTGGATGTGGACTACATTGCCTCGGATTCGAGCCTGACGCCATCCGACAAACAGCAGGTGGCTAATGAATGGGTGCGGATTCAAGGCGAATACTGGAGCATCATGGCGAATGCCGAAAAGTATGATGTCCCCACGGATTCATTTACGGTCTATTTCCAGGCACTCGAAGATTATCTCACGCCCCTGCTGGCCGATATGAGTACGACATCCGAGATAACCGGCACCGAGTTCAGAAAAGTATTCTCCGATTATTATGAAATAAGCAGCAACATGTCGGACTTGATCGACGACGCGATAGACGAATCCATCAAATCGACAGAGTACCTCAAGAAGGCTATGGAAGACGGAAGTACCGAGGTGAAAGGCGGTCTGATAATGACCAATGTGATGTTGCTGAAAAATGCTGAAGGCGACGTGACGGCCGGCGTGAGCGGCTTGCAGGAAGACGATGTGCCCTTCTGGTCGGGAGCCGACTACACAAACCGGAAAAAAGCCGTGTTCAGAGTACACGCCGACGGGGAAGTACACGCAACCAAAGGAACCGTCGGAATCCTGCAGGTCAAAAACGATTCCGTAGAGGTGAGCGATGCGGCCGCAAGCGGAGATAAAATCATACTCACCCCATACAGAATTACGTCCATATCGCAGGTTCTGGGTGCTGTGAGTGTACCGGGTGTCATAGAAACGAAAGAAGTGAGCGCACTGGCTACGGGACAAAGCAATCCTTTTGTCCGAAATGTTTACGAGTCAAGTCCGCCGTTTACCTGTGGGCAGGGAGTACAGATGTCAGCCCGGATTACAGCCCGCATCACAGGCAATGCCGAAGGAGGTGGCGGGGGCGTAAAGATCGAGGTGGTAAACGCTTTGACGGGGAAAGCCGATCCCCTGTACCGAAACAGCACGGCTGAAGCCCAAAACACGAATTTGAATATCGACGAGACGATTTCATATCTTTTCACTGGAGCAGCCCAGAAGTACTACATCCGGATTACGGTCGAAGCATCGGCAGCCGGAAAACTTACGGCCTCTGCAACGATGAATGCCGCCCAATTCAACTTCGTGAAAGACATCCGCAAGAACCTGATCGCTCCCAACGGAGTAGCCGTTGTGAAAGGATCGAGCAACTATGCGGTATTCACGGGAGATATTTTCGAAGTCCTGATCGGAAAAGCCGGATTACGTATTCAAAACGGGTATGTCTATAAGAGAGATACCGACCATACGACCTGGACAAAGATTTGAGAACCGCCATTGGAGACAGTCGTAAATTAATTGAAGAATTTTTAATGGCTGCGATGGACCATGTATGGAATACGTCGGTTGTCGGCAGAAAAGTGAAAGACGAAGTAGACGGTCAGCATCGAATCTGACAAATAAAGTCCTTCGGGGGAGGACACAAAAAATCCCCCGGTTTGTTAGCAGTCATCTCACCTACATACCAACAAATGCACGATTACTCGCAGCGACCGGGGGATAAAACCTCCTGCTGCGAGTAATTTTTTGTGTCGTTTCCTGTACAGGGGACGGCTGGTATGTAGATGAGATACGCAAAGATACTAATTTTAATAAAATAATCCCTATGTTTACAATCAGGGTAAGCCGCGATGATAGCGGATAAATGAAA
>OHFG01000519.1_pt1 | contig 27344 bp, 19 predicted proteins | sample 1567411 | NCBI WGS metagenome assembly OHFG01 (sample SAMEA3879563, study PRJEB24766) | human gut metagenome | biome: human-associated habitat; feature: feces | place: USA | collected 1985/1987
GCTGATGGATGTTTCTTCCCTTCGCAATCCGGTTTACAATCTCTGTGACTCTTCCAAAATCCATCTTCCGGTGGATCGCCTCGATCGTCTGCGGATTCGTAGACTGAACACCGATCTCAAGCTGTACCAGCCCCGGACGCAGGGTATTTAAGAGTTTCAGTTCCTCCTCAGTCATCAGATCAGCGGCAATCTCAAAGTGGAAATTCGTCACGCCGTTGTCATGCTCCGCAATAAATTTCCAGACCGCCATTGCATGGTCTTTCTTGCAGTTGAACGTACGGTCCACAAATTTGACCTGCGGTACTTTCTGTTCCAGGAAAAAGGCGAGTTCCTTTTTGACCAGAGCCAGATTTCGGAACCGAAGCCGCTTATCAATAGAAGAAAGACAGTAACTGCATGAAAACGGGCAACCGCGGCTTGACTCATAATAAATGATGCGGTTCTCGAATTTTTTCAGATTCGCATACGGAAAATCCACCTCGGACAGATCCATGACCGGACGCCACGGGTTGCTTTTGATGGCTCCTTCTGCATCACGGTATGTAATGCCGTGGATCTCTTCAAGCGTTTTCCCCTCCGTGCCGTTCTCCTGATTCTGGTAATACACTGCCAGTTCACGGAAGGTAATTTCGCCCTCACCCTTCATGATTCCGTCAAGGAACGGATACTGCTCCAGCATCTCCTCCGCGTGGTACGACACCTCCGGCCCGCCAAGCCAGATCTTCGTTTCCGGGCTGATTTTGTGATATTCCGTAATCAAATCTTCCACAATAGATATGTTCCAGATATAACACGACACACAGACGACATCCGCATACGCCAGAAACAGACTCCGCAGCATGGAATCTTTTGACTGGTTGATCGTAAACTCACGGATCTCCGGGAACACACCGGCTTTCTCCGCGCTCGCCTGCAGCGTGTAAACTGCAAGATTGGAATGAATATATTTTGCGTTGACCGCAGTCAGAATAATTTTCATAATCTTTTTAATACTTCTCCTTGCTTCCTCTTTGCATACCTTTTATACTACCACATTCTCGAACGAAAATACACCGCCATTCCCCCAAAAGCACAATTTTTTCACGATTTCCAACAAAACAGTTGCAATTTTCGTGAATTCATGTTATATTAACAAAGGTTTCCAACAGGAAATCCAAATGCCCAGATAGCTCAGTTGGTAGAGCAGAGGACTGAAAATCCTCGTGTCGCTGGTTCGATTCCGGCTCTGGGCATTTTTTGTTGCCCAAAAACAGGATTCACATTTTTTTTGCCATAGCAAAATCTGGCAGAATCTCCTGCCCCCTATCGAAAAAAGCTCTGCACCACATCCCCGGAAATTCCCGGATGGATACGGTACAGAGTTTTTTTCATCGCATGACTGCCCAGGAAAGCTTTTCGTTTTTACAGATCTTTGATGACCTCCCATGCCTCATCATCAAATTTTCTGTCCTTGAAATAATACTGTTTATCTTCTTCTGTAATCTTTTTTACCACACGGCACGGATTTCCCACGGCAACGCTCCAGTCCGGAATATCTTTTGTCACGACGCTTCCTGCTCCGATAACCACATTACTTCCGATATGTACCCCCAGCACAACAACCGTGTTTCCGCCAAGCCATACATTATCACCGATCGTTACCTCAATCCCATATTCATAAGCATAATTTCTTGCTGCCGGATGAATTGGATGACCAGCGGTATAAATTGCAACATTCGGCGCCATCATACAGTTCTCCCCAATGGTAACCTTTGCCACATCGATAATCATACAATTATAATTTGCAAAGAAGTTTTTACCGACCTCGATATTTTTTCCGTAATCGCAGTAAAACGGCGGATTTACAAACGCTCCATCTGTTTTTTTCTTCGTTCTACCTGATTCATGTTTTTCCCTTTTCTCCTTTTCTTTGTGCATATTGTTTTCGACGATTGCTATAGTATCAAATGGGGCTAAACACCTTTTGACCTCAACATTATGATATGTTATAATATATTATCTCGAATTTAGCGTTTTTTCAATGACAACATTCCGTATTTTATAATTATTGTATTTTTTAACAAGACGAAAGAGGAGCTTTTTATGGTCAATGATCCTATAACAAAAATCATGCAGGATGCATCTGAAATCGTCCGTTACGATGAAGTCGGCATTCCGCTTTCTATTCGGGAAGGACTTCTTTCCGCCTATCCGAATCACAGGGCACTTTGCCACTGGCATGAAGACATCGAATGGGTGTATATCCGCTCCGGACAGATGAACTATTATATGAATGGAAAACGTGTTCTATTAAACACCGGTGAAGCACTCATGGTCAATTCCCGCCAAATGCACTATGGATATTCCGAAAACGGGCAGGACTGCGATTTTATCCGTATTCTGTGTCATCCCAAAATTTTCATCACGAACAGTGTTCTGTACCAGTCGTATATTGCACCGGTTCTCTCGAATCCGTCTCTGGAATATCTTCATTTAAAACCGGAGTTTCCGGAGGATGCCGAAGCACTGCAGCTTCTTCCTGAAATTCTCCGCATTAAAAAAGAGCATCCGGCCGCCTATGAAATAGAAGCCGCCGCACTTCTATCGCTTTTATGGTGCCGTCTTTTGCGCAGCCATCCGATGATGCCAAATGAGGCGGCCGCAAAACCGAAGGAGCCGGATCTTCTCGTACAGCGTGATATGGTGTCTTATATTTACAGCCACTACAGCGAGTCCATCAATCTCGACGAAATTGCGGCCGCCGGAAAAGTCTGCCGCAACAAGTGCTGTCAGATTTTCCGCCGTTATCTGAACCAGAGTCCGATCGATTTTCTGAACCATTACCGCCTGGAGGTGAGCTGCCATCTTTTAAACAATACGAAACTGTCGATCGCGGAAATTTGTACTGCATGCGGCTTCAATCATCAGAGCTACTATTCCAAAATCTTCCTTCGTACCTACAGCTGCAGCCCCCGGGATTTCCGAAAACGCACAGAAGAGAAAACATCAGCCGAAATTTCCGAAAAAGACTGATTTTTCTTCCCTTTCGCATGACTCTGCGCAGTTACCGCGTTTTTTGTTAAAAAAAGGATGATTTTTGCTAGACATTTTCCTGATCCCTGTTATAATAAAATTATAAAGGTGTTGCGCTAAACCTCACCAAAACACTATATTTTCCATTTATGTTACAAGGAGGATGACATGGTAAAAAAATTTGTCTACGGAACCCCATTTGAAACCGAAGCCGTTGTAAAAGAGATCCCCTCTTCCGAAGGAAACCCGGATTACGGTACCTTCTCCACCGAGAACGGCTTTTCCTTCACCACAAAGCTTGCTGACGATGACATGGTATTCGGACTTGGCGAAGCCAACCGCGGTATCAACAAACGCGGCTTTCTTTACATTAGTGACTGCGCCGATGATCCAAACCACGTAGAGAGCAAAACCTCTCTGTATGCAGCACACAACTTCATCATCATCTCCGGCAAGACACACGTAGGATTCTTCTTCGATTATCCGGGCACCCTGCGTTTCGATATCGGCTACACAACTTCCGATACGATGACCGTTTCCTGCGAAAACGCAGATCTCTACGTTTACATGATCACCGGTGATTCCGATCTTGATATCGTAAAACAGTTCCGTGGCATTATCGGACGCAGCTACATTGCTCCGAAGTTTGCTTTCGGTTACGGTCAGAGCCGCTGGGGCTACAAAACAGAGGATGATTTCCGCACGGTAGTGAAAAAATACCGCGAAAACCATGTGCCGCTCGATATGGTTTACATGGATATCGACTACATGCAGGATTACAAGGACTTCACCGTAAACGAAGAACGTTTCCCGGATTTCGAGGGATTTGTACAGGATATGAAAAAAGAAAAGATCCATCTCGTTCCGATCATCGATGCCGGTGTGAAAGTCGAAGAGGGTTATGACATTTACGAAGAGGGCTGTGAAAAAGGCTACTTCTGCCGCCGTGAGGATGGCTCCTACTTCGAAGCTACTGTATGGCCGGGCTGGACTCATTTCCCGGATGTCTTAAATGCAGATGCCAGAAAATGGTTTGGTGACAAATACGATGTTCTCGTTTCCAAGGGAATCGATGCCTTCTGGAATGACATGAACGAGCCATCCATCTTCTATTCCCAGGAAGGCCTTGCTGATTTCAAGGAGACCGCAAAGAAATATGCGGAAGGTGACCCGGAGGTTCCGCACTACATGGTAGGCGGAAAGCTTCAGGCACTGGCAAACAACCATGAGGACTATAAACGCTTCTATCACAACGTAAACGGCGAACAGGTCCGCCATGACAAGGTACACAATCTGTTTGGCTACAACATGACCCGTTCTGCCGGTGAAGCTTTTGAACGAATTTCCCCGGATAAGCGAATCCTGATGTTCTCCCGTTCTTCCTACATCGGCATGCACCGTTACGGTGGAATCTGGACCGGAGACAACTGCTCGTGGTGGTCACACATCCTGCTGAACCTGAAGATGATGCCGTCCCTCAACATGTGCGGTTTCCTCTATACCGGAGCCGACCTCGGCGGATTCGGTGCAAATACCACAAGAGACCTGCTGCTCCGCTGGCTGGCACTTGGTGTTTTCACTCCTCTGATGAGAAACCATGCTGCACTCGGAACACGTGAGCAGGAACCTTACCAGTTTGAGCATATCGAGGACTTCCGCAACGTCATCGGCGTCCGCTACCGCCTCGTTCCGTATCTGTACAGCGAGTACATGAAGGCTGCTTTAAACGATGATATGTACTTCAAACCGCTTGCCTTCGTTTACCCGGATGACAAGCTGGCAAGAAATACAGAAGATCAGTTGATGATCGGTAATGAGATCATGATCGCACCGGTTTACACCCAGAATGCCATCGGCCGTTACGTATATCTGCCGGAAGAAATGATGTTTGTAAAATTCCTCGGCAATGGAAACATGTTCCAGGAGGTTCTTCCGAAAGGTATCCACTACGTAGAAGTTGCCCTGAATGAGGTTCCGCTCTTCATCCGCAAAGGCTGCGCAATCCCGGTTGCCGATTTTGCAGAATCCGTACCGGATATCAAAGAGGAAAGCATCCGCATGGTCGGATACGAAGGCGCTTCCTACGAGCGTTATACCGATGACGGAGTTTCCCGTATCTGATTTTAAACACAATTTTTGAATTATCTCTCCCCTTTACAGGAGTTCTTCGGAATCCAAAGCTTCCGGGAACTCCTGTCATTTTTTTCAAACGCCTCCCAGGAGTTCCTTTTGTCCGATCGCTCTCCCGACAAAAAAGCGGGAACCTCCTGCATCTTTTCCCGGAATTCCCGCCTTTGCTATTCTCTCTTCTCTTTATTCTGTCTTCGGAAGCCGTACTTCTACAACAGCTCCGTAATTTTCATCCATGTTAGAACACGTAATACTTGCCCGTTCCCCGTACATCAGTGCCAGACGGCGTTTGATATTGGAAATGCCGACATGGTGGCGGCCGTGATAGATGATCGGCGTGTCATGTTCGATCGCATCCAATGCTTCTTTTGAGAATCCGTTTCCGGTATCGGAAATGCAAATGTAGAGGTACTCGCCGTCTTCATACGTTTCATTTGTCAGATACAGGGAAATCTCGCTCTTCCGGTCCAGGGATACACCGTGTACTACGGAGTTTTCCACCAGTGTCTGCAACAGGAGAGACGGAACCTTCCATTCTCCGATATCACCGTCCATCGTCGCTTCAAAGGAAAAGGCTTCTTCTCCGTACCGCAGCTTCTGGATGCGGATATATGCCTCAATGTGTTCCAGCTCTTCCTCCACATTCCGCTGTTTCTTGGAATCCTGAAAAATATAGCGCATATAATCCGACAGCACCGTTGTAATTTCCACAATCTCTCCCTCATGATTCTTATCTGCAATGCCATGAATCAGGCTCAGGCAGTTCAGGAAAAAATGTGGCTTGATCTGTTCCTGCGTATATTCCAGCTCGGCTTTCTGTTCGGCAAGCTCTTTTTCGTAGATCGCAATTTTCAATCCCTGTATTTTCCGCAGCAGTTCCTTGAATTTGCCGCTCACAGACTCCAGCTCTAACAGATTGTTGCTTCCATCGTCATTCAGACTCTGTTCTTTTTCCAGCTCCTCCAGTTTTTGTCCGAATTTTTCCAGCGGTTCCAGAATCCGGTGGTAATATGCTGTAATTTCCAGTGCGCAGACAATCAGAAGAACCGCGATCAGGACGACGAATGCAATCTGCATAATCAGTACATTCTCAAGAATACCTCCTCCCGGAAGAACCATAAGATTGATTTTTCCGACCGTGCCAAGCTGGTAGGAATAGACCGTCGCATTTTTCTCCTTTTTCTTTCCCGCTTTGGAAAAATCGATAATCTCATTCTTATATTTTTCCGATGTGTCTGCCTGCGTCATCACGCGCCCTCTGGCATCTACCATAAACGGAATGACATCATACTCCTCTGTTTTGGCGCGGATGGTCCGGAAAATCAGATTCAGATTGATGACGCAGCCGATAACTTTTTTGTTTTTCGCGTACCAGCCGACAATATAGTCGTCGTCGCCAAACGTAATCACAGTCCATTGTGTGCTGATCGAATCCTTTGATGTCATAATCTGCAGATAGGACATCAGCATCTGATTCAGCGTTGTCATTCCCTTACTCTCGGTAAACATAGTTCCGCTGTCCGTAATCAGAACATTGGCTTTCTGACCGTAGACGAAGAATGTCTGTACCTCATGGTAACGGATTTTCAGCACACGGTTTCGCTCCCGCAGCGTCCGCTCCATTTCATAATACTGAGCATCTGTCGATGTTATCTGATCCGGGATTTCTTTGATGTTGCTGTCAGAATCCAGCAGATAGATCAGTTCACTGTTGATCTGCGACATATCACGGTTGATCTGATCGACATAGAGCTTTGCCGTATCGGCAATATATTTATCTGCCAGCTTGCGGTTTTCCCAAACGCCCCAGAGCAGGCAGACAACAAGCCCCATCAGGACCAGAAAAACCGGAGTTCCAAGCCGCAGGGACGTATCCTTCAAACTGCGTATTCGAACGCTGCGCAGCATCCTTCGTTTTCCTTTCTGCCAGAGATTCATAAGCGCATCCACCCCTCCTTTTTTTCTGTCTGCAGAGCGACTGCCGGACGCCGCACCTTACCTCGCAGCTCCGGCAGTCCTTTTACACTCACGGAATGCATTTGCAGCTATGTTCTTTGTAACACAGCCCATTATACCATATTTTCCGGCTTTGTCCATGCAGAGTCCGTGTTTCACATGGCAGGAACAGGATTTTCTATTCCCGTTCGCCTGGTACCGGTGAACGGGAACATTCTCTTATTCCGAGAAAATATTCAGCAGATGTTCGGTATCTGCTCCTTCCTTTACGAATACCGGAATAGTATCCATCGGAGCAGCAACCGTTATCTTCTGTCCTCCCTCATACTTCTCTCCGGTCCATGCGTTAAACCATGCCGTTCCGGCTGGAAGATAAACCTCGCGCTCCATTACGTGATCCTCCATCACAGGTGCAACATAGAGATCCGGTCCGAACAGATAAGCGTCCTCCACATTCCAGCTTTCCTGATCGGCCGGGAAATCATAGAAAACAGGCCGCATCACCGGGGTTCCATCCTCATGTGCTTTCTTCATCTGTGCCCGGATATAATCTCTCAGGCGCTCACGCAGGAAAATGTATTTCTTTGAAATCTCATATGCCTCATCGCTAAAGCTCCAGATCTCATTGTCACTGCCGGATCCGATCTGTTCTGCACCGTAGCCCTCCTGTGGGTTGCGGTTTCCGTGCAGACGCATGACAGGGCAGAAGCATCCGTACTCAAACCAGCGGATGTACAGACGATGGAAATCCGGGTCGTCGGTTCTGGCGCCGTGGAAACCGCCAATATCGGTGGTCCACCACGGAATACCGGCAATCGCCATGTTAAGCCCTGCCTGTACCTGGCGCCGGAAGCACTCAAAGGTACTTACAATATCGCCTGACCATACGAGTGCACCATATTTCGCGCTGCCTGCCCAGGCAGAACGGATCAGGCTGATCGGCATGGTATCGCCTTCTGCCGTCATGCCGTCATAGAACGCTTTCAGATAATATTTCGGATAAATATTTCCGACCTCCTGTACGCTTCCGAGCTGATAGCGGTAGTTCCTGAAATCGTAAACGCTGTATTCCGGCTCTGCCACATCCAGCCAGAAGAGTTTTGCACCCTGATCGTAATAATTTTTCTTGATTTTTTCCCAGACATACGTTCTTGCATCCGGGTTGGTTGCATCGAAGAAGACTTCATTTCCACCGCAGAGCATCGTCAGCGGTACACCGTGCTCCGTGCGAACCAGATAGCCCTTCTCTTTCATCTCCTCAAAGTTTTCGGAATAAATGTCGACGGTCGGCCATACCGATACAACAACCTGAATTCCCATCTCCTTTAATTCGCGGCACATACCCGGCACATCCGGCCAGTATTTCGGATCAAATTTGAACTCACCCTGCTTCGTCCAGTGGAAGAAATCGACGACAATCACATCAAGCGGTACGCCAAGCTCTTTGTATTTTCTTGCTACAGACAGAAGCTGTTCCTGATTCCAGTAGCGGAGCTTACACTGCCAGAAGCCCATGCCATATTCCGGCATCATCGGCGGTTTTCCGGTCAGCGTCATATAATTCTCCTCGATCTCGGCAGGCGTATCACCTGCAATCACAAGATAATCGATCTCTTTCCCGGATTCCGTTACCCATTCCGTTCCATTATTCGCAAACATCACCTGTCCGACGCCCGGATTGTTCCATAAGAAGCCGTAGCCGATACTGGAAAGATAGAACGGAACACTGACCTGTGAGTTTCTCTGTGCCAGCTCCAGCATACAGCCCTTCAGATCCAGCTCATGCTGCTGATACTGTCCCATTCCGAAGATTTTCTCACCTTTTCTTGCTACAAACCGCGCTACAATACGGAAATTATCCCCGACGCCGTTGCTGTACTCGCGTCCCATGATATTGAGCGGCATGCTTTCCTCATCGCGTAGACGGCGGAAATGCTCCTTTAACAGAACTCTTCCATCCTCATGATAGAACGTAATAACGCTGCCGGAATCGATCACTGCATGAAGCTTTCCATTTGTGATTTTTCCGTAGGAAGTATCCGTTCCCTCGTACATATTGGCAAAGGCTCCGCCTTTTGCTGATGGATCCTCAAAGATTTCAACCTCTCCCGCATGCGCGTCCTTTGCTTCCAGTGCCCAGTCACGGCCGGTAAAACTTCGGTTTTTTGTCGCGCGCACACGCAGTGCATCTTTCCCCCACGCTTCGATGCAGACGGTCTCGCCATCGTAGGAATAAATTAACTTACCCTCTTTTTCCAAAAACATGTAAAAATCCTCCTTTTGTCAAAAGCGGCAGGTCATTTCTGGCCTGCCGTTTCTCCTGCTGTTTTGCACCTCAGACATTGACCCGCCGGATCAACACCTGCTTCTTACAGGTAATATTTTTTTCTGTTTATTTTGCCAGATTTTCTTTGTATGCATTGTAAGCATCTGTCTGAATCTGGAGGAACTCGTCAATACCCATAGCTTTCAGCTGATCGATGTAGGAATCCCATTCATCATCGATGCCGCCGTCTACTACCCAGTGTGCATACTGTGCTTCTACATATTTATAGATATCGGTTCCGATTGCCGTGATTCTGGAAAGGTCTTCGTCGGTATACTGAACCATCGGGAATCCGCAGTTTTTCTCAGTATCAACATATTTCTCGTTGATTGCATCGTCTGCCAGTTTGATACCATCACCCTGATCTTCCGGAAGAGAAACTTTGTCATAGAAATCCCCGTTCATGTATTTTGGTCCGAAGTCACGTAAGGAGTTGGACCATGCGGAAGTATCCAGAGAAGATCCATCGCTTGGCACATCTACATTGTAGGTTCCGTCGCCATTGTCTGTGATCTGGCTTCCGATCGTACCATAGAAGGTCTGTAACGATGCAAGATCGGTGTAAAATTCATCCGCCCATTTCAGCAGGGTGTCAGGATCTTTACAGTCTTTGGAGATCATGAGCTCACGGTCGGAGATATCAAGGTAATTGGTTGCTGCTTCTACGTAGTGGTTTCCATCGTAGCCTTCTACTGCCTCAAGGGTCTTAAACTGATTTACGTTCGGGCCAACCTCAGCATCTGCAGTCCATCCAAAGATAAGACCTACCTGAGAACCTCCATCTGCCTGCTGTTTTGCTGTCTTCATGGAGCCATCCTGTGTGAAGTACTCAGGGTCAACAACGCCCTCTTCCCATAACTGACGCATCCATTTTACTGCTTCTTTGTAATTTTCTTCCATCGGCATGAAGACCGGTTTTCCTTCGCCATTCAGTCCCATGTAGTTTCCGTCACGGCTTACCATGGTTCCGAACGGGGAAAGAATGTGGCGCAGATCACCGCTTAACAGTCCGCTGCCTGCTGAATTTGTGATACCGATTTCGTTGGTCGGATCCCCGTCACCATCAGCATCTTCTGTTGCAAATTTAACAAGAACCTCTTCCAGCTCTTTATAGGTCTTCGGTGTTTCCAGTCCTAAGTTATCCAGCCATTCCTGGTTGATGCACATAACATCGCCGCAAACCTTCGGACGAAGCGGAAGCTTCTTCGGTAAGCTGTAGATTCTTCCGTCACGGCTGGTGCAGACTGCTTTCAGTTCCGGATCAGCCTCAAAGGCTGCTTTCAGGTTCGGCATATCTTTTTCGATCAGATCTGTCAGATCCAGGAATGCCGATTTGTTCTGTGCCATATCTGCCTGTGTTAAGCAGATGGAGCCAAGAAATGCATCCGGGAGGTCTCCGGAAGCCAGCAGCAGAGATTTCTGCTCGGACCAGTCACTGTTGTAATAAACCTGCCAGTCGATGTTGATATTCATCTTGTCCTCGATTTCTTTCATGACGCCTTCATGCAGGAAATCGGTCGGCCAGGTATCGGTCCATCTTACCGTTGCAATTTTGTAGGTTGGGCGGTCACTGGTATCTGCTGTATCGCCGGCAGAAGATTCTGTCTTGGCAGAACTTGCTGCAGTGCTTCCACTCGTACTTTCCGCTCCTCCATTACTTCCACATCCTGCAAGCAGTCCGGCTGCCATTGCGGCCGAAAGAGCAACGCTCCAGGCCATTTTCGTTTTCTTTCTCATCATCATCTCTCCTTTATGATTTTTTTATTTGCAATACTTCTCTCCTGTCCGCAGGATCAGCCTTTCAGGGATCCGAGCATAACACCCTGATTGAAGTATTTCTGCACTAACGGGTACATACACATGATCGGCGCGGAGGAAACCACGATGATCGCGTATTTGATAAGATCGGCCATCTGCTTTGCCTCAACGGCTGCAGCGCCGGTACTCATGGCACTCATGGTCTGATTGCCGACCAGAATGCTTCGAAGGACAATCTGCAGCGGCTGCAGACTTTCGCTTCGGATATAAATCAATGCATTAAAGTAGGAGTTCCACTGTCCTACTGCTGCCCACAGGGCAATAACAGCGATAACGGCTTTGGAAAGCGGAAGCACAATCTTGAAGAAGAATCCAAGGTATCCACATCCATCCAGCTGCGCCGCCTCCCAGAGATCCTCCGGGATACTGTTGTTGAAGAACGTTCGTCCTACGATGATGTAATACGTTACAACGGAGAACGGAACAACCATAACCCAGAAGGTATCCAGCAGATGAAATCTCTGTACTGCCAGGTAGGTCGGGATCAGACCACCGGTGAAGAACATCGGGATCAGATAAAATGCCGTGAAGAATTTTCTTCCATATAAATGCTTTCTGGAAAGCGCGTAGGAAGCCGGAATATTGACAACAATTGTCACAAGTGTTCCCATAATTACGTAAGCAATCGTGTTACGGTAGCCGGTCCACAGCTTTGCATAGCTCGCCAGCTGTTTGTATCCTTTGAAGTTAACTCCTTTCGGAAGGAACATAATCTGTCCGTTGGATACGGCTGCCGGATCACTGAACGATGCAATGATGATGAAGTACATCGGATACAGGGTGATGATGATCAGAAGCACGCCGATCGTATACAGGATGATATCGAAAATCCAGTCTTCTCTGGATTTCTTTACTTTATTTGTTGATACTGCTTTTGCTTTACTCATATTTTTGCTCTCCATTCCTATGTAGGCTCAAAATTCTGTCAGATCAGTGAGGTATCACTCATTTTACTGGAAATGAAGTTGACTGCCAGAAGAAGAATCAGGTTGATAATGTTGTTGAACAGGCCAATTGCAGCGGAAAGGCTGTACTGGCTGCTCACAAGACCCATCTTATACACATAGGTGGAAATGATCTCACTTGAAGTACTGTTCAGTGTATTCTGCAGCAGGTAAACCTTCTCAAATCCAATGCTCATAACGCTTCCCATTCTCATGATAAACATGATGGTTGCCGTCGGCAGCAGAGCCGGAACGTCGATGTGGATCATTTTGTGCCATTTGTTGGCACCGTCCATTGTTGCCGCTTCATACAGGGTCGGGTCTACAGAGGAAAGTGTTGCGATATAGAGGATACTGTCCCATCCTACATGCTGCCATGCCTCAGACCATACATAAATGTGCGGGAATGCTTTTGCACTTCCCATCAGGTTCGGGAGCTTGAATCCAAGCAGTCCCACCAGCTTTGCGATAATACCTGTACTTGGGGAAAGAAACAGGATCAGCATTCCGGCCATAACAACGGTGGAGATGAAGTGCGGCAGATAGGTTGATACCTGGAAGAATTTTTTAAACTTCTGTGCCTTCATCTGGTTAACCAGCAGTCCCATGATAACCGGAAGCGGGAATGTTACCGCGATGGTGTAAAGACTGATGATAATTGTGTTTTTAATGGTCAGACCGAACTGATAGGAGTTAAAGTACTGTTTGAAGTATTTCAGTCCAGCCCAGCTGCTTCCCATAATTCCTTCCGCAGGTGTAAAGTTTTTAAATGCAATCACAATTCCGTACATCGGATAGTACGTAAACAGTGCAAAAATGATGATGGAAGGAAGCATCAGTAAATATAATGGCCTGCTTCTTCTCACTTCCTCTACAAATCCTATGGAGCTTTTCTTTTTGGTTTTACTATGGTTGGCGCTCACATATCATCCCTTCTTTCCTTTAAATTTTTCGTAACTGTTCAGAGTCCCATCTCGATTTTTCTTCCATTTCGCATGGCTCTGAATCGTTACAATTTTTCTTTTTCATGCTCTCGTTTCAACCGATGAACATATTATACAAAAAAGAGGGGCGTTTTTCTATCATTTTCCGGCAGTCTGTATATTAAAAAAGAGATGTCTTTTCACATCTCTTTTTTAATCAGAACGTTTTTTTGTTATTGACATCGTTTTTTTGTTATTTTTGTCTGCTCCGGTACTCATTTGGTGTACATCCGACCAGCTCCCGGAACGTTTTACTGAAATAAGAAAAATTTCCATAGCCGACTTCCATCGCAATTTTGCTAATCGGAAGCGATGAACCGCGCAAATACTCCTTTGCCCGCTCAATGCGCCGCTCAGCAATATAATTCGGAAGCGACATTCCCGTTGTTTTCATAAAAATTTTGGAAACGTAGTCCTCTGAGAGGAACACTTTTCCTGCAAGCACGGATCTTGAAAGATCCTCGTTCAGATTCTGTTCGATATAGTCTTTTAGCTGCTCCACCACATTGTCACTGCGGGATTCGTTCTTTTTCTGACCTTCCAGCACATCAAACAGATAATCGATGAACGCATGGGCACCTACCACAGAGAGAACCGCCTCTCTCCGTTTCGTTTCATACTCTTCACTGTCAAAAATCTGTCCGAAAACGATATTGCTCTCTTTTAAATAAACATATATATTCTGTATCATTTCTTCAAAAAAACGACTTGTGAAATCTTTTCGCAGACCGCCGCTTTTCTCACGCTTTTTCAGATATTCCTGCAGCTTTTCCCGCACAGCCGCAAGGGAATCGGATCGCTCCATCTCAGCCAGATACGTTTTCCACGGCACTTCCTGATAATCACGCTCTACGAAGGACCAGCGTGTCTCATACAGAATCCCTGTTTCATCCGGCACTACATACTTTTCCATCTCTTCGAGCTGATCGCGGCTCTTTGAAATCTCATCCAGTACCGCCGGTTTTCCCATGTACATGCAGAATCTTGCCGGAAACGCACCCGCCAGACAGGTCCGCAGTTCTGCCAGTTCCTCCTGCGTTCCCATCGCACTTCCGTGATTTCGCAACACAACTGCCCATTCCAGATCGCTGACATGTACCACGGTTTCCAGTTTCATTTCTGTTGTTTCCACATATTCCGTCAGAACATTTGTAATCACAAAATTATATAAACTGATCTCTTTTTTATAATGTTCCTTATCCGGAATTTCCAGTACCCGCAGCAGAATCAGACGGAAGGTCTCATCCGGAGTACAATATCCGCTCTTTTTTGCCCTTTCAATCCAATACTCCTCCTGCAGACACTGAACCAGAAGATCCTCCCAGAATTGCTTTTCATTCTCTCCTTTTTTCTCCTGTTTCTTCTGTTTTTGATGTTTTTCCTGCACAATCCCGACAATTCTGCGCAGCGCTGTTTCCAGATCCACATTGGAAATCGGTTTTAACAGATATTCCCTTGATGACAGCTTCAGCGCCATCTGCGCATACGCGAAATTTGCATAGCTGCTCAGGAAGGTACATTCGATATCCAGCTTTTTGTACCGGATCCATTCCAGAAGCTCCAGCCCGTTGCCCTGTGGCATATCAATGTCACACAGCAGCATTTCAATCGGATACTCTTCCAGCAGCTTCTGCGCCTGGCGGATGTTGTTCGCCGTAAATACCATATCAATTCCAATTCCGCTCCAGTTGACGGTTTCTTCCAGCTTTTCCACCAGAAGCTTATCATCATCTACAATCAGAATACTAATTCCCATAGGTAAGCCTCCAATATATTTTTTCTGTTTTTCTTCTTTTTCCTACAGAAAAAAGCCAGCCGACAGACTCTTATTTTTCTGTCAGCTGGCCTGTTTAAAAACCATTATAACCTGTTTATTCTTTTCCGTCAAAGCAATAGGTACACATTTTGCATTTCGGCAGTCCGATCGACTCTACCAGATCGTCCAGACGGTGATACCTGAGACTGGTGAAATTCTGACGGCGGCAGATTTCCTGGCACATGGACTCGTAGCGGTCGCTGGTCGGATCTGCATACTCTTCCAGTACTTTCTCTGCGTTTTCTCCCTCTTTTTCCAGAATAATCCGTCTGGTGATCAGATCCAGCTCGGATTTGGAGCGGGAGAAATTCAGGAATTTGCAGCCATACAACAGCGGCGGGCACGCCGGGCGGACATGAACTTCTTTTGCACCGCTCTGATATAAAAATTCCGTTGTCTCACGGAGCTGCGTACCGCGCACGATGGAGTCGTCGATCAGCAGCAGTTTTTTCTGATCGATCAGTGCCTGCACCGGGATCAGCTTCATTCGGGCAATCAGATTTCTCTGTTCCTGGTTGGTCGGCATAAAGGAGCGTGGCCAGGTCGGGGTATATTTGATGAATGGTCTTGCAAACGGAACTTTGGACTCATTCGCATAGCCGATTGCATGGGCAATTCCGGAATCCGGCACGCCTGCAATGAGATCCGGGTGGACATTGCTTCCCGCATCACGTTTGGCAAGCATGGCACCGCAGTGATACCGCATCTCCTCTACATTGATCCCCTCATAGGACGCAGTCGGGTAACCATAGTAAACCCACAGGAAGGAACAGATCTTCATCTCCTCCTGCGGCGGCACGAGCATCTCGACGCTCTCCGGCGTAATAAAGTCAATCTCACCCGGTCCGAGTTCATGGTAATCCGTGTAACCCAGGTTCAGATATGCAAAATTTTCAAAGGATGCGCAGTACGCTCCCTCTTTCTTTCCAATAACAAGCGGGGTGCGGCCTTTTTTATCGCGCGCAGCGTAGATGCCGTCTTTTGTCAGCAGCAACAGCGTCATGGAACCGTCAACAACATCCTGCAGATGGCGGATGCCCTCCGGAATCGTCTTTTCACTGCAGATCAGAGATGCCGCAAGCTCGGTTGCATTGATCTGACCGGTGCTCATCTCCTGGAAATGGGTGCGGCCGTTGCCGTAAACCTCTTTTAAAAGCTGATCCATGTTGTTGATTTTTCCAACCGTGGTAATCGCAAAGCTTCCAAGGTGTGACTGGATCAAAAGCGGCTGCGGTTCATAGTCGGAAATGCAGCCAATGCCGAGGTTTCCCTCCATTTCTTCCACATCACGCTCAAATTTTGTACGGAACGGTGAATTTTCAATGTTGTGGATAGCACGTGAAAAGCCATTTGCTCCGTATGTCGCCATACCGCCTCTTCTTGTTCCGAGATGTGAGTGATAGTCTACTCCATAAAACAGTTCCAGTGTACAGTCTTTTCTTGATGCAACTCCAAAAAAGCCTCCCATTTGTCGTTTACCTCTCTTTTGTATTTTTTCTCCCTTATCATACGAAACGCATATGCAATTCGGGCGGTTGCCCTGTTTCCACAGTTTTTCTTTACACATACGCTCTGTCCTGTTATAGTGTAACACGATTTTTCCCGGATTGTAAAGTTTTTCTAATAAATTAGATTACAAAAATAACTTACATTAATAAATCATTTTCTGGCTGTTTTCACAAATTTTCCCGGATATGATCGATAAACTTCGTCGCAGCAAGGCTGAATGGCTGTTCCCTTTTCCAGGTAAACACACTGCGGCAGATGATCGGCGGATCTAAGAATCGTCCGACAATCTCTTCTTCCTTCCATAGCTCGGAAACGCCCTGCACCGTAATCAGATAACCGAGTCCCTTCCGAACCATTTTTGCTCCATTTGTCGGCATATTACAGGTAAATCGGATGTTCAGCTTCTGATAATATGCTCCGAACCAGTTGGTAATTTCATTTTGCACATCCTGTCTTCTTGGCAGAATCAGCGGAAGATCTTTTAAATCTTCCGGATGTACGACTTCTTTTTGTGCCAGCGGATCATCCGGACGCATCAGCACCTGCTGCCGCTCCCCTTATTTCAGACGCACAAACTCATATTTTCCCACATCAACCGGCTCCAGAAGCAGTGCAACATCCATCAGACCACGATCCATCTGCTCCTTCAATACATCTGCGGTTCCCGTCACCAGATCGAACGTCACGTTCGGATATTTTTGGCTGAAAGTTTCGATCAGATCTGCCAGAACATTCACAGACCTTGTCTCTCCGCATCCGATTGTCACACGTCCGTCGATCAGTGCTTCCTGCTCTGCCAGTTCTTTTTCTGTCTTATCAATCAGCCCGATAATTTCTTCTGCCCTGCGGCGCAGCAGGACCCCCGCATCTGTCAGCCGGATTCTCCTAGTTCCCCGTTCAAACAGGATTACCCCCAGTTCTTCTTCCATCTGGGACAGCTGACGGCTTAGGGTTGGCTGCGTGATATGCAGGACCTCTGCCGCACGGCTGATGTTTTCTTCCCGTGCTACGGCAAGAAAATAGCGAAGTACTCTTGTTTCCATATGTCTCCCTCTCGTTTTATTTGTTTCGTTTTTTATTTCTTTCCTGAAGCATATTTGAAAAAGGCTTTTTGCAAACTGCAGAAATGTTTTTCAAACACGCTTTGCTTTTGGGAAAGAATTTTCTTTCTTCTACTATATCGCTTTTTTTGTTTTCTGAAAAGAAAGTATTGATTCTTTTTTTCAAGTATGATACCTTGAAATTATTGCGTACAGAGGTTCTGCGTTAAACTTAACGAAAATTTTCTGTACCTGCTTGCTATCTGCAGAAATCCGAAATAAGCATATCTTTTCTTTTTTCTGATTTCTTACGATGATTTTTTTATTAGGAGGGTTTTACTATGGTTTCACTTTTGCTGCCTGTCATTTATCTGGCATTCATCAGTCTTGGACTGCCGGATTCCCTGCTTGGCTCTGCGTGGCCGGTCATGTACCAGGAACTTGGAACTTCCGTTTCCGCAGCCGGTATCATTTCCATGATTATCTCTGCCGGAACAATTGTTTCCAGTCTGAACAGTGACCGGCTGAACACACGGTTTGGCACCGGAAAGGTCACCGCTGTCAGTGTTCTGACAACCGCTGTGGCACTGTTTGGTTTTTCCATCAGCCATTCTTTCTGGGCCCTGTGCCTCTGGGGAATTCCCTACGGTCTCGGCGCCGGAAGCGTCGATGCCGCTTTGAATAACTACGTTGCGCTTCATTATAAGGCGCGCCATATGAGCTGGCTGCACTGCATGTGGGGTGTTGGCTGCAGTACCGGCCCTGTTGTGATGAGCTGGGCAATCAGTCACCTGAACTGGAACAAAGGATATCTCATCATTTCCATTTTCCAGATTGTGCTGACATTGGTTTTGTTCTTAAGCCTTCCTCTTTGGCAGAAACCTGCCGGAGCTGCCGAAGAGGATACCTCTGTTCCGGCGGAGCGGAGTTTTTCCAGTCTGATCCGTGTTCCTGGTGTCAAAGAGGTGCTGATCTGCTTTTTCTGTTACTGTGCAGTGGAATCTACTGCTGGCATGTGGGCTGCAAGTTATTGTACGCTGTTCCGCGGTATTGATGCACAGCGTGCCGCAAGCTGGGCCAGCCTGTTTTACATTGGTATTACCATCGGACGTTTTATCTGCGGTTTCGTTACCATGAAGCTGAACGATCAGAATATGATTCGTCTGGGACAGTTTTTCATCGCCGTTGGTGCGGTTCTGATGCTGCTGCCGTTTGGCGATTCCCTTCTTTTTATCGGCCTGATCCTGATCGGACTTGGCTGTGCGCCGATTTATCCTTCCATCATTCACGAGACACCGGCAAACTTCGGTGCTGACTTAAGCCAGGGAATCATCGGCATCCAGATGGCCTTTGCTTACGTCGGAACCTGCCTGATGCCGCCGGTTTTCGGTGTTCTCGGCCAGCATATTTCCTTCGGACTGTATCCGGTATTCCTGATGGCCATTTTGATTCTGATGGTTGTAATGGCAGAGCGGATGCACCGCGTAACGGCGGAAAAGAGAAATTCTTATAAAGCCAACTATTAATCCAATTATTCTGCAGCAGAATGGTCCCCTTGGATCAAACTCTGGTATACTGCGTACAAAAAAGTACATCTGATCAGGTTACTCCCTGATCAGATGTACTTTTTGTAAATTTCGGAAATTTTTTCAAGCACGCTCCGCTTCAAACTCTTTCACCAAATCCTCCAGCAGGTTTCTGATCTGCAGGTGCTGCAGACATACTTTCTCACATTTTCCGCATTTCACGCAGTCTGATGCCTTTCTGCCCGGTGCAGTATATACAAGATTGTGATAAGAAATACTGATACATCACGCCAATTTTCCTGTTTCATTCCTCAATCATGCCAAAGACATCTTCAATCTCGCCCATATACAGATAATGGAGATCGCCATCTTTATATAAAGTATCGCGCGTAAATTCCGGCAGATCTTCTTTCTCCATTCTGACCGCATAGATTTTTTTGCAGACAAAGGTCAGCTCTGCCTCTTCAAATCCAACCGCATTTCCCAGCATCTTCGGTGTCAGACTGGTCAGACTGATCTTATCCGGCACATCATTTCCCGATTTTGATCCCAGGATTCCAAGATCCTTCCGATATTTCTCTGGAAAAAAGCAGACCGTAAACTCGTCTTCCTTCTGCAGAATCTGATGCGTCCGGCGGCTTTTCCGGATAAATACGGTAATGATCTGCTTTCCTTTCTTTGGCGGTCCCCAGATCGTCCCCATCGTACCCCATCCGATCGTCATCGTATTATACTCCCTTGGCGTACCCGCAGTACACAAACCCCAGCGGTCATCAAAAATAGAAAACACATCATACTTTGCGGTTTTAAAATTCTCCATCGTAATGTTCATACTACATTCCCCTTTCGCTGATTTGCTTTGTTATCCTTAGCATACCGTACGGTAGTAACTACCGGGCAAGAACTTTTTTTCGAAGCCTTGAATTTTTATAAAAACAGGGAATTTTTTTATTTTAGAAATAAGAATTGTATGTTATACTAATGAACGTTGCCACTCCCAGACAGGCAGAGAAGGGAGGGTTGACAGTGCAAGAACTATTCATTTCATTTTTTCTTTCCGTTATGGCAAGTATAGTAGCCTACTATATCTGCAAATGGCTGGACGGTAAGAAATAACTGGCAGCCAGCCTAAGGTTTAAGCCGCCTTGCCCAAAAGGCACAGAAAGCCCCACGAGTTGCAGCTCGTGGGGCTTTTGTTGACTTTGCAAGCCATTCATTTCATTGCCTATCGGCATTATAGCATATGAAAATTTAAAATGCAATATTCTTAAGTTTTAAAAATAAGATTTCTTTTTCATCTATTTTTCCACAACGCAAAAACCGGAATGCTTACACATTCCGGTTTCCAGCAGAGCGCGAGACGGGATTCGAACCCGCGACCCCAACCTTGGCAAGGTTGTACTCCACCCCTGAGCCACTCGCGCATTTATTAATTTTTATCTTGCTAAGTGCTCGCTGCACCTTACAAATGATACTATACAGGAACTCCCCTCATTTGTCAATACCTATTTTCAATTTTTTTCAAAAAAAATCAAAAGTATCTACGATTCCCTCAATTTTCGCTCTCCATCAGACACCCGCACAGCTGTCTTCCCCCCACAAATTCACACCGAACCACCCTCCTGACGAATCCAGACTCCTTTCCATCCGTCCTCCCAACCTCACATACTCACGCCGATCCGCCTCCTAACGGATCCAGACCTCTATCCACCCCACATGCTCACGCCGATCCGCCTCCTGGCGGATCCAGACGCTTTACCCCCGTCCCCACCGTCAGACCTCGTGCGGCTTCGTACCTGCGGTGCAGCGGGCACGAAGCCGCACGAAGTCGTCCGCGGTCGTCCGTATTCACCTCTACGCTTTCAGAATCGCGCTCAGCACATACTGATTATTTGAGAAGTTTTTCTGCGAAATATCCCCGAGTCTGATCAGGTCGACATCCAGCCACAGCTCCTCCGCTGCCACCATCATATTTGCAAACATAATCCCGAAATTCACCTCATCCCACTTCCGAAGCTTCTCCACACTGTGCTTCTTCGAGAAAATATGAATCCTGTTATCATACACCACAAATCTCCACGGCTGGCTGTTCATACTGGATGGCGACAGTCTCGCCGCTTCCAGCATCTGCGTCATCCACTGTCGCGGCACCTCTTTGAACACACAAAGATCCTCCAGCGGCAGTCTCTTTGCTTCACTTTGCCGTCTCGTATGCGAACCATGACTCTTACCAAAAGCGACGATCCCCACCAGCCGCTTTCCGTTCTTCTCAAGCTCCGCCTTTTTCACACGATTACTTCCGATAAAGCAGGTTCCCAGTCCGATACTGCACAGATACAGCACCATCTGTTCCATAATATAACCCACGTTCATCAGATATCGTTCTGACTCCTCCGAATAAAAAGCCATATAATACGGCGCCTTCACACTGAACATACTGAGCATTCTCTCCTGCCCTTTTCTGTTGTCCAGAATCGCCATATCCACACCGATGCCCGAAAACAGTGCCGGCATCTCCTTATAATGCTCCCAAATCTTATCCAAAGTCTGCGGCGGAAGCGTATCAAAACAATAATTCCTTACTGATTTTCTAACAAAAATAGCCTCATATAAATTCATACTCTCACCCTTACTTCATCTGCTATCCGTCTGTTTTTGTTACAGTTCACTGCTGAATGAACAGTAATATTTCTTTCATAGCCGGCCGCGGCCCGCTCCCCATTTTTACAGGAGCAAAGCCGCATTCCGAAAAATTTACGTTTAATCTTCCGCATTCGACAGAAATACGGAAATTCTCCCTCTTAATCGCAAATATTTTTCAATTTCCAGCTCATCCATTTTTACTCTGTAATAATATTGTAACATATCCAAAAACTTTTTCAAGGGAAAAACGCGCCAAATTTTGTATATTTTTCACACATATTTCCCATCAAATTTATGCAACTTTAAAACCTGTGCTTACGCTTCCGCGGTCAGCTTCTCCAGCTCCTCCACATAAGAAGCAAACACATCCAGCGCCTCTTCCACCGGCTCCGGCTTCGTCATATCGACGCCGCAGATCTTCAAAAGGTCAATCGGATCCATCGAGCAGCCGCCGCTTAAGAACTGTTTGTACTTCTCCACGATACCCGGCTCCCCTGCCAGGATCTTGCTGCTGATCGCAATCGCCGCCGAAAATCCCGTTGCATACTGATATACATAGAACGGTGTATAAAAATGCGGAATTCTCGCCCATTCCAGCGCGATCTGCGGATCCGAAATCATATCCGGTCCGAAATACTCCTTGTTGATCGACAGATACAGCTCCGAAATACCGTCCGCCGTCAGCGTGCCTTCCTCTGCCATCTTCTCATGAATCCGCTTCTCAAACTCCGCAAACATCGTCTGGCGGAACACCGTTCCCTTAAACTGATCCAGGAAATAATTCAGCAGGAAAATCTTCTCCTCTTTTTCTTTCGCATGCTTCAGCAGATAGCGGATCAGCAGTGCCTCGTTGCAGGTTGATGCCACCTCAGCGACAAAGAGGCGGTACTCCGCATACGTAAACGGCTGTGTATGGTTCGAATACCAGGAATGCAGCGAATGGCCCATCTCATGCGCCAGTGTGAAGACCGAATCGATATTTCCGTTAAAGCTCATCAGCACATACGGATGGGAATCGTAAGAACCCCAGGAGTAAGCACCGCTCTTTTTTCCTTCGTTCTCATAAACATCCACCCAGCGCTCCGAAAAGCCCTTGTCCAGCAGTGCCACATAATCATCCCCGAGCACGGCAAGCGCTTTCTTCACGATCTCGATCGCCTGCTCATACGTATATTTCTGCTCGTACTCTTTCGTCAGAGAAACGTAAACATCATACATATGAAGTTCATCCACACCGAGCAGCTTTTTACGCAGTGCCACGTAGCGGTACATCGCCGGCATTTTTGCATGAATCGCCTCGAGCAGCTTGTCGTAAACCGAAACCGGGATATTTCCGCCATCCAGCGATGCAGCCAGTGCAGATGGATATTTTCTTACATCTGCAAAGAATGCGGCCTGTTTCAGATTGGCACCGAACGTTGCGGCGAGCATGTTTTTGTGTTTTTCATACTCCGCATAATACTTCTCAAACGCTTCTTTTCTGACCCGGCGGTCCTTCGACTGTAAAAATCCGACGAAGGTGCCGTGGCTCAGTGGAACCTGATTTTCCTCTTCATCCGTGACCGGCTGGAATCTGAGGTCTGCGTTCGAAAATGCCGAGAAAATCTGATCCGGGCTGGATGCCATCTCTCCGGCTTTTGCAAGAACCGCCTCCATCTCCGGCGAGCGAATGTGCTCTTTCTTGCGGAAGTTTTCTTTTAATATGCGATCGTACAGACGGAGCGGCTCATATGCTTTTTCAAATTCTGTAACCGTCTCCTCGTCAAGCTCCAGGATCTCCGGCTCTACGAAAGAAGAGGCATCCGCAAGAACAGCCATCATGCTGTCCATCTTTCCGGCATAGCCCTGATACTTCTGATTTCCCATATCCTGGTGATATTTCTGGCTTGCATAGACATACAGGCTGGAAAAGACGCGGCTGATGTCATCCAGACCGGAAAGAACGTCATACAGCGCTTTTGCACTCTCTTTCATTGTTCCCTGTTTTGCGCGGAACGCTTCTATTTTCTTCGCAAGCTCCTGCTCTGTTTTCTCAAATTCTTCATCACTACCAAACAAACTCGAAAGATCCCAGCAGTACGCCGGATCCATCTCTTCTCTTTTTTTCAGTTTAATTTCTGCCATATTTCTCCCTTCATCCATCTTTTTAGACGGAACTATTTCTGCGGTTTTTCTTCTAATACTAATGTGCCGCACTTACGCTTAGTTTACCACAATTTAACCTCTAAATCTAAAATTTTTTCTTAATTTTCTTGACAAATCCATAAACCGATTGTATGATTGTATTATCAAATTAATACAGTAGTACAAAAGGAGTGAATGCCATATGCCATGGAATCTTGATTCCTCGCGGCCGATCTATCTGCAGATCATCGAGCGGGTACAGATGGACATCATCACCGGGCGCTATCAGCCGGGCGATAAGCTTCCGTCCGTCCGCGATCTCGCGCAGGAGGCCGCCGTCAACCCGAACACAATGCAGAAAGCGCTTTCCGAACTGGAACGCAGCGGACTGATCTATTCCCAGCGGACCAGCGGACGCTTTATTACCGAAGATAAGGAGTTGATTCATCAGATGAAAAAAGAACTTGCCGCCGCAGAAGTATCTGCTTTTGTTGCCCACATGAAACAGCTCGGCATAACCCCGGAGGAAATCCGGCAGCTACTTGCCGAAACGATTGAGGAGGAAGAAAATCATGAGTGAACTTGTAACGTGTAAAGACCTGACGAAGCGCTTCGGAAACCACACCGCGCTCGATCATCTCAACCTTTCCCTGGATTCCGGGAAAATTATCGGACTGCTGGGGCCCAACGGAAGCGGAAAGACGACGCTCTTAAAGCTGCTGAACGGACTGCTGACCCCGAGTGAGGGTGAAGTCCTCATCGCCGGAAATCATCCCGGTATTGAGACAAAACGGATCGTCTCCTATCTGCCGGATAAAATGTATCTCGGCAGCTGGATGCGCGTCTCGGATCTTTTAACGTATTACAGCGATTTCTTTGAGGACTTTGACATGTCCCGCGCCAATGCCATGCTGGAATCCTTAAAAATCAGCCCGAAGGACCGTTTGAAAACGATGTCGAAGGGAACGAAAGAGAAAGTCCAGCTCATCCTCACGATGAGCCGCCGCGCAAAGCTCTACTGCCTCGACGAGCCGATTGCAGGCGTCGATCCGGCAGCACGCGATTACATTTTATCTACGATTTTAAACAACTACGAACCAGACGCATCCATCCTCATCTCAACACATCTGATTTCCGATGTCGAAAATATTCTCGATGAGGTCATCTTTATCCAGGAGGGCCAGTTAAAACTGCACGCCTCGGTTGAGGATATCCGGATGCAGGAGGGTGAATCGATTGATTCTTATTTCAGGGAGGTATTCAAATGTTAAAAAAATGTCTGAAACATGAGTGGAAAGCATGCTGGAAAAACATGGCGCTGCTGAACGGTGCCGCCATTTTCATGGGCGCTCTCGGAGGCTCCGGATTCCTCTTTTCCCAGATTTCTGAGCTGCCGGATCTGCTGATCGTCCTCTATCTGTTTGCGTACGTTTTGATTGTGATCGCCGCATCCGTCATGACACAGGTGCTGATGATCCAGCGCTACTATAAAAATCTTTTTACCGACGAAGGGTATCTGACCAACGTCCTTCCGGTATCGGCAACGGATCATATTCTCTCCAAAATGCTGGTTTTCGGCGCATGGAGCATCTTAAACGCACTTTCCGTTCTCGCTTCCTTCGCTTTTTTGCTTCTGCCGTCCGCAATCCGGTATTTTACCGCAAACACCCTGCTTTTTTACAACAAGGCCATGACCTTTTCCGATTTTCTGTCCTATCTCTGGGCACAGATTACCGGTGTTGCCGATGCTGCTTTTTCCCTGATCGGCATCACGAACCACATCGGTATGGCACTGTTTTCCATCGTTGGCTTCTTCGCTTCGCTGTTCTTTGGCATTCTTCTGTTCTATGCCGCCATCAGCATCGGAAGCCTGGTATCCAGCCACAAAATTCTGACGGCTGTCCTCTCTTACATCGGCATGACTACCGTGATCCAGATCTTCGGCGGAATCAGCATCGTCCGTGTTTTCCAGGACTCCACACCGACTGCTGTGGTTACCACATCCTCGGTTTCCACACTTATCATCACCGTGGTGCTCTGCGCTGTTCTGTTCCTGATCTGCCGCTATATCTTAAGCAGACGGCTGAATCTTTCATAAAAATTGCATTAAAAAGCGCCGCCGCGGACGAACCGAATCGTCTGCGGCGGCGTTTTGTATGCATGTTCTGCACTTATGCCAGATGCCAGATATCCTCGTTGTACTGTGCAATGGTACGGTCGGAGGAGAAGAAGCCTGCTTTTGCGATGTTGATCAGGCACTTCTTGTTCCATGCATCTTTGTTCTCGTAGTCTTTGTATACTCTTTCTTTTGTCTTGATGTACTCTTTCAGGTCGAGCAGCGTCATGAACCAGTCTTTGTTCAAGATCTCTTTGTAGAGTCTCTCCAGGCAAACCTTGTCGCCGATAGCAAGAAGCTCATCGCTGACGATGAAATCAACCAGCTTTGCAATCTCCGGATCTTCGTCATAGATGTCTTTTGAGCAGTAAGCAGCATCTGCGTACAGGTCGATGACATCCTGCGGTTTCTTTCCGAAGATGTAGATGTTCTCTTTTCCGACAAGATCGCCAATCTCAACGTTTGCACCGTCTTCTGTTCCAAGCGTCAGGGCACCGTTCAGCATGAATTTCATGTTTCCGGTTCCGGAAGCCTCTTTGGATGCCAGGGAGATCTGCTCGGAGATATCTGCTGCCGGGATCACCTTTGCAGCTTTTGATACGTTGTAGTTCTCAAGCATAATCACTTTGAAGTACGGGCTTACCTCAGGATCGTTATCAATCAGCTCCTGCAGGCACAGGATCAGATGGATGATATCTTTTGCGATGATATAAGCCGGTGCAGCCTTTGCACCGAATACCATGGTGATCGGGGTTTTCGGCTTGTTGCCGCTCTTGATATCCATGTATTTGTAAATAGCGTACAGGGCGTTCATCTGCTGGCGTTTGTACTCATGAAGACGTTTTACCTGTACATCGATGATGGAATTTTCATCCAGCGCGATATTCTGTGTCTCATACAGGAACTGTTTGAGATCCAGTTTGCGGTTGTGTTTGATCTCCTCAAGTTTTGCAAGAACCTTCTTGTTGTCTTTGTATTTGAGCAGTTTTTCCAGCTCGTCGGCATCTTTTTTGAATCCCGGTCCGATCAGGCTCTCGATATACTGTGCCAGTTCACGGTTGCAGTGCAGCAGCCAGCGGCGGAAAGTGATTCCGTTTGTCTTGTTGTTGAATTTCTCCGGATAAATATCGTAGAACGGTTTCAGCTCGGAGTTTTTCAGGATCTCGGTGTGCAGTGCTGCAACGCCGTTAACAGAAAATCCGTAGTGGATATCCATGTGTGCCATGTGGACGCGCTGATCCTTGTCGATGATCGCTACTTTCTCATCTTTGTATTTCTTCTTTGCCTGTGCGTCCAGCTCGTGGATAATCGGCATCAGGTGCGGAACAACCTCCTCGAGGTAATCGATCGGCCATTTTTCCAGTGCCTCTGCCAGGATGGTGTGGTTGGTGTAAGCACAGG
>OHFG01000526.1_pt1 | contig 27183 bp, 25 predicted proteins | sample 1567411 | NCBI WGS metagenome assembly OHFG01 (sample SAMEA3879563, study PRJEB24766) | human gut metagenome | biome: human-associated habitat; feature: feces | place: USA | collected 1985/1987
AAAGAAAGGAAGAATATATGGGTTTCGTAGTTTTACACATGGAAAAGGCGCACGGTTCCGACAGCGGGACGACCGCCCACATAGAGCGTTTCATCATACCCAAGAACGCTGACCCCACACGCACGCATCTAAACCGAAAACTCATCGAATATCCCGAAGGAGTGAAAGACCGTTCGGCGGCTATCCAAAGGAGGCTGGAAGAAGCGGGACTGACACGCAAAATCGGAAGTAACCAAGTGCGGGCAATCCGCATCAACGTGTCGGCAACACCCGAAGACATGGAACGCATCGAACGGGAGGGACGGCTGGACGAGTGGTGCGCCGACAACCTCAAATATTTTGCCGACACGTTCGGGAAGGAGAACATCGTGGCGGCTCACCTGCACTTGGACGAGAAAACACCGCACATGCACGTCACACTTGTGCCGATAGTCAAGGGGGAACGCAAGCGGAAGAAAAGGGAGGAGCAGGCGAAGAAACGCTACCGCAAGAAGCCGACCGACACCGTGAGGCTGTGCGCCGATGACATCATGAGCCGCTTGAAACTGAAAGCCTATCAAGACAACTACGCTGTTGCGATGAAAAAATACGGTTTACAACGGGGCGTGGACGGTTCGGAAGCGAGGCACGTTTCCACGCAGCAATATTACCGTGACATAAAGCGACAAACAGAGGAACTGAAAACGGAAGTGGTGGAATTGCAGGAACGGAAAGAAACGGCACGGGAAGAGCTTGAACGGGCGAAAAAAGAGATACAGACCGAACGGCTGAAAGGGGCAGCCACGACCGCAGCCGCCAACATCGCCGAGAGTGTCGGTTCTCTTTTCGGGAGCAACAAGGTCAAGACACTGGAGAGGGAGAACACCGCCCTGCATAGGAAGGTAGCCACACACGAGGAGACCATCGAAGCCCTGCAAGCCGAGATACAGACCATACGGGCAGACCACAGCCGCCAAGTGCTGGAAATGCAGCAACGGCACTTGCTGGAAAAGAACGAGACGGTAACAAAACATCAAACGGAAGTATCAAGGCTTAACGCCTTGTTGATAAAAGCCACAGAATGGTTTCCTTGGTTTCGTGCTATGCTCCGTATTGAGAAATTGTGCCTTGCTGTCGGTTTTACCCATGAACAGACCGCCCATTTAATGACAGGCAAGCCATTGCCGTACAACGGCGAACTCTATTCCGATGAGCATAGGCGTAAGTTCAAGACGAATGATGTTACTGCCAAAGTTGGTACAAACAATGGAAAGCTGATACTTGCCATTGACGGACTGCATATCGGGGAATGGTTCAAGAAACAATTTGAACGATTACAACAGAATGTCGGCTTGAAGCCTATTCAGAAAAAGAATAAAGGCTTCAAGCTATAGTCAATCATGCGCATCACATACATGGAGGACATTTTTTGTCCCCCATGTATATATAGAGTCCAAGACTAACTCATGTTATTCCCAAGAAATTACTCATACGGTCAATACACCGTTTCTTTTGATTGAGATTAGGATGAACGTACAGATTAAGTGTCGTTGCCACATTTGAGTGACCGAGTATGACACTGACAGTTTTATAATCACACTGGCTTTCAATACATCGGGTCGCAAATGTATGCCTAAGTCCATGAAAGACCAAGTGGGGAATATCCAATCGTTTTAGCAACCTGCCAAAATAATCACGATAAGAACGGGGCTCTTTAGATTGTGTGGAAGTGCCTACCACGTATGGGGATTGAGATTGTTTCCTTACCATTTTCAACGCTTGGAGAAGCTGTTTGGATATAGGAATCTCACGATAGGAATTCTTGGTTTTTGGGGAAGAGTGAACCCTTTCTGTAGATTTCAACTCACAGTTATATATTCTGCCTACAGTATGCTTCACGATGACTGTCTTTTGTGCAAAATCCACATCTTCCCATTTCAAAGCACAAACCTCACCGATTCTCATTCCGGTACAGAGAGCCAACAGTACACCTATATTTTGTGGAGTGGGCTGTTCCAGCAAGTGACGCATCAATATACGCTGATGATTTAATGACAATGTGGGCGGCAGTTTGTTTTCTGTTTGGGTAGGATATTCGATTTCCCATTCTTCAAAATGGAAAATCCCGTGCTTATTCCCGTATTTGATAACAGATTTGAGCACTGCCACTATATCCCGGACTGTTTTTCTTGCTAATCCGGAAGTACATTTGTCTATCACAAACTGCTGGACATCCTTCTCTGTTATATTTTCCGCAGCGCCAAATCGTGGCAATAGGTGTGTTTGTAACGTAAGCTGATAAGCACATAGGGTGGAATGCTTCACTATCGGACGCTTTGCATCACACCAAATCTCGGAAACTTCGTGAAATGTTTTTTTATTGTTCATATTTTGAGAGAATTAATTGATTTAACTCTCTCAAAATAACACACTTTCACCGATTTCCCTTTGAACGATTATGGGTTTTACAAAGCATCTCGCAATTTTCCATGCTGGTTGCCCCTCCCTTGCTCCATGCAGTCACATGGTCGGCATCCATTTCCGAAAGTTTGTAAATGCGGGTCTTGTTGGCATTATTCCCCAACGCACAGAGCGGACAATTGGAAATTCCTTGTTTCTCAGCCGCTTCGGTCTGACGCTTGTAAGCAGCCCGCTTGGTTGATTCTTCAAAGATACGGATGTCAAGCAGTTTCTTATCCTCTTCTCCACCCAGTACATATTCGTAAATATTTCGGGGACACCGCACACTTTCATCCGCTTGCAAGGCTTTTACCCGTTCCGCGACATGGACGGTGCTATAAGGGGTGGCATGGTACGTTTCATACAGCCGTCCCCATTCCAAGCCGCACATGTCACGCTCTACCATAGTAAAGGTAGCCGATACCCAGTCAATCACAGAACGGAAATAACTTTCCAATTCTCCCGTGGAAGGCTCGTGACGGTGTATGCTCATATAGGCATCAATGCTCATCCCCTTACTGTCGCAAATCCACCGGAGGGCTTCCGCCAGATAATCCTGCCGTTTCACATCTCCCTTGATATAATGACTCCATTTCTGTATTTCCGCATTTTGGGAATTACTGAACACCCGCTTGGCTGCATTTACGAACTCGCCCGAATAGATGGCATTGAGCAATTCCTGCTCCTTGAGCGGAATGCCTACAATATTGATGGTCTTGAACCACTCCTTTATTTCCTTTTCTTCACCCTCGCATTCATATACCAGCAGAGAGGATTGCATAATCTTTTGTTGCTGCTCTTCGGGCAATCCCGAGAAATACTGTACGTTATCCGCTTCATCCTTGATGGCGAATTTTCCTGTAACGAACCGACCGATAGAAGTGATGCGTTGCTGCCCGTCAAGTACTTCAAATCGTCCGTCCACAGTCCGGTTGAAATAGATTAGTCCGATGGGATAACCTTTCAGCAGGGATTCTATCACCGCTACATCACGTTTCCCATCGTTGTAGATGTAATGGCGTTGATACTCGGGTTGGATAGTGAGCCGCCCGTCCAATCCAAACAGACCTTTACCTTCCAATTCGTTGTAGGTAAATCCTTTACAGATGTCTTCGACAGTCCATTCTGTATGCAATGTTGTCTTCATGATATTGATTCACTTTTTAGGATTATTCTTTTGTGTCTTCTTCTTCCGGAGATGAATTGAGCGCAATGCCTGTCTTGGCGTTCAGCGGACTGATGACTGCCTTACCCGTCTTGGCTTCCAACTCCATACGGGCATTGCGGGCAATCTCACCACCGGCTTCCGCCACATCCATGTGTTCCCGAAATGTTTCCGGATTTTTACTTTCAGATATTTCTTTGGTGGAAAGTTCCGCCAACATATTTAGCACCAATTCCTTATTGGTCATATTGTCACGTAAGTTCTCTTTTTTCAGACCTTTGAACTGCTTATATTCCTTGGCGGTCATGTCACTCCAAGTCTGATAAATAATATCGGTCAGCGTAGCAAACTGCACTCCCTCTTGCAATCCGTGCCGCTTCCATTCATCCGTGAGGTCTTTACGAATCTCTATGGATTTGAGACGCTGATTAATCCAATTATCCGAATACCCCAACCGCTTATAGTCCACCAGTGCTTGATTGATAGAGAGTTCGGGGTCTTGCATTTGGTTAAGACGTTCAGTCGCCACTTGTGCCATCCATTGCTTGAACGGTTCTGCTTTGGGCGATGGAATAGACTGAATCAAACGGAGAAGCTGCTGAGTATCTGCCACATCGGTTAAATACATCTTTCCATCAGCCGATTTCATTTTCAGTTGACTACAATTTGTAGTCAACTCACTCCCTTCTTTTTTTAAACGTGTTTTCAAGACACTCCAATACTTACGAGGATTAGGGCTATCGGTTAGGACAGCCACCACATCCACTATGGAAAAGTACCATTTTTCATCTTTGTCGTCCCAAATAGTACGGACTTTTTTAGCTTCAAAAAGCTTGATGGTATTATGTTGTGTCATAATTTATTGTTTTTGTTTTTAAGTTGAAATCTTAGGTCAGACACAAGGTGATTCAGGAAAAGAACTTGGTTTGCGTCCATACCCCCGTGAATTAAAGAAACTAAATCCCAGTTTACGAGATGGTCAGCTTTACTATTTAGAGAACGGAATACCTCAAAAACCATATGCACGAGTACTAATTAGAAAAATTGCGAGTGATGAAGTACTTTGAAATCTTAGGGATAACCGATAGGGGCAATCAATGGGGATTAAAAACCAAGGAATACACCATTTCCGACACACCTAACTTTGCGGATTTGAACCGTAGGGGAGCTATTGGGAGCAATGGCTCTTTGGTTTCAACATATGCCCGATTACTCATACGCAAATTATGATCTGATATGTTTAATAAGAACTCTTGCATAAACTTGGGTATAATATTTCCCGTCAACCATATAATATGTTTCATTCTGAGGAACTTCGGAATGAAGCAAGACTGCCCCGTCATTGAGTTTCGTCACTTTCGTCTCTTTGCCATGACGGTCTACTTGAATCTGTTCTGGATAGACCTTGGAAGCACTACCATACCAAGTTTTAGTTATCCCTAAGATTTCAAATTGCTCCGGACAATACTTAATCAAAAAGGATATAGGAACTCCCATCACTCCATCATAATCTGAAGGAATGGCATCCGTAAAAGGTACTTCAATGGCATCATAATTATCGTAGCGGTCATAGGCAGCTTTGCCTTTCAGTTCCTTATGTTTGGAAAAGCGGAGGTTGTCTGCCATGCTCATCAGTGGCAATGGTTCATGACGACGGCCATGCTCTATGCTGGTAAACCAACATGAATTACCTAATCGGGTATAATTACCGACATATCCCAATCTTGCAGCTTTAGCCTTGTCTTTCTCATCTACTTTAGCTCCGTCAGGAACGCCAAAAACCATATCATTTCCATTTCCTGTAGCACCTAACCAAACTTTGTTATCTTTTATCAAGGGAAAGACCTCTTTATAAGTGATTGCGTTCATGTTACCTATTACAGCAAACTTCTTCCCAGCTTCCACAATCCAAGCCAAGAACTCACGAAAGAGGGAGAACGGCGGATTGGTGATAATAAAATCCGCTTCATTACGAAGTTCGGTAACTTCTTTGCTTCGGAAATCCCCGTCACCATCCATATACTTCCATTCGAGGTCATCAATATTGATACGCCCGTCCCCGCTTTTGTCTCGTTCCAAGATGAATATCTTACCTTTTACCTGTGCCTTGGACGGGTCGAATTGAGGCGCTTCTTGCTCAAACAAAGAGGGCTGATAAGGTGTTTTGTATTTTTTGCTATCCGGAGCATAACTCGTAGAAATCAGTTTTTTCAAGCCTAACTCATCGAACTTGGCAGCAAAGTATCGGGTAAAGTTACTCCATTCGGGGTCATCACAAGGAAGCAATACAGTCTTTCCCCTAAACACGTCCGGGTCATATTCAAGATAGGCATTCATTTCAATCTCTATGTCATGAAATTGCGTATAGAACTCATCATTCTTAGCCGCCTTAGCTTCTTTTAGATTAGTATTTGCCATATGTCTATTTTTTTATTTCGTTAGGTACAAGAAGTGTACGCACATCCACATTCAGTATTTCCGCTATCCTGTATAGTACGGGTATAGGAGGTTGCACTTTGTTCGTGGCGTATAGATTGACCATATTAAAACCTTTGCCAAGTCGTTTAGCCAATTCAGTTTGACTAATCCCCGCCTCAATCAATGCTTCTTTTATCCGATTCATTGCGACATCTTCTTTAACTTGTTACAAAGGTATATAATTTTATTGGGTAAACCACTGTGCTCTTAAAAGAAAGTATTTCGTTAATGGCTTATCCCAAGCTATTTTGGAAAATTCTATTTGTTTTTTCGCCAGTCGATTTTATAAAACTGCCGCCGATAGTTCGTACTTTCGAAAAAAGATGCTATATTTGCAAATGAAAGAGTTATTTGACAGCATAGCAACGCAAAACGCTGAAATTCGCACGGTTGCTAACTCGTTACCGCCACTTTTCAAATAATTCGCTAAAAGTTTATTCCTCAATCGGTTAAGTCTAACCGATGAAAATCTAAAATAATAATTTTGTGATTCTCCATCTGTAATCAAGTACAATCCATTGTCTGTAAACTTGATGACTTTGGGTTTGAATGTGAGTTTCTTCAATGCCTCTGCCAAATTGGATGGAATGTTTTTGTAATATACTCCGTTTTTGCAGCAAGCTATCATCCCGTAATTGGTAATATAGGCATAGTAAACCTCTTCGTATAGTTCTTCGGCTTTCAGTATGAAATTTTTGATGGTTTCATTTGAATAGCTGTAATGCTTGTCCGTGATAACTACCCATTCTCCTCTATCATTGAAGCAGGCCGAAAGAATATTGTCGTCTCTTAAATCTCCTGTACGATATTGTTCCAGTTTTTTGAGGAATGCATCCGGATAACCAAGAGTCCAATACCCTGAACCGCCTAAGATAATTACATAGTTGCCATTTTCAGTGATGTTGATGTCTGTTATTTCAGCATTGCTGCTGTTGGCTTCTTCTATACGTTTCTTAAGCTTGCTGGGAGTACTGCCGGTGTAGGCATATCCACTATTCCCATACACTCCTACTCCTGCTCCATACATAGTGATTGCTCCGGTACGGCATTTCCCCCATTTGTTGATGGCTTCTGTGATGTATGACATGTATGAGCTGGTCGGTAAATTTATATAGCGAACAGTACCGCTATAGGAAAATGGTTTTGAAACGGTTCTGGTTCTGGCTGGAAGAACCGGTTCCGCTTTTTCTTTACAGATATAAGAAGTACCGGCTATCAATTCATTTCCAATCCATTTTCCTGACTGAATGGTGTGTGCCGTAATATCAAAGTAAGCGCCGTATCCATTTCTTTCACCATCCTTCCAAGGGCCGAACCACATATTCCCATTTTCCCAGATATGAATGCCGTATCCGTGGCGTTGTCCATTATAGGTTTCTCCCCAATATTTATTCCCGTTTGTGTAGTTTGTCCGTTCAAATATTTGTCCGGGATATTCTTTGGCTTCTATTTCATAACTGTAGGGGCGGAGCAGCATATACGGTTTTCCGGTGTTTCGGTTGTATTCTACACCATTTTCAGAGCCATTTTTAACTATTATGTCATCTTCTTGAATATGGATGAATAAAGTGAATTCTGAGTTTTTAGTAAAGCCAATTTTAATATTATCTTCTTTGAATTCTACCCTGAATCCATTTATTTCATCATTTTGGGTTTGTCCTAGAGAAGCCTCTCCTTCTATTGTTTTTCCCCACTCTACCGTGCTATTGCGAACAGATTCATGCATGCTTTTCTGTTCACTTTCCGAAGGTGCAGTGTAGAATGGTTTATAGTCCGGTATCATTTTGAGGAGAGTATTCTGTCCGTTGAATCCCGCTTCTTCCAATCTTTCTATGGCAGCTTCTGCTATAGACTTCTGGAGTTCTCCAATGTCTTTGTTGAGAGCAGCCTTTTTGTACCAATATAACGCTGAATTCCCATCTTTTCTCAAGATGTTGTCTATGCCGTATTCATAAGAGATTGCAAGCGAAATCTGTCCGCTTGCATTCCCGTTTTTAGCTGCTCGTTTTGTCCATGCCATTCCGGCGGGGTAATTCTTTGTGACTCCTAACCCGTTTTTCAGTAAATAGGCTAAGCGGCTTTGTGCATAATAAGATTCCGGGCTATTATTGTGTTCGGCGGCTTTTTTATACCAGATAAAAGCCTCTTCATAGTTTTCTTTGTCTTCATATATGCGTCCAAGGTTCTTTTGTGGAAAAGCCCCATTTTTTTTTGCTCTTATTGATGATAGTAAATTGGCGTTCTACAATACTGTGAGAGAGGATTCTTCTTGATATTTTGTTAGCTAAAGCCTTGTAAGCACAAAATTGAAGTACGAGTTTGAATTACGAAATTGAAGCACAGAAATGAATAACAAGGCTCAAACGGGACAGATTTTTTTTAATGAAGTACAGGCTAAGTTTAATTTGAGAGAACCCAAATCAAACAAGCCTACTAATATCTATTTGGTATGCAGGATAGATAGGAAGCAAATAAGACTTTCTACGGGTGTTAAGGTATATCCAGAACATTGGAATGTGAAGAAGCAAGAGGCTTATATCAGTTGTAGGTTAAGTGAACTTGATAATCTCAATAATACTATTGTTAACACGAAAATAATTGAGATTAAAAATCGCTTTCTGCAATATAAGCGTTATCTTTGTGACAATCCCAACGAAATCGGAAATAGTGTTAAGATATTAAAGAAGTTTATATACAAAGATACTATGGAGAAAGAAAAGCAAAATATAAATGCAGTACATTGGTTACGTAATACATTAGCTTTAGATAGAACTATAAAAGATAGTACAAGAGCTGATTATGTGAAACAAATAAAGTTCTTTGAAGCTTTTCTGAATGAAGTAGGTAAATATCCTATTAGTTTTAGTGATATAAATTTACCATTGATAAAGGATTATGAATCTTATCTTTTTAATAAGGAAGTTGGTAAAGGTAAAACAACGAAAACTACTACGGTTGGTAATAAGGTAGAGAAGATAATATGTATTCTTAAAAGAGCAGAGCAGCAAGGCATGATTGATATTCACGAATCCAAACTGGACAAGTATAAAAAGCCCCAAAGTAGACAAGGTGATGAAAATGAGATTTATTTAACGGAAGATGAAATAGATAAAATATATGCTTTGCGCTTAACAGGAAGGGAAGAAGAAGTGAGAGATTTGTTTGTATTACAATGTTGGATAGGGCAACGCTTCTCTGATACGCAAGCAATTAATGAGGGGATTATAAAGGAAGCGCCTAATGGTAAAGGGAAAGTAATAGAAATTGTGCAAGAAAAGAAAACGCATAGAGTATCAATTCCTCTTTTACCTGTTGCTATAGATATTCTGAATAAGTATAAAAATGGTTTTCCTATTTATACCAATCAAACAGCTTTGAACTATTTAAAGAACATAGGTGAAAAAGCAGGTATAACAAGATTACATAATGTAACAGAGGATAGGGGAGGAGAAGTTGTTACAACACAAGTGAAAGCATACGAACTAATAGGAACGCATACAGCAAGACGTTCCTTTATCTGTAATATGCTAAAACATGGCTATGATAGTCATATTATAATGAAGATAACAGGACATAATGATGCAAAGTCTTTTAAGAAATATGTAAGATTAACCTCTGAGGATGCCGCTTTACTAATGTTGGAAACAGAATCTACAAAAGTAAGGCAATCTGATAAAGTACCTACTACTATTAGTCAAGAAGGTAACAAAGAAGCCATTAATATTTTAAAACAGTATCAAAATACTATAAATGGTATTACGTTCGATACTCTGTTAGACACTCAATTTTTTGCGTCTAAAATCAATAAGGCTGCTGAACTACAATCACAGGTAGGTCATTTGAAAAATGGGAAACTGTGTAGTTATGACAATGAAATCACGTCCCTTATAAGCGAGATAGAAAAATTCTCCCAATCTTCCACTTCTGATTCTGATGTGGCAAAACAATATGTGAAACAGTTATCTGTCTGGAAGCAGTCTGATTTGTATGACAGTTTTAGAGAAATGATTATCAAGTGTGTCAAGATTGGTATCAGTAAGGATGCAATTATGCAGTTTATCAATAAGGCATTGGAAATAGGCTTGTTGGATAAGGAAAGATTCACCAATATAAAAGAAATCACTACAGCCTTATTGGATAAAAGGAATCAGGGCTGACGAGCTTTTTAGGAAATCAAGGCTTCTGGTAAGCCTGAACATCATATTCTCCCCGAACAGCTACGGTTAAGGGGAGAATTTTTGCTTTATCGCATCCTCAACTCAAATATTCCACAATTTCGACTTGTTGTTTGGTGATGCTGTCGGGACTTTATACCTTTGCAACGTGATTGAAAGTCAGAAATGACCGAGTTTCTCATCCCCCAGATTCACCACTACAAACCTAAATCTACTTCAAATGAAAGAACTGACCTACGCAGACATTCGTAAAATAGCACTGGAGCACGGTATTAAGGACACAAGGCTTCACGTCGGGCTTTGGGCTACTGACCGATACATCAAAAAGCGCAAAATGGTTCAAGGCAAGACATACACAATCTACCTGCCGCATCATAAATCAGAACAGGAATGATTTTTTAGTTCCAAACCTGTCGCCAAGCTAACATAATAAGAGGTATTTTCTTCATAAAACTTTTAAACTAAAGTTTTAAAAGACGCTTCCGCCATAAACTATATAATACAAGACATAACATTTAGATTGCTTGACTATGCTAAGTCAACTGTAAAGTAATAGGCGTAGTAATACGCTTATTATTTTATTCTTATGGACGAGTTTTTCTTCAAAGCGTCCCTATATAGGAAGAAAAAAATAACCCTACTTAAACTTAATCTAAAGTCAGATATTTTAAATACACAGATTGCAATTTTATAAATCAAAGCTAATCTAAACACAATGAAACAAGAAATCATTAATGGTGGCAATGCCCGATATTTGGGTGAATTAGAAAGATTTAAAGACGGTATTCCTTTTGGAATCGTAAACAAGACAAAGACAGATGTAGGTGGTACTTATGTGGCTGCAAATTGCAGTAGTAACTATATTATCGTATGTCCGTTCAAAGACTTGGTAGATAGCATAGCAGCAGATAAGAATAACAGGTATGAAGTATTCAAATGTTATGGTGGTATAAGAGAATACCAGTTCAGGAAATATATCAAAAACAATACCACATATAAGATAGCCGTGACCTATGACAGTCTGCCCAAATTAATTGGATGGTTGAGCGGTACAGAAGGGTGGAAGGTATTGATAGATGAATACCATTTAATCTTGGAAGACATGGATTTCAGATATGATGCAATTAATGGCTTGATGGAAGAAATACAGAAGTTCAAGTATTATTCTTTTTTGTCTGCCACTCCAATTGACCTTGACTTTGAGATAGATTTCCTGAAACGGCTTCCACATTACAAAGTCCAATGGAATGGAGTGACGAAAATAACCCCTATCAGATATAAGGTCACGCAATTAACCAAAGGACTGGCTAGATTCATACAGATATTTTTGGATGAAGGCATATCACTCCCAGACATAAACGGCAATGTCAGCAAAGTGGAAGAACTATATATTTTCATCAATTCTGTGACTAGTATCAAGCAGATAGCAGATACGTTGAAGCTGAATCCAGATGATGTGAAGATATGCTGTGCTGACAGGATTAGAAATAACAAACTGTTGGGCGAATACCAGATTGAATCAGTCAGTAGTCCCAATAAGAAGATTAATTTCTTTACAAAGAAATGCTTTCAGGGATGCAACCTTTTCACCAATAACGGGCTGATAATAGTAGCCAGTGACGCATACAGAACACAGACTTTGGTGGATATAAGTACTACTATGGAACAGATAGCAGGCAGAATCAGAATCAATGACGAATACCAGAATATCTTTAGGAATGTGATAGTCCATCTGTTCTCCACCAATAAGAATGTTATGAGCGATGAAGAGTTTGAAATGGTGATGCAGGATAAAGAGAAGGAAGCTGACAAGTTGCTAAGCGGATGGAGCAAGTTGGATAAGGAAGAGAGACAGACCTATATTAAGAGGATGAACTTAGACACTGAACTAGTCTCCATCATTAATGGCAGGATGGTATATAACAATCTGAAAAAACAATCCTTCATTTATAAGCAGGCACTAAGGAAGACATACAAGGATGGAATCAGCATCAGGGACAGTTTTATGCAATCAGAAAAATTTGAGCTTACCAACCAGAATAAATGGAAGGATTTCAACATAAAACTGGCAAAGGCTATGACTGTCAGTTATGAGCAATTACTAAAAGATTATCTGGATTCCCCTTCTGAATCTTATGAACAGGAATATCCAGAATTTCCACTAATCAAAAGGTATTTGAAGGAATCTGAAATGAATACTCTTAGATGGAACAGGGAGAAGATGCTAAAAGCTGTAGAGGACAAGAAACAAGTTGATAAAGTTTTCTTGGCTATATATCAGCCTGGCTTTATCAGCAATCAGGACTTGAAAGGCAAGTTGAAGGATGAATTTGGCAGATTGGGAATCAAATTATCCCCCAAAGCTACTCTGATAGAGAATTGTACTCTTTACAATGTGGAGAAGGCAAGCAGGAAGATAGATGGAAAAACTGTTAGTGGGTATGAACTTGGCAAGATGGTATTTACCTTTGAATAAGAATCTACCAATATGACAGAACAGGACAAGAATAAAGCTCCAAACTTATTAGTGGTCTGGAGCTTTTATTTTATATCTGAATGACAAATCGAGAATCTTCCTTCATTGACCATTGAACCTGCCACATTCTACCATCAATTTGGTCTAGTAGAATAAAAGTCCACATATTCTGGGTGGGATAAAGAGTAAATCTACCATCCCTTTCCTCTTCTTTAGTAGCGAATGGGGCAGTATTAAGATTCACTTCAAAACGTTCACTGCCTTTAATATCATATTGAACTTGCCACATTCGTCCATCCCTAGTATTCAACTTAATGAAAGTCCACATGTTTTGTGTGGGAAATAATTGATAAGTTGCATTACATACGGGTTCTGGACTATTTGCTTTCTCCGTTTTATCTGTAGCTATTGATTGATTTGAGCATGATGTCAAACAACAAATAAATACAAACAATAAAATGATAATTTTTCTCATACGGCACAATTTATAAATCTTCCATAGCTTCCGCTTCGATTACTTCGCCATTAATTTTATCAAAATAAATAAGTGTTACATAGCAGCCATCCGTAAAACTACCTTTAATCTGTAATTCAATGTCTCCTTTCTCTGTGGTATATCCTGTAACATATTTGCACCTATTCATTCTTACTTCATGTATTTTAGAATTATCGTCATTTTGCATAATTTTAGTCTGAAATTCTTCAATACAAACTTCTGGCTCACCATACTTTTTAGTCAGCATTTCTTTTAGGGAGAAGTAATTATTTGAGAGTGATGACCATGTTTCTAAAGAAGGAAACATTACTCCGACCTTAGCAACTAAATTCTTTTGTTTTAAAGCTATAGCAGCTACTGTACAGTTTTTGTATGCTGCAAAATCTCCTTTTAATATGGCAGTTCCATCTTCTGTGCCAATGTGAGTAAGTCCTTTCTGTTTTAACTTTGACACAAATTCAGTTAAGGTTCCATCAATGGGCACACCTTTAAATGTTAGATGTTCAGATGTTGTTTGAGCGAATGTAGATAAAGTCACAATTGCAAACAATAATAAAAATAGATTCCTTTTCATAATTTATTAGCTTTATTAGTTATTGACATTTATGTTGCAAATATATTAAATATAAATAATAATTACAATACATATTTTGTCCTTTTATTTATGCAAATGCGTTCAAAAACATTCATAAGAATTATTACTTATATTCTAATGCGATTCTTTTATATCCCCAACTCAAAAATATAAGTACTCTAAATTCATACCCCCGCCCCTTTTATTGAGGAAGTGTTTTTTATTTAGACTTTATGCTTTGATAGAGTGAAACTAGTAACATAATAAAAAGATAATTATTTTCTATAATTAAGAGACTAAGTAACGTTGAAACTCCCTATAAATCGTTGAATGTTGAACATTTAATAGAACCAAAACAAAGATTATTTTTTTTATCTACGTATGCATAATTTCGTCCCTTTAATATTACCATTGGAGTATTTTCATCAACTTCCATATCTTTCATTTTCTTTATTATAATGATTTCTGGTAGAACAGAAGTATATAATTGAAGATTATAGAAGCCCATTTCAATATGTTCATCCCCCCACCATTGATGAGGAAAACTAGTAAAATGATTATGTACATATATTGGGGTAGTTAATACATATTTTGTAGTTTGGTCGAATAATGAGTATATTTTTAACTCTGATTCAAAATTAGAATTAATCTCATAGCTAAAACAAATTGTATAGATTCCTTTCTTTTCTATATTTTCTTTGAGTGGAACAATAAATAATCTTCTATCAGGGTCTGTTATTTTTAATATTAGTTGTCGTTTTGAGGTTAAAAGAATAGCGACTGGTAGATAATAGTCTTCGTCATGATAAGATATTATGTTCTTATGGGATGATAATTCATCAAATTTGATAGCGATGTTGGCAAGATAATGAAAATCAAATGCTTTCTTTATTAATAGTAATCCCAAAGCTTTAATTATTAAAGCTATATTTACAATTATTTTATCAATAATAGAAATATGCTTTTCATCTGTTGCTGTATATAATAATACTGCATCATTAGATATTTCTTCGTTATAATGCGCCCCTCCGTTTTTATTAGCTACAATTTTTATAACTTCTTCTATAGTGAAACTTTTTTGGGGAGTTTCAACAATGCAATATTGAAGCCACTTTCCTATATCCTCTTTTTGATAATGTAATTTGTCTCTCTCTAAACTAACATTCATTACATTAAAATAGCATTCACAATCTTTGCTTATCTTAATCTTTTCAGGAATAGTAGAAAGATAGATATATTGCTTCACTTCTAAGATTTTCTGAATAGCATAATATAATGGAACAGGGGTTTGTTTGTCTTTTATTAAAATTGCTCTCAATTGTCCTGCAATAGGTATAACATGATATTTCTTACCTAATGATATGAGAGATAAACTGTCATTTATTATTTGCAAACTATAAAACAGTTCAATATATTGGCGACCTGTACTCTTTTTCATTTCCTATATAATTTTATAGTCAAAGATACATAATTACTTGGGATTACAATTCTACAAAAGCATAAATTAGTATATTAAAATGACAAACTAGATAAGTACTTTAAAATCCCCCCCTTTTAGATTTAAGCTATATTTCTATTTGAACTTTATGCAGTGATAGAGTGACATATTTGATTTGTCAGTGAGCGTATCAGATGTATATCGTGCATAAGCCCCTTCTGTTACCCAAAATACCCCTCACCAATCATTAGGAAAAATGAAAGGATTACATGAATTGCTATTCAGCCCACAAACCTTTTGAACTTCTGAAATGTGCGGACTTATCAACGATTTGTATATGTCTACATATAAAGATGCACAAAGATAAGTGAATGAATAGTACTTCATGTCAAACCCTCATTTTGTCCTTAAATACACTATTTACTAATCTATTATTATGCGTATGGAGAATTTAAAGATTTTATTGACGTTTGGAATAATTCTAATTGTGCCAGTAGTCTTAATGCCGCAGTTCTTTATTGGATTATTAATATTGATTGTGGCTTGCTTAGTTTTCAGACAGAGGAATTTCTAATATTAACTAAATAAATTACAGATTATGGAATCAACATTACAGATTATGCCAGTACAGAGAATTAGTAGAAACTTTGGTGAATATGCAGAAGAAGCGGTAATAATTGAAGAGCCAATTATTAAGCAGAAACGACCTCTATTCATTGAAGCCAATACGATTGAAGCCAGTTTGGAGCATCTAAGGAATGATTGCATTATCCCTGTATTTGCCAAAGATAACGAAGCTACATTATCTCATGTGGCTTTCATTGAAGCGGTACAGGATGCAACCAATACATTCTTTAGCGGTGAACAAATTGAATCGCCAGATATTCGTGTTTCTCATGTAATCAAGGGTAGGATTCCCGAAGCAATACACAAACCTGCAAATCAGTTACTAGAGAGTGACAAGACTATCTACTACGAAAGGTGCGCTTTTGTTATTGAAGTTCCTACTATCTATGAGACTGTACACGGTAACAGGCTAACCCTTACTATTGGTGGTGTCAGAGCTTATAACCACACCAATCTTTATTCAAAGAAAGGTACAGAGCGGTTTAAAGTGTTTATTGGCTTTACTTGTAAGGTTTGCACAAATCTATGTGTATCTACGGACGGTTATCTTAGTTGCTTGGAAGTTACCAATACAAGGGATTTATATCAAGCGGTATTGGAGATGTTCCACAAATACGATGCAGCCAAACACATACATTTGATGCAGTCTTTAGGCAATACCAGTATGACGGAGCATCAATTCTGCCAGTTACTTGGAAGAATGAGACTTTATCAGTCATTACCGCAAGGCTATCAGAAAGATATACCTAAAATGTTGCTTACTGATACACAGGTTAACAATGTGGCTAGGGCTTATATCAATGACGAGAACTTTGGCAGCTTGGGAAATGATTTGTCTATGTGGAAACTTTACAACTTGCTCACAGGTGCAAATAAGAGTAGCTATATAGATTCATTCTTGGATAGAGCCTATAATGCTACAGAACTTGCAACGGGTATATGTTCCGCTTTACATGGTGATGACAAATACCAGTGGTTTCTTAGTTAGTGGTATTACAGAGTACTTAAAAGGGGCATCCATATAATAAGGGTGTCCCTTGATTATTCATTACCTATTAATACTCAAAAGATTATGTTACAAGCGTTACTAGTCGTTATATCTTGGACTATCTTGTTACTTGTTATGTGTGCAATTTCACCTGTTGTATTCTTCTTGATGATTATTTGGACTATATACAAGATTATTACGGTGAAGTAGTACATGAAGAACTAATAAGGGTATCTATATACTATATATAGGTACTCTTTATTAGCTATAGCCAGTAGTATAACATTCACTTCTGTTATTAGTGAATGTTTAGCTAGTAATCAGTAAGTTAGATATTCCAACTCAAAATTAATATTCACTTTTATTAGTTTCACTATAAAACAGAACGTTATGTCACTTAAATATTCAACTACAACAGCAGATTATCTGCAATGGAGCGAAGCGATGAACTTAATAAGAAAGTTGGCAAGGGATAGTAATTATAAGATGTCACTTCTTATCGCTTTGGGTTGCTTCACAGGTCTTAGAATTTCTGATATTCTTGCTTTAAGGTGGAATCAGATATTAGATGCAGAAGAATTTACCATTACAGAGATTAAAACAGGAAAGCAAAGGACAATTAGGATTAATATGCAGCTACAGCAACATATCAGAGATTGTTATGAGCATATAAATCCAGTTGGCATAAATGCACCTGTATTGATAAGTCAGAAGGGGACAGTGTACACAGTTCAGAGAATCAATGTCATGTTGAAGGAGATTAAGAAAAAATACAGGCTACAAATAGGCAATTTTTCGTGTCATTCTCTTAGAAAGACTTTTGGCAGACAGGTTTATAATATGAACAGTGATAATTCAGAGCTTGCACTTGTTAAGCTCATGGAGCTATTCAATCATTCCAGTGTATCAATCACTAAAAGATACTTGGGATTAAGGCAAGAGGAACTACTTAATACTTATGATTGTCTTAGTTTCTGATAATTGAGATTTGAGACAGGATAAACCAGAGATTTTTTATTTATGCTCTGAATAGTTCTGTCTCAAATCATCAATATAAATAGGAACGACTGTCAATTATTAATAAGTAATAGTTCTTGGTATTCAACTATAAATTTGTACATTTGTAAAAGTGTCGTTATTATTTTATATGTATAACCTTTATACTAGTGATATGAATTTAAAAGATATACAAGTAAATGAAACCCATGTTTGTGTTTTACGAAGGGAAAAGAACCAGCAGGAATTACGTGTAGATTTTATAGAATTGGTATTTCCATATAACAAACAGTTGAATGAGTTAAAACGAATGTCAGAAAATAGGAATAGAAATGTCTTAGAACTAATTGACTTTGTTGAAAACTCAAAATTGAACGTTCTGATGCAATCTTTTAACTTCTGTGATTGCTTATCTGAACCTTGGCAGGCATGCCCCAATATAACTAAAGTTAAAAGTGAAGATTATATGAAGTTTATAGATGAATATAATCAAAAAATAAAGGAAGCAAAGGATGAGAAAGAAATTGCTGAACAATTTAGAAAAAAACATAACTTTATAAATTCTCAAAAGAACAAATTTTATGAAGATATAAATAAACATATAATACCATATCTTTTAGAGTGTATATATAAGAAACTGGAGGATGATGAGTCAGTACTCGCTTTTTCCCATAGACGTATTGGCTGGTCTAAGCCTGAATTTTGTCTAAATGATGACTTAACAGTTATTTACAAAACCAATTTTGGATATGGTGCTTCTAGTTATTTCTATACAAATATAAGATATAAAGGAATTGATATACTACCTTATTCAGATTGGATTCGATACTATGGAGCAAATAAAAGCGAAATTATACGTTATACACGTAGGCATTTATTAAAAAACGAAGAGTGGATAAAGACCATGCATTTTACAGCGGAACTGTACAACTCTATGATTTTAGAGCCCAATACGTTTATTGAGGATTGGATTATAAGTGAAGTAGATGAAATGGTAAAAGGTTTAGAAGATTTATTAAATAGAAATGATAATTATGAAATTATCAATAGCTACTTCCAACAAAAAAGCTACTTGGCATTAATGGGGCGTGATTTAATACATTTTAAAGGTGAGAGAATCGCAGGAGCGCTAGATTTTATGGATAAATTAAGAGAATTAAAATCTATATATTCTGACATAGAATCTTATATAGAACGCATAATGCAATGTAATTTGGCGATTTACCCCCAATTGAAGAATGAAATTGATTTAATAAATAATGAACTAAGAACTCTAGAAAGGAAGTTACTCCGAATTATTCCACAATGGAATAAACTTAAAAAAGAAAAAGAAGAATATGATATAATTAAACAAGAAATTATTGAAGAATTAAAAAAAAATCCTTTAGATTCAACTGATTATAGAATGTATCATTCTCCTCAATTTGGATTCCTTCGTAAATGGGTATTTGAAGAAATGAAAGTACGTTTTAATAAGCGTTGTCCAGAATATGAAGATTTTTTGAAAGAATATAACCGAATTAATGAAGTATATGACAAATTGAAGAATGAAATACAAACATTGGAAATCTTAGAAACAGATTTTAAGAATTATAGAGATACTATTTATAAGTATTTTATATATACACATCGCTCTGACGAATTAACTGCTTAAAACGTTTATTTTTAATAGAAGATTTTGCTTGAAATTTTGTCTTTTAATCATTCAAGGAATGAATTAACTAAAAGGCAGCATTTGAATTTCACTTGCTGCCTTTATTTTTACAGAAGGGTGCAAATTAATGCCCCTCATACACGCTTTTTATTATTTTATCCTATTTATTGAGTATGCTTACAATAGGAACAGTCTTATCAAAACCTGCCTTTGTTGAGTATTTGAATGTCCCAATCTGCTTTGCACATTTTCCTTCAGGAACTTTGATAACTTGGTCGTCATAATACGATTTCCCTTCATCACACAAAAATAAAACCATTAGTCCTGTTGATATTGAGAGTTCGTCAATTTCATTAGCTAAAGCGTCACCTGAATCAAGAACCTGAAAGACCTCAAAATTATTTTCACTAATGCAATCCCCTTCTTTCTCAAAGAATGTCATTCCATTATTTGAAGATTCTCCATTTGACGAATTTCCAATAAGTGCAGCAATAACAAGCATTAAAATAGCACCTGTAACAACGCCTGCAATAAATATTAATACCTTTTTCATAATCTAATTATAAATCTTCACCATTTGCATTATTGTATTCATTATCATAATACATCGTAATACAATATTTGCCCAAACGTTCATTAATCATAAACCAAACAGCTTTTTTTGATATATATTGTGTCACAAAATTAACTATCTCTGCTCGCAGCTCTTCACTTGGATTCGCAAGTTGTTCTTTTGTATATTGCGGGAAGGCAGCCTCAATTTGTTTTGCCATAAAAGTTTCATCAGTTTTTTGATAAAACACTGCTTCATAGCGTTTCTTATGGACGGTTATTTCATAAGAAATATCTTCATCATCTGGTATCATATATTCTTCCAAAGGTAAAGAAGAATACTTAGAATTATTAACAAACTGCTCGCAGAGTCTATTAAACCTTATCTGGATAGCCCTTTCATCAATATTATTAACATCACAAATCATTATTCGATACACCTTATTATTATTTGTTACAACGTGTATATTGACATCTGCACCATTAAATTCACCAACTAAAACATCTTTATCAAGCGGACTACTCGTATAACCTTTAGCTTTTAATTTCTGAATCATTTCAGATTTACTTCCGTCAACTGGAATACCTAAAAATTTAGTAACGTCTTGTTGCGCATAAATAAATAATGAAGATATGAGCAACATTGTAATTGATAGTAGTTTTTTCATATTATCAAATTTTACCGTTCTCCAGTTTCTACAAGAACATCAATACTATACATCGAAGCGTGAAACTGTAATGCTATCTTTGCCCTTTTTAATAATTTCCCACATTTTGCAACAAAGCAGCACAACGCTTCTGTTTTACCAATTCAATTACAAATATAATAATTATTAATTATATAAATAATATCTTTTTATCAAAAAAACTTAGATTTAATAGATGCATTAATATATGAACGAATAAAAAGGGTACAAATTAATTGCACCCTTAAAAACAGATTCAACTAATTATCTATTATACAAGAAGGCGGCATTTGAACTATCTATCAAGTGTTGCTTTTTTAGTTCATTTCCTTCTCTTCTTAATTAATTTATGCTTATCCTTCTTGGATGAATTTGAGAATAACTGTTCTAACATCTCCCTTGTAATAGGTAAATATGTGACCTCTGTCAATCTAGTTTCTCTAATCTCTTGTGGTAAATAAGAAATCACGGTGCTCTTTTTGGGTGTTACTTGCATATTTTTGTAGAAATAAATAGATTGGTAATTGATTTATCTATAGCAAAGGTACTGATAAGAATCTGTCCAATCTAATGTAAAAGATACATTCTGGATTATTGAGGTATGTGTTTGTATTGGAAGAAAATGTCAAAGTGGTAGATAGCGACAAAATGGAATTATTGCTTCTATAAGCAGAATAATGGATAAAGATGTACATAAACTAAAGGAAGTCCCGAAGCTAAGAATTATGCAGAGAACTTTGCCGAGTATTATAAAGATATACAAGGCAAATAAGTGATTAAAAATTAAAAGTCAGTTATCGAGATGATAGTTGGCTTTTTATTTAAATATAAGTTGTTAAATAGAACATATAGATTAAAATATCATAGGGAAATGCGTTTTATTTCAGAATTAAGAGTTATATTTGTAATGTTCTTATGAGGCATACAAAGCACAAGAATGAATCACCATTTTGCTAAATGGCTAATAATTAGATACAGTAATAAAAGCCCCATTTTTTTCAGCTGCTTTTTTATACCAATAGATGGCCGTTTCTTTATTTTGAGTTAAATTCCCCCAGCCATTACTATAGGCTGCACCCATATTGTTTTGTGCAGCAGGATTTCCTTGCTCAGCCGACTTTCGCCACCAATAAACGGCTTGTATGGTATCAGGTTTTATACCCCATCCCCTAAAGTAGCTCTGTCCGAGATAGAATTGTGCAATCGCGTTTCCATTTATTGCATCTGTCCTATAGTCCGCAGCATTCTTGTGGTTTTGCCCATAAATACTGATGGTAAATACTGCAAGGAATATGCACAATAAGTAATTTTTCATGTTTTTCATAAATTAAGAGTTAATCAATTGCATCCAATAAAATGAATGCAGCCCAGTAAAAGGGATCCTTATATTTTTTTATTTTCTTGAACTCTTTGGGCATAGGCTTTTTGCTCTGTTTTTCTTTTTGCCTGGCTTCTGACTGCCAGCGCTTGTCGGGAGTTGTTTCAATTTCAACTTCGTAGTCACGTACATACTTCTGGGCCTCGCGCAAAGATTCAAATTTGCTCTTTCCTGCGAGCAGATTCTTGTAAAACTGTGTCATCAAGAGTTGAGTAGCATTATCGTCCACTTTCCAGAGACTCATTAATAATGTGTTGGCTCCCGCTTTTTTGAAACCGCGTTGCAAGCCGAATACTCCGTCACCGGTTATTTCTCCCAGTCCGGTTTGGCAGGCAGAAAGTACTACCAGGTCTAACCCTCGTAAATCTAAACCGGCAAGCTCTTTGGCGGTGAGTATGCCGTCTTCTAATCCTTCCGGCAAAGGATTTCCTTTCAGTGCAATATTTGCTCCTGACAATAGCAGTCCTGATCGAGTCAATGCTTTGTCTTCTACGTAGCGTGATTGGTTATTGTCTCCCATCATCAAGAAATCAAGATCCTTTGTCTGTCTGGCTTCTGTTTCTGTCCAATAGAAACCATGAGTGGCGATATGTAGCATACTGATATTCTTACCTGATAAAGCTTTAAAAGATTCTTCTGTACCTCGTAAATCCATATATAAGGCTGGCTGAAGTCTCGTATTCTCTAGTGCTTGTTTAATTTGTTCAGCTTCTATCTTAGTGGCGGGAAGGTATTTGGCTCCGTCACGCAGGTTTAGGGAATCCGGATAGAAGGTATGTTGAATATTCAAGTCTCGAGGAATATCAGTATATTTTTTGTTTTCGACTACTAAAGCTGTTGTATCAGCATCATATTTAAGACCTCCATAGAGAACAGCTTCTTTAATATGGCTTTTGTCTTTTATCATAACCAATTGTCGCGTAGACGACAACCGATAGAAATTTATTTGTTCCGCTATAAAAGTAGAGTCGCTGCTTGGAAGGTGTTCTATGGCGATGTTATGGAGTTGCCCAGCAGGAGCAAAATAAATATTCTTTCTTTGTTTGGAACGGCAACTTTTTATTCTCAACTTTGCTCATTTAAGAGTCTGTTTAAAAACCAACTGAATAAAAGCTTTTATTACGCCAATGAACCTATTATTAGAGCGATTTTTCCCCTTTTTTAATCCCTACTTCCCTTTTTATTAATACCTTTGGGCGTTGTTTTTAATTCGTTAGACAGATGTCTTCTTTCCGTTAGACAATTGTTGTTCTTTCGTAAGATGGACGTTTAACGAAACAGCAACAACTGTCTAACGAATTAAACTCGGTGCATCAGGACTTGTTCTTGCAGCATTGAATGAATAATATTGCCCAACTGATATTCTAAATTATATGAGTGCTTATTACGATTTATACCAGACCCCCAATCCTTCTCCGGAGGACGGTGAAGAAAAGCTGCTTCACGCCCGTATTCTTCCCAAAGGAACCATTCCTGCCGATAAATTCCGCGAACTGGTTCACAAGGCTACCGGTTTCAGCCCTGCCATTCTCGATGGCACGTTGCAGGCTATAACGGATGAGTTGCACAGCTGGCTGGCAGACGGATGGATAGTTGAAGTGGGCGAATTGGGATTCTTTTCGTTATCATTGAAGTGCGACAAGGCCGTGGCGAATAAAAAGGATATTCGCTCTCCGTCCGTGCATTTTCAGAATGTAAACTTGCGTATCGGCAGTAAATTCCGCAACCGCTTTCAGACGATGGAGCTGGAACGGAAAGCATCTCCCTATATCTCTCATTCCAAATTGACACTGGAGGAGCGGAGAAAAAAACTGTTGCAGCATTTGAATAAGTATGGCTGCATTACGCGTACTGATTATGAACAGCTGACCGGAAAGGCGAAACATCAGGCGGTGGCCGATTTGAACCTATTTCTGGAAGAAGGTATTATTCGCAAATATGGTAGTGGAAAAACAGTGGTATATCTCAAGCCATGACAAGCAAGAGAGTTAGAGGAGTTATCACTTTGCTCCGCTAGGAGTTACAGCCGATACTCTTGTGTATGTATTCACAGAACTATCGGCTTTAACTCCTAAGCCGACTTGCCGGCTGATGACTCCTTCTGACTCCCGATAACTCCTTTAAACGAAAGAGCCGTGCGTATAAAAAGGGAAGAAACTTTTAGTACTGCCGATTTGTTTTTAACTTTGTCAATTGAAAACTAATAAAAACAAGCGTATGAATATGAAGGTTGTATCTATGTGCCTGATATGTGCCGGAGCTTTGTTGACCGGTTGTGGAAACGGCGGTAAAAAGGAAGCGGAAACTTCGGAGAGAAAGGAAAAAGAGGCCGTGGTTGGTAGTGATAAAGACGAACATGGTTGTATTGCTTCTGCCGGATATACGTGGAGCGAGGTGCAGAAAGATTGCATCCGTTTGTGGGAGAAAGGTGTCCGCATGAATGCAGTGGATGATGCCGGGAAGACTTTGTTCTTGGTGTTCAGTCCGGACTCTACGCAAGTGGAGTTGTTTTTCTCGGAGGAAGGTGTTTCGAACGAAATTCTGGACCGTCGAGGTCTGCCTGCCGGTGGATATGCCTGGAATGTGGAAGATGATGATACGAAAAACGTACGTCTGGAAGACGGTGAGTGGACGGTCAGCCAACGGGGGAGGCTCATTTATCAGGAAGATGCGAATGGTAAATAATATAAGAATATGGAAAATTTGAAGGCGTTGACAGAGGCTGTCTGCTGTGTAGCCCGTGAAGCCGGGCATTTTTTGAAGGAAGAGCGGAAAAGTTTCCGTCGGGAGGTGGTGCAGGAAAAACATGCGCACGATTATGTATCTTATGTGGACAAGGCTTCCGAGAAAAAGGTTGTATCTGCCCTTAGGAAATTGCTTCCCGAAGCCGGATTCATTGCCGAAGAAGGGTCTGCTGCCTATAGTGACGAAACGTATTGCTGGGTAGTGGATCCTTTGGATGGGACAACGAACTATATTCACGACAATGCTCCCTATTGTGTAAGTATTGCCTTGCGTGACAAGCAGTCGCTTTTGCTGGGTGTGGTTTATGAACCCTGCCGAGACGAGTGTTTTTATGCTTGGAAAGGAGGAGGAGCCTATGTGAACGGAGAACGGTTGCGTGTTTCGCTTGTCAGTGAACCGAAAGACGCTTTTGTGGTGACAGAGTTACCCTACAATTTCGAGCAGTATGCCCGTACGGGCGAACATTTGATACACGAACTTTACGGTAAGGTTGCAGGCATTCGCATGAATGGTTCGGCGGCGCTTGCCCTCTGCTATGTGGCTGCCGGACGTTTTGACGCTTGGCTGGAAGCTTTTATCGGTAAGTGGGATTTCTCTGCGGCTGCACTCATGGTGTTGGAAGCCGGCGGTAAGGTAACAGACTTTTTGGGAAACGAGAACTTTATAGAAGGGCATCATATCATAGCCACCAACGGGCCGCTGCATCCGTTGTTTTTGCGGTTGGTACGGGAGGCGCTGCCATTCTGATACGGTTCTTATTGCCTTATTACACTTTTTTATGGAAAACACATTTAAAGCCTGGTTCTTGTCCTTTGTCCATCTCTTCTTCCCGCGTCAGTGTGCTGTATGCGGGAGCTCTTTGCAAGAGGGAGAAGAGGGCATTTGCATCAGGTGTAATATGAATATGCCACGGACAAACTATCATCTTCGCGAAGACAACTCCGTGGAGCGTATGTTTTGGGGGAAGATACCTCTGGAACGCGGCACTTCCTTCTTTTATTATCACAAAGGAAGTGATTTCCGCCACATCCTGCATCAACTGAAGTATGGAGGCCGGAAAGATTTGGGAGAAATAATGGGGCGTTTTATGGCAGCGGAGCTGGCGGCTACCGGTTTTTTCCGTGGTATAGACGTAATTATCCCCGTTCCTCTACATCCCCGCAAACAAAAGTTGCGCGGATACAATCAGAGTGAATGTATAGCGCGCGGCGTTTCTGCCGTAACGGGTATTCCTATTGATGTGTCCTCCGTGCTGCGCAGAAGACATACGGAAACGCAGACCCGAAAGTCTGCTTACGAGCGTTGGGAAAATGTAGACGGTATTTTCCTTCTCCGCTATCCGGAACGCTTTGTGGGGAAACATATCCTTATTGTGGATGATGTACTGACCACCGGAGCCACTACAACTGCATGTGCCGATGCGCTTAAAGATGTGGGAGGCGTACATGTTAGTATCCTGACGCTGGCAGTGGCGGGTTCGTGAATCAGAAGCGGAAACGTCCGCCTGCCACGATTGTTCCCGTATATCCTACGCCGAATTCGGTGAAGAAGGCAAACTGATTTCCATATTCGATACCCAGAAAACTGAACTGATAGGCAAATTCCTTTTTGTGATAAGTGTCTCCTCCAAAGCTGTTCCGGAGGAAATAGGCGCCGAGCCCTGCAGAGGAATATAGGGAGAATTGGGGGCGGGTGAACCAATGCCACCGGAAGGTGGGGAGGATATACAGATAGCGCCGGTCATCGTTCTTATTCTCATCCAAAACTTCATAAAGGCTACTGGCCGTCCCTCTATTACCGGTTATTCCTCCGGTTACGCCTAGGCTGATTTTACGGTTGATTCTATAAATATAACTGATATTCAGAGCGCCGTAATAGCTGGTCTTCTCGCGTGTATAGATTCCAAAACTTGCTGTCGGAGCAATAAACTCTTCGGCTATACTATTGGCGTCGGTAATGGGGAGGAAGCCGTAACTGACGGATATTTCATGGTGGCGGAATTTTTCTCGCGTAGAAACAAGAGAGGTTTGTGCTTTACCAGCGGTACATAGGCTGAATCCTATGACTAAAAAGAATAAAAGAGTTTTCATTGTAGTTTGGTGTTTGGATTAAAATATGTTTTTCTAATAAATAAAGACAGGTGCTTTTATGAAACTCCTTACTTTACATTTGGCAAATGTATGTTAAATCTTTGAATATGAAATAGAAATGTTTGTCTTTTGTGTGGGATAATGTGGGAAAACAAAAAAGGTTCGCCTAATTGACGAACCTTTTTGCTCTTCCTCTTGGACTTGAACCAAGGACCCTCTGATTAAC
>OHFG01000539.1_pt1 | contig 26429 bp, 29 predicted proteins | sample 1567411 | NCBI WGS metagenome assembly OHFG01 (sample SAMEA3879563, study PRJEB24766) | human gut metagenome | biome: human-associated habitat; feature: feces | place: USA | collected 1985/1987
TTTTCAGCTCTACATCGTCGGTGCGGATCAGGACACTGCCTTTAATGTCCTTGTCGTAAGTACCCTTGGACACAATGTAAGTGCCAATGATGTTGTAAAAAATCTGCGCAAATTCTGATCTGGTGATGTTGTCCAGCGGCGCGAGAATTTTTCCTCTGCCGTGAATATAGTCGGCGCCAATCATCGCCCGGACGTAGGGCAGCGCCCAGTTGGAAATCTCGCTGCGGTCGGAGAATGCGGACAGGTCCGTTTTCGCGTATGCGTCATAGTCCAGTTCCAACGCTCTCGCCACAACGGTCATTGCTTCCTGCCGCGTGATGGGCGCGTCGGGTGCCATTGAAGAAGAACTGCGCCCATTGTAAGTACCCATCTGGACGGCGAGCGCAACATCTTTGTAATACCACTTGCTCTTGGATACGTCCTTATACTGCGAAATATCTGCCGCCTTGTAGCACCCGAAAGATCTGTTGATGATTGCGGCCATTTCCGCACGGGTCATGTCGCCGTTGGGATCAATGACGGTTGCGCTCTTGCCATAAAGCAGGCCGTTATCCACGGCTGCGGACACGGCTTCGGTATACCATGCGGTACGGTCATAGTCCTTGAAATCTGTTGCTTTGCGGGTAGTCGTGCCTGCCGCCGACGCGCTGACTGCCAGCGATAAGCACGATACTGCCGCAAGGAACAATGCGAGGATTCGTTTTTTCTTCACGTTGAATACCTCCTGTTAGAATTTAAGGGGAACGCTTGCGCGTTCCCCTGTGCGATAGGCGATTGAATTAGACCGCATCCCAAGCGATGATGAACAGGACGCTTGCGATGGCGGTGTTGGTCACGGCTTCGCTGACCGGCGTAACGATGGCGTCATAGGCAATGCCGATGCTGTTTGCAGAGGTGTCACCCACGCCGGACATGAAGCAGCCGTTAATCGCATCGGTCAGAAGCGTCTGCTTGGAAGCGTTCTTGTCGTCGGTCAGTTTCTTTTCGCCGTCGCCGAGGCAGAGGGAGAAGCCAAACTTGTTGGAGTTGACCTTTTCATGGGCGAGCGTGGCCTTGTCGCCGAACGCAGCCAGCGACCAGCCCTGCGCGGCTTCAATGCTCACAGAGTTGACCTTGACTGCGCCGAAGGAATTGTTGACGATCTTCGCATCGGTGGCGGTGCTGACAGTGCCATCCGTACCAACGGCGATGGGCAGCACGGTGGGCACGGTCACGGACATCTTCGTGGCAGCCGGATCGCCGCCGATGCTGCCGTCAGCGGTGGACGAGAGCGTGACACTGGATGTGCCCGTACCGCCCGAAGCGTCAACGGTGTTGGCGGCGGAAGCGGAAATGGCGAGAGAAGCGATCATGCAGATAGCGAGAATGAGAGATACGATTTTCTTAGTGTTCTTCATTGTAATTACTCCTTTATAAACTGAAATTAGTGTTGAATTGTGATGTTGATAATGGCCCCGGCTGTGCCAATGATTTCGCCACTGACCGGATCAAGGTTGTGGAACATAGCCGTGCATTCGTATGTGCCAGCCGGAAGCTCCACGTCAAGGGCAGCGCGTTCGATCTTGCTGCCCACGGGGATTGCTTTGCTCTGGTAGATCTGTTCGCCGGTATCGTTGCGGATGAACTCGACCTGCTGGGGGTAATTATTGATCGATTCGTTTACGATCATGACGTTGCCCTCCGCCGTGCCGTTTTCAAAGCACGGCGCGGTGTTCATGCTGATGTTGATCATGCCCTCCGCAACTTTCTGATTCAGGCGTTCCGCAATTTCTTCGGGGCTGAGATTATCCCAGCCGCCCTCGACGGCGCTGGAATCGTAGACGATGCCGGTTTGGCCACGAGCGTCTTCTTTGGCCAGCGGCTTGCTGACCAGACGGGTAATAAGAAAGATGCCCGCACCAATGGCACAGATAAGAAATGCGATGGCAAGCACAATGCGGACGTTGAGCTTTGCCTGTTTTGGATGATCCTGATATACTTCGTACATGGAAACAGCTCCTTTGTGTTTTGATTTGCATTCTAGGGTGGGATACGGTAGCGACACAGCAGGCGATACAGGTCGTCTGCTGTGCATGGGATCTGATTTCCGGGCAATTCGATACCTCCTCCATCTGAATTTGGGTATAAAAAAACACGACCTTGAAAAAGTCGTGTTTTTTATGAAGTTAGCTGCGCCTCATCCGGCGCGCTGTCTGAGAAACTCCAGAAACAGGTCTTCGATTTCCTTGTCGCTTTTGAACTTGCTCAGATATGGCGCAAACCGTTTTCGGTCAAAGCTCAGCTTTTTCGGCGGTGCGGCTGCCCGCTGCATAGCTTTTGCCCGCGCTTCCCGCCATGCGGCGTAGATTGCCTGCTGATCCGCTGTCGGCGGCGGGCAGTGCGTCTGAATAAACGTCATTGTCTGCTTGTTCAGCGCATAGCCTTCGATCTGGCACATCTCGACAAACGCCGTTTGCGTCGCTGTATCGTAATCTGCAATCAAGTCGGCGCAGGTCAGATTCAGCTTCTTTGGCTCATTCTCTACGATTTCAGCAAGCGGCGGGATCAGCTGTGCCAGCTTGACAGCTTTGCGGATTTCATACTCCGTCACGCCGAAAAACTCAGCTACGATTTTTCGCGCGTTGTACCTTTGGCGATTGTCGCCAAAGGTTTCAACTGCCGCATTTCGCTGTCCGCAGCGGTTTCGCGCGTCCAGCAACGCTTTATACGCTTTTCCGCGCTCAATGATTGTAAGATCCTGCCGCCGCAGAAGATTCGTTGCAATCGCAATACTGATGGCACGCTGGTCGTTGACGGCCATGACCGTCGCGGAAATATCTGTCCAGCCCGCCAGCTTTGCCGCCGCTGTACGGTTATGCCCGGCCAGAATCTCAAATTCATCCGTTCCTGCAATGGGACGCACCAGAATCCGCTCATACAAACCATTCTCCTTCAATTCTTCCGCAAAGGCTTCCAGCTTGGCGTGGGGGTAGGGATGAAAGCCAATGTCAGCGGTATAGAACGGGTGTAGCTTGCAGACCGGCACGTCACGGAATTGCGTTTCCGTTTGCGGTACCGGCATCTGAAAGATCTGTTCATACGCTGCGTCGCCGGTCTGCTGCTCGGACGCCTGCTGTGTAGCAGACATCCGCTTGCGCAGCACCTCGTTCATGTTCGCTCTAGCCAAGCCGCAGCACCTCCGAGGCGAGATTCCGATAGGATTCTGCTGCTGGGTTGCCCGGCTCGTAGTCCAGAATACTCATGCCGGCCATGGGGCATTCCGCAATGCGGATGGTGTACTCGATGGGACGGTCAAAGACGTGCAGGTCGTCGCCGTAGACCTCTCGGACACTCTGCTGCACGCTCTTGCAGAGCTGCGGCCGGGACTGGTACATCGTCAGTAAAATGCCTGCGATCTTCAAATCCGGATTGAAATGCTTCTGTACGGAACGCACCATGTCCAGCACATCCGGGATACCCTCGGATGCGAGGAAGTGGGATTGCACGGGGATGATGCAGTAATCCGACGCGCTCAACGCATTGACGGTCAAAAGCTCCTGCTTGAGTCCACAGTCGATGATGATGTAGTTATAGGCATCGCGCAGCGGTTTCAGCACCTGCGTCAGCATCTTTTCCGCGCAGCATTCGGATTCGTTCATGGCTCTGTACTGCGAGATCTGCATGACTTGGAGCCGCGCAGCTGCGTCCGATAAGCGCCGGTTCGCGGGAATCAGATCTGGCTTGCCGTCTGTGTGCAGGATGCAGCGCGGCAGATGAAGGCTCAGATCCTCCGGATAGTCGATGGCAGCAAGCAGAAGGTTCGCCAGCGTGTATTTCTGCTCGGCGGGGGTGTAGCCCATAGACGCAGTGAGATTACCCTGCGGGTCGTTGTCGATGAGAAGCACACGCTTGTTTTTGCCCGCCAGCGCGGATGCAAGATTCAGAGCGGTGGTCGTCTTGCCGACGCCGCCTTTTTGATTGGTGATTGCCAAAATCGTATTCATAGTAAGCTCCTGTAAAAAAATTCGAGTCAGCTTCCTAAACTTGCTGTGCAAATCTCCGTTTGCAATTCGTTTGCAAATAGGATAATAAAACTTCAAAAAGAATAAGAAAAAACGTGAAATAGTGCGGTTCAGGGCTTATTTGCAAATAATCCGTATTTTCGCTGTAGCCTCAACGAAAAAATGAACCCCCGACCTCTGGATTAAGAGTCACCTTAAAGGTAGCTCATAACCCGGAGGTCGGGGGTTCAAATCCCTCTCCCGCAACCATAAAACCACCGTATTTCAATCGAAATACGGTTGTTTTTCTAACTTTTTAGATCATTTTGCAGTCCCACAAAACTTGCGTTGACCCCAATTGGTACCGCTGCCCATGGGTTTAACTCAATTATCCGGAGTGGATTCAGCCTGTTTCAGCGTGATCAGCAGACGGATGATATTTCCCGTTTGGTACATCAGGTATTCCAGCACATTCAATTCGGTCTTATCGTGGTGCTTTGCATAGCCGTTCATGAAACTACAGTATGTCTGCAGCAGTGTTTCAAAATTTGAGGCAATTTCTTTCGGGACTCCAGCTTTGGATAAGTAGTTTCCGTAGATGCTTTTATTGCTTTCAAGGGCTTTATCATTTTTGAAAAATTCCTGAAAGAATGTTTCGAGTGCCTTGCGAAACTTATCTGCAATATCACTGGCATTTTCTGTTGTTGCATCTGCATATTCTCTTAAAGCCTTTACAAAAGCTGTATGTGCCTTTGGATACTGGTTTAACCATGCTAATGGCTGTGACACAAGAGCGGAATCTAGTTCAACGGCTCCCTTAGGGAATACAAAATATTCTCCGTCCGCATTGATTAGATTATAGCCAATGTGTGATTCTGCAAGCATTGCCGTAAGCAACTTAATCAGACCTTTTCGTTCAAAAAAGCGTCCGCTTTCATCTGGCTCTCGGTCTTCTGGCACAATATTCACAAGTGAAATGTAATACGCAAAAAACTCTCTAGGATCTTCGCACACTCTCCTTAGTATACTTAGCCAATGTCTATACCCAGCAGGCCCAATAAACTCAGATAGAAGTTTGTAATCCACTTCCGTACCCGTAATCCTGCAAAATTCGCGGTATTCATTCGCATTAATACCGCAAAAGCGAGTATCTAATGCGATTTCTCCAAGAATATTGAATATTTTCACGAGAAAAAATTTATACTTCTCGTTATCGCAAAACCCTATGCCAAGCTTTTCTCTATAATCCAAAAAATCCATCTTTATCTCCCTTCGTATTCTGACATGTTGTATGCTGGGCGTTGAAATTCACAAGACCATCATAACTGTTCTTCCTGAAAAATACAAGAGCGCTCTCTTCCCGGCAAAAAACATAAAAAATACTGTACTACAATCACGCGCCCCTGCTGCAGGATTTCTGCAGCAGGGGTCGTTTGTTATACGTCGATTTGCACGATAAACTGATTTGCGGCCAACTGAATATGCTCGACAGGTGTAGGGACCGGCGGGATCGGGAGCGTCAGCATAGCTTCCTGCGCCTGCTCTTTGATGCTGGCAATTCCCTCGGCCATGTTGGACGCTTCTGCGTCTATATCCGGGAAATCGATCAGGTCAAACAGGAGCAAGCCGTCGTCCTCCGTTGTAACGACCAACGGATACACTGCGCTCTGCGGCTGCGCGGTAAAAAGATCTCCGAGAAGGGCTACGGCTTCCTTCTTGTGCCCATCCAGTACATGTGCATAGGTGTCCAGCGTGAAGGATACGGAGTAGTGACCCATGATTTCAGACAATGTTTTCGGGTCCATGCCCTGTTCCATTGCTCTGGAGGCGAACGTGTGACGAAGCGCATGGAAGGTGAAGTGGCGAAGCCCGCTCGCCTGCAGAATCTGATTGTAATAATCCTTGAATGTACGCGGTTCGATCATTCCGCCAAGCGGATTTGTTACAATATAGCCGCTTGCATTGTACTGATCCCCAGCAAGCTCCGCATCCTTCTGCTGAACATACTGCCAGCCCTGAAGCTCCTGAAGGACGGCAGGCAGAAGCGGGATCGCACGAATGGAATTCTGACTTTTCGGGGCCTGGATCACGATTTCCGTTGTGGGCTCTCCGGGCTGCAGGGGCCGCTTCATCTTGTTCAGCCGGTTCAGCGTCCGGCGGACATGCAGAATACCGGCGCGGAAATCAATATCCTCCCAGCGCAGGCCAAGCAATTCCCCAAGCCGCAGGCCGGTGAAAAGAACGAGACGGACAAACACGCCGTAGCGGTGCTGATAGCTGCACTGCATCAGGCGGGCCTGTTCGTCTCTTGTCAATATTACGATCTGCGGCTTGCTTCCTCTCGGAAGATTCACACCATCTGCGGGATTACTGTTGATATATCCCTCCGCAACGGCGAAACTCAATGCCTTATGCAGAAACAGATTGAGGTTTACGATTGTTTTTGGACTCAGCTTTTCTGTTTCTGCTTTGTAATTATAATATTGCTGCAAAATTCTCGGTGTCAGCTCCTTCAACTGTATATTTCCCAAAGCAGGATTCAAATGGACACGGATGTAGCTTTCATAGCTCAGGTAGGTCGACTGCTTCAGCGTCGGCCGCATATAAGTTTCCAGACAGAACGGAAGCCATTCGCTCACAGTTACAGACTGAAAATTATTCGGTGTATGATCGCGAATAAAGGAAAGCTCGTGAAGCAGTTTGATTGCTTCCTCCTGTGTTTTTGCATAGCGGGAAATTCTTCGTTCCTCGCCGGTTGCATAGTCGATCCCGATCGTAACGCGGACCTCCCATCTGCCGTCGGCGCGCAGGCGAATATTTCCCTCTCTATCTTTTCTTGTTTTAGACATATCGGACACATCCTTTATGATAATTTACGCGAACCAAGCTCGGCTGCGCATTATCAAGGTGTTCTATGCTTTGTAAAAAATAATGATCTCCTATCATGTGAAAAAATGCGTATTAAAGTTTAATCATGACAGAACAGAATACTAGGACTCAGAGGAAGTGTCATACAAAACACTTCCTCTGGCGGAAGCGTACAAGGTACACAAAAAACATAAATAGGAGATTGTAACATGGATAATCAAATAAAAACATCAGAGGCAATTACAATTAGATATATACCAGCTCATGGCTGGCGGCGGCATCATCCTTTTGGGAACCACGCTGATCCCCCTGCTGTCTGGCTTGTTCTAAGGAGGGCTTATGGATTTTCTCACCGACTGGCTCACGAACTGGCTGAAAGAGCTGTTGATCAGCGGTATCATGGGGAACCTCGAAGGGCTTTTTGATACCGTCAATGCCAAAGTCGGAGAGATTGCGGTACAGGTAGGGACTACCCCGGCGGCATGGAACGCCGGGGTTTTCTCCCTCATCCGCCAGCTTTCCGAAACGGTGATCCTGCCGATTGCCGGATTGGTGCTGACCTTTGTTGCCACCTACGAGCTGATACAGATGCTTTTGGAAAAGAACAATATGCACGAGTTTGATGTGGCGAATATCTACAAATGGGTATTCAAAACCGCTTGTGCCATCCTCATTCTTTCCAACACCTTTAATATTGTCATGGCGGTGTTCGATGTGTCGCAGAGCGTGATTGCGGATGCGGCGGGGCTCATCCAAGGCTCCACCGACATTACGCCGGATATGCTGACGGAGCTGGAAACCACGCTGGAGGGCATGGACTTGGGGCCGCTCCTTGGCCTGTGGCTCCAGTCCTCTGTAATCGGGCTGACCATGCAGATCATGGGGATCATCATTTTCGTTCTGGTGTACGGAAGAATGATTGAAATATATTTAATGACCAGTTTAGCCCCCCTGCCCGTTGCCACGCTTTCCAACCGGGAGCTGGGCGGCACAGGGCAGAACTACCTAAAATCCCTGTTCGCCGTGGGCTTTCAAGGGATGCTCATACTGGTCTGTGTTGCGATCTATGCGGTGCTCATCCAAGGCATCGCCACAGGCGGCGATCCGATTGGAGCGATATGGGGAACCGTGGGCTATACGGTTCTTCTGTGCTTCATGCTGTTTAAGACAGGCGGCATCGCCCAGCGCATCTTCGGGGCGCATTAAACGGACGGACTTCGGGACAATTTGTCCCGAGGCCGGGAAAGGAGGAAATGATTTTGGATAAGGATGTCATATTAACCCCGGAACAGATCGCCGCCGAGGAGCGGCGCTGGCTGTTCGATGCGCCGATTGCGGAACTGGCCGAGGTAAAAGGCGTGACGGTGGACGAGGCGGTTAAGCTGCGGACGGACGCAATTTTGCAGGAGGCCGCTGTTCCCATCGAAGTCACGGTTCGCCCCATTGAGCCCCAGGGCAAGCTCATCGGCTTTGCCAGCGTCAACTATGGCGGTGTAGTGATTGACGATTTCAAGGTGGTGGATGGTAAAAACGGGATTTTCCTCGGGGCTCCCAGCAAACCCGATCCCACCAGCAGGACGGGCTACCGCTCCACAGTGCGGATCAATGACCGGGCCACCCAGGAGCGGCTCAATGCGGCGGGAGCCCAGGCGTACCATTCAGCGGTGGAAAAGCTCATCGCCCGGGCCGAGGCAGTCCGCCCCACCCCGATCAAGGAGCAGATGGCACAGGCCGCAAGGGAGGCCGGGAAGGAAAATGCCGCCCGAACCGCCCCGACAAAGAAGAAGGAGGCCCGGGATGACAGGTGATGTGACCTCGAGACAAATTGTCCCGAAGTCTCCAGCCTGCCCGGAGGGGCTGTTTTTGATGGACGGGATTGAAGGGCTACGCTCTTTGCCGAAGCACTCGGTTGATATGCTCCTTACCGATCCGCCCTATGGCACTACCCGGAATTTTTGGGATGTGCCGCTCCCGCTCCCGGAGCTGTGGGAGGCGGTCAAGTGGGCGGTCAAACCGGATGGCGCAGTGCTGTTTTTCGCACAATGCCCCTATGATAAGGTGCTGGGGGCATCCAACCTCTCTATGCTCCGCTATGAATGGGTGTGGTACAAAAGCAGGTGTACTGGCTTTCTCAATGCAAGGCGGGCTCCCCTAAAGCGGACGGAAAACATTCTGGTGTTTTATCAAAAATTGCCCTATTACGATCCGCAGTTTGAACAGGGCAAGCCCTATAAGAAAATTTCCCGGACAGGGGACAACAGCCCCAACTATGGAAAATTCCTGCGTTCCAGCAGCGGATCAGAGGATGGCCTTCGTTTCCCCGGAAACCTGCTGGCCTTTTCTTCCGTACAGCGTACCGTCCACCCAACGCAGAAACCCGTGGAGCTGTGCGAGTATCTCATCAGAACCTATACCCGGCCCGGGGAGGTAGTGGCAGACATCTGCGCTGGCTCCGGCACGACTGCTGTGGCTGCCGTCAATACGGGCCGCCGCTTTGTATGCTTTGAAACCGCCCCGGCCTTTTACGCCCCAGCTACAGAACGCATCCGGCTGGCTACTGAGGCGGTCAAAGCCGGGCAGAAAGGAGTATGACTATCGGAAACTATTCTATCATTTACGCCGATCCCCCTTGGCAGTACCAGCGCAATAAAGTACAGGGGGCGGCAGAAAACCATTATCCCACAATGGGGATTGACGATCTGTGTGCGCTCCCGGTGGCTGATCTGGCCGCCCCGGACAGCGCACTTTTTTTGTGGGCGACTTTCCCCCAGCTCCCGGAGGCCCTGCGGCTCATAGAGGCGTGGGGCTTCCGCTATAAGTCTGTGGCCTTTGTCTGGCTGAAAAAGAATAAAAAGGCAGACAGTTGGTTTTATGGCCTTGGCTTCTGGACGAGGGGAAATGCGGAGATCTGCCTGCTGGCTACCAAGGGCCATCCCAAACGGCAGGCGGCAAATATCCATCAGTTTATCATTTCCCCCATTGAAGCCCACAGCAAAAAGCCGGACGAGGCCCGGGAAAAGATCGTGGCCCTTATGGGCGACCTGCCCCGGGTGGAGCTCTTTGCCAGACAGTCCCCGCCCGGCTGGGAGGTGTGGGGAAATGAAGTGAAAAGCACGATCCCGGACTTTGGGCTCATGGGGCCCCCGCAAAATCAGCGATTTTGTGGGGAGAGGAGGAACAACGGAGCGGACGGACTTCGGGACAAAGTGTCCCGAGGTAGTCAAGCGGAGTTTGTGACGACGAGTCCCGAGGTTAAAGGGGCTGGAAAGGAGGCTGATCCATGCCCTATGTGAATGTACCCAACGACCTGTCAAAAGTAAAAACCAAAATGGCCCTAAACCTTACCAAGCGCCAGCTCATCTGTTTTGGCTGTGCGGCGGCGGTAGGCATCCCGTCCTATCTGCTGGCCCGGGGCTCTATCGGCAATACCGGGGCCATGTTCCTTATGCTGGCCGTGATGCTCCCGGCGTTTCTTCTGGCCATGTATGAAAAAGACGGGCTCCCGGCGGAAAAGGTGCTGAAAAACATCATACGGGCCCGGTTTCTGCGGCCCGGAGTCAGGCCCTATCAGACACAAAACATTTACGCCCCCTTTGCCGGACGGGGCGCTGTGAGAAAGGAGGATGCGATTGCGAAAGGCAAATCCAACCAGCGGAAGAAAAACCGCAAAGGCTAAAAACCGGGCGGCCCTGTCCGCCCAGCAGACGATCCCCTATGTGGCGATGCACCCGGACGGGGTATGCAAGCTCCCCGGCGGGCTCTACACAAAGACCGTGGAATATGAGGACATCAATTATTCCGTGGCATCCACCGAGGATCAGACTGCAATCTTTGGCGGCTGGAGCTCATTTCTCAACTACTTTGACAGCTCCCTGCCGTTCCAGCTTTCCTTTATCAACCGCCGCTCCCACTCCCGGAGCCGCTATAAGGTAAACATTCCCCAGGCGGATGATGATTTTAACAGCGTCCGGGAGGAATTTACCGGGATGCTGAAAAACCAGATCGCCCGGTCTAACAACGGGATTGAACGCTCCAAGTACATTACTTTCGGCATCCCAGCCGGAGGGATCGTGGAGGCCCGGCCCCGTCTGGAGCGTGTGGAGGCCGATGTGATGGGCAACTTTAAGCGGCTGGGTGTTCCCTGTGAACCGATGGACGGGCGGGCAAGGCTGGCCCTGCTTCACAGCCAGATGCATCCGGGCAACCGGGAACCGTTCCGCTTTTCATGGAAGGACATCCCGCAGACGGGGCTCGGCACCAAGGACTATATTGCCCCGGACAGCTTTGACTTCCGGCACTCCCGCCTGTTCCGGGTGGGCCAGTATTGGGGCGCTGTTTCCTACTTGCAGATTTTAGCGTCTGAGCTCTCGGATAAACTGCTGGCAGAAATTCTGGAGCTGGATGCGGAAATGACCGTAACCCTCCATATCCAGACGGTGGATCAGCTAAAGGCTATCAAAACCATCAAGGGAAAAATCTCCGACATCGGAAAAATGAAGGTGGAGGAACAGCGGAAGGCTGTCCGGGCCGGGTACGATCCCGACATTCTCCCGCCCGACCTCATTACCTTTTCCAAGGATGCGGCGGAGCTTCTTGCTGACCTCCAGTCCCGCAACGAGAGAATGTTCCTTTTGACTTTTACGGTAGTCAATATGGCCCCTACCCGCCAGCGGCTGGAAAACGATGTGTTTACCGTGGGCGGCATCGCACAGAAATACAACTGCGCCCTCAAGCGGCTGGACTGGCAACAGGAGCAGGGCTTTGTGTCCTCGCTGGCTCTCGGCTACAACGAAGTGGAGATCCAGCGTGGTATGACAACCAGCTCCACGGCAATTTTTATCCCCTTTATGACAAGGGAGCTGCGGATGGACGGGCAGGCCCTCTACTATGGAATGAACGCCCTTTCCCACAATGTCATTATGGCTGACCGCAAAAAGCTGAAGTCGGCCAACGGAATGTACCTCGGCTCTACGGGCTCGGGAAAATCCTTTGCGGCAAAGCGGGAACTGCTCAATGTCTTTCTGACCATTCCCCAGGATCGGATTATCATTGTTGATCCGATGGGCGAATATGCCCCGCTGGTTCGCAGGCTGGGCGGACAGGTGATAGAGATTGCCCCGGACAGCCACCACCACCTAAACCCGATGGATGTGGAGCTTAACATGGCCGCCGGGGAGAGCCCTCTTTCCATGAAGGCAGATTTCCTGCTTTCCCTGTGCGAGCTGGTGGTAGGCGGAAAGGAAGGATTACAGCCCATCGAAAAGACAGTTGTTGACCGCTGTGTGCGGCTGGTGTACCGGGAACAGGCCCTTGGGCTTGATACGGGAAAAACCCCGCTTTTGCAGGACTTGTACGAGGAGCTCTTGAAACAGCCGGAGCCCGAGGCTCGGCGTGTGGCAACTGCCCTTGAGCTCTACTGCACCGGTTCCCTCAACTTGTTTAACCATCCCACGAATGTGAAAACCGACAGCCGGGTGGTGTGTATCGTGCTGAAAAACATGGGAGAAAACCTCCGCAAAATCGCCATGCACATCACAAATGAATTTGTGTCCCAGGCGGTAGATACCAACTTCCGGGAGGGCGTGGCGACATGGTGCTACTTCGATGAGTTCCATGTCCTGCTCCGTGATCCGCTGACCGCCAGCTATTTTGTGGCGGTGTGGAAAATGCTGAGAAAGAAAGGCTGCGTTCCCAGCGCCCTCACGCAGAATGTAAAAGACCTTCTGGCCAGCCGGGAGATTGAGAACATTCTGGATAACACCGATTTTATGATTTTGCTCTCGCAAGCTCAGAGCGACCGGGCGATTTTGGCAAGACAGCTCGGTATTTCCGAGCATCAGCTTTCCTACATTACCCACTCTAATTCCGGCGAGGGCCTGCTGTTTTACGGGAATGTGACCATCCCGTTTGTGGATCGGTTCCCGAAGGGGGAAATCTATGACCTCTTAACCACCCGACCGGAGGATATGAAGAATGAAGCGAAAACCGAATAAACCACGCCCGGAGTCCCAAACGCATACGGAACCCGGAGGCGGAGCTGCCGAGCCCGGGGGCTCTGCTTTTGGGGCTGGCTCTGAACAGGAGCCCGGGGCGTCTGGCACTTCGGGACAAAGTGTCCCAAAGTCAAAATTTCGGCAGAAAAGCCAGCAGGAACAGGCGGCAGCATCCAAGCTCCGCATGGAAAAGCGGGGCGAAAAACGGGAAGCCGCCCGGGAAAAGCTGGCAAAGCAGAAGCCGCCCAAACAAAAAGGCCCGATCCGTAAGGCGGCGGGGGCCGCTGGATGGGGCGTTCACGGCTTTGTGCATGGCAAGCTCTACGAGGTGGAGCAGGAAAATGTAGGAACGGAAGGGGCCCACCGTTCGGAGCTTGCCGGGGAAGTTATCCTGCGGCATGGCTCCCGGTTTGTAAAGCGCAAAGTCCGGGAGCATCCGGCAAGGGCGGCCAGCCGGGCCGAGGCCAGGTATCAGAAAGCGGCGGCGGATTATCATTTCCACACCGCCGCACAGGAGCACCCGGAGCTTTCCAAAAACTATTTTACCCGGTACTGGCAGAAACAGCGGCTTAGAAAGCAATACCAGAAGCGGGCGAAGGAGGCCGCAAAACAGAGCGCAAAAGCCGCCGGGAAAACAGCCGCCGCCACGGAAAAGCTGACAGCCCGGGCCGCCGGGTTTGTGAAGCGCCATCCAGTCGGATGCCTGTTGGCGCTGGCCTGTGTCCTTGTGATCGCCCTGCTCCAGTCCTGTTCGTCCTCGCTGGTGTCCATCGGCAACGCCGGAGCCGGGGCGCTGGGAGCCACCACTTACCCCTCTGCGGATGAGGCGATTTTAGGAGCGGAGGCGGCTTATGCCGGGCTGGAGGCAGAACTGCAAACCTACCTTGATACTTACGAAAGCACCCATGATTATGATGAGTACCACTTCGATCTGGACGAGATCGAACACGATCCCTATGTGCTCATTTCCCTGCTGTCGGCACTCCATGAGGGGGAATGGACGCTTTCACAGGTGGAGGGCTCCCTGCAAATGCTCTTTGACCGCCAGTATATTCTGACGGAGCGTGTGGAGGTGGAGACACGCTATGACAGCGACGATGAACCCTATTCGTGGTACATCTGCTATGTGACGCTGGAAAACAAAAACCTGTCCCACCTGCCTGTTTCCTTGTTGAGCGAAGAACAGATGTCCCGGTATTCCATCTATATGTCCACCCTCGGCAACCGTCCCGACCTGTTTCCCGACTCTCCCTATGTGGACAAATACATTACCAACCCGCCGGAGGGCTATGAGGTTCCGGGGGAATATCTGGACGATGAAACATTCGCCGCTATTTTCTCGGAGGCAGAGAAATACATCGGCTATCCCTATGTGTGGGGCGGCTCCAGCCCGTCTACATCCTTTGACTGCTCCGGCTATGTGTCATGGGTGATCAATCATTCCGGCTGGAATGTGGGCCGCCTTGGGGCGCAGGGGCTTTACAACATCTGCACTCCGACCAGCTCCCCAAGGCCCGGTGACCTTGTGTTTTTCAAGGGAACCTATGATACCCCGGGCGTGAGCCACTGTGGGATTTATGTAGGCGATGGGCGGATGCTCCATTGTGGCGATCCCATCGGATACGCAAACTTAAATACAAGCTACTGGCAGTCTCATTTTTACGCCTACGGGCGTTTACCATGATTGGAGGTCATTTATGGCAACAGCAAAAAGCATGAAAATCCAAGCCGAGATTGATAAGGTCAAGGCCAAAATTAGCGAACAGCAGGCCCGGCTCAAGGAGCTGGAGCAGAAAAAGCTGGAGGCGGAAAACAGCGAGATCGTGGACATCGTGCGTGGCATGAGCATCCCCCTTGCGGAGCTGCCCCTGCTGTTTGAAAAGCTGAAAGGCGGCGGGGCTTTGGGACAAAGTGTCCCGAAGTCCGAGGATAAGGAAAAGGAGGAAAACTGAATATGAAACGGTTTCAAGTTTTGACAGCGGCGCTTTGTGCCGCTGTTTTGTTATGCGGCTTTAGCGTTCCCGCCTATGCCTACGCAGGCGGCGAGGGCGAGGACTACGGCGATCCCACAATGGAAACCCCGGCCCCGGAGCCGACTATTACGCCGGGCGAGGGCTTTTCTGAGGAGGGAAACCTTGTAACCCGTGATCTGCTCTATGACGAGCACACCAACAAGCAGTTTATTACCGTTCAGACCAGCGGCGGCAATACCTTTTACATTGTCATTGATTACGACAAGCCCGTGGACGAGGAAGGCGAACAGTATGAAACCTACTTTTTCAGCGTTGTGGATGAGGGGGATCTGCTGGCCGCAGCCGAGGCCGCTGGCGTGGAACAGGCGGTCTGCTCCTGTCCGGAGAAATGTGTGGCGGGGGCTGTCAATACCGACTGCCCGGTATGCTCTGTCAATATGGGGAAATGCATAGGCGCAGAGCCGGAGTCAGAGCCTGCCCCGGAGCCTGAGCCGGAACCCGAGAAGCCGGGCAACGTCGGGATGATCCTTTTGGTGCTGGCTGTCATGGGCATCGGCGGCGGGGCCGCATGGTATTTCAAGATTTACCGTCCGAAACACCAGCAAGCTGACCAGCCCGAGGAGGACGATGGCGGGGAGTACCAGGACTATGACGAGTTTGAACATGACGGCCCCCCGTGGGACGAGGAGGACGAAACCGAAGAAAAGGAGGAAATCAGATGAATTTTACCAGCAGTCCCTTTGAACGAATGATGAAAGAAAAACCCCGTCCCCAGGCTCCCGCTGAGAACAGGCCGCCCAGGGGCTCCGCCTGTTGTGGCTGCTGTTACTGGCGGGGGATCGCCTGTGTGTCCTGCTACAAGGAGCTTTTGAAGGCCGGGGCTGGCGGGAGGTGATGGATTGTCCCGTGAACTGACACGCAAGGAAAAGACAGCGATCCGCTCTCTTGTGGTAACATGGTGCGCTAACTATGACCGGGAATACGGATGCCTGCCGCTGGATAGCGATTGCTATATGCTGGATAAATGCTGGACGGGATCATACTGCCGCTATTTCCGGGAGTCCGTCCTGCCCCTTGATCCGGCGCTGGAAGCGTCCCTTATGAGCGAGGGCCCATTTTAAGATATGCCCGGTATGCGGCGGGCCTGTTCCCCCGGACAGGCGGCAGGCGTACTGTTCGGCGGCCTGTGCAAAGAAAGCCCACCGCCGCCAGCAACGGGAATATATGCGGAAAAAGCGGGGTGCATCCGTTGACAATTAGGGCCTGCAAAATCCGCTTATAGCAAGGCTTTCCGGGGCCATTTCGTTGGCCTGCCGTATCATTCTACGGTATGGCCCCGTTTGCCCTGATGCTGTCAACATCCATACAGCGGGACTTTGGGACACTTTGTCCCGAAGTACCCGCTTTCTGAGAGGAGGAATTATGCCGAAATATTACCCCATCAATGAGGAGGCCGCCCGGCGTGCCAAAAACGCCAACAGCTTTTCCGACTATGTTCCCGGCTCCGCCACCGCCGCTTACCGTGAAATGGTGGATCGGGCCTATACCCTCGGGAAACAGCAGAAAGGGCGTGTCGATCCCATGTACCACGAAAAGATTGACGGGCTCATAGACCGCTATGCCCGAAAGCTGGCGGAGAACATCAACCAGAGCAACCTCATAGATGCCCGTGTACCCTCCATCCTCATCGCCGGAGGCTCCAACTTCCCGGTGCGGAAAAAGGAAAAGCAGAACGCCGCCCGGGATAAGAACATGGGCGAATATATGCAGATCGAGGGCCTGCTGGATAAGGTGCGCTCAACGGGCAGGGGCGGGATCAGCGCAGACGATGACCGGGCTGTGGAAAAGCTGGAGGCAAAGCTGGCAGGGCTGGAGGCCATGCAGGAGGAAATGAAAACCGTCAATGCCTACTACCGCAAGCATAAAACGCTGGAGGGCTGTCCCGTCCTGTCCGCCGAGGAAATCGGAAAGCTCCAGTCCTCTATGGTATCCGACTGGCGCAAAAATCCCGTACCCTATCCGTCCTATCTGCTTACCAACAACAACGCCAACATCCGCCGCACACGCCAGCGCATTGAGGATTTGAAAAGCCAGTCGGAATATGCGGGCTGGGCCTTTCCCGGAGGGCGGGCGGAAATCAACGAAGGAGAAAACCGCTTGCAGCTCTTTTTTGAGGAAAAGCCCTCGGAGGAACAGCGGCGGGAACTGAAAAGCAACGGTTTCAAGTGGGCTCCCAGCCAGGGGGCATGGCAGAGACAGCTTACGAAAAATGCCATCTATGCGGCGAGCCGGATGGAGTTTTTACGCCCGGAGGATGGGCAGAGCCCTTACCAGCTCCAGCCCTTTGCCCGAAAAACGGAAAAGGATATGACACGATGAAGGAGGTGTATTTGTGGACAAAAATCAAGGCTATTCCATTTTGAAGGCTGTGATGCTGGAAAATGGCAGGGGCTTTGCGCTGGGGCATCATCCCACAGCCCCATCCCCCTATGTCACATGGGCCTGTTACGATGATAAGAACGGCCAGCGGCAGTATGAATGGGGACATTACGGCAATGATCTGGCCGCTATGGAACAGGATTTTTCAGACCGGGTAAAGGACTATCAGCGGCTTTACCATGTGGGGATCGTGCAGACCGAGGCCCCCGGCCTTTACAAGTATTACTCTACCCAGCGGCCTGTGGACATCGGGACATTCCCCAAACCGCCCCACAATGCCCCGGATGAGATCGTCAACTATGACCGCCGCATCCCAGTGGAGGGCGGCGCATTTCTGGCATGGGGGCATCTGACTTATACAAGGCCGCTGACCGAAAAGGAGGCGTCTGACTATGAGCTCCGTCCTGCCCCCGTCATTTCTGAATTATCCCGAAAAAACGATGACAGGCCCCTCTCGATTGCCCAGCAGATGAAAGAGGCCGGAGCTCTGGCCGAAGCCAGCCAGGGCGATCCCATCCATAAGAAAAAGGCCCCCGACCGGGGCGACCGATAGGAGGATTTGTATGGAAGAAAGATATAACCCGATGAAAAGTGCGGAGATCGCCACCGAGCACAATTACAATATGCTGGACGGTGTTCTCAATAACCAGGCCCCACCCCCGGAGGAAAAGGAGCTGGATAAGGTTAAGGAACCGCCCCACAAGCGCCGGAGCCGGGAACGGGAGGAACGATGACAAAGAAACGCCGCCGCCCGATCCATCTCCATGTGATGGTGTCCGAGGAGGAGCAGGCCCTTATTCAACAGCGCATGGCCGAGTCGGGCATCCGCAATATGGGGGCCTATATGCGGAAAATGGCCCTCAATGGCTATGTGCTCCATGTTGACCTCTCGCCCGTCCGGGAGTTGGTATCGCTCCAGCGGCGGTGCTCAAACAACCTCAATCAAGTGGCGATCCAGGCCAACACCTACGGCGGGATTTACCCCGAGGAGATCGCCGCTTTGCAACGGGACTATGCCGCCTTGTGGGGGCCGCTGTCCGATCTGCTGAAAAAGCTCTCCGCATTGGTGGAGCTCTGATCCTGCCGGGGAGTGGCGTATGCCGCTCCCCGGTTTTCACTACTTCGGGACAATTTGTCCCGAGGTGCTGAAAGCCGGAGGCATCCTTGTTGTCCCTCCCGGACAGAGGTATAATTATCATGTAAGGAACCATAAACCACACTTTTCAAGGAGGTATCAAGCGATGCGGATCATTCTGAAAGTTTTAGCGGCCCCCTTTGTTCTGGCCCTCACGCTCCTTGTGGCAGTATTGAATTTTGCTTTTTCCTTTGCGTCATGGGTGTTCTGCGCCCTGTCCTTTCTCTGTCTGATCGGAGCCCTGTTTGCTTTATTCACGGGGGATCGCTGGGGCATACAGGGGCTTGTGATCGCCTTTGCTGTTTCGCCCTTCGGCCTGCCCGCTGTGGCGGAGTGGCTCATTGACAAGCTGGACAGTCTCAACTACTCGCTAAAGAGTTTTATCACAGGATAACGCTTTGGGACAATTTGTCCCGAAGCCCCCTGCGGCGGCTGGACGGACAGCCGCCGTTTTCTTTTGGAAGGAGGTGTGCTCACGGCTACAACTTATATCCGGCCCTACAAGGTGGCGGCTGGGAAAGGCGCTGTCCAGACAATGGAGGAACGCTTTGACTATGGGCTTAATCCGAAAAAGCTGGGAGCCCTGTCCTCATACCTCTGCGATCCGGCCACGGCTCCCGCTGAGTTTCTGCTGGTAAAGAGCCAGTACCAGGCGGAAACAGGCCGGGCCGTAGAGCGTGGAGCCCTGTTTTTTCAAATCCGGCAGGCGTTCCCGCCCGGCGAAGTGACAGCGGAGGAGGCCAACCAGATCGGCTATGAAACAGCCATGCGCTGGACAAAGGGAAAGTATCAGTTTTTTGTCTGCACCCACACAGACAAGGGCCACCTCCACAATCACATTTATTTTAATTCAACGGCCTTTGACCGCTCTCGGAAGTTCCATAATTTTATCGGCTCCAGCTTTGCCCTGCGGCGGCTCTCTGACCGGGTGTGCATTGAGCATGACCTCTCTGTGATCCAAAATCCAAAACAGCACAGCAAGGGCCGGTATCTCCATTATGGCCAGTGGATTGGGGAAAAACCGCCCTCTGCAAAACAGCGGGTGCGGCTGGCCATCGTGGAGTCCCTGCAAAAACAGCCCGCCGATTTTCCGGCGTTTCTGAGGCTTATGGAGGAGTCCGGCTTTCTGGTAAAGCATGGCCGTGGCGGTGTGATCTCCTTCCTTGCTCCCGGGCAGGATAAGCCCACCCGCCTACGGGCATCCACCCTCGGGGATGGTTTTGATCCCGAGGACATCCGGGCTGTGATTGCCGGGGAGCGTCCGATCCCGGAGCTCCCGCAGGAGGCCCCGGCTCCTGCCCGTCGTGTCAATTTGATTATAGACATTCAAGAGCGCATGGCACAGGGCAAGGGCCCGGCCTATGAACGGTGGGCCAAGGTTTACAATCTGAAACAGATGGCTGCTGCGCTCCAGTACCTACGGGAAAATGATTTGATGGACTATGAGGCGCTGGCGGCCAGTACCGAAAAGGCGGTAGAGCGTTTTCACACGCTGTCTGAGGAATTACGGCAAACGGAGGCAGAGCTGGAAAAGACCTCCGGGCTCATGGCGGCTACTGTGAACTACGCAAAAACCCGGCCTGTGTTTGACGGTTACAAGGCGGCCCGGTACAGTAAAAAATATCTGTCGGAGCATGAGGCGGAGCTTGTCGCTTACCGGGCGGCCCGGGCCACTATGAATGAGCTTTTGGACGGTGCAAAACTGCCAAAGATGGCGGATATGAAAAAGTCCCTCCAGGAATTGGCGGGAAAGAAAAAAGCCCTCTATGCGGAATACCGCAAGGCCCAGGCGGATATGCGGCAGGCTGTGGCGGTCAAGGCGAATATTGATCATCTGCTTGGCGTGACGGACGGGCGGGAAAATAAGGTCCAGGAGCGATAGCGACAGGCCGCAGACAACAGGCGCATAGCGCCGGGACTTTGGGACAATTTGTCCCGAAGTCCAGCGGGTTTGGGGAGCTCCCCAACAAGCATTTTTGCGGGCCTGCGGCCAGCAAAAATTTCGGAGTGTGGCCACACCCGAATTGCTTGCCATTTAGCGGAACCCCCGAAAAGTACTCCAAAAACAAGAAAAACGAAGGCCCTTTTTACTTGACCTCCGTTTCTCTGGCTTTTTGTAGTCCCTCTGCTGTGGCCTCCATGACCGTCAATTCCTTTTCGTCCATTGTATTGAGCAGCCTGTCAATATGCTGGCGGCAGTCGCTTTCGCCGTTCTGCCTGTCAGGATAAAAGAACTGGTCTACGGAAATATCCAACAGGGTGACGATTTGGTAAAAGGTGTTCAGACTCGGATGCTGACCCCGGTTCTCAAAATACATGATGGAACGAGGGGTACGGTCTACAAGCTGTGCAAGGTATTCTTGTGTCCAGCCTTTCGCCTCTCTCTTGCGCTTGATCTCCCGGCCTAATGCGTGGAAGTCAAGCCGTCTGGTGTCTTGGTACATTCTCATATCACCCCTATATTATTTTACATTTCGGGTTTGACTATGAGAACGAAACACAGTTTTATGTTTTAGTAGTATTTTATTGTCTGCTGACAAGGTTGCCGATGTTACACGGCCAAGGTATAATAACAGAAAGAAAATTTGAAAACTACACTTTAATCACAAAAATCTATGATACGCTATCTTTGGAGGTGTTACCATGCAAAGGATTTTAGTCGTTGAGGACGATTTTGATATTCAAGAACTTTTACAGAATTTTTTACAAGAAGCAGGATATGAAGTAGCTGTTGCAAATGATGGTGTCGAGGCACTCTCTTTATTTGCAGACCAACGATATGACTTGATTGTATTGGACATTATGCTCCCCAAAATTGACGGTTATGGTGTCTGTGAGTTGATACGAAAGCAATCGGATGTTTCCATTATTATGCTGACTGCATTGAGCGGTGAGGAAGATCAAATCAGGGGATTGGATTTGCAGGTGGATGACTATATTACAAAGCCTTTTTCTATGCCAATCTTACTTCGCAAAATTGCAGCTGTACTTCGGCGTAGCAAGCGGGGAGAAGATGAAAAGCCTCAAATCATCACTTATGGCAATTTACTTTTGAACTGTGATAGTTATGCCGCCACCGTGGATGGATCTGATTTTGAACTGACGCAAAAAGAGTTTGAAATATTGCGGGAACTGCTGACCCATCAAGGCCGGATATTGACCCGCCAGAACTTATTAGATAAGCTGTGGCGATTTGATTTTTATGGGGATGAGCGAGTTGTTGATACCCATATCAAAAACTTACGCAAGAAGCTGGGGATAGATTTCATTCAAACGATCAGAGGGGTGGGATATAAAGTTGATAAAGAAAATTAAAGGCAGTCTGTTTATAAAAGTTTTTATCACTACTGCTATCCTATTGACAGGGGTGAGCTTTCTGGTTTACTTGATTTTAGCTTGGTACACCCCGAAAACATATTCTAATACCCTTAATGCAACATTAGATGAACAAACAAAAATATTCATTTCAGAAATATCGCAAATGCCCATGGAAGAAACAGGGGGTATTTTTGATAACTTTCTTGATTATCAGAATGTAGACCGAATGGAACTGTTTGAAGAAAATGGTAATAGAATAAATCTTCCAACGGAACGAAGTGCTGATAATGATGTTGTTATAGAAACAAAGGCTTGGGGAAATGAAGATAATAATGCACCTATTATATCCAATAGTTATACGGTTTCATTTCTTGGCAAAAATACAAACTACACTTTAGTTGTTTATGGAGCGGCGGGGCAAGTAGCAGAACTGCAAAGAGCATTTCAAAAAGTGTTTCCGTTACTTGCATTTATAGTGTTTTGCGTATCACTGGTTACTGGTTGGATTTTTTCACACCTTATTACTAAACCCGTACTGAAAATAAGCCGTATTTCTAAAGAAATGTCCGAATTACAATTTGAATGGCAATTAGATGAACAACGGACTGACGAACTGGGAATATTGGCAAAGAGCCTTAACTATTTATCGCAGAAGCTCAATGTAACTTTGAATGACTTACAGGCAGCAAATAGAAAACTGGAACTTGATATAGAACATGAAAAGGCATTAGAACAAGCTCGCACGAATTTCTTTTCAGCGGTGTCTCACGAATTGAAAACGCCTATCACGATTATCAAAGGGCAATTAGAGGGCATGCTCCTTGGTATTGGACCCTATAAAGACCATGAAAGATACTTGACAAGGTCGCTGGAAATTACAAACACGCTTGAAACAATGGTGCAAGATATATTGACAATTTCGCGGTTAGAAACTGCGGGGGCCGATTTCAAGAAAGACCACTTGGATTGTGTGCAAATTATCAAAGCCTATTTGAACGAAACAGCGGATTTGATTGCAGAAAAAGATTTACAAATACACCTTGATATACTGCCATCTGCTTTCATAAACGGAAATAAGATGTTGGTAGAAAAGGTTTTTTCAAATCTAATTGGAAACGCAATCAAGTATTCCCCACAAAGAGCGGATATTTGGATTTCCGTACTTATGAAACATGAGCAGATAGTATTTTCTGTTGAAAATGCAGGGGTGCATATACCAGAAAATAGTATTCCCAGATTGTTTGATGCGTTCTATCGCGTGGAGCAGTCAAGAAGCCGAAAGACTGGAGGAAGTGGACTTGGACTGTATATTGTGCAGGAAATACTACACCAGTATGGAAGTGAATGTACGGTTTGCAATACGCAAGCTGGGGTAAAGTTCTCTTTTATAATTTGAAAGATATGGAAAAGCGGTGGGTAATCAACCCGCCGCTTTTCAACTACACATAAATCACAAACTAATCCCAAATGTATCACAAAAGGTAGTGGTATCCTTTATATATATTCAAAGAAAGGATGGTGTTTATTTTATGAGCACAAAAAAACTACTTACATTAGCTCTCGGAAGTGCATTGCTTGTGGGGGTGGTAGCTGGGTGTAGTTCATCAGTGAATATTCCTTCCGATAACAACACTACGAAAAATGTTTCCTATCAGGCACAAACCGTTTCTGATACGGAAAATGCGGCGAACGATTCTACTACAGCAGAACTGCCTGGTGGAAGTGTGGACTACTCCATATATGAACCTTACGGCTTGAGCTATGATCAGGAGAATTATTATTTTACCTATAATGGGAATGTAGTGAGATTTTTTAATGACCCCATAGCTGGAGCGAGTTTCACGAATTTCTTTTCTGGAACGGTGGATATTGAGGCAGACCGGGACGAAGAAAATAACCTTGTTGGTATTAAAGAGTGTTCCAAAGAAAATTATGACCGTCATACCCAAAAGCATAATAACTTTAATCCCACTGATACATCATTGAGTACTGTACAAAAGGGAGAATCTACTCCCCAACTTTGGCTTAAAGACTATGCAGACTATGGCATTACCTACAACGAGCAGAGCGGCGGTTGGTATTATAATAATCAGAGAATTAAGATATTATTGGACAGTGAACAGGCTGTTGTTTACACTGATGAAGAAAATGGAGTATGTGTTACTATTTCAAGGGATGGCAACCATCAAATTTCAGAAATTAAAGAAATATCTGAAACAGATGCACAATCACTCATGCTAAAGAATAATCCTATTGGAGAAGATTACACCTCGCAGGAATAATTTCTGCTTTCATAATCAGCCGAGCGATGGCAAAAGACGGAGGTGACCTGTATGAAAAAGATTCTATCACTCATTTTAACATTGTTTTGTGTATTAAGTCTTGTTGGCTGTGGGCGTTCTATGGACGACATCATAAAGAATGAGTCCAGCATTACCGGCGTTGTGGAAGAAGTTTATAACAACTCCATACTTATTTCCATCCAGACAGACGCTTACCCTTACGGAGCATATTGCGATGTTTCTTTGGATGCAGAGAACAAAGATGACATGGTTGATTTCAACATTGGTGATGAAGTCATTGTCTATTACGATGGTAACATTGCAGAGAGCTATCCATTACAGATCAATACGGTGTATGCGATTTCTTTGAAAGATCCAGCTAACTGAAGTAAAAATAAGCGTTTTCCAGTTCTGGTACTTGTAGCGTAATTCAAGAGTAAAGACTGCCGCACGACGGCAAAAGAAAAAAAGCCGTCGTACAGCAGACATATCTCCATGCGCCCATGAAGCGGCGGCTCAATTTTCAGAGCCGCCGTTTCTCTTTGGATATTCAGTAACCCCACGGCGGCCCATAGGAGGGTGTCGCCGTGTCCATCTTACTTTCTCACAATTCCCATGACCTTCACCAGCTAAAAAAAGCGTAGCTCCCCCTCCGGGACAGTCTGGCTATGAAGGTACAATATATCAGTACAATTATGATAATGTAATTTCATGCGTCTGCATAGCGTCTTGCTGTGCGGGCGCTTTTTTGTACTTCGAGACAAATTGTCCCGAGGTGCGGGGCGGCTCCCCGGGATGCCGCTCCCCACCGAGCCCCGTTTCGGTCACTCATCCACCCAACACCGAAACGGAGGTTTATTTATGACTACAATCAATCTGAAGGATTTTTATTATTGGTACACACAGGATCAGTTTATTGAGGTTTCTGACGAGGTAGCCGAAGTGTTTGTGTCCGATGCCCGGCACGAAATGGCCTACCAGCGGCGGCTCTCCCGGCATAAGGCGCAGTATTCTCTGGACTGCGATGACGGGATCGAATATTCCGCCTGCCTGCATGAGCCAACGCCCCAGGAGCTTCTGGAGCGCATGGAGCTGTTCATCCGTCTGTGGAATGCACTCAACTCTTTGCCGGAGATCCAGGGCCGCAGGATTGATGCCCACATCATTCTTGGAAAGAGCATCAAGGAAATTGCCGAGGCCGAGGGCGTACATGAGGAGTCTGTTCGCCAGTCGATCAAGCGTGGCCTTGAGCGTATGAAAAAAACTTTTTGATTTTTTCATTTTCCCCACTTGGAAATGATGAAAAAATGTCTCGGTTTATGAAAGAAGATATTCTTCTTTTCGCAGATAAACAGCGGCGGCCCCGGGCATAGTCCGGGGAGCCGGGTGGCGGGTGCGCTGTGACTTTTTCTTCGGAAGAACGAGCGAACAACACCAACGCCGCAACTGGGCCGGGCCGCCCCACGGCCACGATCCGGCATAGGACAGGCTGGCCGCTTGTCCCTCCGGGCTGTCCCCTTATCTGCGAGGGAACGCCGCTTTGAGCATGGTTGTCTTTGGACAGGGCAAGAAAATGGGAGCGGCGTTCTCTATTTTATACTTACATGGAGTGAGGCAAGAGGGCAGCATCGTTTGGGTGCTGCCCTCTTGCGTTTCCCCATGATATGCGGGAGGCGTATCCTATTTTTGATAAGGAGGTTTTACCGTGAGATTAACGGCAAAGGAACTGGAACAAATGAAAAGCGTTGACATCGGCGCAGTGGCTCCCGAGTCCCTGCCGGATGTGAGCGGTATGATCTTTGACACCTCTCTCCCCCGGGAGGAGCGGATCGCTCTGTTTTTGCAGGCGGTAGAAAATCCATACTGCTTTTGCATCGGCGGGATCGGTGTAAAAATTGAATTTGCGGAAAGCGGGCCGTCCTTGCAGTACACGCTGACGGACTTTCTTCTCCGGCAAAAAAGCGGGCTGTAACTTCGGTTATGGCCCGTTTCTACTTCGAGACAAAGTGTCCCGAGGCGGAGGCATCCTTGTTGTCCCGCCCGAGCAGAGGTATAATATAGATGTAATGTGATAGGGAAGGAGGAACAATGGCACGAACAAAAAACAGAGGATTGCAACAGAGTTTCTCTCCCTCTTATACCGTCCGCCGCTGGCGGCTGGGCGCATACATCCGGCTCTCCAAGGAGGACTTGAAAAAGGGAAAGGACGACAGCAACAGCGTCATCAACCAGCGTGATCTGCTCAATGACTTTTACCAGAAGCATATCGGAGAATTTGAAAGTGTTTCCGAATATGTAGACGATGGACACACAGGAACGGACGCCAACCGGGAGAACTTCCAGCGGCTCCTTTCCGATGTAATGAGCGGAAAAATTAACTGCGTGGTAGTAAAAGACCTGTCCCGCTTCGCACGAAATTATAGCGATGCCGGAAGTTTGAT
>OHFG01000580.1_pt1 | contig 25149 bp, 29 predicted proteins | sample 1567411 | NCBI WGS metagenome assembly OHFG01 (sample SAMEA3879563, study PRJEB24766) | human gut metagenome | biome: human-associated habitat; feature: feces | place: USA | collected 1985/1987
ATTTCACCGACTTGCCGCACGAACTTGCCGAGCAATTCGCGGAGCGTTTTCGGCAGCCGGAAATGTTCATGCGCGTGGATGACAAAATCGTTGCCGCGCCGATGCCGGATGAGCAGGCGCAGAGTGGAATGTCATACTGACGAAGGAGAATTATGAAACAGGCAAATATTCAAATCACATTCGAGGAAGAAAAGCTCCGTGCCCTCCGGCGATACATTGCCAAGCGCGACTCGACGCTGGAAGCGGAGCTGCAAAAGGCAGCCCAACGGCTCTATGAAAAGGTCGTCCCTGCTGCTGTGCAGGAATACATCAGCGACTGTACGCAGGACGATCCGGTGCGCAAACCGCAAAAGAAATCGGAGGCGCAGGTATGAGCACGGCGGGCTTTCACATCACGGAGGACTGCGCGGAAGTCTATCTGCAAAACGAATCCGGCATGGAGTTTTTGCAGCTTGCCAGACGGCTCCATGATTATCTCCAGCAGGGACAGCGCCTGCCAGCGCGGAGTCTCTTTGAAGCGACGGACGACTGCAAAGAGATCAGCCGCGAGGCGTTCGATGCGCTGGCAAAGCGCCGCATGGAGAACACCGGCGAAATCAGCGGAGTGTTTGAGCTGGACTTTGACGCGCGGACGCTTTCTGCGCTCAACATCATGGACGGTTGGAAGGTCTACGCGATGCAGGACGTGGCGGATGCGGCAGTGCAGGCATATCAGGAAGCGGAGATTTCCGAGGATGACCGCTGGCGCATCTTTCTCGATTGGTTGGAGGGTCAGGAACTGACCACACCGAGCAAGCTCACCGCGCGGAATTTTTATTTCGAGGATAGCATCGAGGCGATGGATGACCGAATACTGAATTTTTATGTCGTTCCGTGTTTCAACGTCGACGAAGTGTTCGGTACGTTCGTAGAAACCGATGAAAACGACCATGCGCTGAATATCTATGCCAACTACGATATGCAGCGCCAGCAGGTCTGCGATGAGCTGGAGATCACGCTCTATGGCAGCGGAATCGATGATCAATCTCTTACCTATCACCTGAATGCGGCAGAGAAAGAGGTGCTGCGTGAAAAGATGGACGCCTACTGCATGCAGCGGGAACATAAGCCGCTGGAGCAGCTCTGTCAGGAACTTTTGCAGGAGCAGGATGTGCCCATACAGGAGATGCAGCTGTGACCAACAGCGTGTTCCGCGCCGCCGCGCTCGTGTCGGCGGTTTGTGCGGCTTTCCGGACACAGCCGAGCGCGTACCCGCCAAGTACCAGAAAACCGGACGTTGCGCCGCTGTGCAGGAGCGCTGCAAAAACGAAAAAGGAGATAAAATGTCTACGGAATTTTATTGTGAAGAATTTCCGGCAGAGCAAAACGGCAGGCAGGTGCAGACGCTCAAAGATCTGCTGGAAGCTTGCCCGGAAGATCGTTTTCATTTCATGACACCGTTCGGCTACGTTGACCTGAACGCCCAGGACGCCGAGCGGCTCCGGCAGGGCGCGGCGGCGCAGGCACATACCGGCGAAAGAGGATGGGAAATACCAGTTCCGGCAGAAAAACTGCTGCAGCAGGAGCTGGTGTCCGTGAGAAAGGCTGAGAATGGTCAATGGTACGCGATTACCACAGATCCGCAGCCGAAAATGTCGGAATCGGAGCAGATGCAGGAGATGCAGCTGTGACCGGCAGCGCGTTCCGCGCCGTCGCGCCCGTGTCAGCGGTTTGTGCGGCTTTCGCGGCACAGTCGAGCGCGTACCCGCCAAGTACCAGAAAACCGGACGTTGCGCCGACGTGCGGGAGCGTTGCGGAAACGGCAAACGAAGAAGGAAGACACCTGTGGGCGGCTTTCGGCGGAGAGAGAAGCCGCAAGCGGCGAGGCAGGACAAAGCCGCGGTGTCGTGCGCGACCCGCGGCGGTCACATCTGCCCGCGGTGCGGGCAGTTTTGGGATTTTGCGGAGGGGTTGTTGCAGGCACGAAAATAGCCTCGTTGGGGTCAGAAAGGCAGAAAGCCCCGCTGTTTCAGGGAAAACAGCGGGGTTGTACACGGAAATTGGAGGAATATTGGCATGGCAAGCAACAAGATCAAGTTTCCGCTCTGGCTGACGCCGGAATGCAAGCAGGTTGTGGAGGATAACTACCGTTCGGATCAATGCCAGAGCCGGAGCGAGTTCATCGAAAAAGCAATCTGGTTTTATGCCGGCTTCCTGCACACGCTGGATGCAGGCGCATATCTCCCACGCGCCTTGAAGCAGATGCTGGATGGTACGCTTGGCATATTTGCAGAGCGCATCGGTCGACAGCTTTTCAAACTGGCGGTCGAGCAGAACGTCAACAATCACATTCTCGCTTCGGACACGGATATTGATGCGGCGCGTTATATGAAAATGCACGCACTCAGTATGGATCAGGTCAGGTGTACAAACGGAAAAATCTCGTTTGTGGACGTATTGCAGCAGGAAAGGGCGCTGTAGCGGATGGCAAAGCTGATTCAGAAAAGTGGCTTTCTCAGCAAAAAACGAGCCGGCCGTTATATGAAATACATCGCCACGCGCGACGGTGTAGAAATCTTGAATGAGGACGCAGAGGGCATTTATTTGCGCTATATTGCCACCCGCCCGCGCACGGAAAAGCATGAGGGGCATGGACTCTTCGGTGCAGAGCCGCACGTCGATTTGGAAAAGACCATGCAAGAATTGAAAACGCATGAGGGCAACGTCTGGACAATTATCTATTCTTTGCGCCGCGAGGATGCCGCGCGGCTTGGCTATGACAATGCGGAAAGCTGGCGCTTGGCGCTGCTGGCACATCAGAATGACTTTGCCGAGGCCATGCAGATCCCGCCGGAACATCTTCACTGGTACGCAGCGTTTCACGATGAGGGCGAGCATCCGCATATCCACATGATGCTCTGGTCAGATGATTCAAAATACGGTTTCCTGCGGAAAGACAGGCTGCTGCATATGCAGTCTGTTCTGACCAATACGATCTACGCGGATGAGCTGAAAGAAATCTATATCCAGAAGGATGTGGCATACAAAGAAGTGACTGAAGCGGCGCGAGAAGTCATGCGTGAACTCGTTGACCGTATGGAATCCGTCTCCGCCCAGCCCGCGTCCATTCAGCAAAAGCTGTTGGAACTTTCGCTGGAACTGCGCACGGTCAGCGGCAAGAAGCAATATGCTTATCTCAAAAAGCCGCTTAAAGACAAGGTTGATGAAATCGTAGATGAGCTAGAAAAGCTGCCGGAGGTGGCGGCGTATTATTCCGTCTGGAACGGCCTGCGCGACACGCTGGAGGGCTACTATAAGAACCGACCCCGGCAGCACAATCCGCTCTCGCAGCAGAAAGAATTCCGCGCGATCAAGAACGCGATCATTCAGGAAGCGGAGCGTCTGCGTCAGCAGATGGAGCAGGCACAGAGAGCATCAGAGCAGGAAACTTCGCAAGAGGAAGAAGCTCCTTCGGAAGAAACTTCTCCGGACGCTTCTACAAATCCGACGCTTGCAAACGAAAATACTTCGTCCACAGCTTCTCATTCTGTGGGACTTCCGTCCGAATATCTTCTGAATTCAACCATCCGCCTGTTTCACCAGATGGGACAAATCTTCCGCTCGAATGCTGCGCCGCCCAGCAATCCAATGGGTATCCGCGTCGATTCCAAGCGCCGCAAAAAGCTCATGCAAAAGCGGCTGGCGATGGGCCATAAGCAGGATGACCATGAGCAAGAGCAGGGCTATGGACAGGTCATACGATAAAACAGGCGACGCTGTGCTGACAGCGTCGCCTGTTGCATATTTGCTTAAAAATCCTCGGTCAATGCGCGTTCGCAATACGCCTTAAGTGCCGGAACATCTTCGGTTGCCGTCTGCCAGATGCGATCTTTGTCCATTGAACCATAGTCGTGCGCGAACATATTGCGCATATTTTTGATTGCGCGCCAATCCATCTGCGGCTTGGTTTCTTGCACATACGCATCGGAAAACTTTCCAGCAAGTTCACCGATCTGAAGCAGGTTCATGCTGACGGAATCCATGTAATCCTGATCTTCCAGAAAGATATCAAAATTACGACCGAAGCGGGAAAGCGTCTTTTCAATCCGATTGCAATACTCCAAAATGTGCGCCAGAATCTGCGCGTCGCGGTTAGGAAAGCTCATACAGCAGCACCCGATCCTTTCGCAGATTTTCGAGGAAGGCTTTGTCCTTGTTGTACTTGAGAGAGCCGGTTGTTACAACGTCGATGCTCTTTTTGAGCGCGTCTTCCAGGTCGGCATACAGACCGCCGAGCGCAAACAGACCACGCAGCTTGGGCGCGTCTACACAGAGGGCTACGTCACTGGCAGGTGTTGCGTCGCCCCGCGCGTAGGAGCCGAACAGAAACACTTTGTCTACGCCGTGCTGCTTTGCAATCGGCGCGACGATCTCACGAATCTCATCGATCGAATATACTTGCGTCTGCATTCCGTGCGCCCCCCTTCCTGTAACCAGTATACCCTAAAACAAAAATCTTTGCAACAGCAGAAAGTGGTGACTAAAATCAGCAAATTTATTGAATTTACCCCAGAGCAGAAAGAGCGTGCCGCAACCGTTGATCTCGAAGAATTTCTTCTCCGGCAAGGGGAAATGTTCATCAAATCCGGGCGGGAAAAGCGGCTTGCCAGCGACCACAGCATTACGGTGCGCGGCTGCGAGTGGTTCGACCATGCCTCGAATGAGGGTGGCCGCGCTGTCAGTTTTGTACAAAAATATTACGGCAAAAGCTACGTCGAAGCGATGTCCATGCTGCTGGGCGAGAGTATGGAGCCGGTTTATCCGCAGGCGGAAAAACAGGAACAGGCCGATCAAAAGCCCTTTGCGTCGCCCGTTCCGAACGCGAATATGCACCGTGTGTTTGCGTATCTGCTCAAAACGCGCGGTCTGGATGCCGAAGTGGTTTCCTACTTCGCCCGCAGAAAACTGCTCTACGAAGACGCGGCGCATCACAACGCCGTGTTCATTGGCACGGACGAAGGAAACTGCCCACGCCACGCGCATCTGCGCAGCACGAACAGCTTCGGCAAGGCCTTTCGCCTGAACGTCGAGTCCAGCGACCCGCGTTACAGCTTTCATCATACCGGCACAGACGGGAGCCTTTATGTGTTCGAAGCTCCCATTGATATGCTTTCGTATATCTCCATGAACCCGCACCAATGGCAGGAGCATAGCTATGTGGCCTGCTGTGGCACGTCTCCGATTCCGGTCTTGCAGATGCTGAAACTGGAGACGCAGATCGTCTATCTGTGTCTCGACAATGACAAAGCTGGTCATGCTGCAAGTGAACGGATGGCAGAGCTTCTGCGCGAACGCGACGTTATGACGGAACGACTTGTACCGGAACTGAAAGACTGGAACGACGATCTGCTCCACGCTCAGAAGGAGGAACTTGCGCCATGCCTGAGTCTGTAACGCCGCTGATCGCGGTCGGTGTGGTGATCGTCCTGTTCATCGTCCTGCTCTCAGTTCTCACAAGTAATTACTCGCTCAACGGCATCAAATCCAAAACCGTTGGCGACGGCCAGCATGGAACTGCGCGCTGGGCAACTACGCAGGAAGTTAAAAAGACGTTCGCAACCGTGCCGTTTGACGCTGCAAGCTGGCGAGCCGGAAAGAACTTGCCGGAGGCGCAGGGACTCATTCTTGGCAGCACACAGCGCGGCAAGCAGCTCGATGCACTGGTCGACCGCGACGATGTGCATTGCCTCATGATCGGTGCGTCCGGCGTCGGCAAAACGGCGTTCTTTCTGTATCCAAATCTCGAATTTGCCTGCGACAGCGGCATGAGCTATCTGGCGCTCGACACCAAGGGGGACTTGGCAAGAAATTACGGAACGATCGCGCAAAAATACTATGGCTACAACGTTTCTGTGATTGATCTTCGCAACCCGACGCGCTCGGACGGGAGCAATCTGCTGACGCTCATCAACCGCTACATGGACATTGCGCGGGAGCATCCGGACAACCTTGCCGCCAGAGCCAAAGCAGAAAAATACGCAAAGATTCTTGCCAAAACCATCGTCAATCCGGGCGGCGACGATCAGGATCGCGGGCAGAATGCGTTCTTTTACGATGCCGCCGAGGGCCTCCTCACGTCGGTTATTCTGCTCCTTGCCGAGTATGTTCCGCTTGACAGTGCCGGTCACGAAAAGCGGCACATCGTATCTGTCTTCAAACTGGTGCAGGAGCTTCTCGCGCCCAGCGGACAGGGCAAGAAAACAGGGTTTCAAATCTTGATGGACAACCTTCCCTCGACGCACAAAGCCAGATGGTTCGCGGGCGCCGCGCTCAACACGTCGGAACAGGGCATGGCATCGGTCATGTCAACAGTGCTGTCCCGGCTGAATGCTTTTCTGGATTCCGAGCTGGAGCAGGTGCTTTGTTTTGACAGTGCCATCGATGCGGAACACTTTGCCGCCGAGAAATCCGCGATTTTCCTTGTACTTCCGGAGGAAGACAATACCAAAAACTTTATGGCGGGTCTGATGATTCAAAACCTCTCGCGTGAACTTTTTTCCGTGGCGGATGAGCATGGCGGCAAGCTGCAAAACCGCGTTGTGTTCTACTGCGACGAGCTTGGCACGATGCCGCCCTTTGACATCTTGCCGCTGTTTTCCGCGGGTCGAAGCCGCAAGCTGACGCTCGTGCCGATCATCCAAAGCCTTGCGCAGCTCGAAAAAAATTACGGAAAAGAAGGCGCGGAAATTATAGGTGATAACTGTCAGGACACCATCTTCGGTGGGTTTGCACCCAACAGCCAGACGGCAGAAACGCTGTCCAAAGCCCTCGGCAGCCGGACTGTTCTGACCGGTTCCGTCAGCAAGGGAAAGGACAATACAAGCCAGAGCTTGCAGATGGCAGAGCGCGCATTGCTCTCTCCGGATGAACTGAAAAATCTCCCGAAGGGCAACTTCATTGTCATGAAAACCGGCACGCATCCGATGCGCACGAAGCTGCAATTATATTTCAAATGGGGAATCACGTTTGAAAAGCCATATCAGGTGCCGGAACGCGCCCAGCGCGAGGTTTACTACGCGGGAAAGGAGGAATTGCTGATGAATATCAAGAAAAGTCTGTATTCGAAACCGCAGCAGGTCGCAACGCCGAAAGCGGATGACTATATGAGCAGCTACGGCGATAAATGAGCTTCTTCGGTGAAATTTACGCCGATCCCGACCTGCCGCACCGGGCGCGGACCGTCTACATGTATCTCTGTGACCGTGCAGGCGGCGGAAGCTGCTGGCCGGGCATCAAGACGATAGCTCACGACCTGCATCTCTCACCGCGCACGGTACAGCGTGCGCTGAATGATCTGGAACATGCCGGATACATCGAACGCCAGCGCCGTCACCGTGAAAACGGCAGCTGCACGTCAAATTTATACATTATGAATGAGGTCAAATAGCAAACGCGGACGCTCCCCGCCAAGGGGAACGTCCGCGCATTTGCTGTCATGAGCGCCGCGACACCATGGCGCAGCTTGAAGGGCCAACTCTAGCTGAGAACCAATACAGAAAAGAGAAATCTGAAATTCAGGAAGGAAGAATCTCTATGCGAAAGATCAAATTTATATCCATCCTGCTGGTGCTGTCGATGCTGCTGACGGTACCGGCTTTTGCTTTTTCCACAGGCTTTACGGACGTGTCGGAGAAAGCAACTTACGCGGAAGCCGTTTCATATCTTGCCGACGCTGGCATTCTGAGAGGGATGGCATCCGGCAGATTCGCACCGAACGAGAAGATCACGGTCAGCCAGTGGGCGACGATGCTCTGCCGCGCGTTTGACACCGAGCCGGAAGGCGTTTCATGGCAGGAAGTGGGGGGCGAATGCTGTCCAGATTGCCATCCGCAGCGGCTGGTTGGAGCCGACAGCAATCAGTGACGCAAATGGTCTTATCTGCCGCGGCGAACTCTATCGGACTGCTTTCGCGGCAGCCGGAATCCCGCTCTACGATGCGACGCTTTACGGCCTTGACTGGCTTTCTCCCAGTGAAAACACCCTGCGCGTCGGCAAAGAGCTTGGCCTTTGTGCTGAAAACAAGACCGCAGCGGAACTCGTCACACGAGCTGAAGCCGCGCAGCTTCTTCATGCCGTCCTGACGCAGACGCTGACCGTTACGCCGCCCGATACGCCGATTGTAGTGGAGAATTTGACGCAGTGGAATGTGAACGCATTCCTGCTGGAACTCTGCAAGGTTCCACAGCCAATCCTCGACGCTTTCAACGAAAACGGCTGGACGTTCGTGATCGGCACGGAATACCTCACAGCTCTCAGCCGCAAGCTCGGCGTGAATTGCATCGGCGCGGCGGCATACACAGAGAAGCGGATTTACGTTTTCGAGGCCAGCGCGATTCTGCACGAATTCGGACACTTCCTCGACTGCACAATGGGTTTCCCGCAGGAGCATAATGGGACTCGTCAAAGCAAGACTCTATAAGACACAAAAACTACACTTAACTGTTTGGCCGTTATTGATATGTTGGCCAGCGACCAAGAGAAGACTGCTGCCGTTATGCATCGGCGTAAGCATATAGCAATTGTACTATGTGTATTTCTTATATGTTTCTATGTATTCACGGAACAGCTGTTCTGAAGATGGCATTGTATTTTCCAGCGGCCATTCTTCATCCTGTTCAGGTGAAAGGAAGTAGCTTGCCAAATCTGTCAAAGGCCCACAGAACTCTTTTGCCCACACGTTGGTTCCAGCACCATTCGGCACCAGTTCAAAGGACACGCAATGCAGCATATCATCAGATACTTCCAACACTGCTTTTGCTGGTGCCTGCATAGCGCCGCTGTCCGTATAATGTTCCGTACCATCGCAGCCATAATAAAAATGATAGCTCACGTGGCACACAATAACGGTTTTTTCGGCTTCTTCGTATGTGCCATAGACCCCAATTTCCGGGATGCAAATGTCCGCATTCGGTGTTCGATTCCGTGCGGCAACAGCGGCATCAAATAGCACCGCGTCCCGTTCTGATAAATCAAATTGCTCAGAGCAAGGATTTGGGAATATCAGAGCGGACGCATCTTCACTCTGAGCGGATTCCGTGGTTGCTTCGGAGGATTTTTCAGATGAGGATTTCGTCGCTGTTTCGTCCTGCATTGTTCTGGTATTGGCTGTAGCGCTTGCCGGCTTATCGTACACAGGCATTGATATTGCCGTATCAGAGGAACGACATACGCAAGATGTTAAACCAAAAATCAACACAATGAGAAGCGAAACAGCTGCCAAATGTTTTTTTGCCATATCTAAATGATCTCCAAAAATTAATATACACGAATATAGAACTGATGGCTGTTTGCAACATCGTTTTCGGATGTCGGTTTTGCGTAAGTAACAATTCTGTATAGGCCGGTTTCGGTGAATTCATATTTATCCATGCTAATTCTGCTACAATTATATTTCGTTGTGGTTGTATACGCTCCAGAGGGCTTGAATACACGCATCGTCATCTTGTATTGTGTCCCAGTTGCAAAACTCTCGATAGTCTTTTCTGTATTTTGAGCTTGTGGCGGCATCAAAGTTCCTTATAATGCCGAATCATTCTTTTAAGCAAATAGTTTCACTCTCTTGATTAAGACGCGTTTTCAATTATTACTTGAATTAGGTTGCCAGTATCAGAAGTAATTTCTAGGATAATATCGCCATTTTTCTCGTCAATGACCCAATAGGAGAATTCTGTGCAATTTGCGCGCAAGTCTTCTATGGTCGTATTTTCCGGGATTATCGTCATCTGCATATTCATAATCCCGCTCGAAAAAAGCCGGTAAAACGCCAAATTGGTTTCTTGTATTAACTCTGGATCGCTAAGATAGTTCACTGTTAGAAAAAAATACGTTTTGGGTCTCGAAGCATAGCTACAATATACTGTTTCTCTATAGGGTGCGTAGTATAGTAGGTGTCATCTATATTACTTTCCGCCAAGATAAAATTCACAGGTGCCCCAGTTCTTAAAAAATACAACCAATTTTCCAAGGATGATGCCGATGTTATGTAATTTAAATCAGTGTCATCATATGTAAGCATTAACTCCCATGCAATTAGAGCAATTGCTTTATCGTTTCCCGAAAAACTCACATTTTGATTATCGCTGACATAACAAAGGGATTCATGGTTGATAATATACTCAAAACAATACAACGCCAATGGCTCAGTATTGCCCTTGAAATATTCTTCTAAATACTCGTTGTTTAGTAATATTTCCTCAATTCTTCTTACGGAATAATCATGGGGAGATTTTTCTTCAAGCAATACTGAGATATTGCGAACAAACTCCTCGGCATCATTAATAAAAGAACCCTGCCGCATCTTTCCGATATGCTCAGCCAGTGGTGTCTCCACCACCGGCTGAGTTGCCACCTCGACATTTGACGAAATTGCTCTGCAGCCTGACATAACAATTGCATATAGGATAACTGCAAGCATGGCAAGGATCACGCAATAGAAGCGCTTCATTGGAATTAGCTCCAGTCAATTTCTGTAACAACTCTATACCCGCCTGTATATCCGCAATCAAAGTTCAGATCAACGAATGTCGTTGAAGTTGCTGCAGTGTAGTATCCCAAATTGTTTGTAAATACTGTGTACCCACAAATTGAAATGAGATATGGTCTTGTTGCGCCAGCATATCCATCATCAATTGTGAAGCACACTTCATCGCCCTTCGACAGCGTTTTAATTACAGTTCCGGAACTGTTATATAGCTTTGCAGAGGCAAGTAACGTGAACGCAACTCTTTTATGTGTGCTATCAAACGATGCATCCGCGCAATAATTCGCAATGTGAACCCCTGTTGAATATATGGGGAGGCAATCTTCTGTATTGCTTCTGAGATACCAACCTTTCACCAGAGACACCGACGAGCCAGACTGTTTCCAGCCTCGAACTTCATCCCAAGCATAATCTCCAACTGTTACACTGGTTCCTGTAAACAACAATGCCTCGCCAGCAGAACAGGTCATTAGGCGGTCACTGTTTGCTGTTGCGTTTTGATAGATAATCAGCGTTTTTTGATTTGGATAAGCGAAGGTAGAATTGAAAATTTTCACACGATTGTTTGCGGACGTATCCCAATCATTAAGTGTTGCAACCTCATTCTGCTGTTCAAGCGAAAATGTTTCCTGAACCATATTAGCGGCAGGAATATCTGCATTTTCAATTTCAGAAAGGAGTTCAGGGTCGTACTGAACAACAAGCGCATCATAGATATAGAAGACATCATTTTTTGTTTCTTCAGCGAACTCAAAAATATCATCCATGCTGATGTTATCTTGCGTCAAATAATTGTAGGCATGAATGCTTCTGTCTACTGCATCAACAATACAAGAGAAAAATACCTGCGAATGTATGCTTGTACGCTCGATTTTCAGAGCCGATGCATATTCCTCATAGCTGCTAACCGCAGCTGCGTTAAATCCTCGAATGAGAATAATATGCTGCGTCCTTGCTAAATCGACAAGCAACTCTTCGTCAAAGAGTCCTTCCGCGTTTGCGTCAATGACAATTGCGGCATATGGATTTGCGCTTGCAAGTGCAGTGACTTCCTCCATTGTTGTCACAAGGTAAACGCCCACGTCATCATTTACGGGAACTTGTGCAAAAGCAGCATCTGAAACGAAGTAGATAATCGTTTCAACAGAAAAATACTGAGACGCTTTCAGCGGATATTTGTACACGTCGATGCCATTAATACTATAAGCCTGACCATTGACAGACATTTCGCTTCCCAACGCCGGAATAGCCAGCGTGAAGCAAAGAATAATCGCTAGAATGAGTGCCGTGATTTTCTTCATAAGTAACCTCTTGCTTTTTTACGATATGTTTCCTATCGACGTATTACCTTTCTTTGAAATGATCCCCCCTTATTCAATCCTCAAACAATGTATCCACGACCCAAACCGGGAGGAACGACAGATCTTCTCCCAAATCCTCGCGCGTGATGGTCCATACGGACGATTCTCCTGTCTCTGGGTTGAGCGTCAGCTCCTGCACAAGGACCTCTGTGCGCTCATCGGAGGCGGTATATGCAGCCCACCAGATAAAGTCGACGTACACATTCGGATCTCCGGGCGTCGGTTCCTCCGTGCCATATGGCGCATTGTTTAACCGCAGGATCAGCGTATACGAAAACGGCCAGATTTCTTCGTTTTCACGGATGTAGGAAACGATCTGATCTCGTGCAGCAATGAGATCGAAGTCGTAATGGCTGCCCTTGTCCAGAGAGCACAGATAGTTGTCTACCGCATCTTCCCATGTCCCGTGATGATCCATAACCGTATCGATTGCGGCAAAGGAAGCCGGATACTGCGCCTGCAGTCCTGCTGCGTCCGCTTCATGAATGTGTCCGAATGCCCAGATAAACCAGGTCCGGAACCATTCAAGCGGCGTCTCGGCTTCCAGCTCCAGATCTTCCGGCCCAAGCAGACTCCGGAACACCTCAAACGCCATACAGGACAGATCATGATCGCCCCACGCGGTATTCTGAAGACTGAGGCTGTCAAGCCCGCAGTAAAAGCTGCCAATCAGCTGGCTGAGTACTTTCTCTTTTTGCGCCGTGATTATCTCGTATTCCGGGCTGCTTTTCCAGTCATCCAGCGTCTGAAGTGTTTGAAGAACCGCACAAAGATTTTCATAGTCGCCGAGATCCGGAACTGTACTCTGCGGTTCTTGTTCCGCGTGTGATTCTTCCGACAGCGCTTCTTCCGCTTTTTCCGTCGGCTCGGTTATTGTTTCTTCCGTAACTGCCGAATCCGACTCCGGCAGACGGATATCCGTTTGCTCTTGCCGTTTCTGACAGCCCGTCAATACTAGTAGAACGCAGAGCATCGTAAAAAATGTGTGTTTTTTCATTAAGGCCAATCCCCTCGATCAGATCGCTTTGCGCTTACAGATCCCCTAAAATCTTTCTCACAGCTCGAATGACCTTTTCTTTGAATTGCCTAGATGTAATATCCTGAGAATTTTTGGGGAATGGAAGTTCAACAAGTGCAGATCGAGAATTTGCGCTCAAACTTTCAGCATAGTTTGTAATATAACCTTTGTTGGAATTTGATTTATGCAAAAAGAGGAATTCATCAACAAATGGTTGGCTCAGCTGCGCGTCGCCGATAACCATATTCTGCCATCCATGAACATCAAGGAAAGAGATATCGCCATGTTGCTGTGCCAAGTTGTCCAGATAATTTTTAATTGCAGCAGCTTCTATCGCAAGGCAAGACGTATGGCCAGTGTAGTTTCTACGATTCGTTGTTTCGGAAAATCCAATGGGGAAGCATCTATTCATATCAATGCCGCCTGCAGCTTGTATAGAAGCATCGCCGACATTGGCTCGACCTGGTCCGCAGTGTGTATAGCCATGCAAAATGCCATCCGGATTTGCAACGGGAATCACATACAAGGACCAATTAGTTGCCCAGGGCTGGCTGGAGCGGCCTTCCATTTCCTGAATTAGCCCATTTGCAATCTTGACCAATTCAATTCCATCAGCTGCCCATGCATCTTCATATCCATGAATTGCAAATAATGCAATAAGCGCCTTAGAACCGTTTCCGATTCTATATGAGTTAATCGGATGCCCTTTAGGACTGGTGCAAATTAAGGCGGGTGAAATGCCAGTTGTTAGCGTTGGCAATACAATTGGTGATTGCAGAATGAGGCTGCGTTTTGCATAGCTTCGCTTCACTACGTAACCATTTCCTGTGCAGTACTCAATTTCAGCATAGTCTGATTCATATGTTCGTCCTTCAAGAACACTGACCAGCGCTCCCGAATCAATCGATTCATCCTGCTTATATGTTTCACCCGGACCAAAAAACAAATTGATTTTAGATTCTTGGCTACTACCTCGCGCAATATACGACCCTTTTCGTTCACTTAAGATTGCTCCACTGCCACGAATGTCTGTTATAGATTCTTGCGGAATGTAGCCGCGTTTTCTTCCGTACTTAGCATTGAAGTCGATATAATACCACGCACGATTATATTGTCCTCGCTCGATTTGATCCAGAACAACCACATATTCCTTTCCAAAAACAGACGATTCAGCGGGATAGACCAATGAATCATCTGGACCATTGTAGACACTGCACGTTGTCTCTTCTTTTCTTACCTGCCCCAGTTTGCCACGTTTCTTTTCTTCGAGTTTATCGCTTTGTATATAGCCACGTTTTGTTCCATTGCTCGAAGAATACTCGATATACAAGAATCCGGAAGCTGAGTTTTCGATTACTGTGACGCTCTCGCCTGCTGCTACAGTTCCTGCCAGAGCATATGTCGTCATATTAGGGCCAGTATAGACTGTAGCGCTTGCCGTACCATTGCAATCCAAGTAGCCGATCCGCACTGGTTCATTGAGCACGGAGCCGACGCTTGCGTAGTTAGATACTGCATTTTTTGCAACATACCCACGCTTCAGTACACTTCCTGCAATATAGTCAATGCAGAAATAATCCAACTCTTTGAAGATGCATCGAACACCCTCGTCTGCCGAAACACTCCCAATTGAGGCATAAATGTCTGCAGATGGACCAGAGTAGACCGTACAATCGGCGTCCATTTTATGGGGAAAAGAAATAATATTACCAACAGACGTTGCAGGAACATAGCCTCGCTTTCGTCCGGCACTTGTCGCATAATCAATTAACTTAAACGTATTTGACAATATGTTTTCTTCACGAACCGGCATAATAATTTCATCCTCAGCAACACGCCCGATGTTAGAATATAATGTAGACGGTCCTGCAAATACGACTGCATTGGCGCTCATTGTCGCGTATGTAGAAATTAGAGAAACCGAATACGGCGCAACTCCATTTCCGATTCTTGTGAGATTGTCGTCCTGAATATATCCTCTTTTCCTCGTGCCTCCAGCCGAATACTCTGCTTGAAACCAAGCGGTCGAATCGATTACACCATAGGCCACAAGCACACAATATTCATATTGCGATAAACCACCCAGCAGAGCATAACTTGTTTTGGGACCGGCGTACACACTTTTGGCGGTATTTGTACGGGCCAATATTCCTTTAAGGTTTCGCACAATGCTAATTGGAATAAATCCGCGCTTCGCCCCACCACTTGTTGAGTATTCAATATAGTACCAATCGTTGACCGCTGGTAAAAACACAGTGAATGTTTCCGAGTGGGAAATCGTTCCGACACTCGCAAAACCGCTAGAGTTTGGGCCATAATACACAGGAGTTTTTCCCGGTGCAGTGCATACCCCCAAGCAGCCGGAATTGAACATTGCAGCCGTAGGGAGTCCACTCTCGTTTACAAACGATCCAACTGGAACAAATCCGCGTTTTTTCGTAGAGCCTGCCGTATAGGTGATGTAATAATAGTTAAGTTCTTTTGCATGTACTTCAACTGTTTCATTTGCATCAATACTGCCAACGCGACAATAGAGTGTATCACTCGGGCCAAAATACACAATCGTTGATGCCTTTGCTACCGCAGATTTTGACATATGATTCTCCTTTGAATTGAATTAAGGATTACTCCCTTTGCTATATTTATGTCTATAATACGCGAAATGGGGACACAGCGTCCCCAAAATTCTTCACAGATGTTCAGTTGATTACCTAGGACATAAAAAGCGGACAATTGCTTTTACTTAGCAATTGCCCGTTTTTTGATTTAAGCCTAATGTCCCGAAGGGGGATTTATAAGGTGATAGTTTTGGTTGTATGTGTTCTTGAATCGCTGCCGCTTCCATCAGAGGCATAGAACACGACTACTGCATAATAGGATTTGCCCGAAGTGCCCGTATATGTGACGGATGCTGTTTTACGTCCGGTGTCGCTTCCCATAAGATACTCATATCCGTCTGTCGTATAAGAATATGTAGCAACGTTTGTTCCACTGGAGGTATAGATTTTAACCGATTTAATACCGATCGTTTTCATTCGACCAGTCCCAGTGATTGAACAATCCACGTTAATTTTGGTGCCCGAGGAATAAATTACCGCATTATACGACGAAATATAGTCGCTGGCGCGAAGTGTTGCTGCAAAAGCAAAAGATGTAAATAAAGAGCAAATCAGAACAACCGCGATTGCTAAGGTCAGAACTCGTCTACGCATATTACTCTCCTATCGATTGTAAGATTTTAATGATTTCTCCATAAGTTTCAACACCCGCTATGTTGCATTCAATATTGTCAGCAGTCCAAGCCGCAAAATATGCTCCCTTGTTTGTCATGATATAGTACACTGTCCCATTGTATTCATATTGCTTAGGATCAATGGCGTCCTTTTCATACAGTAAATGATCCTGATTCTCGGAAAATACCGTATACAATAGTGTAATCGAAGAATCACCATTCCCTAAAAGACAATAAAGAGACACAGGCTGAGTTACCGCATTGTACTGGACATCCATTTCCACAAAACCATCAGGAATATAACTTGGCAAAATCGTCGTAGGTATGCCGTGCATTTCCATCTCATTGGCAATAGAGGTCAGCGGCGCGGGAATCTCTTTCTTGGAAGAAGGCACAGCTGTTTGTGTGTATTCTGCTGACCTGAAACCAAACGTCTCCTTTGTCCAGCTGGCGATTGCCCCCCATAAGTCAAACCCAAATGCATAAGCAGTTAGAGAGGTTGCCAGCAGAACGGCAATGACTGCCGCAAGGATGCGGGCTGTGCGAAGAACCCATTTGCGTGGACGCGTATTTGAACGCGGTGCGGGCCGGAGGATTTGCGTTTTGTCGGAAGTACCATTCAGCTGTGGCTCATCATCAAAATCAAAGAGCGAGCATCCTTCGCTTGAAGCAAAACGATAATTTTTGTTAAAAGAACTCCAAGCGTGATTGACATCTCCGAAATCAGATGACGGCAGCTCCTGATTGCGCTTTGCGATCACCCCCATAATATATAAAATTGCATCAGTATCGGAGTCTTCGCCGTCTGGGAGCTGAGAGTCCTGACGTAAAATTTCGTTCAATTCCTCCGTGCTCATCTCGTCAAACTTTGAAAAATCTCGATAAAAATGCTCTTTGGATTCCGACATCTCTGTGAACCCCCTTTGTTTTTATATGTACACAATTGGTTTGTTGGGGACATACATTAAAAATCTTTCTCAATTATTTTTTGAAGCTTCTTTTTTGCACGTTGCACACGCTTTTTGCAGGCTTCAACCGTAATTCCCAATTCTTCCGCAGCTTCCAACATAGTATATCGACGAACAACGATATTTACAAGAAGCTGAAAATCTTCTTCTCCTAGAGCATCTGAGTAGGCAACAATGAATTCTGTTGTCTCCACAGTTGTGCTTGCCTGCGGCTCATACGCAGACATCGCCGCAAGTAGTGCATTACTAAGTCTAGCCTCAGTTCGCCGTCTATTACGAATCACATTTTTAAGTGTATTGACGAGCCAACCACGTGGATTTTTACTGCTCATCAATCCATCTGGCTTAATACACGCAATTCGAAAAGTATCTTGTACAACTTCTTCAGCAAGTGCCTTGCTTCCCAGTGCACTCATCGCGTAGATACACAGACGGGTGTACATCTCCCGGTAAAGTCGCTCGATATATTCCTCTTCTTCTTGATTTAAACTCATGTTATATCCTTCTTGGCCAAGAGTCTTGCTCAACACTTTTTATTCCGATTTTGAAAATTCTTCAATACAAAGTTGAACCAAACGTTCTACTGCGATTATAAACGATTCGGGCTTATCCCTCAAGAGTGTCTCGATGTTTCGGATGCGAGCATCAGCTTGGTTTGGGTATATCAGATAATCCACACTTACGCCCAGGCAATTTGCTAGGTCATATAGTACTGAAATACTGACGCCTTTATTTCCGCGTTCGAGATTTGCATAAAATGATGTACTGATACCCACCTTTTCAGCAAGCTGTTCTTGGGTTAATCCATACTGTGTTCACAAACGCTGCAGATTCATTCCGATTATTGTAGCAATTCTCTTGTCCATGTCAACCACTCCTTGCGGAATAATTATATTTTCCGCAAGAGATAGCCGGAATAATCCAAAGGAGTGCATTTTTATTTCCGCCAGAAATATTCTTTAGAGTTTTCAATTAATTGTCCCCATATGCTACAATATGAACATAATTAAGTGGATAGCAAAAGAAAATATAATCGGGTAATCGAAGCAGGATAACGGCATTTCCTTGGAACAGGGCGAGCCACTTATTTTATTGGTACATATGGTAACCGAAATAATCGGTTTCAGCCATATGATTGCGCAACCAAAATGGCCTATGATTATTCTAAAGTGGGCGACAAAAATGTTCAGATTCGGAATTTGGACACCGACGAGGTCTTTACCTACTATCAGGCCGATGTTGGCGCATTGCCCGATGCAATTATCGACATTTGGGGCGAGGACAACATCCGCGAGCTTGCAGGAACCCCGGATGGAGCGCCGACAGATAACGCAAATAATGTGAGATATTACCACGAGCGGTTTTCTGATCAAACAGCCCCTGCCAGATAAAAACGCTTAGAGAGGATATCCGCCTCTGCTCCCGGCAGAGGCGGATGTCCTGCCCTTTTTGAAACAGGAGGAGAGATATGAAAGTAAAGCAATTGATTGCCATTCTTCTTATGCTGCTGCTACTGACGGCGTGTAGCGCAAACACCGACCTTGACCGTCCGGACGAAGCAGGTCCATCGGAACAGACGTCCAACATGGACGCCTCTGCCGCTGAACCGGAAGACGGGGCGGAAAAACCGACGCCGCCAGAGACCGCGACGCCCGAGGAAGCCCCGGACGCAGAACTGGTGGAGACGCTGCTTGTCACTGTGGTAGACAACATCAACGGCGAAAATACGGATGACGGCGTGGAGCTAGTCATCTATGCTTACGATGAACAGTCGCAGGCGTTTCGGGCAATCTTCAAGACGCCAATCGGCCCATATGTGTATCCGGCCAATACGGTGGATTTTGAACACCAGATCGTCTACTACGCGTCTGCACGCCCGGACGAGACATATGACAACCTATATTCGTGTGATTTGAAAACAGGAAATGTCCAGCGGCTGACGGATGGAAAAAATGCGTTTAATGATCTTCTCTTTGTGGATGGCACGCTCTATGCCAATGTGGCTCGGGAGTTCTGCACAACCTGTCAGCCCGCCCGGTTTGACCTTGACAGCCAGACGTTTACCTATCGAAATGAGGCCGACGACGATACGTGGCATCAATCCTTCTCCTATGACGATTACGCAGCCGAATTTTTGATCCTCACTTGCTCGGATGCGGAAATGCGGACACACCGCGTCGCGGCGGAGACACATATCCGGCCTAAAACAATTTCTTTGATCGACGCAACATTTGAGAATGTCACACCTCTGTTTTTTACGGAGGATTTTGAAATCTGTCTGACCCGACGGCTGAATGAAAACACCATTCTGATGACAACAGAGCCACAGATGGTCAGTGGAAAGCGCACACTCAAACGTCTGGACATCACCTCGCAGGAGGTGGAGGATGTGGCAATTCCCGGAATTCAGCAGGTTCATATGTTCTATCCTTCCTTGGACGGCAATACCCTGTATTTCGTCGGCCAGGCGGAGGGCAAGACAATCTGGAACGTTTACCGCTATGCGCTAGACACGCAGGAACTGACGCAGCTCACGTTCCCCAAACAGCCCGACCGGATCATTGACATACAGATCACGCACCAGCCCTGCGGGCCTGATTTTTCACGTGGATGTTGCGTCCTCGAAGACGAAGGCCTAAAAAAATAACCTTTTGGATTACGCACTGACAGAGTGCAGTGTTCCTCAGGCAAAACAAAGAAGACGTAGTCCCGAAACGGACGAATCAATCAGTATCTAATGGAAAATATGGAACCAAATGAATGCCATGAAAGGAAGGACAACTATGAAAAAGAAAATCCGTATTTTTGCCCTACTTTTGGTTGTAGCGATGCTCTTATCGGCATTTGCCTATGCTCATGAAGAAACGGACAGCGCGAAGATTCACTTAACAGGTGAAACGTTGAGCGAAGCCGATGATGTTCAGGCTATCGGCAACCGAGCTATCTTTATTTCTACGCAGAATAAGATTGCCAGCGTTGATGACTCGCAACAAGAATATGTTGCAGAGTACGTGCCAGAATACCAGATTGAATTTGCTATACCATATCAGAACAAAGGCGTCATGATTGGCAGTGAAAAACCGACTATGGTCGCGTGCCCTAACGCATTGTGCAAGGATGAATATGAGCTGTCATGGGAGGGCACGTATGAGTACTTTGATTTGACCACAGGCGCAGTTCGGGCCATCCGTGACCCGAACACATTTTACATTGCGGCAACAAGTGTTGGCCTCACAGATCAGTCAAACTATACAACCACCATAAACGGAAAAAGCATTCCTAACGCGCAATATCCCGCAGGCGGCACATATAGTGGATCAACCAGCACGAGTTTTGGTACAGGTTCGCAATGCCACGGATTTGGGCTCTATATCTATGACTACTTATTTGGAAGCAGTGGTGCAAAATGCTCTCAGGGTTTTGAGTATATCGGAAACTATACTCAAACGCAAATTAAGAACAAACTTCAGTCTTTTGTTCTTGGAACGCTGCTCAGAGTTAGCTACAGCGGCAGCACGTCAGATGAGCATACAATGATTTTGGTTGGCAGAGACAGCACTGGCGTTATCATCTACCATGCAAACTGGCCTGATAACGGCACTGTAGCAATTTCACATGTGACATGGAGTGGATTTGCACAAACGTTCCCCTACTTGGATTTTATTATTTGTCCGCATAATGTGAATGTCTGGAATCCATATTCCTCGACGCAGCACAGAGGAGCATGCACAGCGTGCGGGACTTATCTTTACGGAAGTCACTACGCACAAGTCGGTGGTATGGGGACTTGTCTGGTCTGTGGCTATTACGGAAATATGCCAGGATTGACCAGTACAGGTCATGAGACAGAATGATCGCGAGGTATGTTCTATGATAGGAGTCGTTACTCTGCAGCGAAAAAGTGTGATGTGTCTCCTGCTGCTTGTGATTGCGGTGTTGATGCTGAGCGGTTGCCATCAACAAAGTCGTAGTGCGCAGCTAGATATTGCTGTGCAGCAACCGCCAGGGGTGGAGCAGCCCACTGAGGCACAGCCTACGCCGCAAGCGCGCCCAGCCAAACCGGAACAGGCAGAAGATCCGTCATTTCTCTCTCCTGAAAGCGACGGGGACTACGATCTGGTATTCTTCTTTGCCACAGCGGACATCGGCGATTATGAATTTTCCATCGCCCCCGAGGGCAGCGACGATTGGCAGAAGCTCGACGAGGCGCACTGGCTGGGAACCTGCGGCCAGTCAGAGGAGCACAGCCGGGTGCATCAGCAGCCCTCGCATATTTCAAAGTTCGGATTCCGCTTCGCGGATGAAGCAGACGGACGCTATCAGCTCAGGACTACGACGGTCGGGGTGACGCCCGCTGAGGTGCAGGAGCTATGGTCGCTTGAGATCAAGGATCAGACAACGCTGCTCGTCGTGGGAAGCGACCCGAAGACGGGTAAGCAGCTGCCGGAGCTTCTGCCCATGCGGCGCTGCGCCGACTGCCCGCAAAGCTGGTTTTTCCAGGAGGGCGATCCCGCCGAAGCGGGGCCGGAGGTCATCGACTGCTGCTATGTTGCCCTGCCGAACGAGGAGGCGGCCAGCTATTTCCTTGCCCCGGAGGGCTGCGAGGATTGGATTGCCGTGAGCGCGGAGGCAAGCGATGGCCTGTGTGAAAACGAGAAAATCCACGGCGAAAGCTACCGTCTGCTTCGCGTTCCCCTTGACGCAGACGCGGAAGGTACGCGCTATCAGCTTCATCGGGAAGAAACCAACAAAGTCACGGCCACATGGCACGACATTTGCATCACGGACGATCACACCCTGCTTCGGGTGTACAGACAGCCGGGATCAGCGGCGTGGCAGTCTGCCTGGTGCGCGGGGGAAGAACTGCTGCTGGTGGAAAGCTTCGCCCGCTGCGGCGAATGCCCGAAAAACTGGCCGGAGGGACGCCGTCAGAAATGCGGCACCACCGCCCTGAGCGCAAACGCAGACGCCCCTGTTGGAGAAAGCGTCTGCGGAGATCTGGAATTCTACTTTGGCGCGGACAATGTGGGCTGGTACGAGTTCTCCATCGCGCCGGAGGGAAGCGATGCGTGGGTCAAGCTGGATGACGTGTGTATAGATCGCGGCTGGAGCGCGGACGGTTACGTCTGTCCGTCTAAGTATGGCGTCCGATTTGAAGAAGGCAGCGGGCTGTATCAGCTCCGCGCCACTGTCAAGGCCCCGCTGCCGTTTGCAATATCGAACATCTGGCACAACCTGCCGCTGCAGCCGGAGGGGGCGCTTCTGTATGTGGCCTGCCCGCCCGGAACGGAGCAGTGGCAGGAAGCGATTGCTGCGACACAGGCCGTGATCGTAACGCAAATGGAGCCGGAGGGATTGAGGGAATAAGCTATAAGAATTCCATCGCATAAAGCAGGAGGAAAAAATGAAAACAAAGCAACGATATTTTGTTTTTAGTTTTCCTGCTGTCGGCACTGTCACCTGCTGTGGCTGCATCAAATGGAAACGCAACTGACACGGAAGTGCAGATAGATCAAACGGAAAACGTAGTTTGTTATGAGACGTTCTTTCAGTAGATTCTATATTTTAATGAAGATAACTATGTACTTGAGAACATACTTTCGCATGAAGAAATCGCTGGGATGGATCTATTTGAAGTGATAGATGGAGATTTGTACTAGCTGTGACTCAGACGTGCATTGTTGCAAAAAACGTACGTCCTGTCAGAACGGGCAGCATGGTTCTCCCGGTGGGATACATTGCTTTGTGCAATGTGTCTCACCGTAGTTTTTATGCTTTAAACAAATTCGGACTTGCCACTGCTGTAAATCCCGCCGAACCAGTAATAACCACGCCGTTCGCACCGCCGCTGCAATGGACGATCAGCAGATTGCCGTCTGCGTCTGTGCCTCCAGCGATGCCGACGTGGGAATCATCCGGATAAAAGACCAGATCGCCGGGTTGGGCTTCGCCCCAAGGAATATCCGTGCAGTAGCTGTGCTGCATGGCCGCGCCGCCGCGTCAGCAAGTTTTTCCCGGTGACAGTGGCGCTGGTGTTTGGAAGCAATATGCTGGTGAAGCTGTCTCCGACGCTGACCCTGTCCCGCGGCTCGGCCAAGACAACATCCGCCATTGAAGAACGGATCAGTCGTTCGCCCTACAAGGAGATGGACATTTTTAGAAAATCCGTGCTTCCAGGCTCCATGGGCTGCGGCTTTACATACGGCGATGCCTATGAGAATGCCAGTGGGCAATTGACGCTGACGTATAAAATGCCCCTTGAGCTGTAGAGACGCCTCAGATAACACATTTGCTGCCGTGAATGTAAAATCAAACTGCTATGAGATTATGAAGACACCGTATAAAGAGAAGGAGCAGAATCCCTGTTGGTTCAAGGGGCGTTTACACGTTGCACTTTCTCCGCTCGTTGCAGCAAGCGATTTCCGCTGCTTGCGAAAATTGCACTGCACTTCTCTTCAACGCTAATCCTTATTCCCAGAGAATCATGCATTGGAGAGACACTGCTTCATACAAACATTACAAAGCGTGGCGTTCTTATTTGAGGACTCTCCTGATAGCGTCAGCGAATGGCTATAGTCGAGGCGCTATTGAGAAAAAGCAAAGGGATGAAGGAAAAATAGGTAGGCAGACTACCCGTGACTATATACTTACAGTTAACAGACTCAATTTCTTGACACGAAAGGTAAGCGGCTAACCATATTGTAAAACAAAATGGGCTGCAGCAAGATGCGGCTATTTTCTCAAGACAAGATGGTTTGCTTCGTATTTTTTTACAGCGGCCAATGGCGCAGGTTTGTTTTTGATAACAGAACTGCGCCATTGGCCGTTTTTTACCAGCCTCGCGCCCCTCCGCTTTTGAAATTTTGGTTTTCTCAAAATTTCAGAAGAATGGAGGAATCCGTATGGGATTCAACTGTGCAGCAGAGAAAGCAAAATTTGATCGTGAATGGGCAAAACTGCGAAAAGAATACGCCAACGCAGGAATGAGCGAAAAAAGCATTCAAAAAATATATGAGTATGACTGGCACTGCTTCTGCCGGAATCGTGCGTATGAACGCAGGGCAACGAAAATGCCGTCAATAGAAATTGATGGTCCAGACGATGATCGGCGTTCTGCCCTATTTAGAAAAAGCGGGGTCATGTCTACCACCTTTGATGAAACTGGTTTTCAAAACCGCTATGCATGGGTCGACACATTGGAAGATGCGCGATTACTTCGCGCCATTATGAAATTAAACAAAAAGGACTTGGAATTGCTTACCTATGTCACACTTGAGGGACATGGTCAAGAAGAGCTTGCGCGAAGATGGGGGTGTACCCAGGCAGCAGTTGCTATCCGTATGAAAAAATTAAAAAAATTTTTCAAACGACCTTATAAAAAAGCCGTTCCCGTGGCCTATGCATTGAGGGGACATTTTCAGTCCGCCTCGTGCAGCTTGAAAAGTACATATCCAGCGACTGAATGACATCAAGCGGATGAGCCAGAAATGGAACAGCGATGCGGAGGATGCGCGAAGACCACCTGTACAGATTTTCTGTATAAAGACGGCCCAAGAAGGTGACGAGCGGTACCCATCCATCCAAAAGCAGCTTTGGCAAGCTGCCTCGCAATGATCTTGTCCGCGGACAATGGTACTCCTGCCCAGCCACAACGGAACGTAATGGGGGCAGCTCGGAGAGATCCTCGGAGGGGTGCAGACCCGTGAGCAGCGCCAGCTGCCGTTCAGTAGCTGCCTTGGCTCCGGGAAGAAGCGTCGAACAGGAGCGAGCATCAAAATTTCAAAAGCAGGGGCGGCTCTGCGCAATCAGAGCCGCCCCGTGGCTGAAGGAGAATCTTATGAATCCAAACATTGATTTTTTAGGAATCTGTCAGCTTCTGAAAGCGCTCCGAACGGTCGGATTTTCTGAGACTGAGATCAAAAAGATCGCGCGTCGGATCGCTGTCGAGCTTGGTGCAAATTTCACACTTTACGCTTGATTTTTCTCCGTTTTGGTTATAGCTATTACGCCCTTGGTGTGGTAGTGTGTGTTGCTGCAGAGGGAGGTGAACA
>OHFG01000588.1_pt1 | contig 24977 bp, 24 predicted proteins | sample 1567411 | NCBI WGS metagenome assembly OHFG01 (sample SAMEA3879563, study PRJEB24766) | human gut metagenome | biome: human-associated habitat; feature: feces | place: USA | collected 1985/1987
TCCAAGGTCGAAGTGATGGAATGTATTGGTGATACGATTACCAAAATGATTGGTAAGAGAATGATGTATTGTGATTTAGTGAGGTGATTTTTAAAAATTGAGGATAAGTAAGTTTATGAAATTTAAAACAATGAAAAATCTAAAGGGGATACTCCATGTTTTCTGCAAACATTATTGTAAACCACATAATCTTTTACATCTAAAAAAATATCCTCAAAATTACTTGGGAGATGTAAAAGATCTTCAAGTATCCACTGATGAGCTGCTTTTTTCCAAACATCAGTTAAAACTGATGATAGTAAAGCAACTGCAACAAAAATTGAAAAGTTTGAATCAGGATATCGTTTTTCCTTTTTTAGAAAATAATTCTGAGCAAAGTGTAGACGAATATATAGATCTTCTTCTTCAGCATCTGGAAAAACAAAAGATGAATGATTTAAAAGATACGATTCAAAAAAATCTACAATGTCATCATCTGGCAGATTGTTTATTAGGTTATAGATAGTTTTGCCGTTTAGATTTTTATAATTTCTTTTTTTAAAATTTATATCTAGAACATTTAGTATGTTATTTATTATTTCAGATAAATCTTTGAAATGAAACTGATAATTTTTCTCATAGCACTTCATAAGAGCTTTTCATAACTCATTTTGCTATAAAAGGTCAAGACTCAACTTTTCTAAATAAATTCAAAAACTCTAATTTGAGTGATTTACAGACCATTAGAACCCCAATGAAGGTCAAATACCTTTCCCCTGTTTAGAGTCTACACGTCTCAGAGAACTCTATCAGAAGTCAAGACTCCAATTCCCTCACAAGATCATCTAATTTGATATTGAGTAGTTTACAAAGAGATAATACTTCCAAAAAGGTCAAATACCGTTCTCCTGTCTCATATTTGGAAACGAATGACTGAGGAAGATTACACATCTCGGAAAGTTCTACTTGAGACAGTCCCATTTTCTTACGCTTCATTCTTAGGAATGAACGCAATTTTTCCTCTTGGAGACTATCCCTCTTCCTGAGCATTTTCTGAGGATAACCTATCTTCAAAAATAACCCGAATTAGGATATTTTGTTGTTTACAATCAGTTTCTATCTCGTATGATGCGGATGAGTTCCCATTCCGGGGATTCATCAAAACGAGATAAGAACTATGAAGACATTATTACTTGGAATACTGGGCGCAACACTTCTGTGCAGTTGCGGAACAATGGGACCTATCGGCGTCGTCTATTCGGATGTCAACAAGCCTGTACATGCGACATCCGCTGGCGGCATCAGAACTGGTCAATCTGAATCTAAATCCTATTGCGGATTGGTTGCCCTGGGAGACTCCTCCATTGAAGCGGCCAAAAAGAACGGAGGCATCAAGACTGTCTCGGCGGTAGATACCAAGGTCTATAGTATCTTGGGTATCTATAACAAGTATACAACTACCGTTTCTGGAAACTAAAACAATATACCTGAATGGGATAATCATCCCATTCAGATATTTATGATTAATAAGTTATGTCTGCGGTTAGTACATGCCTCAGGAAGTACGCCACGTTCTCTGGACGCGCCACCCGCCATGAGTTCTGGATGTTTTACTTGTTTATGAACATCGTCCTTTATGTTCCTTTATTGATAGGACTTTCACTTTTGACAGACGATTCCACTGCCGGGGCCGGCATATTCTTCATCGTTATTTCTATTATTTTGACGATCGGATTAGTGATTCCCCATTTGGCGGTCTGCGTTCGTCGTCTCCATGATATTGGACAAAGTGGAAGTTACCTGTTAATGAGTCTTATTCCTTTTGCGGGTCCCATCATCATGTTGGTGGCATTCGCCAAGGATAGTCAACCAGGGAAAAATCAATATGGAATCTCAGAGAAATACCCGAAATCATGATTAGTTCAGCGGTACAAGACGGTTTGTATGTTCGCGCCATCGGTACGGATGGTTCAACCTTATATACCAGAAAAGGAGAACTCCTTGGTTTTACCTCTGTTTCGGTAACGGTCAGAGATGGAAATACCATTTATATATGCGGACCAGACGGAAGAACCCAATCAACCAGAAGTTATCAAGGAGGAAGAACCACTTATGATGATTTACTGGAAGCGGAAAAGAACAGACCAAGCATTAAATGGTCAAAAGGAGTATTTATTTGTTATCTACTTTTTGGATGGTTGATCAAAATAGGGGCGGTGTATAGACTATATCAATCATTGGGTAAAACATACCTTACAGTTGGAGAAGGAGGAAGCGAACTTGGTATCGTGAGATGGAAAGATGTAGGTATCTGGTTGATGTCCGTTATCTTTTGGATAGGTTGTTTTTGGTGTTACTATGAGTTCAAAGATTGGACGAATTGAAACTTTATTCATATTAATGAATTAATAGACAGCATATTATGGAAACCGCTGACTAGATATTCTAGTCAGCGTTTTTTTGATTTGGTTTTTTTAAATGGAGATAAATAATTTTATGAATGAGAATAAAAAATTACCACCTTTATGGAAACAAAAGATAATGTGGAATTTATCTAAATTACTTAATGTTAATATAAGGATTTATACTAATAGAAAGTATGAGCCTCGTTGTGATTAGATATTAAAACCAAAAGCAGTTTTAGTCCATTCATTAAAAATAGCTCTCATTTCTTTTGTGAAACAGAATATTTCACTTTGTTTATCAACAGATGAAATAAAACACCAAAAGTTTTTAGTGGCTACTCCTTCATTTGTTATTGTATCTTTCAGTTTGTTCATTATCTCTTTTTCTGTTTCAGAAGAGAATATAAGGCAAGATGAGTCAAGTATATCTATATAACAACCATTGTCGCGATATGTTTCAAAAACTGTATCGATGGCATTCCATATAGCATTGTATTCTTCACTGTTTTTTGTGCCTTTTATGTCAAAAGAAACATGATAGATATGTGGTTTTGTATACATGATAATATGTATACAAAATTTCCAAAGCATGTCAAGAATTTTTTACCTGATAGAAAAAGAAGAGGTGATCTGTTGGATGGTTAGTCAAGTATGTAGGTCCCAAAAAAAAGTAATGGATATAACTCCCGATTCCCTTGGATTGGAAAAAAACGCTGGGCGATATCCACCCCCTCTCTGTCCGATGATGGAACTCTGCTGGCGGTTACATTCATTTATGCAGGAAGGTTTGTCGCACCTTGGAACTTTAAAACGGCAGTCGCCTTCATCAATACAAAAGACAAAAAGGTGACAGGGAGACATATTTTATCAGGATCCCATCGATTAACATTTTGCTTTTCAAATGATAAAAGTAAAATAGCCATATGGGAAAGCGGTAAAAAAACAATTCATATCTTCAATTTTCAGTAGGAAGCCGGTTTCAGACCGGAAATATCATATAGACAACAAGAGCATTCCAAAATATTTGGATTTGGAACGCCCTTACTGTCATCCTGCGGGCTTCCCGGTTAGGAGTTACATTAACACCAGGAGATGATATTCCTACGTTCAGTGTCGGTTTTTCAAAACTGACGATATTGAAAGTACCTTTTTTCACCCTTTCTGCATCGGGTGAATTGGAAACAGCAGGAAGATGATAAATGCAAGGGCTCACTTCATATAAAGTCGGGGGAAATACTGAAGGGATTGACTCTAAATGGGACGTTCAGCGACAACTGGGAAGATGGCTTCAGCCAGGAGCGGTATGTTCCATCTGTAGGCTTGAATTATACAACCAAGATCGCTCAAAGTTTAAGCTTTGACGCGTCTGTTACATTACAGGATCTTTCACCCAATCCTCTCAAAGCTGCCTGTTTAGCTTCACTTAAATCATCTGGTTCTAGCCAAGACGGTAAAATACGTTACCATGCCTTATTAAGCGTAAATCAGGATATCGTACCAAAAGTACCGCCTGCCTTCATAAAAATTGAAGGAGGCGTAGAGTATAAACCGTATGACAACGTATCTTTTTACTTGAAGGGAGAAGAAAAAATAACAGAAAAAGACTCCGACGGGGTATTTTCTGCAGGAGTACGTATTGATTTTTAATTTCCAGAATATCACTGTATGAAAGCATCTATCATGATCTTATTGGTAATCTCATTTTGTATGAGCCAATTTTCTCTGGCCGCACAGCCTGTACACGTAAAAGTCCAAGAAATCCCGCCCAAGAAGGCTCAATCGGAAAAGCCTGCCTATTCTCCAGAACATATCCGAGAATTGGAAATAAAGGCAGCACAAGGAGACCCGTCTGCCCAATCTTCCCTGGCCACCTGCTATGGAAGAGGAAATGGCATCCCAAAAGATTATGATAAAGAGTTCTTCTGGGCTGAAAAAGCAGCTCAACAAAATGACCCTCATGCTTATTTCACTCTTTTTACTTGCTATTATCAAGGATTCGGTTGCCAAAAGGACATGCAAAAAGCCATCGAAGCCCTGAAAAAAGGTGCTTCATCAGGAGATGCAGATTGTCAGTATAACCTGGCCTATTTTACCTATCATGGAAAATTGGGAATCAAAAAAGATATGGAAAAGGCTCTTGAACTTGCTCGCCAATCTTCCCGGCAAGGCCATGCAGACGCCCTGAAACTCTTATCTCTGGCTTACATCAATGGAGAAGGAGTTGAAAGGAATATACATCTTGCTTTGAAATATCTGGAGCAGGCAGCCAAGGAATCAAAGGATCCTGAATACTACACGGAGATGGGTAATTTCTATCTTTTATTGTGCAAAAAAGATAATCCTCTGGCAAGCATGGAGAAAGCCGAACAATGCTTCAGCCACGCAGCCAAAATGGGAAATGTTCAAGCTACAAAAAAATACGCGCAAATACAACAATTGCGAACTGATGCCAGCCAATTGAAGCAGCAGATGCAGCCGGGAGACAGGGACGCACTGTTAAGGCTGGGGCAACTCTATATTCACGGCATTGAGGGAGCTCCTCTGGATAAAAAGGAAGGATACCGCTTTATCCTTGAAGCTGCGAATCTGGATTCTCCGGAAGCCCAGTATTTACTCGGCAAAGCATATGAATCCGGCAGTGGCGTCAAAAAAGACGCAGAGCAGGCCGTTCGCTGGCTGCGGAAAAGCGCTGCCCAACACCATGCCGGAGCTCAAAACGAATGGGTTTTATATACTTAAGTTCAGACTCACGGAACTGTTTTATTCTTCTTGCTTTTGCCCCTTTTAAACGTCCTGCATGAGTGATTTTTAGATAACGAATTCCAATTTCCGCGAGCATGGCTTCCCATCCTTCTCCATTGGCAGATTCTAGGAAAGCAATAAGTTTGCCGCCTGTGTTCCGGTTCTCGTGTAAACGCGGAGAAAAGGTGATGGATTGTTAGACTAAAGTTAAGTATATAATTCCCAAACGAATTGGGGCTTCTCTACATCCAAGGAGAAGGCGTGGAACGCAATGAGCACGCAGCGTTCAAACATTGGAAAGCAAGCGCCATGCAGAACCATTCCCTTGCCCAGTATAATCTCGCGCGCCTTTACATGCAGGGACTGGGCGTAGAAAAAATTACAAGGAAGCGGCCAAATGGTTCCAGTCAAGTGCGCAGCAAGGCCAACAGGAAGCTTTGTTCCTTCTGGGACAGCTATACCTGACGGGGGGCCGGGCATGGAAAAAGATGAAAAGAATACTCTTAAATGGTTACTACTCAGTGCTGAACAGAAAAATCCGGATTCCATGTGCATCCTGGGAGAATTGTACATGAATGGAACGCCGGGATTGGAAAAGAACTGGAAGGAAGCGGAAAAATGGTTTCAACTCAGCGCCAGGCATGGAAATAAAAAAGCAATTCCCTTTTTGCGGTATCTGTATATGACGGGAGGACCGGGGCTCGAAAAAATTATGGAGAAGCGGTCAAATGGATACAGCCGCTGGCAGACGAAGGAGACCGGGAATCCCTTGATCTTTTGGGACAATTGTACATGCTTGGCGGCCCCGGACTTGAGAAGGATTACGGGAAAGCAGCCAAATACCTGACTATCCGGGCTGAACAGGGAGATACATCCAACTTGCTCAATTTAGGCAATTTATATGTTCTGGGAGGAAACAACCTCCAACAGGATTTTGAAAAAGCACGGGAATGGTGGATCAAAAGCGCTTTGCTAAATGAGATTGATGCTCAAAAAAATTTAGGAGCACTGTATTTTAATGGAGATTCCGTCCAAAAAGATTATCGGGAGGCGGCCAAATGGTTCCTCCAGGCAGCCCCGGCAGGGAGATGCGGACGCCCAATACTCTTTGGGATTGATCTATGATCAAGGAGGCCATGGAATCGAACCAGACCGGAAGGAAGCGTTGACATGGTACCTCAAAGCTGCCGAACAGGGCCATGAAGAGGCCAGACAGAAACTCAACAAGGCAGATAGCAGGGCAACCGCAAAGTAGAAAGAAGAGCCTTCTTCCTGCCTGAAAAATCAGGTGTCAAAACCGCCCCCATCTTCATGGATTTCCTTCATTGCCGCATTGATGAGGTTCCGGGTTTTCACTCCGGGGAGCACGTTCAAGTCCATACGGTTCATGGCGTAGCCGAAGGACAGATCGTATTCCGGGTCGGCATAGGCATGGGAGCCGCCCGCCCCCGCATGGCCGAAGCCCCCGAAACCGAATAGATGGCGCAGCTTGCGGCCCGTGGAAAGGTCCACGGGGTCGTGCATGAATCCGCAGGAAAAGGCGGTAGGCGTTTTCAGGGTCAGGTCCGGCCCGTCAACCACCATTTCTTTCATCCAGCCACGCACGGTTTTCGGGAATACCTCCAGTTCATCCAGACCCAGGCAGGCTTGGTAAAATTGAGCCATGCCACGGGCGGAAGCCACCCCGCCGAAGGCAGGCATCCCGGAAGTCCACGCTGCGGGAGTGTTCATCTGGCGCACGCTGTTCAGGCCAATCAGGGTGTTGAACGCACGGTTCACGGGCGTACCTTTTTTCATGTATTCCAGATAGAACGGGGTTCCCATGTTGGACATGTCCATTTTGCCGGGGTAAAGGACAACCACCCGGCTGAATTCTGATTCCGGCAGTCTGATGAAGAAGTCCAGATTCAAGGGGCGGCGGATGTATTCATCCCAGTATGCCCAAAGACGCTCCCCGGTCAGGCGGATCATGAGTTCGTCCAGCATGACGCCGTAGGTATGCGGATGGTAGCCGTGTTCGGGAGGCTGCCACGCGGGAGTGGTTTCCTCCAGGGCGCGCACGCAGTCTTCATGGTCGAATACATCAGCTTGACGGGAGAAAGCGGCCAAACCGCACTGGTGGGACATCATCTGAGCAATCGTAGCATACGGCAGCGGGAATTCCGGCCACAGTTCCCCCATGCTCATCTCCGGGGAGGCTCCCTGCTGGTACAGAGCCAGCAGCAGGGCTGCGGAAGCGGGTCCCTTGGTCGCGGAGTAAACGGGGACCAGGGAATGTCCCGTCCACGGGCGCGTTTCATCCGCCACGGCAAATCCGGAGTGCAGGGAAACAATTTCCCGCCCCTCCTTCCAAATGGAAACGGATGCCCCCAATTCCCCGTAATCACGGAAGTTTTTTTCAAATGCTTCAATTATGTGCCGCTCGCCTTTCATTCCTCTCAACCGGACAGGAACAGCTTCCCCGCCTTGGTGGAAAAGTTTACTCCCCACTGCCTGGGAAGGCAAGTCCGGCACGATTCATATCCCATCCACGCCTTCACACCTTCCGCAGGATGATTCAGGAAAAATTCTTCCGCCGGACTGCCCGCCGGAAGGAAAGAGGCCTTATTTCCTCCTCTTCCCGGGAGGGAACAGAGCACAATGCCTTTTTCACCGTCAGCTTTAGGGAACATCGCTTTTGTGCGCAGCCAAGTATTCCCGCGTTCCCGTTTCATCCGATCCTCCTTCAATTCATTCAGGGAGAAGTTGATACGGAACAGATTCATGACGAATACATAAAAACACGAGATCAGCAAAAGGCCCACCTATACCCCCATGCCGATGACGACCACTGTACCGTTGGCGTTTCATGTCAGCACTCCGTAACCGGAGGAGATCATCAGCGAAATGCAGCCCGGAATGGAAACCAGGGAAGCCATCAGAATGGGCCGCAGGCTCAGAAGGGCGATCGCCGGAGGGACTTCCATCAGGCCTTTGTCGCGCTGCATTTCCAGATTGGCAAATTCCACGATCAGGATGGCATTTTGGCCGCCCACCCCGCCAGCATCCCCAGGCCAATCTGTGCACAGGGTGCCATCTCCAGGCTCAACCTGGAGAGGGTGTCCGGCGTGAACTCCGGCACAGGAAACCGGCATAAGGTGGAGATGAGAACGACAAGAACGGCAATCGAAGGAATAAGCGTGGCACGCCGGTTCTATAGGAAGATGTACACAAGGAGCGCCACAAGGGCGACAACTATAATGCATATGCGACTAGTCCTCTTCCCGGCAGGCGCCACTTCCCGGCATTCCATGAAAGAACACGGAGTCAGGGGTTACGGAAAGCGTCCAATACCATAAGAAGGCGGGACGGAAAACAAAACCCCGTTCCGGAAGGAAAAATCTCCGGAAAGAGCGCCCCCTATATCGGAACGGCCTACCTTTTTAAAGGGGAAGCGGAAAGTTTTTGCTATCCATCAACTATTAACTTTTAACTACCACTTTCAACTCAGCGCAAGTACGTACAGCCGGACGCCTTCCACCCTGAATTTGATTTCCCAGCCGGAGAAGGAAAGGCCGTATACCCGTTCCGGGTCGTCCTGGTACTGCGGCCGCGGGTCAAGGGAGAGCGTATCCTTCAGCGCCGCCAGTTCCTCCGGAGGAACGGAGGCGGCCAGCTCCAGCGGAATTTCCACTTTCAGCCGCTGAAAGGGGGAGGACGTGAATCCTCCGGAAGCCTCCGGGATGCAGTCCGCCTGCGGCACGTAGGGCTTGATGTCCAGAATGGGCGTGCCATTCACCAAGTCCACGCCGGAGAGGTGCAGCACAGGACCGTCCCGGGAATGCATTTCCACCCTGTCCAGCCTGACGGCGGACAGTCCTATGGGATTGGGACGGTACGGGGCGCGCGTGGCGAAGACCCCCATGCGCACATTACCGCCCAGGCGGGGAGGCCGAACCGTCGGACTCCAGCCTTCCCTCAGGTTTTCACTGAATATCCAAAGCAGCCACAAATGGGAGAATCCGTCCAGTCCCCGCACGGATTCAGGATTCCGGAATTGCGGCTCAAACACCAGCCGTGCACGGGCACCGGGCACCAGCCCGCTCTGACGCGGAACGCCGAATTTTTCCGGATAACAGGTGCTGACGCGGGCAACAGGCTGCAAGGGCAGTTTAGTTAATAGTTGATAGACGACAAAAACTCTCCGCTTCCCTTTAAAAGAGGTAGGTTTGCTCTCCGAAGACTACGGCTTCCACTTTTCCCTGGAGCGTTTTGCCCAGGAAGGGAGTGTTGCGGGCGCGACTGCGCAACGTTTCGTCCGTGACGGGCGTCTCTCCTTCCGGATCAAATACCACCAGATTGGCCGGGACGCCTTCCTCCAGGGAAACGGGGGGGAGCCCCATGAGCCTGCGGGGGGCGTCGCTGCAAGCGCGGACAACCGTTTCCCAGGACATTCTGCCGGTCTTCACCAGATATTGGTAGATGGCCGGCAGGAAGGTATCCAGGGAAATCATGCCCTGCGGGGCTACCACGAAGTCCTGAAGCTTGGAGAACGGCGTGCAGGGGGTGTGGTCGGAGACGATGCAATCGATGGTGCCGTCATTCACGGCTTCAATCAGGGCGTCCACGTCCTTCCGGTCGCGCAGGGGCGGCACGGTTTTGTAGTTGGTATCATAACAGCCCACGTCTTCATGCGTGAAGAGGAGATGATGCAAGGACACCTCCGCGCTCAGTCCGGCCGTTTCCGGCTTGCAGCGGCGCAGAATGTCCGCGCTTCCGGCGGTGGAGACGGTCTGCACGTGCAGGGAGTTGCCCGTGTCCACGGAAAGGCGGATGATCGTTTCCAGGCCGATTTCCTCCGCGCACGACGGGGAGCCCGTCAGCCCCAGGCGGTAGGAGGTGGTGCCGGGGTGCATGGCAGCCCTGGCCGTGAGGGCTGGAACATCCCCGCGCAGGGCAAAGGTGAGGTTCAGGTTGCTGGCATACTGCATGGCGCGGTACAGCAGCAGCATGTTGTCCGGTGCTCGATCGCCGTCCGTGATAAAACGCACGCCTTTCGCCCGCAGGGAGTCGTAGGAGGCCTGCTCTTCTCCGCCGTCTCCCTTGGTCAGGCAGCCGGAGGGGATGACGTCCACCAAAGCGTCCGTGCGGCAGATTTCCATGAAGGTGGTGATCTGCGCGGCATTGTCCATCACGGGGGCGGTATCCGGCATGGCCATCAGTCCGGTCACGCCGCCGTGGAGGGCCGCCGCCGTTGCCGTGGCAATGCGTTCCTTGTCTTCCCGTCCGGGCTGGCACAGGTGGGCGTGAATGTCAAACAGGCCGGGAAGAACCAGTTTGCCGGCAGCATCAATGACTGTTTCAGCAGAGTCTGCGGAAAGAGTTCCGGCAGGGGCCTTCCCGGAAATCACCCCGCCGGAAATCAGAATATCCGCCGGACAGGAGCCGGACGCCATCCGGGCATTGCGAATAAGTACGGAAGTTTTCATGAAGGATCAATGCTGGGTTTGGGGAGTGAGATGGTACAGGATGGACATGCGGCAGGCGATTCCGTTTTCCACCTGGCGGTTGATCAGACAGCGCTCATAGTCCATTGCCAGGTCGCAGATTTCCACACCGCGGTTAACCGGGCCGGGATGCATGATGTACAGCCCTTCATCGGAGATGCGTTTCAGCCGCTCCTCCGTGACACCGTATATTTTGTTGTACTCGCGCGCGCTGGGGAAGAAGGGGGCGTCCTGCCGCTCTTTCTGAACCCGAAGCAGATAGATGACGTCCGGCTTCCAGGCAAAGGCCTCGTTGAAATCGGAAAAGCGGGGAATGCCGGAATATTCCGTGCGCGGCACCAGGGAGCCCGGTCCCAGGTAGGCCACTTCCATCCCCAGCCTTTTCATCAGGATGGAGGTAGAACGCGCCACGCGGGAATGCAGGATATCCCCAACGATCAGTACCCGCCTGCCCCGGACGTCCGGAAACATTTCCCGGATGGTGAAGGAGTCCAGCAAGGCCTGGGAGGGGTGCGCATGCGCCCCGTCCCCGGCATTGACCACGCTGGCGTTCGTATGGCGGGCGATCACGTTCGGAAGGCCGCTGTTGTAGTGGCGCACGATGACGTAATCCACCTTCATGGCCTGGAGCGTGGCGATCGTGTCCTGGACGGATTCCCCTTTCACCACGGAGGAGGTAGATACGGTGAAGTTGGTCACGTCCGCAGACAGGCGTTCCGCCGCCACCTCAAAGGAGGAGCGGGTGCGAGTGCTGGGTTCATAAAAAAGCGTCAAAACGGACTTCCCTTTCAGGGCAGGCACCTTTTTGACGCTTTTGGTGAAGAGCTCTTTCATCGGTCCGGCCGAATCCAGCAGCGTATGGATTTCCTCGTCGGTCAACGAGGAGATGTTGAGTAGGTCCTTGCGGGGATTCATGAAAGTCAGGGAATGGGTTGAAACTGTCTATTTGCCGGAGATGACCACCCGGTCCACGCCGTCGGCCTCCTTCATGCTGACGACGACCTTGGCTCCAGCGTGGTCCAGCACGTGGCCCGTGTAATCCGGCTGGATGGGGACTTCCCGGCCGCCGCGGTCAATCAGGCAGGCCAGTTCAATGCGTGCCGGGCGGCCGTAGTCGAACAGAGCGTTCAGAGCCGCGCGGATGGTGCGGCCCGTGTACAGCACGTCGTCCACCAGTACCACCCTCATGTCGTCCGTGGAAAAGGGCAGATTGGAGGAGCGGAGGGAGGGGCGCGCCTCCAGCTTGAAGATGTCGTCCCGGTACAGGGAGATGTCAATGGCGCCGTACTGGGCGTCCACGCCCAGTTCCTTGACCTTGTCCACCAGCCGCCGGGCGATGATGTCCCCCTGGCTGAGGAGGCCGACAATGGCGAGCGGTTCCCCGGCGCAGCGGGCCACGATGCCGTGGGCCATCCGCTCCAGCGCGCGGGAAATTTCCTGCTCGTCCAACACGATTTCCTGTGACGGAGGAGAAGTCATCAGCCGGAAGGGGAAAGAGTGGATACTTACAGCCCCGCCAGCTTCAGAATGCGGTGAGCGGCCATGGCGGCGTTCACGGGAGTCTTCTTGTGCAGGCCTACCGTCGTGCAGGGCACGCCGCCCGGGCACTGGGCAATCGCCAGCAGGGCGTCAATGCCGTTCAGGGGGCCTCCGGGAACCGGTACGCCGATGACCGGCAGGGAGCAGCTCATGACGACCACTCCGGGAAGGGCGGCGGACAGGCCGGCCACGGCCAGGATGACGGCCTTTTCCCCGCTGGCTTCCAGGTCCTCCAGGAATTTGATGAGCTGCGGAAGGTCGCGGTGGGCGGACAAAACCGTTTCTTCATAAGGGACTCCTTCCTGTGCGAAATATTCGCGGGCGGGTTCCATAAAGGGCTTATCATTCGGGCTGCCGTAGATGACGATTACTTTCATGGCTGTGCGTGCGGTTGTGAAACTTTCAGATTATGGCCCCAAGCCCCCTGCCCTGGCAAGACTTAACCTGAAAAAAACGGCTCCGCGGATGGAGATTCCATTCCTGCAGGAGATCATGATAGATCACGGGAATCAGGAGAAAGGATCGTCCTGCTCCTCATCTTCATCTCCATATAATCCGAAAACATACCACAGCAGCGTATTATAACCGTTTTCCCCGTCATCCTCCCAGGGGTCCTCTCCGCCGAATCCATGTTTCCTCTCCCAATTCCCGGACCATTCCATCATTTCTTCGACGGAAGGCAGCGGAGGATTCCCGGTTTCAAGGCGCCCCCGGAGACCGGCCGCACGCCTGCTCCAGTCCTTTTTGTCAGGATTACCAATGTTCCGCGGATTCAAGGTGAGGAGCACGAAGTTCAACAAGGCGGGAGAAGACGCAAACCGCTGAAGATTGTATTTATCCATGTACACCCTCATCTGAAATTCCAGCTTTTTCAGATCGTCCGCGGGCAGTTTCTTCAGAGGAACCTTTTCCCTGATGCTTGTAAACAGAATATCCCACCATATCTCCTTGAAATCCTCCGGACACCTGTCCAGGGCTTTGATCGGAAAAGAAGCCATTTCACGCCTCATTGCCTCAACGTCATGCCCAGCATCTTTCCGGCTCCATTTGAGAACCATGTGCTCCAGCATCAGTGCGATCATGAACCGCTGTATGGCTTCCCGATCCTTCATTTGCCGCCGGTCCAGATTGTCCGGAACATCCGGATTCATCTTCTCCGTACCCCCTACATCCCGTCCCCGGACAGGACTGACAACGCAGCACCATGCCCATCCTGCCGCAAGAAACCATTTTACCAGCTTCATGGCTTATTTGACCTGACAAATATAAGGACAGATGTCCGCTTTTTACTCTTCCTCATCTTTCCACTTGTCTTCTTGATTCAACAATTCAGGAGAAATAGCCAATTTCCCGGAATAAATATCCTCTTTCAACTGATTCAGACGTTTTAGGTACTCTTCCGGCGTTTCTCCCTCCTTTTTTACCGCACCATTGGCCTCCAGCCATTTGTCGGCGGCTTGCTCCAAAACCTGGCAACCATATTTTTCCTCAACCCTTTTCATGGAGTCTTGCAGCTGCTGCATCACGTCCCTGCCTTCTTCCGTTTCCTCCCATGCGTTGTCATCCTTCAACCACATTTTAAATACTTTCCTGCTCTGCAACCATGCTTCACGAAAGTCCTGCGGGCAGTCGTCCAACGTTTTCTCAGGCCACAGTTCCATCATCGTCTGCAATAGGAGGCGCTCATCCAAGGCCTTCTGCTGCATGTCCAATTCCATTCCCGCAATCTCCAGGCATAATTTCCCTATGATCGCTTGCCTGGCTATAGCCAAGCGATCTTTCTCAAATTCCGGCGTTTTCCGGTACTCATCCACATCAGGCATATCCGGCGCCGCGATGTCCTGGCCATATCCTGTATCAAAACTGCAACAGCACGACACCACCGCCACGGGAATCCATTTCCATAAATTCATCACTGTTTTTATTTTAACATCCATCAAGAGAAATGCCAATCCGGGATTGCCCCCATTTTCCGCCGCCAATCCAATTCCCGGGCCGTCACTACGCCCCCGCATTTTCTTTTTCCCCGCATGCTTCACGCCTTTCCGGCATCAGCCGTTTCCCGGGCAATCACTGTCCGGCGACCGATTTCATGCATTCCGGTCCCGGTTTTTCTGCCGGCAAACCTTCGGGAATAACCCATTTCCCGGATTCAAGATCACTTTTTAATTGGTAGAGACGTTTCAGATATTCCTGAGGGCTTTCTCCTTCCCGGCGAGTTTCCTGACCGTCCAGCCAATCAATCAAAGGACGCATTAAAGGTTCCAGGTCATACTGGTCACTAAACCGTTTCCTGGCCTCTTCCAGCCTGGAGAACATTTCCTTGCCTTCCGGAGTTCCCCCCCATGAAATATTATCACTTAGATTTTTTTCTATACCTTCAAGGGCCTCCACATAAGATTGCCGAAAATCTGCGGGACATTGTGCCAGAATCGATTGAGGAATCAGGTCACACATTTTCCTGTACTTGATTTTCCCATCAGGCAGCCGCGGATGTTCCTTCAATTCCAGTGAAACGATCCTACAGCACAATTCAAGCAGCACATTATACCTCACGATGGCCATACGCGATTTCCGGAATCCCTCCATCTCCTCATCCACATTGGCCATATCCGGTTCCATGATATCCCTGTTTCCCACCGAACCCAACGGACAGGAGGCAGCCGTCCCTGCCAGCAAAACAAGTTTTATAACATTCATGGTCCCTACATGTTTCAAATATACCCTTAAAAATCAATAAAGAATCATTTTCATTCCAAATTTTTCCCTTTCCTGTTCCGTTATTTCCGGGAATGTGAATGTTTCCTGCTCCACCTGTCTTTTCAAAACCTTGAAGCGCTCCAGCAATTTCGCCTTGTCCTTCCTGAAAGGGTCTATCTCCCGGCGAAGGAATATGATGGGGTCAGCCAGGGCTTCCTCCAGCCTGTACTTGGACTTGACAGGCTGCATGATGGCACGGCATTTGCCCTGGTACCGGGAATATTCCCTGTGAAATTGCGGCTCTTCCATTTCCACTCCTTCAAATTGCCGCACAAAGTCACGGCCAGCTTCCATGCAGGCCTGAAATGCCTGCCGGTAATCGTCGGGACACGCTTCCAAAACCTTGCCGGAAACAGAGGCAAGCTTGAACTTCAGCAGACCAAACAATCTAGCTCCCGCTCCGGTTTTTTCGGTTTCCAGGAAAAAAATCTCCTGCATGAGCCGCTCCAGTATTTCCATCCTGGAAATGGCCAGAATCATTTTCCTCCTTTCCTCATCGGACAGGCCGGCCAGGTCAACATTCGGTTCACCGGAGACAACGACATCCTGGGCAACAGAGGCAGGCAGCCCCGGCAAGCCGAGGCTACACCACAACAATAAACGCAACATGGAAGCTAGGTTTCCAAACATGACATTCACCTGGTTCTATCTATTTTCGTCCCTTTACGTTTCTACCGGTATAACAACCTTGCCGGATTCTATTTTTTCCTTCAAATCCTTATAATACTCCAACAGTTCCTTTTTATCGGGTTGCCCTTCTCCATTAAAGGGGAACAGCAATCGGGGAATGGATGTATTCAGGACCTCATCTACCATGTATTTTCCCATCAACAGCTTCATGCTTTCCGCCATCATATACCGCAATTCGTCAGAAACCGATCCCGATTCCGCGAGTTCCTTCTCACAGGCATCTTTCCATTTTTCCATCGCCAGCCGGAAGTCTTCCGGGCATTCGGCAAGCGCCTTGCCTGGAATGGCGTTCAGCTCATGCTTCAGCCTGGTTTGCAAATCCACGGCATGGTCATCCTCCACCTCGGCCATCTGAATGTTTCTCTCCAGAAACATGAGCATAAAAAACCTGCATATGGCAGCCCGGTCCCTCTCCATATGCCTGCCCGCCTCCGTCTCCACATCCACATTCGGCATCTCCGGAGATGCCACGTCCTGAGCTACGGAAAGAGGAAAAACCGGCAATCCGGTGAAATGCCATAATAACCCCGGCATCACGACCCATTTTTTACGCATGTGCTTCATTAAATTTTTTAATTTTAAATATATTTCCCATCTCCTGCTCCGATTGGTACCCTAACACTCCATCCTTTTTCTATTCCCTTCTAAATAATCCAGCATCTCCTTTTTGTCCACACCTGACGGAATCAACAGCCAAAGAACAGATGAATAGTCCCTGGACTCCTTTTCCGTGATGAGCCATTAAAAGAATGGCTCATCACGGCTTCCTTCAACAGGTACTTGCTCAACAAAAGGCTCATCTCCTATTCATGATGACGGTATAATTCGTCAGATACTTTCCCTTATTTCCGGAGTTCCCTTTCGCAATCCGCTTTCCACTTCCAGACCGCTCCTCTGAAATCATACGCTAGTCTTCCCTCCACTGATCGCCATTTCCTTTTGGCCAGCAGGCGTTCCTTCAATCTTTTTTCCGTTGCTTCCGTTCCCAGCGATTCCCAAGGACCTCGGGATCAACTTCGATCATTTTGGCGATCACGTCGCTGGATGTCCTCTCCTTTCCCCTGTCGAGAATATCAGCAGCCAGCAGGTTGTGTTTCCTGATGACGGGCGGCAGGCAGTCCGTAGCCCCGGCTTCCTTCTTTTCCCGGCAAATAACGGGGATAACGCGGCACTCGTGGGTCTCCGGGTTCGGAGAAATGAATTCTTCAACTTCCTGATTGACGTAAGGCTTGTCCCGATCATTAGGGCAACCCGAGTGCTCGGAACAAACGGCGGCCGGAAGGAAGAATGATTCCCTGGACCGATGGCCTAAATAGCAACAAGCCGAGATGCTCCACGTCTTTAAACAGATGGAGCAGATTCGTCCACAAGCCGGAGGATCACTAGCAATTATCTCCAGGCTCAGAAGCATGCCCGCAACCTTGACCGTACGTGGATACGGTGCATCCACTATGAAAGCTATCCGGCCATGGCCCCATTTGTTGGATAAGTCTGCATCGTGATGATAATGAGTTATTTTTTTGATTGATGATTTTTTAAGGAAAGGAATCATGGTTGAAAAAATACCAATTTTTCTCTAAAAAAATAGTTGCCATGCGAGCCGCGATTTGTTATAGAGAAAATGCTATCGGAGTTTTGTTGTAGCCGATCCTCGTTTCCGACAGTTTATTTATATTTCAACCTCAACTATTCCAGAACAATGAACACCCATCGCTTCAATGACGACGTCAATCCCTTGACTAACCGAGCCAGTTCCAATTCCGGCGGCGCACCGGAGCCCTTCAACAAAGAAAGCGGCCCGTTCAGCGACAGCTGGGATTGGAACATCTATGTAGAACCGCTTCAGCCGGGGGAAACCGCCACCTGCCATGTGATGCTCGGCGTGGACGACAACGGCTCGCTCATGGTTGACGGCCAGGGGGTCGAAATACCGGGCGAAGGCGAACATCACGGGGGCCAGTACCGAGAAAAAAACGAGTCTTTCCCGATTGAACCCGGCTATCACAAGGTGAGCATGACGTATGAAAACGTCGCGTTGCCGCCGGACTGGAAAAACCTGGCCATCCTTGCGTACTCGGTGGAGGTCGAGGTTTCCGGATCGGGGTCCTCCTCCTCCTACGTGCCTGATGAAGACGACCCTGAACCCGTCGACACGGACGACGACGGCGAGGATACCCCGTGCGAATGCAGCAGCAGTACGTCCCCGAGCAGCAGCGACTCGCAAAGCAGCTCCAGTAATCCATGTCCGGATAACGACAACGGCGAGGGGGAGAACGGCGAAGACCCGGAGGAAGAACCCTGCGCGTGTGAAGAAAACGCAGGCGGCTCCAGCAGCAACACTCCGGCGGCACGCAGCGGGCGCGCCTCCATGTCGGCCTACGCCTCTTCAACGGCAGGCAAACGCGTCGTGACGCAAACGCGCAAGGCGGAGATGCTCTGGCGCACGAACTTCGGTTCCTTCCGGGGCATGACGGGCCTTCCTCAGGGGCTCCTTGAAATCGTCGGGCGCACCTTCTCCCCGGAACTCTGGTCGCCGCGCGCGTTAAATTATTGGCACCCGATGGCGAACGAAATCACCGCGGCTCCGTCCGCGGGCATCGGCCCAAACACCGCCTTCCAGCTCCAAAGCGGAGGGACGAAGATCAACTACTTCAGCTACGCGGCGGGCAGCGGCGGCAGTGCGGGAAGCAGCAGCGTGGGTCCCATCGGCGGATCGGCCAAACGGGGCGGCTCCGCCTCGTTCCGGCAAACGATCGGATCGGCACGGAGCATCGTAGACTACAGCCTCAGCGTGCGCTCGAACGCGGGCCACACCGTCAGCTACTCGGCGGGTGCGGCCTCCTCGCTGAAATACGCCACCGGCTACACCGCCAAAAACGGCGCTTCCTACACTAAAGAAGAATTCGACGGCAAACTCGACATCGTGCGCGCCGCCGACGGCTCCATCCGCCAAATCTGGAACCTGTGGGACGGACTCGCGAACATCGAAGACATTACGTCCACCGGCTACCGCATCGCCCTCTACCTCCCCGAACAGGTGGGAGCCAAAAACAGCACGACCGGCCTCTACCCCGTCACGGGTAGCCCATTTAAGACCTTCACGATTTCGGGAGACGCGGCGACGGGCAAACTCGCCGTCACCGAACAGACCGCGGGCCGCATGCCCTACACCACCCGCTACTGGCAGGGAACGGACGGAGCCTGGAACATGGCACAGGGAGAAGGAGACGACGCTGTTTACACCCTGAAAGAAAAGCAGGTCGTTTCTCCCGATACGTGGAAACTCATCACCACCATCCAGCGAGGGGAACACGGCACGCCCATCTCGCGCGTCTGCGAAACCTACGCCGTCACGCGCAACGGCAACCTCTGCATGAGCCGCATCGAGGGCTACGGCACTCCCTACGCTCGCGAAACCACCTACGCCTACAACGGCATGGGCAAAAAGGCGAAAGAAACCGCTCCCGACGGCAGCGTGAAAACCTGGTCCTACGACCAATTCGGGCGCGAAGTCGTCTCCAGCGTCCCGTGGGCGGGAGGCGGCGACAAGGCCACCTACACCACCTACCGCGACAACACCCAGGCCGACCCGGACATCCTCACCCAGCGCGCGACCCTGACGGCCGCGGCCCTCGACCTGTGGGAAACAAACTACGTGTACACGGAGGCCGACCACGTGCGTCGCGTCGAAAAACACACTACCGCCCTCGGAGCGGAAGGCGAACGCCTCGAAGTGAAAGAAACCTGGCTCGGCACGGCCTCGAACGTCCACGCCCGGGGCCGCCTGAAGATGACCCAGGGCATCGACGGCGTGCAAACGCACTACGCCTACGAGCCGACCGATCAGTATGAAGCCCTCTACCGGGTCACCGCTGAAACGCGGGTTGCCGGGGAACCCGTGCCCGGCCACAGCACGCGCAAGGTCACCTACGTCTCCGAACAGGGCAACAACATGCGCTACGAACAGTACGCCCTGCTGACAGACGGCACGTGGGCGATGACCGACGCCGCCACCTACGAATACGACGCTGAAAACCGCTGGACGAAGCGCACCCGGGCCAACGGTCGCGTAACCGAACGCGCGATGATGTGCTGCGGCCCGTTGTGGGAAAAGGACGAAGACGGTGTCTTGACGACTTACTCATACAACACCGCGCGGCAGCTCGTGGAAGAAATACGCTCCGAAGTGATTGACGGCGCGACCGTCGTGACTCCGGAAACCATCACCAGCTACACGCGCGACGCACTCGGCAAAATCACCTCGATCCGTAAAGACGTGGGGCCGATGAGCGCCACGCAAAGCCGTGCCTACGACCTATTGGGCCGCTTGACCCGCGAGACCGATATCCTGGGCCGGGAAACGACGCATGCCTACAGTGAAGACGGATTGACGGAAACCATGACGACTCCCACCGGAGCGACGCTCATCACCCAGAAACACCCCGACGGAACCGTCCTGCGACGGCACGGAATCGGGCAGCGGGATGTACAATACACCACCGAAGCCACGGAGGAAGGAGTAGTTCGAAGTACGACGCTCCCCCAGAAGGCGGGAGAAGCGTTACTCAAAGAGCAATCCGTTACCAACGGTTGGAATCAGGTCATACGAATCTCGCAAGCCAACGCCAACGGCGGTCTCATCCACAAAAGGCACACCTTTGATGAAAAGAACCAACTCCTCCGGCAGGAAGTGGAAGGCATGGCCCCCGTCCTCTATGAGTATGACGATTTTGGAAACCTCGTCAAAACGACGTTGAAACTGGAGGAAGCTCCTACGCCCTCCAACTCGCTCATCACCGAATACGCCTATTCCCGGGAGCAACGTGCGGACGGCGTCTACCGCATCATCGCCACAACCAACTACAACAGCCAGGGAGATTCCTTTGCGCAACGTACGGCGGCGCTCCTCTCCGCCTTATCTGCTTCTCTTGCACAAAAAAGCATTGCCACGGATCCCCGGGGCAACGACACTGTGCAATGGACGGAATACACGGCGCCTTCCAAACGGACGGCCAAAACACAAACGCCGACTTCATCCATCGTCGCCGAAACGGTCGTTGTGGACGGTTATGCCCTGTCCAGGAAAGACCATGCGGGCATCGTCACGACTTCCTCGCGCTCCTACACGGCAACGGGCAGGACAGAAACCCATACGGACGCCCGGGGCAATGCCACCACCGTACATTATGATATCGCCGGAAGGGAAACGTCCGTCACCGATGCTGCCGGGAATACGACCACGACAGCCTATGACCCGGCCACTGCGCAACCCTCCCGTATCACCAACGCGCTGGGCAAAACGACGTGTTCCGCCTACGATCTGCGCGGACGCAAGACCGCCGAATACGGCACGGGAATCCAGCCTTCCGCCTTTGCCTATGACGAGGCCGACAGGCTCGTGACTCTGACTACGTTCCGGGCAGATGAGGAAGACATCACTGCCGACCCCCGCGAACGGACGGACGGAGACGTGACGACATGGAGCTACGACGACGCTACGGGCCTGGTCACCGCAAAAACCTACGCCGACGGCCACGGTGAAAGCTACGCCTACGACAACTGGAACAGGCTGGCGGAAAAACGCCAGGCCCGGACCGTAGACGAAGAAGGCACCCCTCTGACGACGACCTATGCCTACGACCCTCAGACGGGCAGCCTCGTCTCCGTCAGCCACAACGACGCCACGCCCGCCATCGGCTACACATACAACCACCTGAACCTGCTCACGCAGATTGCGGACGACTCCGGCACGCGCACCATCGCTTACACCCCATATAATGAAACGGAATCGGAAACCACATCCGGCCTTGTAGCAAGCGCTCTCCATTTCCAGCGCGACTCTCTGGGGCGGCCATCGGGATACAATCTGAACTATGCGGCAAGCACCGCCCTGCAAACCGCGTGGAGCTTCGACACCTCCGGGCGGCTCTCGACCGTCTCGTTGAACGCCGTCGCGAAACCCTTCACCTACGGCTACAACGCCGAGAACGGCCTTCTGGACACCCTCGACTACCCGAACACCTTGAAACGGTGGTACACGCGCGAAGACAAGCGCGACCTCCCGGTGAAAATCGACTACCTGCGCCCCGGCGGCCAAAATTACCCGGCCAAAACCGACTACGCCTACGACGAACTGGGCCGCCCCACGATGAAAAAAGATTACTTCAACGCGCCCGCGCCCGACCTCACACACACTTACAGCTACAACGACAGAAACGAACTCATTGCCGACGCGATGAGCCGGGGAGGTACCTTCGCCTACGATTACGATAACATCGGCAACCGCAAGACGGCACACGAGGGTACGGATGTTCCCGCCACGGCGTACACAACGAACCAGCTTAACCAGTACACGGCCATCGCCGAAGGTACGGAGCCTCCCTTCGCGCCGACCTACGATGCCGACGGCAATCAGACCAAACTGCAAACCGCCACCGGAGAATGGACCGTTGTTTACAATGCCCTGAACCAGGCCACGAGCTTTACGCAGGGCAGCAAACGCGTTGAATGCCGGTACGACTACTTGAACAGGCGCGTCGAGAAAGCTGTCTATGAGGGAGAAACCCTGATGTCAAAGAAGAGATTCATCTATAACGGCTACCTACAAATTGCGGAACTGGATGCCATGAACGTTTCGGAAACCGTGGCCCCCATTTTGAGGAAAACTTACCTGTGGGATCCCATGGAACCGATCGCAACGCGCGTGCTGGCGATGAGCGTCTTCGATGAAACGGGAACCTACGTGGAAGACCTTTTCTACACGCACGACGCCTTGAAGAACACGACGGCACTCTTCGGCATCCAGGCAGGCCGCCGCGCGTTGTATGAATACGGCCCTTACGGCTCGACCGTGAAGATGGAAGGCAATGCCGCAGAGATGAATCCGTTCCGGTTCGCCAGCGAGTACTTCGATGAAGAAACGGGACTTGTGCAGTACAATTTCAGGTACTATAATCCCACTGACGGCAGGTGGATTAATAAAGATCCTCTGATGGAAAAGGGAGGCGTTAATCTATATGGATACCTATTCAATCATGTTGGGATATACATAGATTGGATTGGTCTTTCTTCACAGAAACCAGGATGCCCTGAAGGTTCAACAGTAAGTCCTACAAAATGCCGATATAAAGGAAAATGTAAAGGTTCATATCATTACAAATGCTATTGCGTAACACCAGGAGCGTGGTTTATGCCAGAACATATGTCATCAGCCACAGAAGATTATATCTCTCCTCAAAATTTAGGAAAAGAATTCGATCGTTTTTGGTGTTGCTGTTCAGGTACGCCAAAGCCTAAAGAAATTATCTTGCAACCAGAAAGGAACTCTGAGCGTGAATTGGAACCAAGTAGCTTATCTATAGAGGAAGTTGCTGTTGGAGCGGCTGTTGTTGTTGGTACCGTTGCTATTGGAGCAGCGATTATTGCAACAGCTCCAGCCCAGGCTGTTGCATGTGTTGCAATAGTTGCTGTGGCAGGAATATTTTCTATATTCGACTAAATAATAATACTATGGACAAACGGCATAAGTATTTTGGATTTGAAATTTCCATTTCTCCGTATAGTAAAGAATTTCAGAATTCTTGTCTCCGCACTCCAGATTTTATTTTCGAAATCTCATCAATTAAATCCAAATCCCTCAAAGGCTGGCTAGTACTTTGGAGAAGCTATGAGAATTGCCTGTCAGAGAGGGGATTTATTCTCAAAGGTGGAAGAGAAGATGATCCCAACAACAATCTTGCGTTTCTTCCTTTGAGCGTCGTTTTATTCGGTTTTGCGGATATGAATATTATTGGACGAGTATGCAAGAGATTTTTTTCTATTGTTCCACGCTCAGCAGATAATAAAAGCAAATGTGATATACCTCCCATCAATTTAAGTATCCTAAGGGCACGTCTTTCTTGTTGCGGGAGTAATATTCATATTGAGGTATGTACTCTTCGGCATTTGATGTCTCTATACCGTCGTACAAAACTTATTGCCACTCCTCTTTGGAAAGTTCCGAATAAAATAATAGAGAGATATGCATTTAGTTTATTTGCTCGGGCCTCATATATTGCAAGTATCATGAACGATCAAAGATCATTTCAATACATGTTGCCTTTTTATAGAGAATTGAGATATTATGGGGGATTGTTATTGGGTTCTTTTGAGGACAAAAACTTTCATACGGCAAGAGAAGAAGAAAAAGGGCGGAAACTATTTCGAAATATTATGTTCACTAAATGGTATGCCGGCTCTCAATCTCAGCAAGAAATGTATCCTTCCGGTCTGATGAAAGATTGGGCAGAAGACATTGAACGGTACGTCTTGTATGATTTTCAACCTGGACGCAGGTTGAAATACAGTGAATCGAAAGGTAACGGTTATATTATCGAATGTAAAAATGATCAAGATGCTATGTATTTTGATACAACAAAACGCCGCCACATTTTACCGGAAAACACATCCCAAATATTAATTCACTCATCTACCAAAGAATGGATTCATGCGCTTCCGTAACTAATATACATCAGATATAGAATAAATCGATTAGACCATATGGTATTAAGCTCCCGGAGCACTTCAGACATAATTCGCCAATAAGTTTATATTGATGAGAAGATTCACGCTTCTGGGATTCTACGCTCAACTATGACGGTTCTCTACATCGTCGGTTTTCCTTCCCTCTATGGCGGGGCGGGAGCGGAGCTGTATCATCAGGTCAGAGCTTGGGAAACGCTGGGGGTGGTGCTCCACTTTATCCCCACCCAAAAAAACGTCCGGAAGGCCGCGCTCTATGGCGAGATGACGGAGCGCGGCCACGTGATCCACGACGCCTACGACTGGGCTGCCATTCCGGAAGACGCGCCCGTCATCAGCTTCTGCAATGAAGACTTCCTCACCGCGCTGCCCGAGATTCGCAGACGGACGCGCCGGACCGTCTTTGTGAACTGCATGACCTGGCTCTTCGGCAAGGAGAAGGAAGCCATGAGCCGGGGAGACATCGCTCTGTTCCTCTACCAGAACGACAAGGTCAGGCAAAGCATGGCGCCCCGCCTCCGAGCCATCAACGACGATCCTGCCATCAGCTTCATCACCTTCCGCCCGTACTTCGACTCCTCCGCCTTTCCCTACGTCGCCGACAGGGCGTCCGACTGGTTCGGAGCCGGGCATATCTCCCGGCAGGACGAAGACAAGTTCAGCAAGGATACGTGGCGCATCTACGAACACTTCGCCTCCCCCGTACCCAAACGCGGAACCTTCCTTGGCTTCGACGCCCGTAGCGCGGCTAAAACCGGCAAGCCCCCCGACTGGGTGGAGAGCTTCCACGACCAGAAATCGCTCTCCCAGCAGGAGTTCTACCGCCGCTGCCACATCGTGCTGCAACCGACGGACA
>OHFG01000592.1_pt1 | contig 24893 bp, 28 predicted proteins | sample 1567411 | NCBI WGS metagenome assembly OHFG01 (sample SAMEA3879563, study PRJEB24766) | human gut metagenome | biome: human-associated habitat; feature: feces | place: USA | collected 1985/1987
CTTCACTAACCATGACAAAATCATGATTAAGAAGTCACTTAGAGCATATATCACCCGCAGCGCCCTGATATTTTCAGCTATGACGACCTTGCCATCCGGCGCGGGCTGCGCATGGTGTACCACCACCGGGAGATCGACCGCGACTTGTTTGAAAAATACCGCCGGCGGTTCTGCCCGTACTGCAGCGTGGCCAGTCTGTATCTCTGGGCCGTGTCAGGCGGGGCTATCCCGGAAATGAAGGATTACAAGCAAAAAAGCAAATAGAAGTGTACAATATGGTTTATACGACAGAATACGCGTCCCCGCTCGGCTCCATCACGCTGGCCTGCGACGGGGAGGCAATCATCGGTCTGTGGTTCAATGGACAGCGGTATTTCGGCAATATTCTGCCGGAGCAGACCGAAAAAAAAGAACACCCGCTGTTCGCGGACGCGAAGCGCTGGCTGGATGTGTACTTCTCCGGACGTGAGCCGGACTTCCTTCCTCCGCTGCGCTATGACTCCACGCCGTTCCGCAGGCTGATCTGCGAGATCATGCTGACGATCCCGTATGGAAAAACCATGACCTACGGCCAGATCGCCGCCGAGGCCGCGAAGCGGCTGGGCGCAGAGAAGATGTCCGCGCAGGCGGTCGGCGGCGCGGTCGGGCACAACCCGATCTCGCTCATGATCCCGTGCCACCGCGTCGTGGGCACAAGCGGCAGTCTCACCGGCTATGGCGGCGGCATCGCGCGGAAGGTCAAGCTGCTGGAATTGGAGCACGCCGATATGCGCGGCCTGTTTGTACCGAAAACGGGAACCGCACTTTAAGAACGGAGGGAATCACATGATCGTTTCAACCGCAATTCAAAAAATGATCGAATTCTACAAGGGCAACCGCCATGACGTCAACCATTTTCTCAAGGTCTGGGCCATGGCAAAGACCATCGGAGAGCTGGAGGGGCTGGACAGACACACGCAGGAGGTGCTGGAGCTTGCCGCGGTGATCCACGACATTGCCTGCCCGCTGTGCCGGGAGAAATACGGCGACACCGACGGCAAGCATCAGGAGCTGGAAAGCCCGGCGCTGGTAGAGGCGTTTTTCACAGAGCTGCCCGCTGCGCGTCCTGACGTGGACCGCATTTCGTGGCTGGCCGCGCACCACCATACCTATACGGACATCGGCGGCATCGACCACCAGATCCTGCTGGAGGCGGACTATCTCGTCAACGCGGACGAGCAGGGCCATTCACGCTCTGCCATCGAGAATTTCCGCCGGCGCGTGTTCCGCACCGCCTCGGGCACTCACCTGCTGGACAGCATTTATCTGCAGGGCTTGAGACTGCGGAACCGGCTGCGGCAATTGGGGATATGCTGAAAAAAATCCGCCGCGGGGCGGATTTTTTCGTGCGGAGCCGGACGGCTCCGGTCATCTTTTTGTCAGCCTCCGGCAGACGGCCTTGACTGCGCCGATGCAGGCACAGACCCCTCCGGCGACCAGTACGGATGTGAGAAGCTCCATTCGGACGCCTCCTTTTCAGTAACCGCGGCTCAGCCGCTCCATCATCTGCGGCACAGCGTCCGGCAGCTGCGCAAGCACCGCGCAGGCCGCGCTGCGCGCGTCCTCTTCGTTCAGTCCCAGCGTCTGCTGCATCCTTCCGCGCAGGAGCGAACAGCAGACCGCATAGCGCTCCGCCTGCATCCGGCCCTCCGGCGTCAAGAACACCGTGCCATATTTCTTCTTTTCCGCAAGTCCCGCCGCGCACAGATTTTCGATCATCGAGTGCACGCTCGGCTTCGTCACGCGCAGCTGCTCCGCGATGTCCATGCACCGCGCGCCTGCGTCCTTCTGGCAGAGCTCCAGCAGCGTCAGCAGATATTTGATCGCAGACGGCGTCAGGGGTTTCTGTGCATCCGCCATACCGCAGCCCTCCCGATTGCCTGATTTGGTTAGTCTTCTCTAACCAAACGTCAGTTTAACATATTTAACTTGTTTCGTCAAGTATTTTCTGCATATCCTTTCATGCAGACAGGCGATGCTGCCGCTTTTCTTCAGCAGGCTTTTCTGATATACTGACGCTATCTCGATCTGCAAAAGAGGATTGTCTATGAACACCACTGCAAAGGAGCTTGCGCTGGGCGGAATGTTCACGGCGCTGGGCGTCGTGCTGCTGTGTCTGGGCGGCGTTGTCCCGCTGGCACTGTACGCCTGTCCGATCCTGGCCTCGGCTGTGCTGCTGCCGGTGCGGGAGCGCTGCCGGAAGCAGGTCGCGTGGAGCTGCTACGCGGCCATCGCCCTTCTGGGCACGCTGCTCGGCCCGGACAAGGAGGCGTCCATGCTGTTCGTCTTTCTTGGCTACTATCCGCTCGTCAAGCCGAAGCTTGACGCCATCCACAGCCGCGCGCTGCGCCTGAGCACAAAGCTGCTGCTGGCCGTTTTCGCCGTGGGTGCGGACTTTTTGTTCCTGCTGTTCGTCCTGCGCCTCGACGCCGTCACGCAGGAGCTTGCCGGGACGGCTCCCGCGATTCTTTGGGCGACATGCGCGCTGGGACTGGCGCTGTTTCTCCTGTACGATCTGACGCTGTCCCGTCTGACAGTTCTGTACCGGCGCAGACGGCGGTAACGCCAACGCTTACCACGCGGTGCATGGCAGGGGGGAGGCTTGGGTACGGTCGATTTTTGTTCGTTTTCAGCGTAAATTTTGGATGGTTCTGTATGCCGCAGCAAGCGCGTTATTCAATCTCAATATTTTTCACGCCATGCGCCAGAATGAGGTTGATCAGCTCGTTTCTGGAGCGGTTGCTTTCCGCGGCAAGCCGGTCAAGTTCCGCCAGCGTATCCTCGCGGATGCGAACTGTAATGATACGGTTTCCATCGTCTCCGCGCTTCTTGATAATTAAAGGATCGTTCTTCATTGCACAGTACCTCTCAATCTGTATTAAATTATAGATTGACAAGTAGATTCGATATATATTACAATAAGATATCAAATTGTATTATATGCATGAGAGGTGTGCCATATGCACAGCAACGACTACGAAGAAGCCTTCGGGCGGTTCTTGGAGCGGGAGGAATATGACGAGGCGGAGGATGCGCTGTTTTCGCTGGTACGGGCGGCGTTTCAGGCCGGGTGGCTGGCTGCGGGCGGCGAGGAAAGCGCGGCTGTGCGGATATTTGAGGTGCTGCGGGCAGAGGACTTCCGGAAAAAATCATAGAAAAAACTCCCCTGCTTTGCAGCAGAGGAGCTTTTTATTGAAGAAATTAAGCCTTGCCGGCGCAGCCGAGGACGTCGACGAGCTTGTGGCGGACGAGCTCCTTGATGTTGGCGCGTGCGGGCTTGAGATACTCGCGCGGGTCGAACTTGTCGGGATGCTCGTTGAAGAACTGACGGATGGTGCCGGTCATGGCCAGACGCAGGTCGGAGTCGATGTTGATCTTGCAGACGGAGAGCTTTGCAGCCTCACGCAGCTGATCCTCGGGAACGCCGATGGCGTTGGGCATCTTGCCGCCGTTGTCGTTGATCATCTTGACATAGTCCTGCGGGACGGAGGACGAGCCGTGCAGCACGATCGGGAAACCGGGCAGACGCTTGGAAACTTCCTTCAGAACGTCGAAGCGGAGGGGAGGCGGGACGAGAATGCCCTGCTCGTTGCGGGTGCACTGCTCGGGCTTGAACTTGTATGCGCCGTGGCTCGTGCCGATGGCGATAGCCAGAGAGTCGCAGCCGGTCTTGGAGACGAACTCTTCGACCTCTTCCGGACGGGTGTAGGAAGCCTCGTGTGCGGCGACCTTCACTTCGTCCTCGATGCCGGCCAGCGTGCCGAGTTCCGCCTCGACGACGCCGCCGTGGTCATGTGCGTACTCAACGACCTTCTTGGTGATCTCGATGTTCTCTGCGAACGGCTTGGAGGAGGCGTCGATCATAACGGAGGTGAAGCCGCCGTCGATGCAGGCCTTGCAGGTTTCGAAGTCGGGGCCGTGGTCCAGATGCAGAACGATGGGGATATCGGGGCAGCAAATTACGGCAGCCTCGACCAGCTTGACCAGATAGTTGTGGTTCGCGTAGGCGCGGGCACCCTTGGAAACCTGGAGGATAACGGGAGCGTGCTCTTCCTGGCAGGCCTCAGTGATGCCCTGAACGATTTCCATGTTGTTGACGTTGAAAGCGCCGATGGCGTAGCCGCCGTCATAAGCTTTCTTGAACATTTCGGTAGAAGTAACCAGAGGCATAATGACATCTCCTTAGTTTATTCATATTCCACGAAGAATTCTAGCAAATTTCAGTTATTTTTGCAATAGACGAATTTACAATTTCCGCGTGATGTGATATATTTTGTTTTGTTCAACATACTCTAATACGCATATGGAGGTAATTTATTATGTCTGAAGCTTTGAAGGGCGCTCTGATCATCGGCCAGTCCGGCGGACCGTCCTCTGTCATCAACTCCAGCGCCTACGGCTGCATCCGCACCGCGCTCGACGCAGACTGCATCACAAAGGTCTACGGCGCGTACCACGGCATCAAGGGCGTTCTGAACGACGAGCTGCTGTGCATGGACGAGGAAGACCGCGCAGAACTCGATCGCCTGCCCTACACGCCGTCCTCCGCGCTCGGCTCCTGCCGCTATAAGATCAAGGACCCGGACGAGGACGACACCGATTACAAGCGCATTCTTGAGATCTTCAAGAAGTACGATGTCCGCTATTTCTGCTACAACGGCGGAAACGACTCCATGGACACCTGCAACAAGATCTCCAAGTATATGAAGAAGGTCGGCTACGAGTGCCGCGTCATGGGCATCCCCAAGACCATCGACAATGACCTGTTCGGCACCGACCACTGCCCCGGCTACGCTTCCGCCGCCAAGTATATCGCCACGTCCATCATGGAAGTCTCCCGCGACGCGCACGTCTATGACACCGGCATGATCACCATCATCGAGTGCATGGGCCGTCACGCAGGCTGGCTGACCGCCGCTGCCGCGCTCGCCAACGAGGCAGAGCCCTGCTGCGACTTCATCTATCTGCCCGAGGTCGATTTCGACATGGACAAGTTCGTCGCCGACGTTTCCAAGCGCTACGAGGAAAAGAAGAACTGCATCGTCGCCGTCTCCGAGGGCGTGCACTATGCCGACGGCCGCTTCGTCTCCGAGGCGAAGACCGCCGCGACCGACGGCTTCGGCCATGCCCAACTGGGCGGTCTGGCTGCAACGCTGGCCGGCATCATGAAAGAGCGCACCGGTGCGAAGGTCCGCGGCATCGAGCTGAGCCTGCTGCAGCGCTGCGCTGCGCACTGCGCTTCCGGCACCGACATTGAAGAAGCGTTCATGTCCGGCAAGACTGCGGTTGAGCAGATGGTCGCCGGTCAGACGGACAAGATGGTCGGCTTTGAGTGCGACCGCACGAACGGCTACACCTGCAAGGCCAAGCTGTTCGACCTGTCCGACGTCGCCAACTTCGAGAAGAAGTTCCCGGCCGAGTGGATCACCCCGGAGGGCAACAACGTGACGAAAGACTTCATCAAGTACGCCATGCCGCTGATCCAGGGCGAGACGAAGCTCGAAAAGGAAAACGGCCTGCCCCGCTTCGCAAGACTGAAAAAGGTCTTCGCAAAATAATCCAGCAAACCCACACGCCGCCGCGCCCCATCCGGAGCGCGGCGGCTTTTTGATCCTGCCTCCTGTTTCTTAAGAAATATTTATTGTTTTTCGATAAATTTTCATTGACAATCGATTTCTCCTGTGGTAGCCTATAGGCACGGGAAGGGAGTGTGCTTCATATGAACTGGTCAAAGGATCGCTCCATCGCGCTCTCGCGCGGGTGCGTGGTGCTGTTCATGATTCTGCTGGCGGCGCTCGATATCGGGTGCTATTGGGCAGTCCGGTGGTTTATCGGGCTGCGCTTCATGCCTTGGCAGTCCGGTGTTCTGATGATGGTTACGATCTATCTTTGCAGCGGCTTCGGCTGGGTGCTGCTCGTAAGGCTCTGGCAGCTGCTGGACAATATCCGCCTGCAGCTCGTCTTCGACCTGCGGAATGTAAAGCTTCTGCGGCAGGTCAGCTGGTGCTGCGTCGGGGCGGGAGCTGTGTGCCTCGTCAGCTGCCTGTATTATCTGCCGTTCATCGCGGTCGCTATCGCGGCGGGCTTCATGGCGCTGATCGTGCGCATCGTCAAGAATATTTTCCAGCAGGCCATCGACATGAAGGCCGAGCTTGACCTCACGATCTAGGAGGGCGCGGCATGGAAATTCTCGTAAATCTGGACGTGATGATGGCGAAGCGCAAGATTTCCGCCGGAGAGCTGGCCGAGCGCGTCGGCATCACGCCCGCGAATCTGTCCATTCTCAAAAACAACAAGGCCAAGGCCATCCGCTTTTCCACGCTTATGGCCCTGTGCCATGAACTCCGCTGCCAGCCGGGCGACCTGCTGGAATTTGTGGACAATCAACAGGAGGTTCCCGATGGAAGACCATAAAATCAACGAATTCCCCCGCCCGCCGGAAACGCCCGAGTGGGCGCAGGACGCGCTCGTGCCGAAAAAGCCGCCGTTTTCCGCAAACCGGAGAGAGCAGCTGCTGGCATTCGGACTGTATGTGCTGGCATATCTCTATCTGGGCTATCAATGGTGGGCACTGCCGCTGTTCACCGCCGGATTTATCGCGGCGGCAGAGTATCTGTTCCAGGAGCAGAAGCGTTCCTGGGAAAGCTGGGTCTGGCTTGGCTGCGTACTGCTTGTGACCGGCTGCATCGCCTGGCGCGGGCTTCACCCGTACCAGTACGATTCGCGCTATCCCGAGCTTGTCAACCATGAATATATCCTTTCGGAAAAACTGCTGCTGTTCATCCTGCATATCTTTGCCGTCTATTGGCTCATGAGCCGTTCCGGGCGGCTGACCGGCGGCGAAAGCGGCCATCTGCTGCCGCTCGACGCGCTGTATGCGTTTGTGATCATCCCATTCAAAAATTTCTTCCTGCGCATCCGCTGCGTGCTGTTCGCGCTGAAGCCCAAAAAGGAGCGGAAGGTCAACGCCGGAGCCGTCGCAGCCGCCGTGCTGGCCGCATTCGTCGTGCTGGTGCTGCTCGTCATGGCCATGACGCAGCTGTCCGCTGCGGACGATACGTTCAGTAAGCTTCTGGAGGGACTGCGCGACGCGCTGACACTCGATCTCGATCAAGTGTGGTTCTTCCGCTTCCTCCTCAGCCTTCCTGTCGGGGCCTATGTCTTCGGCCTGCTCGCGGGCCTTGGCCGCGAAACGCCCGAAACGATGCGGAAACACGGCGCGTCCGCAGAAACCGCTCTGCCAAAGCTGCGCGTCGTGCCGGAGGCCGTCTGGCTCGCGGCGCTGGGCGTGTTCAGCGCGCTCTATCTCGCGTTTTTCTTCGTGCAGGGCCGATATCTGTTCGGCGCGTTCACGCGCACGCTCCCGGAGAGCTTCACGGTCGCGGAGTACGCCCGCCAGGGCTTCTTCGAGCTCTGCCGCGTCATGGCGATCAACTTCACCCTCTTCTGGCTCGTCTCGCGCACTGCCCGGCGGGAAAGCAAGCCTGTCCGCTGGATGACGGCGGCGCTTCTGATCGAGAGTATGCTCTTCGCCGTCGTCGCCCTGTCCAAGCTCGTGCTCTATATCGACTGCTTCGGCTTCACGCCCAAGCGCCTGCAAAGCACCTGGCTCGTGTGCGTTCTCCTGTTCGGCAGCGCCTGCGCGCTTTATACCCACCTGACGGGCAAAAAGTCCATGCGCGTCTGGATGATCTTCGGCGCCGTCACGCTTTCCCTGCTGTGCATCTGGTAAATTGTCGGGTATCCGCGGATTTTGTACGCAAAAAATCCGCGGATACCCCCTTGACAGCACCGACTGCCTGTGCTATTATAATAAAGCTCTTTAGAAAGCACTATATCGCGGGATAGAGCAGTTCGGTAGCTCGTCGGGCTCATAACCCTTAGAGTTAGCGTCCAGCTTTCAGGAGCAAAAAGTCAACATCGCGGGATAGAGCAGTTCGGTAGCTCGTCGGGCTCATAACCCGGAGGTCGGGGGTTCAAATCCCTCTCCCGCAACCATAAATCGCCGTATTTCGTGAGAAATACGGCGATTTCTCTATCGTTTTGTTCGAATTTTGCCGTTTTGCTCATTTGCAATTCATGCTCCCCGTGGAGTCTTTACCCTGATTTACTGGACATAGCTTCCATATTAAAACGCTTCAGAAGTTCTGATTGGAATGCTGCCGTTTGACAGCTTTACGCGCTATTTGCAATAAAGTATGCAATAGCGCGTTTTTTCGTTTTACGCCGTGTGGTTTCGGCGCTGCGGAAAGGTCGGTAAAACAACATCTGCAAACTTGGCGCGATGGGCAGCACCATTTAATCTCGGCGCGGCATCCATCTGACCCATGTTAAGATAATCGCTCATCATGCCGATGGCCTCGCGCTCGATATCCTCGTTCTTGTGAAGATATTTGCGCGTTGTTTCAATCGACGAATGCCCCAGAATTCCCTGCACGATGTTAAGCGGCACCTTGTCTTCCACCAGCCGCGTTGCCAGCGTGTGCCGCAGCGCGTGGGGGTTAACCTTACGAATCTCGCAGCGTTTGGAAACCGCGGCCAGTCGGATCTCAAAGCTCTTGGGATCGAGATGCGTTCCGGCCTTGGACGGGAACAGCAGCCCGTCCGGGTTCGGCCAAGTGGAATTTGCCAGTGTGAACAGATGACGGATCAGAAGCTCACACAGGCCGTCAGAGATCGCGATCTCACGGTTCGACGTGCTTGTCTTCGGCGTGTTCTGGATAATGAGGTGCGTTTTCTTCTTTGGGTCATAGTTCAGAATCTGAATGTTCGGGTTATCCGGAGAAATGGCAGCCGTCGGAACCCGGATTAGATTCTTGTTGACGGTAAGCGTCTGGCGCTCCAGATTCAGGTCGGATATTTTGAGCGCCAGCACCTCGCCGACGCGGAATCCGACAAACAGGGTCGTCAGAATCGCGACGCGCTGCGTTTCACGCATGACCTCCTCGATGAAGATCTGCATTTCCGACGGGCTCAGAACGCGCATCTCCGGCGTAATAACTTCCGGCCTTGTCGTGTCAATCGTGGGATTACACGGCAGGTGATATTTTCTCATGGCGTACGCAAAAAAGTCCTTCAGCAGCATATGCTGGTTCTGAATGGTCTTTGCGGACAAGCCGCCTTTCCGCCCATCCAAACGGCCGCCGTTTTTCTGCTTTCTTTGATAATAGTCCTGTATGGTGTCCTGGGTGATCTGGTAGAGCGGCAGGTTTCCAAAGGCTTCCGCGAAATGAATCCGATAGGTATCCAGATAGCTTGCATAGGTGGACGGCTTTCTGGCAGGCGGCGATTTGTAAAGCTCAAGCCATTTAAGGAAGGCTTCTGAGAACAGCATTTCCGCCTCAATGGGGTGACCGAGTTTGGCCCGGAGTTCTTCGAGATGGGCGGATTCCGCTGCCTGTGCTTCCTCCTCCGCCTTGATACGCGCCTGTTCTTCTTCCCATTGTGCGCGGCGCTCTTTGCAGATCGTCTTGGTACGGCCCTTGAACGCTTTGCGGTATGGACTCCCATCCTCTTTTCGGCCGTATGTAACCTGATAGACCCATGATTTATCCTTTTGCTGATAGAAGCTGCCTTCTCCGTTAGAGCGACGTTTCATGTCATCAACCTCCAATTTCTTTGTAATATTTGGAGATTTGACGTTAATTCATAATCGTATGTGAGGACTTCATCCACTCATAAAACGGTTCTCTTGGAACGCGGAAAGAATTGCCGATGCGAATGACCGGAAATGACTTGCTGTGGATCAGATTGTACGCAGCGTTGATGCTGATGTTCAGGATCTGTTTGATATCCTGTACAGTCAAGGTTTCATTTTCTCTCTTTTCCATAGTGGAATCCTCCTCATACGAAGTAAAATATGAACTTTTCAAGGTGCAGAAGCTGACTCGTATAGTTATTGTACGACAGCTCTGCGGGTAATGCAATGCCGCCGCACTGTCCGCGGCGGCATTATTTTGAAAGATGTTTCTCTTTTCTACCGCCGAAGAATCCCGTCGGCGAAGGCATACAGGTTTGCAAGCTCATCCAAAGCTTGCTGGCGTGTTCGCTGAACGGTTCTGGGGGTAAGATCCATACTAGCGGCAATCTCACTCCAGGACTGCTGCTCAAAATAATGCTTTCGGACGACGTCCTGCTGCCGCTTGTCCAGAAGCCCGATGTAATGTAAAAGTCGGTCTCTCTCGTGGCATAACGCAGTGTATCTGCTTATCAGCTCGCCGACGGCTTCTTCGTTCAGCTGTGCGGCGATGTGCTGGTAAGAAAGAGCGATGCCGGGCACGTCTTTTGGGTATAGATCCGTTTGGCTGCCGTCTGCGTCGCGGGTTTGGAACGTCATGGCTTCGATCAGTTCGGTTGGCGAGACTTGCTTGGCGTGCTGGAGCTCATACCGCAGAAGCTCGATTTGCTGCTCCTTCTTCCGGTAGCTTTCCAGTCGTTTCAACACTTCGTTCAAATACTTGTTATCCATATTTATCCCTCCAAAACCAAAGAGACCGACCGTGCAAAATATGGGTATATATAAAAACAGATGCTGCAGTTGGCGTTGCAGCATCTGTTTTCGTTTTTTCCTATGTTAAGAATACCATAGAGATTTGCGACAAATCAAGTGCGTTGGAGTGGAATAGTTGTGAAAAAAGTGCGACAAAAAAGCGACATGAAAGTCGTGTTTATCCACGCTGCGGTAAGCATGGATGGCTGGAAGATCAATAATACTTTATACTGGAAGTGGAGGTTACATTCTCCAGGAAACTACCGCTGCTGTTATAAACATCCGCGCTCAGCTCTGCTTTGTAGTAATAGCCGGACATAACATAGTAATTCTTTTCAAGCACCAGCATGGACGAACCACTGACTTCCCAGGAGGTTACATAATCCCAATTGCGTTTATCCGTGCTTTTATACAAAGTGACAGTCATTTCGGCGTTGACACCGCGCCGCAGACTAATATCTCCATAGCAAGTTGCAAGCCCTCTGTTTGTGATATTTAGGGAGGCGGCACAACTGCTTACATAATCATAACGATACGGAGCAATGTCCGAAGAGGCGGCCTGTACCGGAACGACCGATGCGATCAGGATGATTGCCAACAGCAGAGACAAAAGGCTGGAACGAGTTTTCTTCATGTTTGGTTCTCCTTTGATTTAATATGAATTGGAACAAAGCATTTTTTCAACTATTCCATACACGATATCCAGCTCGGTATTGCTGCTGGATATCACATACATTTTTTGGTTTTCTACGTCCGTCCAGACGGCCTGATAGGTGCCTGCTTTCTGCACGTACATGACGTTTTGATCATCGATCGTGTTATACCAGACCTCAGCGTCCTCTGTATCAATGGTGATGGCTCCATTGAGCTTCTCCAGCGTGTAAATTATGATGCTTACTTCTGAATCTGAGGCATTTGTATATAAAAATACTTCGGACAGCGAAGTGCTGCTTTGAGAAATAAGATCGTAATCGGAGGGAACACAATCTTCAACGAGGGTCGCCATACTTTGTTGTTGTGGAGCTGTGGAGGCACTATTTTCAATGCGGAATTCCGTACCAAACTCGAAGTTGGTTATTAAAAAGTTCAGCGTTTTTATCCGCACGGTTTCTGAAGCGGCAAAAGCGGTGCCGAACAAAAAGAGCGGAACCAGAATCCATAAAGCCACGCGATTGAGCACCCGTGTCACTTTTTTCGCGGCAGCTTTCCATTGCGATTTGCGGTAGGCCTTTTCAATGGTGCGCAGACACCGCTTGCTCAACGTCTCGGGGACGGCCGCATCTGGGTCTGCAAGGAGTTCTTCATTTTGCTGGAGCAGCTTCTTTCCGTTTTCTTCTGCAACCTTATCCATAAGCAGGGCAAAAACGGCGTCCTCATACTGCTCATACAGCTTTTCCTGCTCATGCATTGTCATCACCTCCATCTTGAAGTCTTTTTAGGAATGTCCGTCTGGCTCTGGTGAGCTTCATTCGGATGCTGGAAGCCTTGCACCCAAGTGTTTGCGCGAGCTCCGCGTCGCTCAAATCCATCAGATACTTTCCCATCAGCAGCTGCTGTTCTTCTTCCCGCATTTCCCGGAATATGGCCAGAAGTTCTTCCTGTCGTTCTTTTTCCAGATATATCACTTCGGCTCCGGAAATGTGCGCATGGCAGCAGTCTTCAGAAATATCGTCCAAAGGGACGTGACGAGCGGCTTCCGTCTGGTTTCGTTTGATTGCATTGACTGCGGTATTGCGGACAGCCACTGCAATGTAGCTGACTTGTGCATATGGCGGCAGCCGCTGCAGCGTTGCTTCGTTTTTCAAAAGGGCCAGCACGGCAGTCTGGACAATGTCTTCTCGCTGCACAAGATTCGTCGTATACTTTCCTGCAATGTAATACATCAGGCGTTCGTGTTTTCGATATATGGCTTCCATGAAGCCCGGGTTCTCTTTTTCTTTTGTCATTCTCTTTGTTCTCCCGAACGTTCATATTACTAAGACACAGGAAACGCTGATCTGCAACAAGATTTTTTTGCTTTTTTCGGCGCATTGAGTAAGTGTCCCTGTAGCAATTAGTTTTACTATAATATTTGCTGATTTTCAAGGAGATACTATTGCATATCTAATATTTCACACATTTTATTTTTAGAATAAGTATAATGTCAAAAAATGCGAAAGAAGGTGTGCGCTTGACAAGGTTTGGTGAAATACTGATGCAGCTTCGTCAAGAGAAGTATCTTTCGCAAGCAGAACTTGGACGTATAATCTATGTATCTGGCGGTACAATATCAAACCATGAGAACGGTGTCCACTATCCGGACATTGAAAAGCTATTCAAACTGGCAGACTATTTTGAAGTATCCATAGATTATTTACTGGGACGATCCACATCGAAACTCTCGCCAGATATATTTGGGCGAACAGTTTTGGACGACACAACCATCGGTGATATCGTCCAGTCGCTGCAGCATCTATCGCCCGACAGAAAACACGCAGTTTGTACAATTGTTGCAGATATGGAGATTGCATCTATGGTTCACATTGCAGGGAAGAAGGAGCGAACTTGATCCCGTTTTGCATTCTTGTAATAGAAGATAATGACGATCGCGAGTTTATGGCATCTCTGTTTGTCCAATACCAGAGGCTCCTATACAAAGAGATCTACGCTATTTTAAAGAATCCTTGGAATACAGAAGACGTACTGCAAGCTACATTAGTTAAACTAATCGATAAGATACCAGAGCTTCGGCAAAAGAAAGAGCCGCAACTGATTGGTTATATCAGCGCGACTGCTCGAAATACAGCTTATAACTTCTTGCGGGCGCAAAAGAAAATTGCTCCGTTTTCTTTTGAAGACTATATGCAGCAATCAGAACCGATTGCTGCATATAGACAGATGGAAGACATGCTGATCTCGATAGAAGAAATTGAAGAATTAGCGCAGCGGTGGCCTCAGCTTGATGATCGAAGCAAATATCTGTTGGAGGGAAAATACATACTCTGCAAAAGTGACGAGACCATGGCCGAGGAATTATCCATAAAGCCTGCTAGTGTCCGAATGGCGCTGACACGGGCAAGACAATGTGCATATCGACTTCTCATCGATGATTCAACCCCGGGCTGTTCAAAATGAACAGCTCGGGGTTTGTTGCAATTCGGGCAATTTCGTGTCAATTATTAGTAACAGATGCATTTTCTGAATTTCCGCTGAGCTGTGTTTACATTATAGCTTGACCCGCACCCTTTACTCTCAAAAAGAGTAAAGGGTGGCGCTCATGCTAAGTGAAGCAATCTCATCTGCTCAGCACAACAATCCGGATTCTCTCTTGGCGCTGATTGAAAAATTCAAACCACTATTGAAGAAATATGCATATAAACTTCATTATGAGGATGCATATTATGATTTGCAATTGGACTTTATTCAAATTGTTCTCTCGATCAATCTTGACGCACAAAATCAGAAGAGTGAAGGTGCGCTTGTCAACTATATTTGTAATTCGGTGAAGCATGCATACTGTAAGAGATTAAAAGCCGTATTGAATCACCCAATTCAAACAATTGAGTTTGAATCATCAATGAATCAGATTTCAAATTTGCTAATGCTCCCTTCCTGCCAAGACTCTTCTGTTTTTTCGTTGGATATTGCAAGCATCCTGTCGGAAAGGGAATATCAAATAATCGTCCTTGCATATAAATATCAACTTTCTTCTGCCGAGATTGCAAGAAAGCTGCACACAACGAGACAGAATGTAAATCAACGCAAAAAACGAGCAGAGCAGAAACTTCGCACGTACTATGAAAAGTGAGATAACAATTACAGCTACAGGCGAAAACCTGTAGCTGTAACTTGGTTATGTATTCTTTTTGCTTTTCAGACCATCTAAGTATTCCTTGAATTTTTTCGGCAACGGTAATCCGAAGTGATTCACATTTTCAAAAATACTGATGATTTCATTTGCACAATAGAACAGGATTGTAATGGAAGAAAATTTATCTCCACTATCTAAAATCCACATGTCAACGATGTAGCTAAGCGCCACAAGACATACGATTAAAACTTTAGATGCAATTCCTTTCGCGCCAATTTTGCTTGATATTCTTTTCTCTTTTAGAGCCAAACAGACACCTGTGATGTAGTCAATCACAATTAGAACGAGCAAAACATGAAATGTATCCGGAAGGTCGTTGTAAGCATCTTGAAGGAAGTGATTCATTTTGATTATCTCCTGTTGCATTTTATATTTTAGATTGTTATATAAATTAATTGCAGTTGCCAATCTGAAAGATAAAGAGAAAAAGTAGCGGAGAATTGTAAACAGCGCGTATAGCAAGAAAAGCACCAAAAAAACAAGCGTAGGAGGAACGCATATGCACAGACAGATTTTTGCAAGTGTTTTTGTATGGATACTTGTGATATTGATATCGGGTTGTTCCCGGGAGCTCCCAACAAATCAGGGAAAGGGAGAGACCGCACCTCCCGATACGATAAACGCAGCTGCAGCTGATACAACTGCAGCACCAGATCCCGATCCACTCCCGGATGCGTCAACGTCGGCATTGCAAAGCAGCGAACGATATGACGCTGCACAGCCCTTGCAGGCCTGGGAGCTGACAAATGCCTGCGGTGCGCAGGTCGGCATGACGCAGGCGGAGGTCGAAGACCTTGTCGGGAAGCTCACGCCGGGCGATGCCAGAAATCGCTTTTACGATGAACAGAGTCTTTCATATCGCTTCTGGGATCGCAGCGGCGGCGAACCGACACTGATGGAGATGGAATGGAACGCTGCGGTGGAAAACGATGAGATCATCTTTGAGACCGCGCAGGATGCGCCCTCGTTCCGGGGCATCTGCCTTGGAGATACGATTGACACCGTACTGGAAAAATTCCCGTGTGCCGACCGGGAACTGAAAAAACAGCAGTCGCAGGCTCTGTATGGGCAGGAGGGCGATGCGGATTACGCGAGTCTTCACCTGATTGCGGACAGCTATTACTCCCTGTCGTTTTATGTGGATGGTCAGTGGCGCGCGTCTATCGACTTTTCCCGCGTGCAGCAGCGCGTGTTCCGCATTGTGATCTATGGTAATGGATATTGGCAGCCGGGTGAATAACGATGGGCACATCTGAATCAGCCAGGCAGACATGGAGAGAACATCATGAAACAGATCTACAGGATCGCCTTTTTTATATTGGTACTGCTGCTGGCAGTTGGCTGCCGGAAGCAGCCGAAGATCAGCAGACAGTCAGAACCGGTTCAGTCTGCGGCGGAATCGCAGCAGGAGGTCCAAACAGAGCTGCCAGCACCGGCCGCGCGAACATGGCAGGACATTCAGGCACTGCTTCCTGATGTTTCAGCCATGTCCGACTTTCCGACTGCGGAAGAAGCATGGCACCCGGAGCCGATCGTCGTGCATTGCGAAGGCGCAGAATACTGGATCGATCAGTCTGAAAGCTGGGAGTCGTCAAAAATCTGTATGCGAAAAGATGGGCAGACAACGTGCATTTACGCCGCGCAGGACGGAAGTCTGTCCCAGCTTGCAGTGTTCGATGGTATGCTGTACTTTGCACAGACCGGCGGCATTTATCGGATGCCAACGGAAAGCGGCGCGGCGGAACTCTGGATTCCGGACGGCGGACGATTCGTGTTGACCGGCGGCGTGATCTATACATGGCTTCCAGAGCAGAAATTCTGTGCGATAGCTGTACAGAACCCCAAACAGGCCGTGCCCGTCTGGGTGCAGACGCAGTCGCTTCAATGTAAACAATCTGTCCCGGTAACAGGCGGTATCGTACTCTGGCTGACAGAGAACAGCGCGGATGCTGCGTGTGGCCAGCTTTGGGTCGTGCTGCTGCGAAACTACGGGCAGTGGGAACTTCTGCATGAGGAAGCAGCCCTGATGCCGCAGATCATCTTTTCCGATGATTCCAACGTATGGTTCATGCGTGAGACAAGCAACGGCCAATTCCTTTACAAAATCAACTGCGAAAGCGGAGAATTTACCTGCGTTGGAAAGTTGCCGGAAGCACCGGACGGATGTTACAGCCCCGGCACGCCTATATTGGGCTTTCAGCGTGTCCTGATGCGCTATCAGGGGATAGAGTCAACCATGGAGTTTTATGCGCTGGATGACAAACTGATGCTGGGTGAGCATTTGCTGTCGTATGGTGCAGACGATTCATATGCCATTTATTTTCTGCACCTGTTTGAGATACAGGAAACACCGCAAGGCTTTTATTTTCGCGGAAAGTCGGAAGAAACCGGGCTGTATCTTGTTTCAGAAATAAGAAGAAGTGTAGATAATCTTTTGTGGGAAGAAGTTCTCTGATTATCGTAAAGAGCAAAAGATAAATGAAACAGTTTCGTTTGTACTATGAGCTACTTTGCAAATACAGCTGAGCAGCAGAATTGCATGATTATTAAATTGGCCACGTAGCTGTTCCTAAGGTGTCAGGAAGTCGCAAATTGGCTGTGTTCTGGTGTCATAAAAATGGTTAACTCCACCGTCATGGATTGGTTTTTAATATGTTTCGATATTCGACTTGGAAATCTCATACATGAGGTGTATATTTGATCCGGCAATTCGGCGCTTTCCTACCAACTCCAATTTCAACGATAACATCTGAACTATCTGGTACAATGTTGTGTGCAGAATTTGAGCAAGAAAGGCACCCCACTTCCTAATACGAGCATTTATTTTGCCTGTCTAGAAAATGGGGCGCGATTCATTTATCTGTATGCGCAGTTATTTGCTATACACCAATAGATACGTAACTTTACATATATACCCAGCCGCGCTTGTACTTTTGCGTGGTATCAACTGTATACTGAATATATTTCCAATAAGGATAGTCGTAGTTGTCCGTACCGGCAGTAAACACAAGTTTCCAAGCATCTCCATCTGAAATCGAGCCAACGCATTCATCGCTGTCCCCAACAGTTCTGTAAAATGCGTAATGATCACCATCGCTAATATAAGTGCTACGCATATTTCGGCTGATTTCGCTAGAATAGTCAGGAACGTCGGTATTACTGTCAAGTGAAACTTTGCTTGCGGGAACATATCCAGTTTTGTATTTCCCCGTGGAGTCAACAAGGTAAGTAATATTGTAATAATCAAACTCTTTCCAGTGAACACAAACACGTTCATTCCGCCCAACAACACCGACGTAGGTGTATGTAGCCTCGCTGCCCGGTCCAAAGTAAACGTCGCAACGTTCTGTCATTTTTGCATTCATTGTCACAGATCCCATGATAATATCTCCTTTATTTTTTAATTGATTTGCAAACCATATATAAAAGAGAATATAATTTGCAAAATGTAAATCTGCTCTGTCTTATAGACATTAGTTTTTGTGCATCTACGATGCGATGAACCGCTTCTACAACCATGACTGCATTCAAATAAAAGGATGGCACCGCCATTGCGGTGCCATCTTCTTGTTAAAAGTTGAATATTTCTTTATTGCAAGTCTGGTATAATATGAGAAAGAAAAAAGATCCATGAAGGTTTCACAGAATGTATTGGGCTTAGCTAGAAAATCCCAGTTGAAATGCTATCTGCTATCTTGGGTAAGTCGTAAGGATGTTTGTGATAGCCTGAATATAGCGTGTATGGAGTCCCCTGTCAAAAATTTGTCCCGCGCTCGTATAGATTCCCGGAAATTCAAACAGGCATCCATCCATGCCCTGCAAATCATGGACGTATCGAGCTACATAGCCAGGAGCGTTGTTATATTCAGTTGCATATCTGGCGAAAGTCTCTCCAAACGATGACACATCTTGGCTGGGGACTGGGAGGAAGATTTTGCTGAATATATTGTACAGAACGCTATTGTGATTACTAGAATCTCTTGCAGATGCAGACGTAATAATTTGCGTAGTATACCCATGTGTGTCAATAAACACATTTACGCCATTTTCAGATTTGTGGCTATCGATAAATGCCTTTAACGCTTCAGATTCCTTGCACCAGTTAGCTTCCGGACCAGTATAGTTACGAGGGGTGTTGGAAATGTCGAAACTCACTTGTCCAGCAGCGTTTTTGTATTGGAAGGAGCGATTCATATCGATACCTCCATCAACAAGTTCTTCCCGGCTTGCACCATAGCGCTTTACTGTACAACGACCAGGACCATCATGCTCTACACCGTAAAGAAGGCCGTCAGGGTTGCTTGCGAGAATAACAAAAAGAGTCCAATCATTTTGTGTGATAGGGGTGGAATCGTTCTTAAAATGTTCAAGAACCGCCTCGCCAACCTTTTCAATATCGCGTCCAGAATAACTCCAAATATCTTCCCAACCGTGAATTGCAAAATTGAGAATCAAGTGATTTTTGCCGTTACCGAGTTTATATGCATACAAGGGAATTCCCATGCCACTTGTGCCATACTGAATGAACTCGGTATTGCTTGTATAGTCCTTAATTACGAAACTGTTATTCTGGAGTTCTGATGTGTTTACAAAGCCGCACTTAACGATAGTGCCAGCGGTGTAGGCAATATAGCTATATCGACCATCTTCATAATATCGGATGACAGGTTCATTCTGCCCGATTGAACCAATCACAGCAAATTTGTCATTTGGCCCACCGTACACAGTTTGCGCACTGCCCGAGGCCATATCGAGCCTTCCCATACTCAAATGCACCGAAACTGGTCTGTTTCCAATGATCGTGATACTATCTAGCCTCATAAATCCGCGCTTCCGACCATTATTTGTATTGTACTCGACAAGATATGCTACTGCGCCATTAGAAAGCGTACACTTTGCAAGAATGACGACGTACTCATTCTTGTAGACTGAACCTTCTAAATATTTAAAATCCGGATAATAGTATACTCCGTTATAACCATTTGAATATGCTATAAGGCCATTATTGGTCTTCGTTACTGAAGAAATGGGAAGATATCCGCGCTTTGTACCATTTGCCGTGGAATATTCAATCATGACATATCCATTTTCTTCGATGTTCAATCTGGTAACAGGCTCCTGAGAAGCGACTTGTCCAGCAACCACAAAAGATGAGGCCGGCCCCGTATATGTGGTAAGAGAAGTGCCTACAGCAAACTCCGAGTAACCAACTAACTGGATGGGTACATTGGGAATGGCAGAAATAATGCCATTAGCATTTGAGAAACTGTCACGGTGGACATATCCGCGTTTAATACCGACGGTTGACTGATAACTAATCTGGAAATATTCTTGTTCGTAACTGATAACGCGAACATTTTCGTCCTTGGAAATGCTCCCAATTTGTGCATAAATCTCTTTTTCAGGCCCGCTATAAACAAGCGCGCTTAAACTGACAACGGCTTGCACTCCCTTGTTGCTATCGTATGTGGGTATTTCCGGGAGTTCTTTGCTAGAGTTTAGTTTCGTATAATTTTTCTTTTCGATAAAGGCTTGCTTTCTAAAAGGGGAAGCAGAAATGCAATACTCAATTTTTCCAAAATACTCGTTCTCGGAGAGGACGCCAACAATCTCATTAGCGAAAACACTTCCAATTGACGTGTCTACAGCAGCTTTTGTATAAACTGGTGCGTTTGTATTGATCCTAGCCAAAGCAGTGTCTTGTAGAAGATTCAAAAAGGTTCGCTGTACCCATCCACGTTTGGCACCGGAAGACGATCCATATTCCACATAGTAAAAATTATTGTGGTTGGTAATCAAAACTGATACTTGCTCTCCAGCAGATAAGCTTCCAATAGCAATACGCCCAGCGTCCGGTGAAGATGCAACAGACACGGAACCCACATTATTTTTAACGATACCGAGTACACTGGCTTGGAATGCCGGAGGATACTGATTAGAGGCATATCCTTCAATATATCCGCGTTTTACACCATTTGTAACGGGATATTCGATGTACGCATATCCAAATTCATCCCAAATTTTCGTGTAGGAGTCTCCCGCAAAAAGTGTGCCGATCTGAGGATATACGCTTTTTTCTGGGCCGCTATATACTTTTTCTGTTTTTTCTATAATGCTCACAACAATTGCTCCTTTCATTTTTGAGTGCAATTGTTAATGAGGCTCATTCTGAAAAAAAGTAAACAAAAGCAAAAAATGTTCCATATGTTTCTTGAATACTGAGTAATATGGTGACATGAGTATCATTACAAATAATATTCTTTTCACACCTCGGTTTTTTCTGTTATACTAGATTTTACGACGATTTTATTGCTATTTGAACACACTGAGGCCCGGTTCGGAATATTCCGAGCCGGGCCTGGTGTCTGTTGCTGTCCATCAAAAATCCATGTCAAGCCGCTTTCCGAAATCGCAGGCCGGTTGCCCTTACGGACAGCTCCTGCGACAGAAGACGCAGCGTTTCAAATTCATCGTCAAGGCCGTCGAGCTCCCGGCGGAGAATTTCTTCGTAGTGCTGCTTTTTCTGCTCCAGCGTGGCAATCTTGTTGACCCACCGCTCCATGACGCTGGGGCTGCGGCTGCCGCTCTGGATGAGATAGTCGGCCTTCTCCTGATACAGCGCGATCTCTTTTTTGACCGCGGAATAAAATTCCTCTGTCATTTTGTCGCGCTGCTTCGCGTCGTCAATGATGTAAAAGCTGTTGACACTCAGGGCGCTGTCATTCCGGTTCAGCTCACTGAGCTGCTCAATGAATGTTTCAAATGTGTCCACCTTGTCCATGTGCTGCCGCGGGATAAAATACAGATGTCCAGTCGAGCTGACCTTGGTGGCCTCCAGCATCCGCAGATAGCTCAGGCAGATCGTCTCGATCTGTCTGCGGTTCGCGCAGACCTGATAAAGCTCAAACAGCTCCTCCGCACGGCGGCAATAGTTCAGGGGATCAATATCAGCATCAAAACCGATGTTGTCATACCCAAACCGATTATCGCGCCGGTCATAGAAGATGTTTGCCAGCTTTTCATACTGATTTGTTCGCTGGTTGAGCGTTTCCTTGACCAGCTCGCGGGAATATACGTCCTCAGTGTGCGCATTGTCGCGGCAGTAGACCGCATAGATATGATGCGCACCGGGGCTTTTTACCGTGATCCGATCCTTGATATCGCCCGTCGCGGAGCGGAACGCATCCGACACGGAAATTCGCTTGCTGCCGGAGTACGGGATGCTCAGATCCTCACAGAGCTGCGCCAGCGCCTCCTTCTCCACCAGAATATTGGCAAGCGAGAAATAGAGGAATTTGCCCAGCACGGAGGCCTTATCGCCGTTGGCTGCGCCAAGGATGCCCTGAAAATTCGTAATATTTGTCATGTGCATTTCCTTTCTAAGCCGTCTTTCGTTTCGTCCAGTCCAGCAGATAATCGTCCACACCCTTGAAGCGCGGGTTCCAGGTACATTGATAATACCGGATACCCGGGATCGACTGCACCTTGCGGCGCAGAGTGGTGATTGCCTGCCGGACCTGCGGATTTGTAAACTGATCCATGTCCATCGCCTCCATGACCTCCGTGACGCCGAGCGATAAAAGCGTTTCTCGCAGTCCCTTGTGGGCATTCACACCGCCGAGACACACAAAAAGCGCATTGTTTGCAAAATAGCTTGCAATGTCGCCCTTGAGCGGCCCCTCGGTGAGATAGGCGCGCCTCTGCGTGGTGTCTCCGGTGACATGAATCCACGAATAGCTGCGGGTGCCGTTTTCCATGCGGCTCGACCGGCTGGACAGCCAGCGGTATTTTCGCGCCGCATCGTCGTCCAGCCGGATCTTCATGCCCTGGATCAAGCCGTCCTTGTTCCGTACCGGAATGAGAAATCCGTTTGCGCCTGCCAGCGTCCATGTCCCGTCCTTCGTATAAAAGCCGGGCAGTCCGTGCAGTTCATGATCGCACCGGAGAAGCGACGCCAGCAAGCGCCGTTCGGATTCCGTTTCCGGCATGGATCTATAGCCGTTCCGCTCAATAACTTCGTCAGGAAGTCCTCGTTCATGGAGATTGTCTCTGTGCCGGTCGGAGAGCGTCAGAAGCGACAGCATCTCCGAATACGCCGCATGGCGCTGTTCCAGCGCATACGGCTCCCGGCTCGTTGTGTTTGGGGAGCTGGGCTGCAAGGGCAGCTTATACACGTTGCTCTTTGCAGCCAGCTCCAGATAGGCTTCTTTGTTCGTCAGACTGTTCAGCTGCGCATACAGCGTCACGCTGTTGCCGCTTGCGCCGCAGAGATTGCAGCGGTATTGATCGGTCTGTGTGTTCAGACTCAGATGATATTTGCCATTTCCGTGGTCGCCGCAGAAGGGGCAGCTTGCCTCAACTTCTTCGCTGTGAAGTGTGCGGTCGTTGAGGACAAGCCCGCACCGTCTGGCGGCTTCCAGGATCGGCAGCTTCTGATATGCCAGACGGTGCGCCCCCTTTCTGCAATATAGGGTTACGCCGCCTTCGGCATTGCAGTCCTGCCGGCCCGCACGGAAAGTTCCGCATTACGGACACATTTGGCCAAAATCATCTAGCTGGTCGGACGGATGTTGCTGAGATCGTCCACGGATTCCATGTTGTCGAAGAACACCGGGTAATTACGGCCTGTGAGCCGCTTCACCAGCTCGGACACCTCCGCGCCTGCCCGAACCTTCTCAGAGAGTGAGAGGCGGTCGTAGCGGCGGCCGTTGTAGGTAAAGCGGAACACGTCCTTTAATTCACCGGTCGTCTTGACCACATCGTAGAGCGAGATCTTCACGCGGTTCAGCGCGAGTTTGGAGAACGTCAGCTCTGCGCGCTTGCTCATGTAAAGGATCACATCTTTCATGACGATCTTCTTTTCCGTGATTTCATCCTCAATGGCTTTGATGCGCGTATTAAAGTCCTCCGGCGCGGCGCTCAGAACCTGCTGCGCGGCGGCAAGCTGCACCCGGCAGTCCTCCAGCGATGCTTTGCACTCGGCAAGGCGTTCACTGTCCGCGGGACTCAGCGTACCACATTCAATGCTGGCGGTAAGGTTCTGGATGCGTGCGCGAAGCTGCTCCAAGGTCTGCTGGCGCTGCATATTCTGCTGTGCGGCAGCGGCTTGAAGCTGTTCGCGCTTCCGGTTCAGCGCGTCGATCTCAGACTGGTATCTGAGCAGATCATCCGCTTTGAACTGTTCGAACGTACTTTGACTTTTTTGCTCCAGCTCCTGAAGCTCCGTGATCTGACCTTTCAGCTGTGTGCCGTCGGAAACGATCTGCTCCGTTTCTGCCTGTAAAGCCTCCCGGAGCGCCGGATATTCCTGCTGGGAAAGCACACGGCGGCAGACCGGGCAGCTTGTACCGGGCTGAAACCGCTTCAAAAGCGCGGCATTCTGCTGATACTTTTTCCCCAGCGCCTGCACCTTTGCCGTATCCTCTGCCAGTGGGCCTGTGTATTTTGGCTGGTAGACCTCGGACGACCGGGCGCCCAGCTTTGCGTGAAATTCTTGCAGCTTTGCGTCCAGCTCCGCCGTATCCAAAACCTCCGGCGCTTCGCCGGAAAGCTCCTCGTACTGCTCGCTGGCCTGCACGAGCTGCTCCTGCAAGTCCTCCAAATCGACGTTTTCAAACCGCAGTGCTTCCAGCGATGCAATTTCATGCTGCAATTCCTGAATCCGCACAGTCAGTCTGCTGGAGAGTTCTTTGCTGCTCTGCCGCTGCTTCTGCGCCAGATCCAGCTTGCCGCTCAGGTAGACCGCGTTCTGTTCCAGTTCCCGAATTTCTTCACGACGATTCTTGAGAAAGGTCTCAGGGGATGGAAGCTGTACACCGGACAACCGCTGCTGCGTCTGCGCATTGAGCTGCGCCAGCACGTCGGCCTGCTGAACAGGCGGCAGATACCGCTCCAGCAGCTTCTTTCCGTCCTCGCCGAGTTCTTCAATGAAGTACAGGGGATTGAAAATGGAGAGAAACACATCCCGTTCGCCGAACATCTCGTTGAGATCCGTCTGCCGGATGGCATAGCCGTCGTAGGTGATGCTCATGCGATCCTTCTGCCGGCTGCGGGTCAGCTCATGCGCCTTTCCGGTTTCATCCGTAAAGCGCATCGTGATCTGCAGGTCCGGATTCGTCTCGTTGTGCAGCCGGTCGATGCCGCGCTCCCCAAAAAAGGGAAGTCCTGTGACGGCAAACGCAATGGCGTCCGCCAGACTGGATTTGCCGCGGCCGTTGCCGCCGGTCACAATGGTTGGATTGCCGAACGTGATCTCCATAGGCGCTTCATAGCATTTGAAGCCGGAGACGGTCATACTGATGATCTGAAAGCCTTTGATCTTTTCCATTTTGCTTACTGACACCTCCTATTACGCTGCCTGCTGCACGACCTGATAGCCGTCCAGCGTGTAAAATGCGACGTTTCCCTGCTTCCGCATGGTGATCTGCGCGTCATAGAGCTGCGCACCGGGCATGAGCATCGGATGACTGCCCTGTGCGTAGACCTTCGCCTGCTTGCCCTCTGCGTTTTGCAGAA